>JACCDP010552887.1_pt1 | contig 31515 bp, 25 predicted proteins | sample 7445841 | NCBI WGS metagenome assembly JACCDP01 (sample SAMN15323441, study PRJNA562643) | freshwater metagenome | isolation source: river surface water | place: USA:Blue River Watershed | collected 2017-08-17 | reverse complement strand
GCGCGGATCAGGTCGTTCGAAAGCCCGGCCTCGCGCGGCGAGCAAGGGCCCGGCGAAATGAGGACCCGTTCCGGTTTCAGGGCCAACGCCTCTTCCAGTCGAATCTGGTCATTGCGATGCACCTGCATCTCCACACCCATCTCGCCGAGGTACTGGACGAGGTTGAACGTGAACGAGTCGTAGTTGTCGATGACCAGCAACATGGCGGACGGACGCTAATCGGACCGAGCCGGGTTGGGAAGTCCGCCCACCAAAGCCCACACGGAACGATTCGAGGGAACAACAAAGCTCGTGCGGATGAACGCGCAGCCCGCACGACCGATCCCACTGGACTGTTCCGTAGAGGTGGGCCCAAAGAGGAAAACCGCTGGCGTGCCACTCAACGTGCCTCCAGCTTCGGGACCGGAAACCGATCCATATTCCCATGACCCGGCTCCTTCGTGTGATCCTCCTGGGTGTCAGCCTTGGCTGGCCCTCCCTGCTTTCGGCATCGCCCGAGACTTACCAACTGTTTCTCGGCGGCGAATCCGTCCTCGATGCCCGTGAAAATGTCGCCAAGTCCGGGAAAAACATCCAGGCACAGGTCGATGCCGGCAAGGCGCGACGCCGAACCTTGATCGGTGAGCACGCGCTGCTGCAGAAACGTTTGGCCGGCTCCGGAACATTGGTGCTGGGCAGCACTTACACGCTTTCCAACAGTTTGCTGGTCACGGCCGACGCCACCTCGCTCGGGCAACTGCGCGCCCTTCCCGGCGTCGTTGCGGTGGAACGCGTCCAACCCCTCGAGCGCCACACCCGGACGTCGGTTCCCTTCATCGGGGCGCCCGCCGTGTGGCTGCCTCAAGGAGCAGAATCCGGAATCACCGGGCGCGGCGTGCGCATCGCCATCGTGGATTCAGGCATCGACTATCTGCACGCGCACTTCGGCGGTTCCGGTGACGCGGCGGAATACGCGACCAACGATCCATCGATCATCGAAGCGGGATCGTTCCCGACAGCCAAGGTGGTCGGAGGCTGGGATTTCGCTGGTGACAACTACGATGCCGGCGGGGAGTTCGGCAGCACGACTCCGGAACCAGACGCCGATCCACTGGACCCCAGAGCCAACGGACACGGTTCCCATGTAGCCGGAATTGCCGCCGGCCTGGGGGTCTTGTCGGACGACCGCACATTCGCCGGTCCTTACGGTCCGGGCATCTACACCAATGATTTCAAGATCGGCCCCGGTGTGGCTCCCGAAGCCTCGCTCATCGCCTACAAGGTTTTTGGATCCCGCGGCAACACGGCGCTCGTCCCGCTGGCTCTGGATCTCGCCGCGGATCCGGATCAAGACGGCAACACCGCCGACCGCGTCGATGTGTTGAACCTGTCATTGGGTTCCGCCTTCGCCACCGATGCAGAGACTTCACAAACCGCCACCATCAACCGTTTGGCCAACCTGGGCACGGTCGTGGTCATTTCCGCAGGCAACTCCGGCAACACCCATTACGTGATGGGATCCCCAGGGGCTGCGGCCAAGGCCATCACCGTGGCCAACACCTATGACGACGGATCCACCTCCTCCACGATCAGCGTCACGGCCCCAGCGGAGGTGATCGGTGAATACGCGGCCGTCGAGGGCGTCTTCACCTATCCCATCGCCGTCGCCGGCAAAATCTCCGCCCAAGTCGTCGCCACCCAACCCCTGAATGCCTGCCAGGACGGCGACAACGGCCGCGTCTCCAATGGTTCCGAAGTCCGAGGCAAGATCGCCCTCATCGACCGCGGCACCTGCTTCTTCTCCAGCAAAGTACGGGCGGCCCAACAAGCCGGAGCGGTGGCCGTGGTGATGGTGAACAATGTGGATGGCTTTCCGATACCGATGGGTGGTTCGGGAGACACCAGTGACATCAAGATTCCCGGCGTGATGATCTCCCGGACCGACGGCGCCATCTTGCGACGCCGACTCGGCGACGGACTCTTCATCACCCTTGAACCCCGCTCGGCCACGGTGCGACCCGAACTGGCCGACCGGCTCAACGACTCCAGTTCCCGCGGACCCGTCGCCTACACCAGCCGCCTCAAGCCCGACATCGCCGCACCGGGCAGTGCCATTCCCTCCGCTCGGGCCGGCCTGGGCACCGAATCCATCCCCATGACCGGGACCTCGATGTCGGCACCCCATGTGACCGGGGCTGCGGCCTTGATGCGACAAGCCCGCCCCACCTGGAATGCCTTCGAAATCAAGGCGGCCCTCATGAACACGGCCACCCGCACGGCCAATGCCGACGGTGTCGCCTATCCCGAATCCCGGGTCGGTGCCGGCCGGGTCGCTGTGATTGACGCGTTGGCCTCCCCACTCATCGCGCGCAACGCCTCGGCCAGCGATCAGGTCTCCATTTCCATGGGAGCCCTGGAACTGTCGGCTCCCTACACCGAGGAACGCCGGGTCCGACTCACCAACAAAGGCAGTCGCCCTGTGACGTTGAACATCTCCGCCAGCAACACGGTGGGATCGAGCGCAGCCCGAATGGTGCCCCTGCTGCATCAGGTCACCGTGTCCGCAGGCCAAGAAGTGGCCATCCCCTTCCGCTTCGAGGCCAGCCCGTTGGGCGTTGGCGATGACCCGACCACCCCGGATATTCTCGGGACCCGCTTCCGACCCAAGATGCCGGAAGCCAGCGGCCAACTCTGGTTCCATGGTGGCCCAGTTCCCATCCATGTGCCGTGGCACGCCATCGTCAGACCGCTGGCTCCGGCCCATGCCGGCGCGTTGCGGATCGGACTTCCGCCAGGATCCGGGGCCGCAACCGTGCCCTTGCCCACCCTCCGCGACAGCCAACAAGCCTCAGGACTGGTCGGGGTTTTCCAATTGGGAGGCATCAGCCCCTCGCGCAATCTGACCTTCCCCAATGGATCGGCTGATCTGCTGGCCTACGGGGCGGCCACCGACAAACCCGGCGGCGACATCGCTTCCGCACGAATCTTCTTCGGATTGGCGACCGCCGGCCAGTGGATCACTCCACAGCGTGTCTTCAACTCCCTCGACGTGGAGATCGACCTCGACAACAACGGCTCGGTGGATGCCCGGGTGGTCAACACCACTGCGGGAAACCTCAACGGCAACGACATCACAGATGATTCGCTTTCCAATGACTTCCTGGTTTCTGCCGTGATGCTCACTGGTGGCACCAATTGGATCGAAGGCGGCACCCTCAATGTCCTCGATCCGCGATCCCGGGACACCGCACTGTTCCACAATGGCGTCTTGGTGCATTCCATCCCGGCCTCCGCATTGGGACTGGGTGCCCGCAAAACCTCATTCCGCTACCGGATCAGCACCGCCAGTGAGAGTGCCAACGAAACCTCCGGTTGGACCACCTTCGACCTGGCGGCCCCGCAGGTGGCCAGCGAAACACCCGGCGTGGACGCCTCGCCCTGGTTCCCGGAGGGCCAACGACTGCGACTCCGTGTCGCCCGGAGCACGTCGGTGGTGCAGGCGCTGTTGTTGCATTTGCACAACGCCGTCGGCTCTCAGGCCGAGGTGATCCGCCTCAATCCTGCGACGGAAGACCAGGACGGCAACGGCCTCGTCGACACCCAGGAACTCGAGTATTTCCCCACCTTGGGCAATGTCGCGGATGCCGATCCGGACGGAGACGGCTTCTCCACCCGCGAGGAACTCCAACAAGGATCCAATCCCGCTGACGACACTTCGCCGTTGAGGGTGCAGGGGTTTTCCGCGGCGGTCGGAGCCAACGGAAACCTCGGAGCCGAATTGCGCTGGCAGGGCCTGATCGGTCGGCGCTATTCGGTCCTCCGGTCCGATCGACTGGAAGGACCCTTCACACCCATTGCGACAGGCCTGGGAGGCTCGGCCGGCTCGCAGGCTTTCCAAGATCCGTTGCCACCGGCCGGTGGCGCCTTCTACCGGATCCGGATCGACTGAACCACATCGCGACAGACACACAGGTCGTCTCCAGATTATTACGTGACGGGATGGGCCGCGGTGGTGTAGGCAATCGCCTTTCCGCTCGTCCCGGTCCATCGGTACGACCCGGAATCGATGCGTACGATGAAACACCTGTTGAGCCTCGAGGCCCTGTCCGGCACTGAAATGCGGGAGATCCTGAACCGTGTTCCCGCGTTCAAGAACCGCCGTGGTCAGCATGACCGACCGCTGACCGGCCAGACCTGGGCGCTCATCTTCAGCAAGAGTTCCACCCGGACCCGCGTCAGCTTTGAAGTGGGGCTGCGGGAGTTGGGTGCGGAAGTCCTGTTCCTCAATGCCGGAGACATCCAACTGGGACGTGGCGAACCCATCAAAGACACCGCCCGCGTCCTCGGACGCATGATCCACGGCGCGGTGATCCGCACCTTCGCCCAGCAGGATGTCGAAGACTTCGCCCAATTCTCGGGCATCCCCACGGTCAACGCACTGACCGATGCCGAGCACCCCTGCCAAATCCTCACCGACATCTTCACCTTTGAAGAGCAGCGGGGCCAATCCATCCAGGGCAAGGTGGTGACCTTCGTGGGCGACGGTGCCTGCAATGTGCCCGCCAGCTGGATCTGGGCCGCCGCCCGTTTGGGCTTCGAACTGCGCATCGCCGCCCCAAGGGCCTACCAACCCGATGCGGAACTCCTCCGCAAGGCAGGAGGATCCATCCATTGCACCGAAGATTTGGATGCGGCCGCCAGCGGTGCCGATGTGCTCTACACCGACGTCTGGGTATCCATGGGCAAGGAGGCTGAAGGCGCTCAACGCCTGAAGGATCTGGCCGGGTACCAAATCAACAACGCCTTGGTGCGCCGGGCCAACCCCGGGGCATTGGTGATGCACTGCCTGCCGGCGTATCGGGGCAAGGAGATCACCGAGGAAACCCTCGAAGCCCACGCCGACACCATTTTCCGGGAAGCCGAGAACCGCCTCCACACCCAGAAGGCCATTGTCGACTGGATGGTCCACTGAGGGTGGCCGGCGGCCGCGCGAAAACCGCCCGTGCCATGAAACTCCTCGTCGTCAGCGACCCGCACTGGGCCGGACCAGCCGAGCTGCCCCGACGCGGATACGAGGCGCGCGCAATGCCCCATCGCATTCAGCGCATTCTGGCCGCCGCCTGGCGCCGGGGTTTCTGGCTGGCCGATCCCATGGCGCACAACGACAAGTTGGACCGCATCCTGGCCCTCAATCCCGATCCGGATCTGGTCGTCGCCAACGGGGACTATTCTGTGGATTCGGCCTTCGTGGGCATCTCCGATGACGCCGCATGCGACAGCGCACAACGGTGCTTGAACGCGTTGCGGGCTGCCTACGGTGAGCGGTTGCTTCCGGTCATCGGCGACCACGAACTCGGCAAGCACAGTCTCTTCGGCGGCGTGGGAGGCCCACGCTGGGAGAGTTGGTTGCGGCTCGGGTCCCGGTTGGCCATTCCCACCTGGTGGCAACGGGACATCGGTCGTCACCGCCTCATCGCAGTCCCATCGACCTTGGTGGCGCTGCCCGCCTTCGAGTCGGAGCTGTTGCCCGAGGAAGCACCCATCTGGAGGGCGGAACGACAACGAGTCCTCTACGAGATCCGAGCGAGCCTGGTTTCGCTCGAAGCCGACCGCCGCATCATTCTCTTTTGCCACGATCCTTCCGCCCTGCCGTTCCTGGCGGAGCTGCCGGAGGTCCGAAACCGCCTCCCTCAGTGGGAATCGACCATCATCGGACACCTGCATTCGCCGGCCATCGCCCGCTTGGCCAAATGGCTGGCCGGCATGCCCGTCCTCCGAGGGCTGGGATCATCGGTGGAACGCTACTCAACAGCCCTGCATCGGGCCCGGGCGTGGAAGGAATTCCGGGTGCGCCTTTGTCCGTCTCCCACCGGAGTCGAGGCGCTCAAGGATGGCGGCTGGCTCACGGCCGAATGGAATCCAGCCAGTCCAGATCCCATCCCATGGCGCCATCACCGGTTGCCCTGGTGAGTCCAGGGGGAGGCAAACGCCGGAGGGATGATTCATTTCGATAGCGCATCCGACATCCTTCCCAACGGCATCGTTGCCTGAGCCGCTTGATCCGAAGGTCCCGGTCGCGGATGGTGGATGAACGATGTCCGCCCTGCCCCGACTGGTCTTCATGGGAACCGCCGACCTCGCCGCCACGGTGCTGCGACGTCTTTCGGCCGACCCGCGCTGGCAAGTGATCCTCGCGGTGAGCCAACCGGATCGACCCAAGGGACGTGATCTGGCCCTGCAGCCCACACCGGTCAAACAAGCCGCCCTCGAGGCAGGCATCCCGGTCGATCAACCGGCCAAGGCCCGGGACCCTGTTTTCATCGAGCGCCTCCGTTCCCTGTCCCCCGATGTCATGGTGGTCGCCGCCTACGGGCAACTGCTGCCGCAAGCTCTCTTGGACGTCCCGCGTCACGGTTGCCTCAACGTGCACACATCGTTGCTGCCGGCTTATCGGGGAGCCGCTCCCATCCAATGGGCCTTGGCCGATGGACTGCAGGAAACCGGCGTCACCCTCATGCGCATGGATGCTGGTTTGGACACCGGACCCATCGTCACCACGGCCACCACCGCGATCCATGACGCGGACACCGGCCAGACGCTCCACGACCGGTTGGCCGACCTGGGCGGAGACTTGTTGATTCGTTCACTGCCCGACTATCTGGACGGTCGGATCACTCCCCGGGCCCAACCTTCCGAGGGGGTCTCGTTGGCCCGGAAGATCAGCAAGGAAGACGGTCGACTGATCTGGGATCGCCCGGCTCTGGAACTCTGGCGGCGGTTGCGGGCATTCACTCCCTGGCCCGGGGCCTTCTGTCATGCCGAGGGTGGTGGAAAGACCCGGCTGGTAAAAATCCACGCTGCCACTCCCTGCGAGGGCTCGGGCTCACCGGGTCATCGGATCGATTCCGGAAAGGGCCGTCTGGTGGTGGCCTGCGGCCGCGACGCCCTGGAGTTGCAGCTGCTTCAACCGGAAGGAAGCCGGCGCATGGAGGCCGCCGCCTTCCTGGCAGGTCATCCGTTGGACCGTTTCACCTGATCATCCGCAGGGGACAGCGGGACGGTCGGGACCGTGTGCTCCACATTCCGAACCCGGGTGGCCAACCACAGACTGAAGAGACCCGAGACCACCGCGATCCATCCCAACCGATCGTAGCCGAGGATCTCGCCGGCGGGAGTCTTCACCACGAGCCACCCGCCCACCGCGGTGGTCAGTCCGGCCATGATGTCGCGAGCGCAACTGCTCAAACTCATGAACGCACCCCGCCTCCGAGGTGGCACCGCCAGACTGAGGATCGCTTGGGCTGGAATGAACCGGCCGCTGGCAAAGACGAAGAAGGATCCCCCCAGAAGCAACAGAGCGAAGAGCGGCATGGGTCGGGCATGCGTGATGGCCAGGGTGATCACGATGGCAAAACCCACCAAAGCCGCATACACGCGAACCTGACCCAATTCGTCCGACAACCGGCCGATTCGGGGCGTGCTGATGAGGCTGAGAATACCGCCGACAAGATAGACCAAAAACAACCTCTCCTCCGCCAGGTGAACATTGCCGATGAGGTAAGGTGCGAGCATCGGAATGATGGCGAAGTGGGCGAAGACCAACATTCCATAGAAGGCCAGGGCCCGACGCGCGTTCGCGTCCCGAACCACCTCGAGGATGGGAGCAAAACCAAAGCGGGCACCGGGATGGATGTGATCCTTGAGGGTCGGCAAGTTCACAGAAATCAACCCGCACAAGATCGCCGAAAGGATCGCCACACCCCAGAAGGGCGCCTCCCAATCGAATCGATTGGCCAGTGCCAGACCCAAAGGAACTCCGAAAGCCGCTGCCACGGAGAAGGATGTGGTGACCAAACCCAAACCGGCCGCCCGACGCTGGGGAGGCACCAGATCCGAGGCCACCGTCATGACCAATGAACCACACAGCCCCCCGAAGACCCCGCAAATCGAGCGGGACAAACCGAGCATGGCGGCACTGTGGGAGAGGGCACACCCCAGCGTTCCAACAATGAATCCCAGATAGGTCACAACCAGGAGCGAACGCCGTTCAAACCGGTCGATGAATGTGGATCCAAAAAAACCGGCCACACCCGACGCCACCGAATAGCACCCCAACAGCGCGCTGAAACCCAACGGACCCATGTGGAGGTCTCGCATCAATTGCGGCCCGAGCGGGAGCATCACCATGAAATCCAGCACATGGGTGAACTGCACCGCCGCCAACAGCAGCAGGAGTCGTCGCTCGCGGGATTCGGTCATCGGGTCCCACAGAGGCCCATTTGGCCCTGCGAGGCTGACAAGGTTGCTTTTGCGTTCAGGAATGCAATCCCGGACAGGTCCTGGATTCCGGGCGTAAGCCCCGGCGTAAACCGTTCCTCGCCGGAACCGGGCTGCAGGGATTAGGCTGGCCGCGTGACGAGCGCTTGGATCAACCGAGAGACGCAGCGGTACCCGGTGGCTGTGCTGGCCGGAATCGCCGGAGCCTTGGCGCATCCCACTCCTGGTTGGGCCGGGTTGGCGTGGATCGCCCCGGCACTTCTGTGGTTCGGTGCTTGCGGACTGCGCGGCCCAGAGGGTTTTCGCTACGGTTACATCGCGGGCCTCGTCCACTTCCTGGTCTTGCTCCGCTGGATGCGTCACATCCCCTTCCCCGTCGGCGCCTACGCCGGATGGCTGGCCTTGAGCGCCTACTGTGCACTGTTCCCGGCGCTCTGGATCCGGCTGGGGCTGCGACTGAATGGTGACGATGCCAAAGCCGACCGACCGGCCGGGGGTGGGGCTTCGTGGCTCTTCGGAGCAAAGGCCTATGCCCGCGATGCCTGGGCCGTGCGCGCCTCGCGATTGATGACACTCGCCTTGGGATGGGTCGCCCTCGAGTACCTGCGTTCGCGGTTGTTGAGTGGATTTCCCTGGGCTCCCCTCGGGGTGAGTCAGTGGCGTCAATTGCCCCTGATCCAACTGGCGAGCGTCACCGGGGTGTACGGCGTTTCCTTCCTGGTTTGTTGGAGCAGCCTGGCGCTGGGAGGCGCCTTCCTGAGCATGGGTCTGCGCCCCGAATCCCGCTGGAGCTGGACCGCGGAGGCTCGACTTCCGCTCATGGTCACCTTGCTTGTCATGGGCTGGGGATTCTGGGAGGTCATGGGCTACCGTCGTCTGGAGCGGCAAGCCAACCCGAAGACCGTCCGCATGGGTCTGGTCCAACCCTCCGTGCCGCAAACCCTCCAATGGGATCCCGACGAACAAGGGCGCACGTTTACGAAGATCGAAAACCTGTCGCGACAGGCGCTGGCCCTCGAGCCCGAAATGCTGGTCTGGCCCGAGGGGACCTTCGGACTGACAGAGACCAACTACGGCCGCATGGTCACCCTCATTGGCAAGAACGGACCCGACTGGATCCTCGGGGCCGACGACTCAGCGACCCGCGAGACCGGGACACTCGATCGCCCCGGCATTGCCCGCTACAACGCAGCCTTCCTGCGGCGCGGCGACGGATCCATGCCGCCGGCGTACTGGAAGCGGCGACTGGTGCCCTTCGGCGAGTACGTCCCACTGGCCCGTTGGCTCCCCTTCCTCAAGTGGATGACACCCATCGGGGACGGGTTTGACAGCGGCCACAGCCCGCGGACCTTCCATCTCACCGGCGGAGCAACCGCGGCCCCGGTGATTTGTTTCGAAGACGTCTTCCCGCACGGCATCCGGGACCATGTCCAACCCGACGTCGATTTCATCCTGGGCATCACCAATGATGGCTGGTTCGCCGAGAGCGCAGCGCAGTGGCAGCACACGTCGAGCGCGGTCTTCCGGGCTGTCGAGAATGGCGTGGCCTTGGTGCGGGTGTGCAACAACGGCATCACCGGATGGTGGGATGCCTGCGGCACGCCGCGCGATCTTCTCGGCTCCCCGGACGGCAATGTCTATGCGCCCGGTGTCCTGCTGGTCACGGTGCCGATCGGTCTCCCCCGCACCGAGACCCCCTACCACCGACACGGCGACCTCTTCGCACAAGGATCCCTGGCGTTGGTTGCTTGGCGTCTGCTGCGAACCGTTCGCTCGAAACACCCTGCCTCGCTTCAGGGATAAAGAAGGTAGGGCTGACGGAGGGTTTCGAAGGCCTTGAGGTCCGAATCCATTCGAGCCAAGGCCGGCGCGAGGTCCGTACCCGATTCCAATAGCGGACGCACCGTGGCCGTACCCATGAGACGATCAAAGGTCGAGCCCTGGAAGGTGAGTTGGCTCGGATATCGCCGCCGGACAGTTTCCAAAATACGCAGTGTCGTGGTCACCGAACGGAATCGGGACGCATCGGTCACATGGATTTGGCTGCCTCCACACAGTTCGCCGCGATGTTTGGAAAAGGACGGTGTGAACCACGCTTCCCGGAAAACCACCCCGGGCAGACCCAAGGCATTGAGGGAATCCGTGAGTTCTCGCCCCTGAACCCAAGGTGCGCCGAAGAGCTCGAAGGGACGGGTGGTTCCGCGCCCCTCGGAAAGATTGGTCCCCTCGAGCAACACCTGTCCCGGATACACGCGGGCGGTGTCGACGGTGGGCATGTTGGGTGATGGCAGAACCCAAGGCAGGCTTGTCTGGGTGAAGTCCATCGAGCGGGTCCAACCGGTGATGGGCGTCACCGTCAATGCCGCCGGCCGGACCAGGAAGCGGGCGTTGAAGAGGCGAGCCAACTCACCCACGGTCATCGCGTGGCGCATGGGGATCGGCTGGATGCCAACGAGCGACACCCACTGTGGCGACTCCAGCACGGGACCCTCCATCACCACACCCCCGAGCGGATTGGGCCGGTCCAGCACGTGGATCGGAATACCGTGTTCGGCGCAGGCCTCCATGGCCTTGGAAAGGGTGCCCACGTAGGTGTAGGCCCGCGATCCCACATCTTGGATGTCGAAGACCAGCACGTCGATCCGCTCGGCGAGAGTTGCGTCGGTGGGAATGCCCGGGCTGCCACGAACCATCCCGGCGATGTTGGTCAACATGGGTCCGGTGGGTTTGAAGGTCTTGCCGTACAGGCTGAAGAGCGGCAACCCCAGCACAGGATCCCACTGGAATCCCACCTTGTCGCCCGCCTGAGCATTGCCACGCACCCCGTGCTCCGGTCCATAAAGCGCCACCAACTCGAAGTCCTTCCGCTGTCGAAGACGCAAGGCCAGCGATTGCAGGTCGCGGGTCACCCCGGTGGGATTGGTGATCAAACCCACCCGCTTCCCGCGCAGGGGCGACGGATCGGCCGCCAGCAGTTGGTCGGCCCCGGTGCGGATTGCGGACGAATCCTCAGCTCGGAGCATCGACGAGGTGAGCCCACCCCAGCAGAGAGTGAAGCCCAGAGCCACCCAGGCGCCTGCTCGCCAACAGAGGCCCCGGTCATCCGACCCATCGAGGTCTCGTCGACAAGAATCCATCGAAGACATGGATCGAAGGATCCGCTCTCGGTCCGCGAATTGGAAGACGGACTCGATACCCTCGCAGGGGGGACAGGTCACTGGAAACCCGGACATCCGACCGCGTCATGTCCTTTTCGAGCCAATCAAGCCCTCAGCGGAAATGGGTGCCATTCAACGCCCGGTCATCCGTGCTCCGGCTTCCTCTTCGGCCTCGTTCCGGTCAGCGTTGCACCGATGAAACTGCGGATCTTCGGCTCCACCGTCCGATTCCGGATGCGCCGCCCGGAATTGGCAAGCTGGCTGGAGTCAGGACAACAGGCTGAAGCAGTCCAGATCGGACCCGCTCCCGGCGACCGGTGGTCGTATCGATTGATCGCAACGCCCGAATCCGACTGGAAGGTGACCAGCGAATCCGGCCAGTTGGTGGTGACGATCCCGATGACCGTGGCGCGGAACTGGGCCGACTCCGATGCCGTCAGCCTGGAGCATCTCACTCCATGGGGTACCCGTATCGTCATCGAAAAGGACCTTCCGCGTCGCAACGGCGGATCGGATTCATGACGGCCTTTCAAGCGCTCTACCGGTTTCAATCAGCGCCCCAAACACCGGTCCGTGGGAGCCCGACGGCTTGCCTGCCGTGGCTCCCCGGCTATGGTGGGCGGACATGAGTTTCGTCGAGGCCTTCCGTGCCTTGCCTTTGGAGGGCTTGATGGATCAAGCCCGGTCGTCGGATCCCGAGCGCGTGGACTTGGTGCTTCGGCGCGGACCGTCGTCACTGGGTGATTTCGCGACTCTCCTCTCCCCGGCGGCGGCCATACGATTGGAGGACTTGTGCCGGCGGTCCCAATCCCTGACCCGGCAGCGCTTCGGAAAGACCATCCGACTCTTCGCACCGCTGTACTTGAGCAACGAGTGCATCAACAACTGCGCGTACTGCGGGTTTTCCCGGGACAACCCCATCCTCCGGGTCACGTTGGCGCAGAGGGAAGTGGAACGGGAGGCGCGCGCCCTCGCCGATCAGGGGTTCCGCAACATCTTGTTGGTTGCTGGAGAGCATCCCAAGTTCGTGTCCAACGGATACATGGCTGACTGTGTCCGAACCCTGCACCCGTTCATTCCCGCGCTGTCGCTCGAGGTCGGCCCCATGGAAACCAGTGACTACCAACCGCTGGTCCAAGCCGGTGCAGAAGGTCTGGTGGTTTACCAGGAGACCTACGACCGGGACGTCTATGGTCAAATGCACACGCTCGGGCCCAAGCGTGATTTCGACTGGCGCTTGGCCACACCGGAGCGGGCTTATTCGGCAGGGTTCCGTCGGCTCGGAATCGGCGCCTTGTACGGCCTGGCCGACTGGCGTCAGGAAGCGATTTCCGTGGCAGCCCACGCAGCTTGGTTGCTCAAGCACTGTTGGAAGGCCCAGGTGACCGTCTCGCTGCCACGGCTTCGGCCTTGCGCCGGTGAATTCCAGCCCCTGACGGGATTCCAGGATCGCGATCTGGTGCAGGTGATCACCGCGCTGCGACTGTTCCTGCCGGACGTGGGCCTGGTACTCTCGACCCGGGAACCGGCCCCGCTGCGCGATGGCCTGTTGCCATTGGGCATCACTCACGCCAGTGCCGGCAGCCATACCGAACCCGGCGGCTACACCGGTGCCGGCAAGGACGCCATCCATCACACGGTGCGCGGGCGCATCGAGGCGCTGGCACCCGATTCACCCGATTGGAAAACCGCCCAGGGACGTGCCACCAATGCCACCGGCCAATTCGACATCGCAGACGACCGTTCTCCGGCAGATGTCGCCAACGTGATACGCCGACTCGGCTACGAGCCGGTCTGGAAAGACTGGGACGCTGCCTTGTCGGAGTGACCGCTCACACCGAAGCCAATCGACCTGCCACCGCGGTGGCCACCTGGATGGCCGTGATCCGGTTCAGGCAGGCGAGCGGTTCCGAATGGCAACAAACCGGCTTCAGGCATGGTGCACAGGCTGGGGGCTGCTCAGCCTGCTGAACAAACTCCACCTGCCCGTAGGGACCGGTCTGGGAGGGGTCGGTCGGACCAAACAGGGCCACCACCGGTTTACCCAAAGCTGCGGCCACATGCATGGGGCCGGTGTCGTTGGTCACCAGCAAGTCCACACAACGCAGCGCCTCCATCATCCAGGGCAATGAAAGGCGGCCCGTCAAATCCAGGCATCGCCCAGGATCGGCGGCCGCCAAGGACTGGCCCAGGAACCGGTCGTCAGGCCCTCCAAAGACGGCGATCCGATGACCGGGATGGGACCCCGACAGGAGGCGGATCAACTCGACAAACCGGGCCACCGGCCAGCGCTTGTTGTCCCAACGAGCCCCCGGCTGAAGGCCAATCCAACGGTTTCGGGCCATCTCCGGAAACTCGCGCCCCAACTGCTCGGCGGCGGCCTGCCGCCGGGGAATCCATTCCCAATTCGTGCGCAAGGGCACTTTCAAGTGCGTCAGCAAGGCACGTTGCCAGTCCACGGCATGGGCTTGCGGCGAGGGTCTGGGCACGGATTCACCATGAAACAACGGTACCAACTCCCGCCAGTCGCGCACGCCCACGAACCGCGAACCAGAACCGGCGCAGGCCCGACCCAACAGCGCCGAACGCGCCAACCCCTGGAGGTCCAAAATCCAGTCATACCGCTCGGACCGGAGTTGCCGGATCAAGCGGACCACCGCAGGCCAATGACGTGGCTTGGCCCAGTCTTTCCGGTCAAAGGGAATCAGGCGATGGATGTCTGGATCTCCCTCCAAAAGCGGCATCAAGCCGCGAAGGATCCACCAATCGATCTGTGCCTGTGGAAACTCCAACCGAAGCAGGCGGAGAACCGGGAGGGCGTGGATCACGTCACCCAGGGAACTTGGCTTGAGGATGAGGATCTTCACAGCAGAGCGGTAAAGCCGAAGAGCATCACACAAGACCCGAAGCCGGCGTCAGGATCCGGGATTTTTCATTCCCTCGGTTTTCTGCTTTGCTTCGGTTCCTAAGGCTCACCGAAACCTCAGCGACCGGTCGCCAAGCGCTCGGCCAAGCGAGGGGGCAAACCCGCTGCCAGGATTTTCTTCTGGGTCGTGGGGATATCATACTCCAGACGACGCAATTCCACCGTCTGGGTTGGAACATCGTACACCACGTAGGCGGCCCGGGGATCGCCATCACGCGGCTGACCCACGCTGCCCACATTGATGAAATACTTGCGACCGGGCTCGATCTTCAGCTTCGAGTACTGACCTCCGCGAACTCCGGTGTCGCGGATGAAAGCCACCGGAACGTGGGTGTGACCAAAGAAACAAAGCTGAGTGTTTTGGTAGGTGAAGCTGGCGGCCGCCTCGAGCTTTTCGAAGACATAGCCCCAGCGCTGAGGGCCATCCAAGGTCGCGTGGACGATGGAGAAATTGGCCACCAGTCGGAAATACTTGAGGTCTCGCAACCACTTGCGGTCGTCGGCCGTCAATTGGGCCCGACTCCATGCGACCGCCTCGGCGGCGGCATCATTGAACCCCTCGGGGTCTTCATCGAGACCGATGTATTCATCGTGGTTGCCCTTGACCGTGGGGATGTTCATCCCGCGCACGATGTCCAAGCACTCCTTCGGATTGGCGCCGTATCCGACGACATCCCCGAGACACACGACATGGGTACACTTCTGTTCCTGGATGTCGGCAAGCACCCGCTGGAGCCCTTCCAGGTTCCCATGGATGTCAGCTATGATGGCGTACCTCATTCTCGTTTACCGCACGATCTCGAAGCCCCGGAAACCACCCGTGGCCTCGGCCCATGTCACGTCTTCGTTGCGAATCATCGGACCCAACCCGCACTCACGGATTGCTTTCCGAAACTCTTCCAACTCGGACCGCTCGCCCTCGGCGATCAATTCCACCCTTCCGTCCAGCAAGTTCCGCACCGTTCCGGATAATTCAAAACCCGTCGCCTGCCGCTTTGTTTGGTAACGAAAGCCAACGCCCTGAACCCGACCCGAGTACAAGACGTGCATGCGCCAGCGCTTCATGGATATCCCTACCGTCGCGAACCTTCCAATCCAGAGGTTTTACCCCCGGAAAGGCGCGAAACTTAGCCACAGCACCATCGGAAGGCGCAATGAGTATTTGCCTGCCCACCCGTTCAACAACCCACGGTCCAGACCCACCCCAGCGAACGACGGCTTGCTGCTGAGTCCCTGCCGGGTAGCCTGTCCTGCGTGAAGTTCACGCGATTGTTCCGCAAACTCAGCGCCGGCGCTGTGGCGTTGGGCCTTTTTTCGTCGACCCTGCGAGCTGAGGGCCCTCTGGACCGCCTCACCGCACTGGCGGCCGGAACCGCGGATACCACCCTCCGCCTCGACGTCCTGCGCGGCATGGAAGCCGCCCTCCGCGGACGCAACGGCGTGAGTGCTCCCGCAGGCTGGACCGAGTTGGAAACCACCCTCGCGGCCGCACCGGACGAGGAGACCCGCCGGTTGGCCCGGAATTTGGGCACCGTCTTCGGGAGCCCCCGGGCACTGGAGACCCTCCGCACCATCGCCGCCAACCCCCAGGCTGCCGGCGCCGACCGAACCGCCGCCGTAGATACCTTGCTTCGAACCCGGGATGCCGCCTTGGTGCCTCTGCTCCAAAAACTCACCGCCGAAGCCGGAGTCCGAGCCACGGCGATTCGCGGTTTGGCCGCATTCGATGACGCCAAGACTCCATCGGTCCTCCTCGCCGGATTCCCGCAGTTCAACGCCGCTGAACAAAGGGATGCCCTGAACACCTTGGCCTCTCGCGCGGCTTATGCCCGACCTCTGGTGGAAGCCGTCCGCTCGGGCGCCGTTCCCAAGGCCACCTTGACCGCAGACCTCGTCCGCCAGTTGCGCTCGCTCAAGGACGCCACCTTGGCGGCCGACCTGACCCAGATCTGGGGCGTGATGAAAGAAACCAGCCCGGACATGAAGGCCGAAGTGGAAAGGGTGAAGAAGCTCTACTGGGCCGGCGGTTCCCAACCGGGAGACGCCCCGCGCGGGCGGGTGGTCTTCAACCAGGTGTGCTCACAATGCCATCATCTCTTCGACACCGGAGGCCATGTCGGCCCGGACATCACCGGCGCCAACCGTGCCGACCTCGACTACCTGCTCCAGAACATCCTCTACCCCAACTCGGTGATTCCCAACGAGTACCTGGCTTCCACCGTCGAAACGAAGGACGAGCGGGTGCTCACCGGTGTGATCAAGTCCCAGGACACCAGCGGGATCGCGCTGCAGACGGCCAATGAGTTGGTCACTTTGCCCCGGGCGGAGATCCGGAAGATTGAGGCCACCGCCATCTCGATGATGCCCGAGGGCCTCATCTCCAACCTTACTGAACAGCAAACCCGGGACCTGCTCTACTACCTGACCCGGCCGGGACAGGTACCCCTGCCTGCCGGCACGAAGTAAGCAGCGACGGGATTGGTGGCCCACAGTTGCCCCACCTCAGATCAGAGGCGATTGCCGCCCAGTGGTCCAACGGGCTTCTGGGTGACTCCCGGACTTTGGAGGACCTTGCTGAAAGCGTCGCAGGCCACCGAATACTGGAACCCCTGCCCCGTACCTGCGGCACCGAAGCGCCCCCGCTTGTCGAGAGCGATGAAGTTGATGCTGAGGTCGTAACCCTTGGGATCCATGGAGGCGATGCGGTGCAGCGTGGCCAGACAGGCTTCGGTCGGCGACATGCCCTGCCGCATGAACTCCACGACCAGGAACGAACCACAGTAGCGCATCACATTCTCTCCGATGCCAGTGGCCCCGGCCCCACCCACCGCGTTGTCCACATAGAGGCCACCGCCGATGATGGGGGAATCCCCCACGCGTCCCGGAATCTTGTAGCCCCAGCCCGAAGTCGAGCAGGCACCGAAGATGTCTCCCGACGGGCTCAGCATGAGGAGGGCGATGGTGTCGTGATTCGGCGCCTTGGCCTTCTCCGCCTCCTGAGCCTTCTTCCAGTTTTCCCAAGCAGACTTCTGACCCGGTGTCACCGACGGCCCTTCCTCGAACTTCCTCTCCCGGGCGAACCGCTGCGCGCCCTCGCCCACCAACATCACATGGCGGGTTTCCTCCATGACCCGCCGAGCGATGGACACCGGGTGCTTGAAACCCTCGACCGCAGCCACCGAGCCAGCCTTGTGTCCGGGACCCGACATGATGCAGGCGTCCAACTGAACCACACCATGGGCCGCAGGAATTCCTCCAAGACCAACACTGGGATTGGACAAGTCGGCTTCAGCCAAGCGAACCCCTTGCTCCACGGCGTCCAGGCCGGATTTACCGGAACGAAACACCTCCAAAGTGCGGTCATTGGCCGGTTTGCCAAAGGGCCAGGTCGATATCACCAGTGGGGGCTTGGCCGAGGGGTCGGCTTCCCGTTGAGCACCCTTGCCCGACTTCTTCTGACTGCCCGACTTGGGATTTGCAGCGGCCAACGGACCGTCCGCCAAGGCCACCAACGACGAACCAATGAATGCCCTCCGAGGAATCTTCATGACAAGAGGCTCCCCAAGAAACGCCCCGATGCAAGCATCCGCAGGCAATCGGCCGGAATTTCGTCGAGATTCACGGGAGGCGTCGGAGGCCCAAGGTGCTCCAAAGGAAATCGGCCCTCGCAAGGGAAGGACCCCGGAGGAAGGTGTCCGGAATTTCGCGCCTGTTCAGAGCTGTGATGGGTCGTTACTTTGAGCCCGAACATTTATGGCGGCCGAGACGCTCATCATCGTACCGACCTACAACGAGCGGGAAAACCTGCCCGATTTGGTCCGCCGACTCGGCGCCTTGACGGTTCCCGTGGAAGTTTTGGTGGTCGACGACAGTTCGCCGGACGGCACCGGACAAATCGCCGATGAACTGGCCACTCGGCACCCTTGGGTCCATGTGTTGCACCGCACGGTGAAAGACGGCCTGGGCCGGGCTTACGTCGCGGGCTTCCAATGGGCATTGGCCCGCGACTACACCTTCGTCTTCGAGATGGATGCCGATTTCTCACACAATCCGGCAGACATCCCGCGCTTTCTCCAAGCGGCCCAGGAACAGAAAGCGGACCTGGTGCTCGGCTCGCGCTACTCCGGCGGAATTCGAGTCATCAACTGGCCGCTGTCCCGATTGCTTCTTTCTTTGTGGGGCGGCTTCTACACCCGAATCATCACCGGGATGCCCTTCAGCGATCCGACCGGCGGATTCAAGTGCTTCCGACGGGAAACACTGGCTTCCATCGACGTCGATTCGGTCGTGGCCAACGGGTACAGCTTCCAGATCGAATTGACGCATCGCGTTTGGCGCAAGGGACTCAAGGTTGCCGAGGTACCCATCATCTTCACCGACCGCGAGCAAGGAGTCTCCAAGATGTCGCGGGACATCGCCATTGAGGCCGCCTGGATGGTTTGGCGGCTCCTGCTGGAAAACCGCCTGCGCCGGCATCCCGATATAGCCGAGGAATAACCTCCGAACGACCCGCGGCGGTAAAACCTCAGGCAAGACCTGAGACAGAATCCACGGCAAAACCCATCCCTTGGCACTCCGCTTGGGCTGCGGCAGTGTCCGCGGTATGCGTTCGCAATCGCTGGCTTTCCTGGAAACCCTCGTCAACACCCCCAGCCCTGTCGGTCACGAGACCCGTGGCCTGCGCGTCTGGCTGGATTACGCCGGTACGTACGCCGATGAGACCTTCTCCGACGCCTATGGCAACTGCGTGGCCGTGCTCAACAAGGGAGGCGGCCCGCGGCTGATGCTGGCAGCCCACGCCGACGAGATCGCCATGTCGGTGAACTTCGTCACTGCGGAGGGTTTCATCCATGTCCGCCGAACCGGCGGCATCGACCCGGCCATCACCAAGGCCCAGCGCGTCACCATCCACACCCGCCAGGGCCCGGTCCTGGGCGTGGTCGGCAACGTCGCCCCACACCTCACCCGCGGAGACGGTGAAGCCAAGGCGCCGAAGATCCACGAACTCTTCATCGACATCGGGGTCGCCTCCAAAGAAGCCGCCCTGAAGCTCGTTCGCATCGGTGACCCGATCACGCTGAATGACCGCTTCGAAATGCTGCGCGGCGATTTGGCCATCGCCCGGGCCTTCGACAACCGCATCGGAACTTTCGCCGTGGCTGAAACCCTCCGGTTGCTCAAGCCGGTGGCCAAGAAGCTCAATGTCGAGGTTTGCGCGGTGGCCAACGTTCAAGAAGAAGTCGGCCTGCTCGGAGCGCGTCAAATCGCCTACTCGCTGCATCCCGAGACCGCCTTGGTCGTCGACGTGACCCACGCGACCGATTATCCGACGGTGGACCAGCGTGCGCACGGCGACATCAAACTCGGGGGTGGACCAGCCCTCACCCACGGCGGTTGCAACCATCCGGCTGTCCTCCAGCGCCTCGAGGAGGTTGCCGCCAAAAAGAAGATCCCCTTGCAGCACGAGGCGATGAGCGCCACCAGCGGCACCGACACCGATGTGATTTTCTGGACCCGCGGAGGCATCCCGAGCGGTCTCATCAGCCTGCCCAACCGCTACATGCACTCACCGGTGGAAATGGTGAATCTCAAGGACCTGGAATTCATCCCCGAGCTGATGGCCGGTTTCGCGCTGTCCATCGGCAAGGGCGAGAAGTTCAAGGTGGTGATCTGAACCGCAGCTTTCCGCCGCCGGGCCGCAGGCCCAGCGCGGATCACCGTTCACTCGACCGAGGCCGCCTCCAACTCCGCAAGCTTGGTGGCGGCAGACTCCCAATCGGTGCTGGCCTTGTGCAAATCGTGACCCACGGTGCGGAGTTGCTGCTGCAATTCCTGGGAGCGCCCGGGCTTGGTGTAGGTCTCGGGCTTTTCCATCTCGGCCGTCAACTGGACTTGCTTGGCCTCCAGCGTGGCAATGCGTGCCTCCAGCGTGGCCACATGCTTCTTCTGGAAGCCCATCGCCTTGCGCGCCTCGGCCGCCTGCTGCCGACGCTCCTTGGAGGAGGTCGTGATCACCGGTTTTGAGGACGCGGCCGGACCAGTGGTGGCCGGACGGGCATTGGTCAGACCGTTGCCGGCGGAAGCCGCGGTCAACGCCACTCGCGCCGAAGAAGCCTTGGTCTTCTCGAGGTAGTAGTCGTAGTCGCCGGCATACGGCGTGAGAACACCACCACTGATGTGCAACACCCGGGTGGCGATCGCCCGGATGAAGTACACGTCGTGGCTGATGAACACGAGGGTTCCAATGAACTCGCTCAACGCCGCGACAAGTGCGTCGATGCTCGCGATGTCCAAGTGGGTCGTCGGCTCATCCATCAACAGCAGGTTCGGCGGATCGAGGAGCAACTTCACCAGGGCCAAGCGGGTCTTCTCTCCGCCGCTGAGCACCGCCACCTTCTTGAAGACATCATCATCCCGGAAGAGGAAGCATCCCAGCAGGGATCGGATGTACAGTTCAGTCACCCGGGCCGGCGTGTCGGAAGCCTCCTCCAGCACCGTCCGCTCGGCCTGCAGCATTTCGGTGCGGTACTGGGAGAAGTACCCAACCTTCACCCTCAATCCCAGGTCGCGCTCGCCGGCCTGCGGCGTCAGGTTGCCCGCCAACAGCTTGAGCAAGGTGGACTTGCCGGCACCATTGGGCCCGACCAGCACCGTGCGATCACCCCGCTGCGCCTCGAACTCGAGGCCCGTGTAGATCACGTTCTGACCGTATGCGAAATCCACCCCCTTGAGGGTGATGACCCGCTGACCGCTCTTCTCCGGCTGAGGGAAAGCAAAATCGACCGTCGACGCCGCCTGCTCCGGCGCGTTGATCTTCTCCATGCGGTCGATTTGCTTGAGCTTGGCCTGTGCCCGTGTCGCCGTGGTGTTCTTGGCCCGGAACCGGTTCACGAAGTCCATCAGGCGACCAATTTCGCGCTGCTGGTTCTTGAAGGCGGCCAACTGCTGCTCTTGCTGCGCCTCCCGCTCGTCCAAGAAGGCGTCGTAGTTGCCCGTGTAGCGGTAAAGCCGCTCATTGCGGATCTCAACAATACCGGTGACCAACTGGTTGAGGAACTCCCGGTCGTGGGAGATCACCAGAATCGCTCCCGGGTAATTCTTCAGATAGCCCTGGAACCAGATCAGGGTCTCGAGATCGAGGTGGTTGGTGGGCTCGTCGAGCATGAGGATGTCCGGCTCATGCACCAACAACCGCGCCAGGTGCGCCCGCATGACCCAACCTCCGGACAACTCACGCGCCGGCCGCTCAAAATCCGTATCACGGAATGCCAACCCCTTGAGCAGGCGCTTGGCCTTGGCGATGGCTGGGCCGTCAGCATAAAAGTGGTAATCATCCTCAGGCTCAGAACCGGGGGCATGCTGGCTCGTGGCGATCTCCAACACCGTTTGATCACCCACCGGCGCACTCTCCTGGGGCAGGAAACCAACCGTCGTGCCGCGCTGGAAGGTCACCAACCCATCGTCAGGCTCCTCTTGCTGGAGGATGAGCTTGAAGAGCGTGGACTTGCCGGCGCCATTCGGGCCCACCAGGCCGAGTCGGTCCTGACGGTTGAACTGCAGAGACAAGTCCGAGAACAGGGTCCTTCCGCCATAGCCCTTGGACACATTGGAAACAGTCAGCATTGCTGGAAGACACCCTAGGGAATATCCCGGAAAAGCGGGACTTGTATTTTCCGAGGAACCCGTGGGGCTTGCGAAATTTTTTGCAAATTCGGCTCAGCTTTGTTGACAAGGCCCGCCGCCTTCTTCATAAAGCGCGCCTGTTTTGGCGCCTCGGTAGCTCAATGGCAGAGCAGTTGACTCTTAATCAATTGGTTCTAGGTTCAAGTCCTAGCCGGGGCACCACTTCTTCCTAATTGTTTCCCCCCTTGATACAGCGCCTTTTGGGGTATTCCCCCAACGACAGGTGCCCAATATGTCTATGATGCGTACCTTTATTGCCCTGATCAGGAACGCGTGGTTGTTCCTGATCCCCCTCGTAACTGCAACCGCCTCGGAGATCGTCTTCGAGAACATGACCGGGGTCACCACCAACTACTACATGTTCGGGCGCCAGTATGGCGACGACATCAACCTCGCGGGAACCGGCCGAGTGGTGACCGAATTCAGTTTCCTCTATTTCGGTGACGTCTCCACCAATCTGCTCACCCCGGGCCAATGGCGGATCCGTTTCTACCAGAACGACGGTGCCTTGGACAAACCTTCCGTCGCCACTTCACAGAAGCCCAACACGCTCCTCTGGGACAGCGGCCTCCATCCGGTTTCCCCCGGATACCGGATCGCCAAACTGGCCGTGCCGAACATCACCGTCCCCGATCGGTTCACCTGGACCGTGGAGTTTTACAACCTGTCCCAAAACACTGGGAATGGTGCCGGGTTGGTCTTGGCCAATCCACCCACCATCGGAGCCATATTGACCGGCAAGAATTCGACCGTGATCGGCAGTTTCACCGATTTCTGGTTGCTGGAGGATTCCTCGGTTCCGGACTCGTGGACCCTGCAGATTTTCAGCAACAACCCCAATGAGGGTCCTCAGGGGAATTTCTTCGCCCAGGTGGTCACCAAGGCCAATCCCAACAAGGCTCCGGTCTGGACCCCGGCGGCACCGAATCGGCGTGTCAGCGAAGGTTCAACCATTGCCTTCCAACTCAAGGCAACCGACGCCGACCTCCCACCCCAACCCCTGACCTTCTCCCTGGTTTCAGGGCCTGAAGGGATGACCGTGAATCCCACTTCCGGTCTGGTATCGTTCCGACCGACCGAATCGCAAGGACCCAGCACCAACACCGTTCTGGTCCGGGTGAGCGACAACGGCACCCCGGCACTCAGCGCAACGAACTCGTTCTCGGTGGTGGTGATGGAAGTCAATCAGGCACCAGAATTGTCTCCCCTCGAGAGCCTGAGCATCGAGCCGTTGAAGCCCCTGCTGATCGGTCTGGTGGCCAAAGATGCGGATCTTCCCCCACAGAAACTCACCTTCGCCTTGGCCAGCGGCCCCAGAGGAATGACCGTCGACCCCGCAACCGGATTGGTGAATTGGACCCCCACCTTGGATCAGGCTTTGGCCCAGCACCCGGTCACCGTGTCGGTCAGCGACGGCTTTCGCACGGTGAGCACGTCGTTCCAGGTGACCGTGAGGGCGGCCAACACGGCCCCGTACTTCATCAACCTCACGGGCCGCGTCATCCGCGAACTGACGCCGATGAGTTTCAAGCTCACGGGGCGCGATTCAAACCTCCCGGCCCAGAAATTGACCTATGGGCTTGTGAGTGGTCCGCTGGGGTTGACGGTCGGCGAGGATGGTCAAACAACTTGGACTCCCACCGAAGGTCAGGGACCGAGCACGAACACGGTCACGGTCCGGGTGACCGACAACGGATCCCCCTCGTTGAGCACCACCAATGCATTCGTGATCTATGTCACGGAGGCCAATACCGCCCCCACCTTCAGCAGCATCTACAACCGATCGTTTTTGGAGAGCTCGACACTCAACCTGCCGCTGGTCGGGCGTGACCCCGACCTTCCGGCCCAGAAACTGACATTCACACTGGTGAGCGGTCCGAAAGGGTTGACCATGACCGACTCGGGCGTCATCGCCTGGAAGCCGACGGAAGATCAGGGCCCGAGCACGAACCGGATCGTGGTGAAAGTGACCGACAACGCCTCGATCCCACTGAGCACCACCACGAACTTCGTGCTCATCGTCAACGAGGCCAACACGGCGCCGGTCTTTGCGGTCAGCAACCTGACCGTGGCGGCCTTGGGCAAATTGTCGGTGGCTTTGACTGCGACCGATGCGGACATCCCCGTCCAGACATTGAGCTACCGTTTGGAGTCGGGACCGCAGGGGTTGACCGTGTCCCCCAACGGTTTGCTGGAATGGACACCGGCGGCCAATCTGGCACTGACGACCCATGTCGTGAAGGCTTCGGTCAGCGATGGATTGTCACGGATTCAGACCACTTTCAGGATCATTGTCCGCGCGGTGGGATCGGGTCCAGGTTCCGAGACGAAGGCGAGCCAGAAGACCTCCTTGTCGCTGGTCGTCGAACCCAATCAATCGCTGGCGCTGAAAGTTGCCGGGCCTGAAGGTGGCCGCTTCCGAGTCGAATCCAGTTCTCTCATCGGGGCTGAGTGGAGTCCGGTGGAGGGCGTGGGTGAAATCGAGACTCTGGGACAAGATGCACCTGTGGTCGTGCCGATTCCGTCGGAGGGCGCGGACGAGTTCCGGCAGTTCCGCCTGAAGAAGCAATAAACTCCCCGGACCCAGTCTTCCGGTCTAAATCGGCCCAACGGAATGCCGTCGACGGACTCGGTGCCTCGGCGGCTTTTCTGTCCCCCAATCCGCCCCGCTCGCCATTGCTTTGTTGTCGCTGCGAAACAGCAAACCTCAAAGGAACCGCACGCGATCATTGCCCAGCCCCAAGATCTGTGGCATCCCGCCCTTGAACTGTGGCTTCCAACACACCCGCTCCTGACCGCCCACTGCTTCGAGCCCTCATCGTCGAGGACTCCGAGTTCGATGCACTGATCCTGGTCAACCACCTGCGTCAGGGAGGCTGGCGCGTGGAGTACAAGCGCGTGGCCACCGCCGCGAACTTCGAGCAGGAATTGCAGACCGGAAACTGGGACCTGGTCCTCTGCGACCACTTCATGCCGGAATTCAGCGCACCTCAAGCCCTGGTGCTCTACAAGCAGTCCGGCCGGGACATGCCCTTCATCATCGTGTCCGGCGGTATCGAGGAAGGGGTGGCCATCGAGGCCATGAAGTCCGGAGCCCACGATTTCATGACCAAGGGCTCACCGGGCCGCTTGGTTCCGGCCATCCAGCGGGAATTGCGCGAGGCAGCTGTCCGGGCCGCCCGACGACAAGCCGAGACCTCTCTGCGCGAAAGCGAGCTGCGCTACCGTTCCGTCTGGGAGAACTCGACCGACGGAGTCCTGCTCATTGATCTGGACGGGGTCATCCGTTTCGGCAATCCGGCCGTGAAGACCATCTTCGGCTGGGAAGCCGATCAGATTTGCGGCAGGACCCTCGATTTCCTGCAAACCGTCAGCACCTCACCGGGAACCTGGAAGATGGCGGCCGAAGCCGAAGACCGGAAAGTCTTCGAATCCCTCGCGCGCCGATCGGATGGAACGGAAGTGGAGGTGGAAATCGGTTTCACCCGGATGCGGATGGGACAACAGCAATGGTTGGTGGCCTTCATCCGCGACATCACCGAGCGGCGGCGCCATGAGGCGGAGATCCGCAAGACCCGCCAGGAGTTTGCCGCGGCCCGGGAAATCCAATCCCGACTCTTCCCGAAGTCGTCACCGCAGGCTCCCGGTTTCGACATCGCGGGCGTGTCCCACGCTGCGGAAGCCACCGGCGGAGACTCCTTCGACTACCTGCCACTGCCGGATGGATCCTGGGGCATCTTGGTGGCCGATGTCGCCGGACACGGAATGGGACCGGCCCTCCTCATGGCTGAGACCCGCTTCTGCCTCCGCATGACGGCGCGGTCCGTCTCCAGTCCGGCGGAGATCTTGACCCAAGCCAATCGTCTCTTGGCTGAAGACCTGGGTGGTGATCGGTATGTGACGGTTTCCCTGGTGGCCATCCATCCGGAAACCCGGATCCTGCGGCATGCCAGCGCCGGACATCCAGCCACTTGGGTGCTGAATGCCGCCGGCCACATCAAAGCCAACCTGCGGCGCACCGGTAAACCATTGGGCCGGCAAGGCAACACCGCCTACATTGAAAACCCAACGATCCTTCTGGAATCCGGGGACACCGTCTTGCAACTCACCGACGGCATCGATGAAGCCATGCGCAGCGACGGGAGCCTCTTCACGGTGGAACGGGTCCTGGATCTCATTCGTGCCTATCCCGGAATGCCTGCCGCGGATCTGGCAGAGCGGATTTGCAGCGAGGCGAGGGCCTTCACCCATCCCGAGCCACAAACCGACGACTTCACGGTCGTCATCGTCCGGGTCCTCTGACAACCCACACACCATGGCACTGACCCATTTCTTCACCGGTCCCTGGATCAAGTGTGAGCTCCTGCAAAGCTGGCTCGAGAAACACGGCATCGAAGCCACGGTGGAACCGGTAGACCCCGCGGTGGGCGACCCGGATGACCTGGACCGCGAGGTGAGGGTGCTGGTTCCGGAGGCCGATTTCCCCAAGGCTCATGCGCTGTTCTTCACCGAGCGCGAAGGTGAGCTGTGAATCCTCAGACCATGAGCCCTGAAACCCTGAACATCCGACTGGAACGAGCCGAAGCCTCATTGGCGCACCTCGAGCGCAATTTCGACGAGCTCAACTCCGTGGTGATCGCCCAGAGCAAGACGATCACCCGGTTGCAGAAACAGTTGGAGGTCCTGGGTGAAACCCTGCGCGGCCAGGATCTGGACCGCCTCCAGCCCCACAACCAGAAGCCGCCCCACTACGCGCCCTGAACCGTGATCACGGCGTAGTTGCGCCGACCTTTCCGCAAGAGCAGGTGCTTGCCGAAAAGCAGGTCGGACGGGGTCACCGCGCGTTGAACCTCGCCGACGCGCACATTGTTGAGCGAGGCGCCGCCGCCTTGGATATCCGTCCGGGCCTGACCCTTGCTGGATGACAGCCCGGCATGGACCAACAATTCGGTCAGCGGCATCCCAGTCCCGGCCAATCGCGCAGCATCCAAGGCCTGGGTAGGCACCTCTCCGAGCAATTCGTTGAAGGTGCTTTCACCCACGCCCGACAGATCACCTCCAAAGAGGATCTCACTGGCACGGACCGCTTCCTGAGCGGCCGCTTCTCCATGAACCAGCGTTGTCACCTCGCGGGCCAAAGCCTTGTGGGGCGCCCGCGCCCCCGGGTTGGCGACCAGGTCCTGCTCCAGGGCCATGATCTGGTCGGCCGACAGGAAGGTAAGCACCTTCAGGAGCTTGATGACATCGCGGTCGTCGCTCTGGACGAAGAACTGGTAGAAGCGGTACGGACTGGTCCGCTTGGAATCCAACCAAACGGCGCCCGAGGCGCTCTTGCCGTACTTCGTGCCGTCGGCCTTGGTGAGCAACGGCAGCGTCAGACCCCACACCGGCACGCCGAGCTTCTTGCGGCACAACTCCGTGCCCGCCGTGATGTTGCCCCATTGGTCGGTGGCTCCGATCTGGAGCTCGCAGTTCGAATGGCTGCGCAGGTGATGGAAGTCATACGCCTGCAGGAGCATGTAGCTGAACTCGGTGTAGCTGATGCCATTGTCGCGGTCTTCCATTCGGGCCCGGACCGATTCCTTGGCCACCATGGCGTTGACCGTGAAGTACTTGCCCACGTCGCGCAGGAACTCGAGGTAGGAGATCGGTCCAAACCAATCGAAGTTGTCCACCAGTCGGGCGGCGTTGCCCGGCGCATCGAAGTCGAGGAACCGGGCCAACTGCCCCTTGATCGACGCGATGTTGTGCTTCAACACATCCGAGGTCAGCAGGTTGCGCTCCGAGGAACGCCCGCTGGGGTCACCGATCATGCCGGTGGCACCGCCGGCCAAGGCGATGGGCACGTGCCCGGCCTGCTGGAAGCGGCGCAGGCACAAGAGAGGCACCAGATTGCCGACATGCAGGGAATCGGCCGTGGGATCGAAACCGCAATAGAGGGTCGTCGGCCCCGAGGCGAGACGGGCGGACAAGGCTTCCAGGTCGGTGCAATCGGCATAGAGGCCCCGCCAGCGCAGTTCGTCGAGAATGTTCATCGGCGGACCGATTCAATCACAGAGCCAGGCCGGCGGAAACAGCGCTTCGCTTTCCGGCTTCTCAACGTCCGCCCGACACCGGGGACCGCGGACCGTCTTGGACACACCGGAATCCCAGATGGGAACTGCCCGTGTCCACCGCGCCCTTGCCCCGGGTGCCAATGAGGAACCGGGCGCAGTACTGGTCACTGCACAGGAACGACCCACCTCGGTGAACGCGTTTGGGCACCCCAGGCTCGTCCGGATCGAGGCTGTCGGAGGGGCCTCGGGGATTGCGGACCACCCCACCCGCCGCAGCCCGCAACCGGTAGGTGTCAGCACGATACCAGTCGCTGCACCACTCCCAGACGTTGCCCGCCACATCGTAAAGACCCAACCCGTTGGGTGCATACTGGCGCACGGGAGCGATGCCCCGAAACCCATCCAAAGCCGCATCGGCATCCGGAAAACGCCCCTGGAAGGCATTGCACCGCCAGCGCCCCACCGCGTCCAGACGCTCATCGCCCCAGGCATAAGTCTTGGAATCGAGACCACCGCGCGCTGCGAACTCCCACTCCGCCTCGGTCGGCAAACGCTTGCCCGCCCACCGCGCATAGGCCTCGGCATCGGCATAGGCCACATGGACCACCGGCCGGTTGCCCTTGCCGTCGATGTCACTCCCAGGACCTTCCGGATGGCGCCAATGGGCCCCGGGAACATACCGCCACCACTGGAGCGGATCCTCCAGCGTCACCGGACCCTCCGGGCGAACGAAGACCGCAGCACCCGGAACGAGCAGCGTCGGATCGGCCCCGGGGAAATCCTCCGCCTTGGGTGCATACTCGGCGACCGTGCGGTACCCCGTGGCGGCCACAAAGTGCGCGAACTGGTCATTGGTCACCTCGGTTTCATCCATCCAGAATCCGTCCACGAACACCCGATGAACCGGATCCGAATCCGTGAACCCATCGCGCAAACCCGTGCACATGGGCTCACCGGCACCCAGGCCCGAGCGCAAGGCCACCGTGGCGGCGGCACCGGGGCCTCCCATCCAAAATTCACCACCGGCAATCCACACCATGCCGACCGGAGCCCCCTTCGTCGCCGTCCCGACCGGACTGGGCCCAGATTGAACCGCCGATTGGGCCACCGGCTGAACCACCTCCGCCGGGGCCGGAGACTCAGGTCCAGAACGTTGCCCACATCCAACCCCGAACCGCAGGATCGCCATCAGCAGCAGGCACTTCAGAGAATGGTTGAGGGTGGGTCGTTGCATCGGTTTTTTCTGCTGAGTCAGGGATTCAATGCCGCCAGCGGTCCACACCGGCCCAAGCCAACAAGGCCATGCCGACCGGGGTGCCGGTCAACGAAGTGGGGACGGCCGCCACCAAACCCAACACCAACGCCTTGGAAAACGCCATGCCCCAACGCTCTTTCCTGAACCGACGCTGCAACCACAGCGTGGGAAGGAACACCGACAAGAAACCCAACGGCACCGTCATCCACCAAGTGACCACGGCCCAATCGGCCACGTTCCACAAATTGTCCACCAGAACCAACAATCCTGCGGCCAGCGGATGAATGGGTGGTGCCGCCGACCGGGCCCGAACCTTCGGCACGGCCTCGGGGGGATTGCCTCGCGGGATGGGCGGCCGAATCATCACAGCAAGGTCCCCTGGCCCGAGGCTTCCCATGGCAGGCCCAATTCCGAAAGCAGGCTGCGGAAACCCCAATTCCGGTACATCGCTCCCAGGCGTTCGCGACGGATGGCGTCGGGCGACTCGATGCGCAACGTTTCGAGACCGGGCCCGCCGACCAGATCCGTACGGAGCGCGATGAGCCGCCGATTCCGCAAAAGCGAGTCCGCCGAGGCCTGCAGGTTCGTGCGTTGGGACTCCGACTTCACCTCGGCCAAGCGGCCCATCAACGAATCGATGCTGCCGTGCTTCTGCAGGAGTTGGGTGGCGGTCTTGGGCCCCACTCCCGGAACCCCCGGGATGTTGTCGACCGCATCCCCGATCAAACTCAACCAATCGACCACCTGCTCAGGCTGAACCCCGGTCTTGGCAACAACCTCCGCGGCGGTCCAAACCTTCTCGGTTTTGTCGTTGGGATTGAAGAGCCCCACCCGGTCACTGACCAACTGCATGAAATCCTTGTCGGAACTGGCCACAACCGTCCGCCAACCCTGAGCCTCGGCCCTCTTGGCATAGGTCCCGATCCAGTCGTCCGCCTCGGTCTGTGCTTGGCTCCAGGCCGCGATGCCCGCCGCCTCCAGCCAACCCTCGATTTGCGGAAACTGCCGTTCAAGGTCCTCGGGAGTGGGCGCCCTCTGCTGCTTGTACTCCGGCAACTCCGCCATGCGCTCGGCCGCCAACCCGCGATCCCAAAGCACCAAGCGATGCGTCGGTCGCAAGATCGCCTCCATCTTCTGAAGCATCTTCACGAAGCCGTAGATCGCGTTGGTGGGTGCTCCGTCCGGTGAATTCAGAGAGCGGATCGCATAGAAGGCGCGGTAGGCATACGCGTGACCATCCACGAGCAACAAGGTGGGCAATGAATCCGTCGACGACATGTTGACCCACGGTGCGGACAAGTGCCCCGGGCAGACAAGAACACCTTTCGAATGCGTCTGCACCATGGCTGCCGAGCAAGGTCCGGGACTCCGATGCCGAGCCAAAAAACCACATAAACAAGGGTGATCTCGATGGGGTGAATGAAAAACACCATCGTTTTTGGGGAGTTTTCCTGATTTTTCCCGCGTTGACGCTTCCTTGCTCCCAGATAGTCTGACGGTTCTGCTTCCACGCGGGTTCCCGCGTTCTCATTCAAAGACACAACTAGCGATTATGCCGAAAGCTCCGAAATACGTTTACACCTGGGGTAACAAAAAAGCCGATGGCGATGGCTCCATGAAGGCCCTGCTGGGCGGCAAGGGTGCCAATCTGGCCGAAATGACCCGCATTGGTCTCCCGGTGCCTCCGGGATTCACCATCACCACCGAGGTGTGCACCTACTTCTACGCCCACAAGAAGACCTATCCGAAGGAACTCCAATCCCAGATGGAGGCCGGTGTGGCCAACATGGAGAAGATCATGGGCACCAAGTTCGGCGCCACCTCCGGCATGCCGCTGCTCGTGGCAGTCCGTTCCGGCGCCCGGGATTCCATGCCCGGCATGATGGACACCATCCTGAACCTGGGTCTGAACGACCAGTCGGTGTTGGCCCTCCAGGCTGCGACCAAGAACGCCCGCTTCGCCTGGGACTGCTACCGCCGCTTCATCCAGATGTATGGCGACGTCGTGCTCGGGGTGCAGAAGCGCGAGGGTGAAGATCACGAACCGTTCGAGACGGTCATCCACGAGTTCAAGCACGAGAAGTACCACGCCGACATCGAGGACTCCAAGCTGACCGCCGAAGACCAGCAGGAGCTCGTCACGCGCTTCAAGGCGCTGGTCAAGGAGCGCACCGGCAAGGT
>JACCDP010552434.1_pt1 | contig 31529 bp, 24 predicted proteins | sample 7445841 | NCBI WGS metagenome assembly JACCDP01 (sample SAMN15323441, study PRJNA562643) | freshwater metagenome | isolation source: river surface water | place: USA:Blue River Watershed | collected 2017-08-17 | reverse complement strand
TTTCAGAGAAATCTTTAATCCCATTCAGCAACTCCTGTATGTTTTCATAGCGGCTAAGTCCTTCAGGGGTTTTATCGCTGTACAGGTCTTTTAATATACCTGAATTGATAGCAATCTGGTTGGCACATTCAAATGCATCTTTTACCGGAACTATAAAAGAAAAAGATTTAATAAGAGCAGCAAATTCACTTACTTTATTAAACACACCTGAGTTAAGCCCCAGGTTAAATTCTTTCAGGTTATCAACAACCGTCCACATGCTTACGTTATTATCAGAGGCTGCCGCAATAATTTTATCAACGGTTGTTTGTCCGATACCACGTGTGGGGTAATTAATAATTCTTCTCAGCGATTCATCATCATGGTTATTAATAGACAAACGAAAATAAGCCAGCACATCTTTTATTTCTTTACGCTGGTAGAAAGAAACTCCACCATATATGCGGTAAGGAAAATTCCTTTTTCTCAGGGCTTCCTCAATGGCCCTGGATTGTGCATTGGTTCTGTATAAAATGGCAAAATCGCGGTTGCGCGCCTGCTTATTCATTTTTATTTCGAAAAGAGCGGCGGCAACTTTATTCCCTTCTTCATTGTCTGTATTGGCCTTTATCACTTTAATTTTTTCTCCGGCCTCATTTTCTGTCCACACATTTTTCTTAAACTGGTCTTTGTTATTGGCAATAACCCTGTTGGCAACATTTACTATGTTTTGGGTACTGCGGTAATTTTGCTCCAGCTTAAATTCTTTATAGTCGGGGTAGTCTTTTGCAAAATTGAGAATATTCTGGATATTGGCTCCCCTGAAGGCGTATATACTCTGGGCATCGTCGCCCACCACACAAATATTCATGAAACGGGCTGCTAACTGTTTCACAATTACGTATTGCGAGAAGTTGGTATCCTGATACTCATCCACCAGTATATACCTGAATTTATCCTGGTATTTCAGCAGCACATCCGGATGGTCTCTGAGTAAGACATTGGTATTATACAGCAGGTCATCAAAATCCATTGCTCCTGACTTAAACAACCTTTTGTTGTAGGTTTCAAAAATCTGCCCCATCATGGGTTTCTGAGAAGCCTTGTCTTCCGCAACGGCTACGGCGTTATTCATATACTGGCGCGGACTTATCAGGTTGTTTTTAGCAGAAGAAATACGGTTAAGCACCAGCGAAGGTTTATACACCTTATCGTCTAAATTATATAGTTTTAAGATTTCTTTAATTACTCCCTTGCTATCATCGGTATCGTATATAGTGAAATTCTTGGGGTACCCGAGTCGTTCGGCCTCAAAACGCAGCATCTTGGCAAAAATGCTGTGGAAAGTGCCCATCCACAAGGCGCGCGCCGAGGTATCTCCCACCAGCTTACCAATCCTGGATTTCATTTCCCGGGCAGCCTTATTGGTAAAGGTAAGGGCCAGTATGTTAAAAGGATCTACGCCCTTTTCCATTAAGTGCGCTATACGAAAGGTAAGCACCCTTGTTTTGCCCGAACCGGCACCGGCAATAATCATTACCGGACCTTCCGTTTGGCAAGCTGCCTGGCGCTGTACAGGATTTAATTCTTCTAAAAAATGCATGTGCTGAAATAAGCCTCTAAGTTATAGCAAATGCAGAAATATTAAGGCCAGACCGGTGAAATAATTTTTTAACCTGCTAGTTAAAAACCCTTATCTTTATCCCTTCAAAAAAAGAGTTCAACAAGCATGACGGTTTATGAAAAATATGAAGCTGTAATTGGGCTGGAAGTTCACATTCAATTGCTCACGCAAAGTAAAATGTACAGCTCCGACTCTGCTGAATACGGCGGACTACCGAATACGCATGTAAGCGTTATTAGTCTGGGGCATCCGGGCACTCTTCCCATGGTTAACAAAAAAGCCATTGAATATGCCGTTAAACTGGGGCTGGCTGTAAATGCTACCATTCGCGAAGAAAATCAGTTTGCCCGTAAAAATTATTTTTATGCCGATTTGCCCAAAGGATACCAGATTACACAGGATAAAACACCCATTTGCAACGGGGGCTTCATTTTCATAAAAAATGACAATGGAGAAGAAAAAAAAATAGGCATCACCCGCATCCACATGGAAGAAGATGCCGGAAAAAGCATGCATGATCAGGATCCCTTCGATACCCTGATAGATTTAAACCGAGCCGGAGTACCGTTACTGGAAATGGTTTCAGAACCCGATCTGCGGAGCGCAGAAGAAGCTTATGCCTACCTTACCGAAGTAAGAAAATTAGTACGTTATTTAGATATTTGTGATGGCAATATGGAAGAAGGCTCCATGCGCTGTGATGCTAATATTTCTGTACGGTTAAAAGGTGCAGGTGTCTTTGGTAAAAAGGTGGAAGTAAAAAACATGAACTCCATCCGTAATGTTCATCGGGCAATTGAATTTGAAGTAAAAAGACAAATTGATGCTATTGAACAAGGTAAAGAAATTGCCGTTGAAACCAGAAGCTTTGATGCTGTTAATGGTACTACCTTTAGCTTAAGAAGCAAGGAAAGTGCTAATGATTACCGCTATTTTCCGGAGCCTGATCTTCAGCCGGTTTTAGTAAGCGAAAATTATATCGCCTCCGTTAAATCAAAACTTCCGGCTTTACCGCAGGAGTTGTTTAAGCAATACACGCAGGCATACGGACTTTCATCTTACGATGCCAGTAACCTTACCGATACCAAGGGAATTGCCCTTTACTTTAATGAAGTTGTACAACACACTACCAATTACAAAGCAGCTGCCAATTGGGTAATGGGTGCTGTTAAAGCCTGCCTTAATGAGCAGGCACTTAGTATTGAGCAATTCCCCATTAAACCAGCGCAACTTGCCGACTTAATCAGCCTCATTGAAACAGGGAAAATAAGCAATGCCATGGCCTCTCAAAAAGTGTTTCCGGCTATGCTGCTTCAACCACAAAAAACAGCACTTCAGTTAGCAGAAGAACTAAATGTGATTCAGGACAGCAATCAGGATAACCTGCAGGAACTAATTAATCAGGCCATTGCCAAATACCCCGAAAAAGTAAGTGAATACCATAACGGAAAAGTAAGCTTAGTTGGTTTGTTTATGGGTGAAGTAATGAAATTAAGCAAGGGAAAAGCAGATCCTAAAATTGCAAGCCAACTGGTAAAAGAAACATTAGATAATAAAAAGCAGAATTAAACCCCTATAATAAAATGACAAACTATTTAAGACTTATATGCACCGGATTAATAGTAATTATACTTAACAGCTGTAACAGCAGCCCAAAGAATACCTTTCAACTAAAAGGAAACCTGAGTAACGCCGCCGGTGAAACCCTGGTTCTGGAACAAATTGGGCCAAATAACCTTACCGTTATAGACTCGGTGAAAGTAGATGAGAAAGGTGATTTTGCTTTTGAAAACACCCGCATCCCCCAAATGGATTTCTACCGGATAAAAACCAGTGCTGCCAACTTTGCCATACTGGTTATGGATTCTACCCAACAAATTACCTTTACCGCCGATGCCAAACAACTGGGTAAAACCTGCAAAGTAGAGGGGTCACCCGACACCAAACAATTCATTGCCCTGAATACCCTCTTACAACAAACGTTTGACCGGCTCGATTCCTTAAAAAGAGGCATACAAACCACTATGACCACCCTGAAAATGGATTCACTGAAAATGGATTCGCTCAATGCCATTGCTGAAGCGGGTTTCATGAGCATAATGGACAAAGATGCCCCGGTAGTGGTAAAACAAATTGAATACTTCCCCGCCTCTATTGCTAATTTCTGTGCATTTGATTTTGTGGATATTAAAAAATACATGCCCATGTACGAGAAAGTTTTACAAGCCCTTACAGAAAAGTATGCCAACTCTGCCTACACTAAACGCTTAAAATCGAATATTGACCTGTTTAAACAACAGGCTCAGAGCGCTACAGAACCTGTTACAAATAACGCACTTAATATAGGTGCAGCTATGCCCGAAATAACACTTCCTAACCCTGATGGTAACTTAATGAAACTCTCTTCACTAAAAGGAAAAGTTGTTTTAATTGATTTTTGGGCCAGCTGGTGTAAACCCTGCCGAATGGAAAACCCCAATGTATTAAACATTTACAATAAGTACCACGCTCAGGGCTTTGAAGTATTTGGTGTTTCATTAGATGAAGAAAAAGAAAGCTGGGTAAATGCCATTCACAAAGACGGTTTGCCCTGGACTCAGGTTTCTGACCTCAAAGGCTGGTCTTCTCCATTATGTTCTGCCTACAATATTAACTCCATACCTTTTACGGTTTTATTAGACAGAAACGGAAATATTGCTGCAAAAACCCTTCGCGGTGAAAACCTGGCTGCGAAAGTGGCTGAATTAATCTCCCGCTAAAAAAGTAAACTGAAATAATTTGTCTCGTTAATCTATTATATAGAGCTGTACATCGGAAAAAATTAAGGCCAAAAAGTGCTAATACTTTCCTATACACGTAATTTTATCGATAGTTTTGTTTGTTCGTCGTAAAAAAATTACTTCAAGACGCTTATTTGCAAAAAAAACCAGCATATTTTTTCCTGAAATAGAAAAAAGAAATAACTTGCTTACTCTTGAATCTTATTAGAGCATTAATGAAAGTATTTGGTAAAGAATTGTTACTGGTTTTAATTCAAGATAAAACGTTCTGTTTTTTACATGTTATAACTAGAAATACTTAAATCCCCATATTTGTGACGAAATGAAGTATATGAAAAAGATTTATTTGTTGGTATGTGTGTGTGTGTTCAGTGATTCTGCCTTTGCTCAGTATAAAGTATTAAATAACAACGAGCCCTTAAACGTTATAGATGAAGTGGGCCTTAAACAAGGGAAATGGGTAATATATGGCACTGCTAAGCCGGATACCTGTTACCTGCCTACCTCAAAAGTAGAAGAAGGTGCTTTTGTTGATAATAAGAAAACCGGAGTATGGGAAAGGTATTATTGCAGCGGCAAGATAAAGGGAAAAACTACGTTTAAAAATGGCCGCCCCGACGGGTACACGGTAATGTATCATGAAAATGGAAAAATGGCTGAGGAAGGTACCTGGAAAGTAAACAAATGGGTGGGCGACTACCGTTTGTATTATGAAAACGGACAATTACAACAGGAGTTTAGTTTTAATCAGGTTGGAAAGCGTGAAGGCCCTCAAAAATATTTTTTTACAAATGGAACTGTAATGCTGGAAGGCAGCTGGGCAAATGGCAAAGAGTCTGGCGCTATTAAAGAATATTACGAGAGTGGAGACCTGAAATCTGAAAAAATATTTAATAACGGTGAGGTAGATGAAGCTACCGTGAAAGTGTATGAACTAAAAAAACCGGGTAAAACCAAACAGGAAAACAGTAATACAGCCATTGCTGCAAAAAAAGCCGTAATCAATAGCGATGAAGAAACCCATGCCTCTGCGGTAGCACATAAAGGTTCTACAGTATTAAACGGTTATTACGTTTTATACAATAAGAACAAACAAAAAACCAAAGAAGGAACTTTTGTCAATAACCGGCTTATTGATGGTAAAAACTATATTTACAATGCCAACGGCGTTTTAGATAGAATTGAAATATACAAAGAAGGCGTTTACCAAGGTAATGCGGTGATTGAAGAGTAACCATTTCTTAGGCACATTCTACTTTTAGCAGGGTTATAATGAAATATGAGAGGATGAAATGATTTCTCCAAAAAATATTTTCGCCTGCGCATCAAAATATTCAGCCGAATCGGTTGTGAAAAAATTTCTGCTTCCGCTTTTGGAGCATTTTATTTCCATTTCAGGGTGCCGGAATAAATAATCCTTCAAACTTTTAGCAACTATTGAGCCCTGCTGCAATACGGTTATTTGCGGAGGCAGGAAGTGTTTTATTTTATGTGCTAACAAAGGGTAATGCGTGCAGGCAAGAATAACCGTATCTATATCACTGCATTGTTTCATTAAAGCATCTGTATATTTCTTCACAAAATAATCAGCTCCCTCTCCCTCATATTCATTATTTTCAACTAAGGGAACCCACATGGGGCAGGCTTGCTGATATACCTCAATATCCGGAAAGAATTTTTTGATTTCTATTTTATAGGATTCGGAAAACACCGTTCCCTGAGTAGCCATTACCCCAATTTTTTTGGTGCTGCTGTAATTCCCTATCAGTTCGGTAGTAGGTCGTATTACTCCCAGTACCCTCCTTTCGGCATCAATTCTCTGGAGGTCTTTTTGTTGTATGGTTCTTAGTGCTTTAGCCGAGGCCGTGTTACAGGCTAAAACAACCAAGTGGCAGTTCATATCGAACAAGCGTTTAACACATTCCAGCGTGTATTGGTAAACGGTTTCAAAAGATCTGGATCCGTAGGGTGTTCGGGCATTATCACCTAAATAAATATAATCATACTGAGGCATTTCTTTTACCAATTCTTTCAAAATGGTAAGTCCGCCAAAGCCCGAATCAAATACGCCAATTGCTTGCACAGGTATAAAATTTAAAAGCCGTATACAAGATACGGCTTTTGAAAGTATTATAATACAGGAACTATCCTGGTAAATTATTTTCCTTTAGCAGGTGTTTGGTTTTTAGGGGCTGTGGTAGCAGGGGCATTTTTAACAGTACCACTGGTTGCTGTTGTTGACGACAAGCCTGGTAACGAGGCCTCCGGCATACTGTCTAATTTTTTCTTTACTGCCGCAGTAATATCTTCACCTGGCTCAGAATAAATAACAACGCCTGTGCTTGTGTCTAATACATACTTGTATCCTAATTCTTTGGCAACTTCTTTAATAGCTTTATTGGCTTTTTCATAAATTGGTTTGGATAATTCGCCATATTTCTTTTGATAATCCTGTTGGGCATTGGCTTTAAATTCTTCCATATTCTGATTCATACGCTGCAATTCATCCTGCTTGGTTTTTTTCAGCATATCGCTATAAGTAGCTTCATTGGCAACGTAATCGTTATACTTTGTTTCAAACTCGGTTTTCATGGTAGTAATTTCTTTCTCCAATTGCTTCAGGTAATTCTGAGCAACTTCCTGAGCCTTTTTTGTTTCAGGCATTAATGTAAGAATTGAGTCCATCGCCACGTGCGCTACCTTTTGTGCCTGTACTGCACTGTTAACGGAAATTGTTAACGCCACAACTGCTACCGATTTTAATAATCTTTTCATGTTTTGTAATTGTTTAATTGTTTAAGATCCTACCTCTGATATGAATTTCTTTAATTGAAATTACTCCTATCAAAGAGCGTTCTCATGATTGTTTATTGTTTTATTAAGTTATTTCTGTTTTACTTTTATACTATTGAATTAACCAAATTTTGTGCCTATTAATTAATTCAGCTTGCGAATATACAAAAAAAAGAGTCAGATTTTGGCCTATTTTTTTCCTTTATTATATCCCAGGTAGGTTAAAATATCTTCACTTTTATCATATTTTGGGTTGGCATAGAGCATACTCAGGTCGCTGTTTTTATCAAAAATAATAGCCAGCCCTCCCTTATCGGCTACTGCTTTTACCGCATTATATACTTTGTCCTGAAGGGGCTTAATGAGTTCCATTCTCTTTTTGAATAAATCCCCATCAACTCCAAATCGTTGCTTTTGAAGTTCACGGGCTTCGTTTTCACGGTTTTTTATTTCGGTTTCCCGCTTATTTTTTAGCTCTTCGGTAAGCAGTATTTTTTCGGCTTCATAGGCCGTTCTTAATTTCTGTATTTCAGCATATTTGGCATCGATTTCCTTTTGCCAGTCTGTGGAAACCTTATCGAGCTCACTTTTGGCTGCTTTGTATTCTGGTATACTGTTGAGGATATAATCTGTATCTACATAGCCAAATTTCTGAGCCATTGCTATGTTTAGCGTACACATAAGAGCAATTAATAAAGCGCTTATTTTTTTCATGATCAAAGGTTTTGTTTATAAGGTTTTGGTTAAACAGTTAAAACCAGCATTTTACTAAATTATTGTTTGAGTACCCTATTTTCCAGCAAAATTCAACACCATTTCCAGCCCTATAATTCGCCAATTTGTGCACCAATGGTAAAATGGAACTGCCCTTTGCCATTCCCGTTGCCGGCATCTGTGGAATAGGGTATTTTATCAAAGCCCCATCCATAATCCAGACCCAATAGTCCAAACATAGGAAGAAAAATTCTTACCCCTACACCAGCACTGCGTTTCACCTGGAAAGGATTAAAATCCCTGAAGTTTTGGGTGGCATTTCCTGCTTCAACAAAGCCCAGGGCAAATATAGTTGCCTGCGGGTTAAGCGAAATAGGGTACCTCAATTCTGCCGTATATTTAGAGATGATGGAGCAGCCCCGGCCATCGGCCCCTGAAATACTTTGGTCAGAATATCCACGTAAAGCAATCACCTCTCTTCCATCCAGAGAAAATCCGGTGAGTCCGCTACCTCCCAGGTAAAACCTTTCGAAGGGTGAAGTGCCCACTTTATTATTATACGGAGCCAATACTCCAAATCCTAAGGCCGTTTTAAGCACCAGGTTTCTGGCTTCTTTTCCTTCTGCAGCTTTTTGGTTGGTCAGCTGCATATACCATTGGGTGGTGAATTTATATTTCTGGTATTCTACAAATAAGTATTTCTCCTGATCGCTTAATTTTGAATAATCTTTATTGGAAAACAATGAATAAGGCGGAGTAACCGCAGCAGTTAGGGTCATATTAGAACCCCCGGTTGGAAAAATTGGGTTTCCTGAAAGAGAATTCCGGCTAAGGCTGAGGGTGGTTTTTAGGTTGTTGGAAATTCCGTCTGCAAAAGTAAATACGGAGGAGTATTGATGCAGGGTGTATCTGCCCAGGTATTCTTCGGCATAAAAGCTAAAGTAATCATCGGGGAATTTCAGGCGTTTACCAAAGCCCACAGATACCCCGGTAATGTTAATATGCTGCCTGGAAGGGTTGGCCATCTTCCTTCCTTCTTCATCTTTAACATATTTAGTTTGTCCGTTCGTTTGGATATTATGAAAAACACTAAAGCTTAAGGAATTTGGTTTTTTGCCGCCCAGCCAGGGTTCGGTAAAGGATAAATTATAACTCTGGTAAAACAAGCCATTGCTTTGCGCCCTGATGCTTAAGCGCTGTCCGTCGCCCGAAGGAAGGGGTGCCCAGGCTTTAGGATTAAAGAAATTTCTGGCCGAAAAATTACTAAAGGTAACGCCCAGGGTTCCAATTACCCTGCCTCCACCCCAGCCTCCGGAGAGCTCTACCTGGTCTGAGGGTTTTTCTTCCACTTTATATTCTATATCTACTGTTCCGTTAGCAGGATTGGGAGAAGGTGTAACCCCCATTTTTTCGGGATCAAAATAACCTAACTGAGAGAGTTCCCTTTGTGTACGGATGATATCAGATCTTCTGAACAACTGACCCGGCCTGGTTCTTATCTCACGCATAATTACATGGTCATTGGTTTTAGTGTTTCCAATTACGGTTACTTTATTAATGATGGCCTGCTTCCCTTCATATATACGTATTTCCATGTCAATGGAATCATTTTCTACGTTAACTTCAGATGGGTTTAACTGAAAAAATAAATACCCGTCATCCATATACAGGGAAGAAATATCGTAACCACTGGGGTTCATGTACAGTTTTTGATCCAGAATAGACTGGTTAAATACATCTCCTTTTTTAATTCCCAGAATAGTGTCTAATTGTCCACTGCGGTACTTGCTGTTCCCCATCCAGGTAATGTTTCTGAAGTAATATTTATGGCCTTCATCAATATCAATTTTTATCTTAACACGTTCGGGAGAAACAAAGTACACGCTGTCCCGGAGTATACGTGCGTCGCGGTAACCTAATGTCTGGTATTTCTCTAAAAGTTTTGGTTTATCTTTTTCATAATTTTCTTCCAGGTACTTGCCCGAATTAAATACATTGTACCAGCGGTAGGCCTTGGTCTCTTTCAATTTCCTTCTCAGTCTCCAGTCTGGTATTACCGTATTTCCATTTATCTCAACGTCTTGTATTCTAACTTTCTTTCCTTTGTTTACTATGATGGTCAGCAGCACATCTTTATTTTTAGAAGCATTGTCTGTTTCCTGAATAATTTCAACGGTGGTGTTATAAAATCCTTTATCCACATAAAAAGCCTTGATGGTGTTTTTAACGGAACCCAGTAAATAATCCGTCACAATTTTACCATGTATTAGTCGTACTTTGGTTCTTAAATCATCAGCTTCTCCACGCTTCACCCCCTTAAAGGTAAATTTAGAGAGTCGTGATTTTTCCAATAAATCTATCTGTAGAAAAACGTCGTTTCCAATAATTTTAGTGATGTTCACTTTTATATCATCAAAAAAACCCTGTTTCCAGAGTTTCTTGATAGCATCGCCAATGGCATCGCCGGGTATACGGATTTTTTGTCCTTCAGACAGGCCTGAAGTAAATTTAATTACATTTCTGTCGAGGCTATGGATGCCTATAATCTCAATGCCACCAATGGTGTATTCTTTGGGGTTGCTATAATCTATTTTATCTTCTGCACCTAATACCAGCTGTTGGGGGTTTTGTGCTACTATGCTGCTGAAAACAGCAGTGAGCATAAAAATACTGTAAATTATTCTTTTTGTTCTTTTCATTTTTTCTAAAGGCCCAAATATCGAATTTTCTATTGTCTTACTCTTTTCCCTTAACATCAATTAACAAGCCTTATTCTGACAAAATTTGCTCGCTTGTTTTACCAAATCTCCTTTCCCTGCCCTGAAAATCAAGCAGGGCCTGATATAGATCTTCTTTACCAAAATCCGGCCATAATTTTTCTAAAAAGCAAAACTCTGCATAAGCGTGCTGCCATAACAGAAAATTACTGATACGATGCTCACCGCTGGTTCTGATCATGAGTTCGGGATCAGGAATACCGGCAGTACATAAATGTGCTTCCAATACCTGTTCATTGATTTCTTCCGGCTTCAGAAGTCCTGCTTGTACCTTTTGGGCAAGTTGTTTGGCAGCATTCACTATTTCCCATTTGGAAGAGTAGCTGAGTGCCAGTATAAGGGTCATTCTTTTATTATGTGAAGTGTTGGCAATAGCTTCTTTGAGTTCCCGGTAACAGGATTCAGGAAGGCTTTCCAGGTTACCAATAGCATGCAGGCGTATATTGTTTTTGTTTAGGGTGGCTGTTTCAGCACCAATGGTGTGCACCAGCAATTCCATTAAAGCATCCACTTCCTCTTTGGGACGGTTCCAGTTTTCAGTGCTAAAAGCATAAAGGGTAAGGTATTCTATCCCAATTTCAGCTGCTGCTTCTGCTGCTTCTCTCACGGCATTCACTCCGTTCTGATGACCGAATATGCGGTCTTCGCCCTGTTGACGAGCCCAACGGCCATTCCCATCCATAATGATAGCCACATGCCTTGGTAGCTTATTTTTATCGATTTTATCCTTTATACTCATGCTGTTATGCTAAATAATCTCTGTTGGCAATAGGCAAAATAGACCCGTTTATTGCTCAATACTCTGTTTTTCAATACCTGATACAACTAAAAACAGGGCACAAATGTAGCTAATTTTTTAGGATTATGGTGCAACTGAAGGACATCCTGGAGGTTTAAATTTGAGTTTGAAACTGAGTGTAAATCCACAATAAAAAAACCAGTCTTTGGTAACCGGATTTCCCCGCATTTTGCCTGTATTATAGGGTTTTCCACTGCGATCGCTCAGCATAGATGCAATGTATCCCTTTTCACTCACCAGTCGGGAACGGTCTACATATTTACCACTAACATCATCTAAGTAATCGGTAAAGGTTTTACGTGGACCCCATTCAAAACCCAAACCTACCTGCTGAGCCAATGATAGTTTAAAGCCAATGCCAAAAGGTACCGCTACCTGAATTAATTTGTAAGGTTTTTGCCCGGGATTAAGGTCGGTGCCCTGCCCTTCAGTACGTAGTTTTTGCAAGCCATACCAACGGTTTTGATAATTGGCTTCGGGATCAAATTGAAAAACATCCAAGCCCAGAAAAATATAAGGGGCAAATTCGAATTTGTTGTGTCCGGTCTGGTATTCCCAAAAATTAAATTCTGCTTGCCCGTATATTTCGTAAAGGTCTGTTTTAAAACTCAGGTTCCGTTCCAACTGGTCGCGATTATCGCTTTGAGAATCGTCCCCCTGAATACTGCCATAGGTAAAACCGGCTCTCAGCCCTATACGGTAACTGGGATTATAGCGATAAAATATACCCAGGGCGGGTTGACTTAAAGCAAAATGTTTCCGGGGGTTTAAATCACCAATGTAATAACTTGTCCCTATAAACAACCCGATATCATGTGAATGTGAAGGCTTGTAAACCAAGCCCTGCCCGTAAGACAAGGTGGCAGACATCACACAAATGTATAGTAAAATCAGGCTTCTCATTCCCTAAAGCTGTTGCAATTTAGCTATTTTGATACAATAACGCAAACCCCTGGTTTTTATTATAGTAATGGCCTTCCCACCTTATTAGTTCGGATATTGCCCTTTTTTTACGTAGTTCAAATTCTTATAATCCCCTAGGATATGATGATTTCTCGAAGTGGTAATTATTGGCAGTAATCCTCTTTTTAAAGTTAAAGTATTTGCGTAAATTCACTAAACTTATGGAAAAATATGATTTAATTATTATTGGCGGAGGCCCCAGTGGTTACGCAGGAGCCATGAGGGCTTTGGATTTTGGAAAAAAGGTATTGCTCATTGAAAAGAAAAAAATAGGGGGCGCTGGTATTTACGACGGGGTACTCAGCTCTAAAACCCTCTGGGAATATTCAACCAAAATAAGTACCATAAGGGAAACCATTCCCGACTTTAGGGTTGATTTTTCAAAGGCCATTCAGGTAATGAATGATGCCATTTTTGAAAGAAAAACCCAGATGATGGTTCACCTTCAATTGCTGGAACAACAACCCAATCACCATGGGTTTTACCTTGAAAAAGGTCATGGGCGAATACTCAATAAAAACGAAGTAGAAATTGTAAAAGAAAAAGGAGAAAAAAAAACAGTATGGGGAGAGCATATTCTCATTGCTACCGGCAGCCGACCTAGAAAACTGCCCAACATCAATATTGATGAACAAATTATCTTAACCAGCGATGGTATAAAAAACCTGCAATCCTTCCCCAAAAGCATGGTTATTTTAGGGGCTGGCGTTATTGGTTGCGAATTTGCTACCATTTTCTCCAATTTCGGACAAACAAAAATTTATATTATTGATAAAGCCGACCGCATACTGCCTTTCGAAGATGAAGATATTTCTTCCACCGTTTCTGAAAATCTGGAGAAAAACGGAGTTGTTGTTCATCACAACTCCTCATTGGTAAGAATGGAAATTAAAAATGGTGCTGTGGAGTACGAACTGCAATACAAAGATGGGCATACAGAGGTTTTACATGTTGAAAAAGCACTTATTTCAGTAGGTAGGGTGCCCAATGTGGAAGATATTGGACTTGAGAATGCCGGAGTAAAACTTACACCTACCGGCAGCATTACCGATGATGATACACAAACCAATATCAGTAATATTTGGGCGGCAGGAGATGTAACTACCGAAATTGCCTTAGTGAGTATTGGTGAAAGAGAGGCGCGCCATGCTGTTGTGAGAATGTTTGGACCCGCTATAAAACCTATTAGTTATAAAAATATTTCCACCATTATGTTCCTGCATCCGGAAGTAGCTGCAGTAGGAATGGGCGAACAGGAGGCCCGTAGAAAGGGGATTCCTGTAAAAATTGTAAAGCTCGACTATAGCACGAATGCAAGGGCAATAGCCATGCGCAGCACCAAAGGCTTTTTTAAGATTATTGTTACCAATGACCACGGTATGCGTATTTTAGGGATGCGGGCCGTGGGGGAGCATGCCAGTAGTGCTATTCAGGCTGTTGCTTACCTGGTACATACCAATCAGGGCATACGGGAATTGGCAGATATGATACATCCGCACCCCAGTATAATTGAGGGAATACAAGAGTGTCTGAGAATGCTGTTAGGCAAATCTGTTTACAAACCCTATATTTTTAAGGAAAAATTAAAATGCTTTGTTTGTGAAAACGATGTTTGCACACCTATTGATAGCCTGGGATAGTTTAGTTCATTATTTATTTTTGGGTGAACCTCCGGCTTTTGCAGCATGAGTAGAATTCTTCAGGCCTATGAAGTCACCGGAGAGTAGATTACTCAGCTTACCTGGGCTTATGTCGTTGAAGTGATCATTTACTTTTGCATTTTTTTGCAAATCCCTCGTCCAGCCTACGGGCTTCCTGTAGTATGCGGATAATCGGTTGCTCCTCAATTTCTTCCGCCTTCCTGAATATTTTATAGAAAATCTGTTTATTACTCCCCTTGTCTAAAAACCCTTCGGTGTCATGCAACCTGTTTCCATACCAAAAGCCCAACAAAACTCCTTCTTTTACGCCCCCTCCCTTAATTGCTGCCGGCCAAACCAGGCATACGCTGCGTTGCTTGTAAAAAAATGGCACATTATACGATATCTTTTCCTGTATTCCCGGAAAGTTTTCTTTTATTACCTGCCTTATTACATCAACAATAATCCGCTCTTCCTGTGGGATAAGCTCATACAATTGCACAAGTGACTCAACTTTTGTTCTTAACTTCATACTGCAAATTTATTTTTTTATTCTTTGTTTTGGTATCTCATTCTTACTTCTAACTTTGGGTAATGTTTTCTTTTTTGTAATCATCCATAATAATTGGCTTTATGATAAAAAACATGTTTAATAAAGAGGATGTAGCAGAAGTTATTCAACGCATCAATCAATTGAGTCCACAGTCCAAGGCTTTATGGGGAATAATGTCAGTATCAAAAATGCTCGCGCATTGTTGCGTTACCTACGAATATATTTATGAAAATAAGCATGCTAAACCCAGTCCGCTTAAGCAATTCATACTGCGCACCATGGTAAAAAGAAAAGTTGTGAATGAAACTCCTTACAGAAGAAGTAATCCCACTGCACCTGATTTTATTATTAAGGATGAAAGGGATTTTGAAGTGGAAAAAAAGCGACTGATTTCATACATTCAAAAAACGCTGGAACTTGGGGAAGAACATTTCAGGGATAAAGAATCCCTTTCTTTTGGTATACTTCACGTTAATGAATGGAACAATATGTTTTACAAACACCTCAATCATCACCTTACCCAATTTGGTGTATGAAAGAAAGCGTTTATAAAAATTTTGGCTTTTGATCGAGTACCCTTGCCTGCAATAACATTATTTTTTCGAAGATGCGGTTATCGAAATTACTTAATTGCTGCAGTCCGTTCTGAATATCTTCACGCATAATAGCAATTCCTTTTAAATCCTGTTGCTCAGAAGCGTGAGGGTGCCTAACAGCTAATTTATTGATGAAAGGTTTATAGCCCAGGGTAAGTTCAGGTATATCCTTATAACATTCGGTCATTTCTGTATCTTCCAAAGCGGAAATTTTAAAGTGATTTCTGCTGTATAACCTGTCTAAGGCAACACTGAGTTCATTTATTTCAACGTCCTTGTGCTTTCCGGAAACCAGTTCATATTGAAAAGCCGAAGTTTCCTGATAAAAAGCAATAAAAGCCCGTGCATCGGAAGCGGTTTTTACCCTTAGGGCCATGAGGTTATAATAATCCTGAGCCAGGTTGTCTCCGATTTTTTGCAATTGCAGGTAAAACCAGTTGGCAATTTTTTGTTTATGTTGTTGTAACCAGATTTCTAATTGCGCCAATTCATTTTTCAGTAGGTTTAAAGTAAGGCCTGCTTGTTCCTCTGGGTAGTTCACTCCATCAAATTCGAATCCGTTTACTTTAATTTCTTTGTTTTGTATGGCCCTCAATAAATCCATTTCCTGCTTTGTTTTTTGTAAACTACGTAGTTTGTAGGAAACCTCTTCATTATATAAATCCTGTAATTCCTTCTCTGGCGTAGCCCCTATCATTGATAATTCAGGAACAGCCATAGTTTCAGTTGCATAATTATAGAAATCGCAATAGCGCTCATCAAAAGCCAGGTTATGGTTCATCATTTCGAAACGGCGGGACATTTCTACTGCTGAAATCAAAAGGTAAGTGCTTATTCCAAAGTTCTGGGCAAATAATTTACGGGTAAAGTTCTCCTGCACCATTTCTTTATTTCTGAATAACACCCAGGGCGAACAATCAATATTATCTGCCTCCAGCTGGTAACGGCTTACATTGGCTTCACGGTCTTTTATAGAAGGGTGACTGGCCCATAAGTCGCGGATATTAACACGATCTTTAATAAACACCCTGCTTACCTTCTCAGAATCTAAAACCGGTAAATGATTTTTTATTTCAAATTTATAGGAAGCTGCAACTGATTCAATAATGTAGGAGTGAAGAGTAAATATGTTTCTGGGTAAACGATGCTCGTTCTCAAATACTACCTCTACCGATTGAAAAGCCTGATTATAGGTACTCTCTCCAAACTCTAAGCGGTGCAAGGCATTAATGATGGGTTTTGAGCCCGTTACACTGGTAGCCACCAGATCTGCCTGGTATTCCATTTCACGCGATAAGGCCAGGTAAGGAATATTAATAAATTCGTACAAACGGCTAAAAAGCGCAATTACTGCCTTCACAAACAAGAGGGTAATTTGGCAAAGCACCGCTAAAAGCACATTGATGCGGGCCACTGATTGCAGGTTCTTCAACCAGGATTCGTTTTCGAAAAGCAGGTTGTAAATAATTCTGTTGAAACTGTAGATGTATGAACCTAAGCGGGTAGAGCGTTGGGAAAAATGTCCAAACTCATGCGCCAATATGGCTTTGAATTCGGTGGTATTTAAACTGTTTACTAAACCTAATCCTATTTCAAGGTTTTTTCTACCCGCGAAAAATAAACTGAATAAACCTGAATCGTAGAATACCGAGGCGTTTACCCTGGTAGAAAGGAAAATATTACGAGGACGTGGAGCCTGTGTTTCTTCACATATTTTATAAACAAACTCAAATAAGTCCGGATGCTCTGCTTCAGTAATTTTAATTAATGAAGGATCATGTTCTTGTTTCTTAAATAAAAATTTAAACAAGAAGTAAAACAACATAAAAGAAATGGTAAGAACACCAGTCGCCAGAAATACTCCAATAAAAACCGGCAAATGCACCGAGAGGTACCAGGAAGCATAAAGTCCCGCAACAGAGAGGGATATAGCTCCGGCAATTACCAGTACATAAATTAAAAGAAACAGAACAATTCTAAACATTACTTTCCTCGACAGCGATTGATATAAGGGGTTGGTAGTGCTAAAATTTTCGGGGAGTTGTTTGGGAGGGGCCGGATACGAATATTTTTTCATTTTAGCTTAGTTTTAATTTATTAACCGGAATGCCTGATTATTTTTCTTACTTCATTTTATCAGAGCCTTATTCCTTTTACCGTTCTGCATTTCAAACCTGCTTCCATCATCAGGGTACAACTCAAAAATAGATATTATCACTACCCTTAAAATAACTTTTCGCCCAAAGCCCAAATTCGGGAGATGCCTTCGGTTTTTTGGGGGTTAAGTTTCTTGCACTTCTCTGTCAGCCTTGAAAACACTGACAAAACCGCCATTTTTATTCATAATTATAAGCTTATTTTTTGCGTATTTCGCTAATAATATATCACGTTAAAATATGTCAAAATAAAAATTCACATTTCAATAATTTTAAAAATAGATCATTCTTTCTTACTGCACGTATCTGCAAAAGCCTTATTTGTCCATTGATTCAAGCTGATGTAATTTAAACCAACTAGTATTGCATAGTATGTGAATGCCTTACTTTTTGCGCCCAGATTATACGCATATCAAGCTATTTGAGGGGGGAATCTAATTTAAGCTGGTTCACAAATAAAACGGGCATGATTCTCATCAGACCCGTTTTAACACACAACAAACAAACACAATTAAACTCTATTTATTCTCTAAGAATAAATATTTTTGATATACTTCAAATGTAGTACAGCAACGGCCCCAATACAACTCAGAATACCACCACTCTTACCTTCTCAGCAATGGCAATTATTTTCTATGCCTACACAATAAGGCTTTTTAACCACCAATTGTTATAAAGGTTTTTTTGACAGGTATTTGTTGCTGCTAACTAATAGAGGCAATTTGCAGGGGAGTTGATCAATTAAAACACTTGTTAAACCCCTACGACTTGATTGGTTAGAATTGTGTCTTTTTTTGTCTCTTCTTACTTATTCAAGCTATTTATTTTCTTGTAATTTGTTGCTGCACCGCTTCATATTCTTCCTGACTAATCACCAGAGCAAAGGAATGGTAGTTAACCAGTAAATCTTGCAAAAAATTGCGGTCGGGTAATATTTTCACCTCATGGCTTTGCCTGAGGTATTGGGAACCAAGCCTTTGAATTTCCTCAAAATGATTGGCAGACAGTATTTTGAAATAATTTTTACCGTTCAGGTATTTCCGGTATTGAGGAAATTTAATACTTTCATTTTCTTTTTGCATGATTTAAATTTTTGTTTTGCAGCCATTTCTCTATAAAGTAGCCTCACATCTTCATCAACACTACGGAGAGCAATTACAAGATCTTTGTTTGGTGCTCCCCAACAAACGGGGTGCTTTATTTTTGAAACAGCATTTCACAAAAGTATACAACAAAACCATTTGGCTTCCCGAAATATTATCGGCAGAGGAATTTATTGTGCGTTTATCGGGTATGGAAACGGCAGATCCTATCACCCTCAGCACCGAATTATACAAAGCTTATTGCCAGGTCATGGGAGCTGAGGCCGATTCATTTGAGCAATTTGTAAAATGGTCGACCATACTGCTGCATGATTTTAATGAAACCGACCGCTACCTTATAGATGCGCGGGATCTTTTTAATAATTTAAAAGATATTAAGGCAATAGAAAACTGGAGCCTTTCGGTTGATGCAGAAACCCATAGCCCTATGCAGCAGCAATACCTCTCTTTTATGCAAAAAATGGGGGAAATATATGGGGTATTTACCCGGGAGTTGCTACAGCAAAAAAAAATATACCAGGGGCTGGCGTATAAGCTGGCAGTTGAGCGACTGGAAAAAAAAGAATGGATCAGCCCCTATAAAAAATTACTCTTTTGTGGGTTTAATGCCCTGAATAAGGCCGAGGAGCGCATTGTTCAGGCCTTGTGCGCCCTTCAGCAAGCCGAAGTACTTTGGGATGGCGACGAATACTACCTCAGCAATAAACAACAGGAAGCTGGTAAGTTTTTAAGAAAACACCTGCAAAATAAAATTTATGGTGCTGCAGGATTCATTGGCAAAGACTTATTAACGAGCACCAAAAACATTCATATCATTGGGGTTCCGGGCAATATGGCCCAGGCTTTGGCTGCCTCTCAAAAATTGAGTGAGTTTATTCACCTGGGATATAATTTAAATAGTACCGCTGTTGTATTGTCTGATGAAAGTCTGCTATTTCCGGTAATCAGTTGTCTGCCTCAGGAAATAGAAGATGTAAACATTACGCTGGAATACCCTTTTCATTTAACCAACCTGTATGATTTACTGGAGAAAACATTCCAGCTTCACCTTAACAAACAAAGCTCCAGGCAAAAATCATTTTATTACAAAGATGTGCTGAAACTCCTGCACAATCCTTGTTTTCAATTGCTGCTTTCTCAACCCGCCATCATACAACAGGTCATTCATCAGCTGCAGCACAATAACCATACATATTTCAGAGCATCTACCCTGCAACGCTATTTTGGAGAATCCTTTGAGGAAATTGCTTTTTTATTTGCTGAGTGGAGCCATTCATCCATAGCACTTCAGCAATTAAGTCAGTTAGTGCAGGTCTTGAAGTCTGCCCAGCTCAAACGCAAACCAGAGAACAAACAATCGGGTATGGAATTAGAGTTTCTATACCAGTTTTCACTTATTTTAGAACAAATACAAACCATTGTTCACCAGTCCCCCTTTATTCAGGAGCTAAAATCCTTATCCATCATTTTCTACCAGCTCTTGTCTCAATCCTCTGTTCCCTTTTACGGCGAACCGCTGAAAGGTATGCAGGTAATGGGAGTTTTGGAAACACGAACACTCGATTTCGAAACCATTATTTTACTTTCGGTCAATGAAAACATTTTACCTTCAGGTAAATCGGTCAATTCATTTATACCCTTCGACCTAAAAAAATATTTTGGACTTCCAGTATATGCTGATAAAGATGCCATTTACGCCTATCACTTTTACAGGTTATTGCAACAGGCTAAAAATGTAGTGCTGATATACAATACCGAAGCCGACAAATTAGGGAACGGCGAAAAAAGCAGGTTCATTACCCAGCTCCTTCATGAATGGAAACCACTTAATCCGGGAATTACCATCAGGGAAGAAATTCTTTCCGGAAAATCATCTTCATCACCCTCTTCATCAGTCATCAGCGTTCCTAAAACTGCTCTCTTGCTTCAACGCTTGCAGGAAAAGGCCTGTGGAGAAGAAAATGGCGGACTATCACCCTCAGCACTTAACTTGTTTCGATTGTGCAGCCTTCGCTTTTATTTTCATTACATAGCCGGCATCCGCGAACTGGAAAAAACAGAAGATACTATTGAAACCAATACTTTAGGCACCATAATACACCTGGTACTGGAAAAATTATACAGTCCTTACCTGAAAAAAATTCTTCGTGCAGCACATATTCCGCAAATGAAAACGCAGGTTCCACTTCACCTGAAAGAAGCTTACCTGCAACATTTTCCGGAATCGGAAATCACTTCGGGTAAAAACCTGCTGGCCTGGGAGGTGGCCGGTATTTATACCGATAAACTGCTTCAAAAAGATCAGCAATACCTGCTATCACTCGAAAAAAACAATACCTATCTAAATATTCTTGGCTTGGAACAACAGCTTCATGCCTATATCACTATTACCAGCCCTGATAAGTGGCAGCTTCGTGTCCGCATCAACGGAACCTGCGACAGAATTGACTCACAGCCTGGATTACTGCGTATTATCGATTATAAATCCAATGTACAAAACACCAGGGATAGTTTTGAGTTTACCAGCTATGAAGACCTGTTCACTCAGCAAAATCAAGGAAAAATGCTTCAGCTTTTTATCTATGCCTGGCTTTGCTACAAAAATAATTTAGGCCAGGCGCAGCAGCTTCATCCTTGTATTATTCCATTCAGAAGCGAAAAACAAGAAGTGTATAGCATTATGACTGCTGATAAAAAACCATTTTCGTTTACTTCAGAAATACTGGAAGAATTTGAATTATTTCTTGGTTCCTTTGTTAGGGACTTGTTTAATCCGCAAAAAAGCTTTGAGCAAACTACACATGTTAATCACTGTCAGTACTGCCCCTATCAAACTATTTGTAACCGTTAAAATTCTGGCGTCATTGCCTGATAAGCCCTGAATCTGCTTTCACCGAATTCTTTCGTTTACTTTTCAACAAATCCTGTTCAATAAAAAGGACGTAAGAATGCCAGTTTTTAGCCTTAAATTGAGTAACTTTCCCTACTTAAAGAAATAAATAATACTGAATGAAAGCGTACATTTTTCCGGGACAAGGTTCCCAGTTTCCTGGTATGGGAAAGGAGCTATATGAAAACAACTCCCATGCCCGCCTTCTTTTTGACAAAGCCAATGACTTGCTGGGGTTTAAAATTACCGACATCATGTTTAACGGTACTGAGGAAGAACTGAAACAAACCAAAGTAACACAACCAGCTATATTTCTGCACTCTGTTATTTTATGTCAAACTATTGAGCATTTTAAACCCGATATGGTGGCTGGCCATTCTTTAGGTGAATTCTCTGCCCTCGTTGCCAACCAATGCCTCCGTTTTGAAGATGCCCTGGGCTTAGTATACAAAAGGGCCTTAGCTATGCAAAAAGCCTGTGAAATTAACCCCTCTACGATGGCAGCCATATTAAACCTGGATGACAAAGTGGTAGAAAGTATCTGCGCCGAAATTTCAAAAGACGGGCAAATTGTAGTAGCTGCTAATTATAACTGTCCGGGACAGCTAGTTATTAGCGGTAGTATAGAGGGGGTGAACCTGGCTTGTGAAAAATTAAAAGCCGCCGGTGCTAAAAGAGCCCTGATTTTGCCTGTTGGTGGTGCTTTTCACTCACCACTGATGGAACCTGCCCGTGCAGAACTGGAGAAAGCCATCAGTAGCACTTTGTTTAACCAGCCTGTATGCCCGGTTTACCAGAATGTAACTGCCAGTGCCGTTAGCAAGCCCGAAGAAATAAAACAAAACCTTATTGCACAACTTACCGCACCGGTAAAATGGACACAAACTATCGAAAGAATGATTGAAGACGGAGCCAGTCATTTTACCGAAGTAGGCCCCGGAAAAGTATTGCAGGGACTGGTAAAAAAAGTAAACAAAGATATTGAGGCCCTAAGTGCCTGAGCAATTAACTATTTGAACTTGATGAGATGAAAAAAGTATTGGTGGCCTTGTTTATAGGAAGTGTTTTTCTGGTTGCAGAACAGGCACAGGCTCAGTTTATGCGGGGTTTCGGTTTTTTCGCCAGCCTCACCACTTCCCGCCACAGCTATACCAATCAAAATGAGGTTGATTCTACCAATATTAGCGTTATCCCCGAGAACCATCTGGCTGCAGAAAGAATCAGCTGGGGATTGGGTGCCGTAGTGGAACTACTTCCATACCATTTCCTGCGCTGGCGAACGGAGCTGGAATACATTAACAAAGGATCAAAGGAAAATGAATTACTCGACCCTGTTACCAATGAACACCGCAAGGGAACTAATAAATTCAGTTATTTAGGCTGGAATAATTTTGCTGTTTTCAGGCTGGAGGGAAACTCCTTTGACTACTATGTGCTGGGTGGCTTTCGCTTAGAATACAATATCCGCAGATCCACTCCGGCTTATTCATACATTGCCGGCAACTTCAGAAAACTGGCCCTTAGTCCTGATGTGGGTATTGGAATAGAATTAGTATCACTGGGGCGTTTAAGATTATTCAGTGAATTGCATTACAATCCGGATGTGTTTAAACAATACAAAAAAGACAAGGTATGGGCCACTAACCGAACCTGGGAATTGAGACTGGGTGTAATGATAAGGCCCAAACGTATGTTTGATATAGATTGTAACGCGCCCAGGTATATAGAGTATTAACGAACATTATAAAATAAGTCATGGTAATTTCGAAAGAAGCTTTATTCTCCCTCACTAAAGGGGTACTCATGCCACAGGAAGAAATGCTGGAAGTGGCCAGAAAAAAGGGGAGCCTGTATATAGGCATACCAAACGAAATTGCTTACCAGGAAAACCGGGTTCCTTTAGTGCCAGATGCAGTTGCAGTGCTTGTTAATAATGGGCACCGGGTGGTTATTGAAACCAATGCGGGGAAAGCTGCCAACTTTCAGGACAATGATTATAGCGAAGCCGGGGCCGAAATTGCCTATTCTTCGCAAGACATTTATAAAGCCGATACCATTGTAAAAATTGCTCCGCCTACCTTAGAGGAAATGGAGTACATGCAATCTAAACAAACCCTCTTCTCTGCCCTGCAATTCTCCACTCAGCCACAGGAATTTCTGAAAAAACTCAGCTCCAAAAAAATTAATGCGGTGGCGGTAGACTGGATCACTGATGATCAGGGCATTTTCCCTGCGGTTAGGGCTATGGGTGAAATTGCAGGAGGAGCTTCTATACTTATTGCTGCCGAATATTTATCCAATACCAATAATGGCGTGGGTTCTATCTTAGGAGGTATTTCGGGTATTTCGCCCACCGAAGTAGTTATTATTGGAGCAGGTACTGTAGGTGAATTTGCTGCCCGTGCTGCCATTGGTCTGGGCGCTTATGTAAAAGTATTCGATAACTCTACTTCCCGTTTACGCCGCTTACAAAACATTTTAGGAACCCGAATTTTTACATCCATCATACAACCCAAAGTATTAGCCAAACACCTGAAAAGTGCCGATGTTGTAATTGGCGCCCTCCGCTCCAAAACAGGAAGAGCACCGGTGGTAGTTACCGAAGCCATGGTAGAAGGCATGAAACTCGGAGCTGTAATTGTTGACGTAAGCATTGATCAGGGCGGTTGTTTTGAAACCTCTGAAGTAACCAATCATTCAAAACCTGTTTTTAGAAAACATGGGGTTATTCATTACTGTGTTCCCAACATTGCTTCCAGGGTATCGCGTACCGCCTCTTATGCTTTTAGTAATATCTTTTCGCAAATCTTATTGAATATGGGTGAAGAAGGTGGCTTTGAAAGCCTGTTACGTAAAGACGCCGGAGTAAGAAACGGCGTTTACCTGTATAACGGAGTATTAACCAATCAGTTTTTAGCAGAAACGTTTCACATGCCTTTCAAAGACATTAACCTGCTAATGGCTATGTTCTAAGACCTCAGCTTCTATGACTTTTGCTCATCGTTTAAAACTATATGCCTTTGGCTTTATCATGGGGCTATTTATATTAGGCCTTATTTTAAAGGGTAAACAATGCTCGGGCCCTAATGAAATAAAAATGGATGAGCTGCGCCTCCAAAAAACGGAATGGACTGAAAAAGCCCGCTGCCAACTGAGTTGTTTAGGGCTTAGCGACAAAGTGTTTAAAACCGAACTCAGTAAATGCCGTATTAACTATGATAAAAGTGAGGTAAGGGCAAAACCCTTCGGAATTTATTTCATTGAAGGCCGGAGCCCCCAATCGGTAGGGTTTACAGCTGTAATTGAAGATTGCGACTCTTTATCCAAAATAAAAGAAATTACCGTGCTGAATAAAACCTGTAATTGCGGCTCGTAATTGCTCTTACTTTAATTCTTCATTAAAGTACTTCTGGAATTATTTCTTCTTTCATCACCTTGATCCTAAAAACAACAAACGCAGTTTTTATTAACTTTACCTGTGCTTCAATCCTTCTTACAATACATTCATAAACATCAGCTCTTCACCACTAACCATCGTTTATTGGTAGGAGTAAGCGGAGGTATTGATTCCATGGTGTTGTGTGACCTCCTGTTAAAAAACAAATTCAGTTTTCAGGTAGCCCATTGCAATTTTCAGCTCAGAGGTGAGGAAGCCCATACAGAAGAAAAATTTGTAAACGCCTATTGCCAGCAACATCAGCTTCCGGTATACAGCATCCGTTTCGATACAGAGAACTACGCTAAAGAACAAAAACTATCCATACAAATGGCTGCCCGGGAGCTTCGTTACCAATGGTTTTACTCACTCCTGCAGCAACATCAGCTGGACTTTTTGCTTACTGCTCACCACCTCAACGACAATATTGAAACTTTCTTCATTAACCTCCTAAGAGGAAGTGGACTCAACGGACTTAAGGGAATCATGCCCAAACAAAACAATACGGTGAGGCCCCTGCTCTTTGCCAAACGAAGTGAAATTGAAGATTATGCCCTTCAACATCAAGTGGCCTTTAAAGAAGACAGCAGTAATTTTTGTGATAAATACTTAAGAAACAAACTTCGCTTACACATACTTCCTCAATTCATTGAACTAAATCCTTCCTTTGAGGAAACCATGCAGGCAGAACTAAACCGGTTAAGAGAAACAAGTATACTGCTGACGGAAGTATTGGAGCAAAAGAAAAAAGACTTATTACAGCCTCATCCGCTTGGTTTCAGCATTAACATTCATCAACTGAAACAAACAAAAACACCTGCGCTGCTGCTGCATGAACTACTGAAAAATTTCGGATTTAATGCGACAACTATTCTCGATGTTGAAAAAAGTCTGGATGCATCATCTGGAAAAACATTCTATAGCCCGAGCCACCAACTTACCAAAGACCGTACATTACTACTTATTAGCCCTATACCAACTCAAACAGAAAACCTTTGTTTTGAAATAGGAGAACAGGAAATAGGAGAACAGGAAATAGAAGTACATAAACCTGTACATTTGCGCCTGAGTAAAACCGTAGTAAAAGAAATTCCGGCCAATAGACTTTGTGGTTTATTTGACCTGGATTTACTCAGCTTTCCATTAAAAATAGAGGGTTGGAAAAAAGGTGATAAATTTATGCCTCTCGGCATGAAGAATTTTAAAAAGCTGAGTGATTTCTTCAGCAATGAAAAATATTCCATTCCGGAAAAGCAGCAACAATGGATTTTGAAAACCAATACTAATGAAATTGTATGGATAATGGGGCGAAGAATTGATGAGCGTTTCAGGGTAAGTGAGAAAACAAAGCAATGTTTGCAGATAGAAATTTTAAACCAGCAGAATGACTCTCTTTGAAGAAAAACAATACTTGGGTTACAACCGGGTTTCCATCATGATCAGAATGGTGTTAGCGCTCTTTTGTTTTATTGGTTATTACTGGAGCGAAAACCCCAAGCCAGTGGAGATCGCCGTTTTTCATATCGGAACCTATCCTGGCGCAGACATCCCCAATTCGGGTCAGGTATTTTTTATGTTAGGCTTATTTATACTCATCATCTCTGCCTTATTGGTACATGTGCTACACATTCATACCCGGGTTTATGAGAACTACATCCTTTTAGATGGATTCTGGAATGCCAGAAAAGTGAAAATAGACTTAAGAACCATTCATACTGTAAAAAAATTGCGCTACAAGCCTAATACCCTTAGAAGGCCGGTGTACAACCTTCACATAAATGGGGTCATCAAGTTCTTTACCAGCGGGAACGAGTTTGTAGAAATCAAGGATCAGGACGGACTTATCTATCGTATTGGTTCTCAACGAGCCAACGAACTTTTTAAAATCATTAACCACCTCATCAACAAAAATTAAAGAATACCCGAAACCTTCATTTATTCTTTTCAGTATAAGCAAATACATATCCTGTTCTAAGAAATAATCCCTGAGTCCTTCTGCTGACAAAATCAGTGAACTTATGGTGAATTTCAATTAACAATTAACTTAACAACACTTACCTATGAATACAGCAACCCAGTTTATACCCATAGAGAAAGAAGCCATTAGTCAATTACATTTTCCTGACAAAGATGTGTTGCAAAGCAGGGAAGACTTAAAAGAAAGACAATTAGACCTGGCAAGAGCCCTCACCTTAGGAAATCTGGAATACACCAAAATAAAAATTTACTTTGAAGATGACAAAGCCATCCATGTGGTAGACACTACTGTTTGGGGGCTTACTGATAAACGGGTGATCTTAAAACAAGGCATTGTTATTCCCATTAACAGAGTACACAGGGTAAAATTTTAAGAATTTTTGTGATGGCTGCTTTTTAGGTATACATTTTGTTTACTATTTTGCTTAAAATTAGCCGTTATGAATTTCTTTAAACAAAGCCCTTATCTCCTTTTAATATTATTTGCAACAATAACCGGAAGGGCACAAAACCCTCCTGGTGCTGCTAAACCCGCACCAGACCCGGTAAAATGGGAAATAACCTACCTTTCTGCTGCCTCCGGAACCGGAGAAATAAAATTAAAAGCCCTGCTGGAAGACGGCTGGCATATTTACTCGCAAAAACCAAGTGCCGACGGCCCTATACCCACCTACTTTACCTATGAATTACCTGCAGGAGTAAGTCTTTCAGACACCACTATGGAAAGCAAAGTAGAATCGGTTTACTCCGAAGCCTTTAAAGCTACGGTATACTCCTTTGCGAAAGAAGCTGCATTCAGTCAGAAAATAAAATTTACACAGAAGCCATACGGAGAAATCACGGTTAAAGTGGAATACATGGCCTGCAATGATAAAATGTGTTTACCACCCAAAACAATTACACTTAAAGTAAAGATTAATTAACTAAAACAGGTAAAACGAGCTTGCTTAGATACTAAGTGTTGAAGGGTTTTTATTGCTTGCTGAAGGAATTATTCAGTAGCGAAAGCTAATTATTTTAATAAACTTTGGGGCCTTAAAACTTGATTATAGTGGCCTTTTACTATTTTTACGGGACTAAAAAATTGGATATGAAAAATTTTCTTCGGGGTTTTATCACTTGTATATTACTATGTGTAACTTTTATCCATAAACTATCTGCACAGGAAAACCCTGTGAAATGGGATGTTTCTTCGAAAAAGGTTAATGACTGCGAATATGATATCATTTTTAAGGCCAAGATCGAAGAAGGATGGCATTTATACTCTATTCACAAAGCAAAAGGAGAAGACACACCCAATCCAACACGCATTAAATTCAATGTAACTTCCGATTATGAATTAGTGGGAGCTCTTCAGGAAAGCACCCCATTAAAAGAATTTGATAAAGTCTTTGAAACCGAAGTATTATTTTTTAAACATGAGGCTACATTTACTCAAAAAATTAAACTCTTAGCTAATAGTAAAATAACTATCAGTGGGAAATATGAATTTCAGACCTGTACGGATGAAAAATGCATTTTCCCCCCGGCCAAAAAATTTTCCCTTGAACTAAATGGTAGTCCTAAATGTAACGTAGCCAAAGAAGCCGGTCAGCAAAAAACAGATACTGCGGCTATCGTTAATTCCTGGTTAAAAGACCACAATCCCTGCGATACGGCCACCAAACATTCTAAGGTAATACCACCAAATTCAGATAATGTTCAAACACCAACTCAGGAGCAAAATAATACAAAATCGACAGCTAATACAGAAAATAATAATTCATCACAAGATAATATGTCTTGTGATACTCCCTGGTGGGTTATTTTTTTGAAAGGTATTGGTTTTGGCTTAGCTGCCCTCATCACTCCTTGTGTATTCCCAATGATACCAATGAACGTAAGCTTCTTTTTGAAAAGAAATAAATCTAAAGGTGCGGCACGCCGCGAAGCATTTTTATTCATGTTATGTATTGCTTTTATTTATACAGCTTTGGGACTATTGTTGACAGCGATTTTTGGTAGAACTGTATTATATGAAGTAGCTTCCAGTGCTACATTTAATTTATTTTTCTTCGTAATTCTTGTGGTATTCGGGATTAGCTTTTTAGGTGCTTTTGAAATAACATTACCTTCTTCCTGGACAACCAAACTGGACTCAAATTCTGATAGAGGCGGTATACTTGGAATATTTTTCATGGCCGCAACTCTATCAATAGTTTCTTTCTCGTGTACCAGCGTTTTTATAGGTACTTTATTATCTGCCGTAACAGATTGTTTTAGTGGTCCCTTTTGGGGTTTTCTTGGTTTTGGTGTAGGGTTTTCAATTCCGTTTGGTCTCTTTGCTATGATACCTGGTATGCTTCAAACCTTACCAAAATCTGGGGGTTGGTTAAATTCTGTAAAAGTTGTATTAGGTTTACTTGAATTGGCTCTGGCCCTTAAATTTGCCTCTAATGCTGATTTAGTTCATCAGGCAGGATTTCTAAAAAGAGAGGTTTTTTTAACCCTATGGATAGTCCTCTTCGGCTTAACAGGTAGTTACTTAATGGGTTGGTTTAAATTATCTCATGACAGTGAACTAAAATATATTTCTATACCCCGGTTATTTTTTGCAATTCTTGCCTTCGGTTTTACTATGTATATCATTCCAGGCCTTTGGGGTGCTCCTCTTAAACTTTTAACCGGGGTTATTCCTCCCGCTACCTACTCTGAAGCTCCCAAAGGAATTAATGGTGGAGGCAATGCTACTGTTGTTCATCCACATAATACTTCTAATGGTTTGGAATCAAAGATGGTTGACGGCCCCCCCGGAACAGGGCTAAGGGTATTTCATAATGATTATGAAAGTGCATTTGCTTATGCCAAACAAGTAGGTAAACCTTTAATGGTTGATTTTACAGGCCATTCTTGTGCCAATTGCCGAAAAATGGAAGAATATGTTTGGGTAGATGAAAAAGTAAGGGATATCATGATAAATGAAATAATAATTGTTTCACTTTATGTTGATGATGGAGAAGAACTTCCAAAGGAACAACAACAATTTAATGTGAAATACAAAGACGAAGAATTTGATATTATTACACTGGGTGATAAATGGAAAAATTTCGGATTTCAGAAATTCGACTGCCTTTCCCAACCTTATTATGTAATGCTTGATAAAAATGGCAATCAAATGATGAAAGGTATAGGCTACGATACAGGTAAAGATGTTTTGGTCTTTAAAGATTGGCTTAAAACAGGAATTAATAAATACAAAACTGCCAAATAGCCATTTAACCCTCTCGTTATCAGCGGATAAGATTAACTTTACACTTAATCTTATCCGTTTCTACACCCACCTAAAACGTTAAAATCAGCTTCCTAAAAATTTCTCCTGCGGTTATCTGCAAAAATTGACATATTTTTGTCATCGATTTTTTAATTGTTCTGACACTTTTTTAACTTAAATTAGAGTAAGCATTTTTTTATTGGCGTGATTAAACTTTTGTCCCAAGAATGCATCAATCAAAACAGTTATTGAAGTTTCAGAGCAAAAATACTTCTTGTATTAAAGTAGTACGATGGATATTAGATGACTTAATTTATTACTAATCAAATATATAAACCCCAACCGAATGCAGCACAATTACTTTGCTATTTCATTAAAAACAATGTTTATTTCTGCCTCCCTAAGCGGAATACTTTATGCACAAAATATTGATACCTATACCGGCAATGGCATAAACAACTATTCGGGCGATGGTGGCCCGGCTTCATTAGCTCAGGTTAATTTCCCTAATGCTATATGTATAGACCCCGCAGGAAATTTATACATTACTGATGCCGGAAATAACAGAATAAGAAAAATAAATACTTCTACTGGTATCATCAGCACCTTTGCCGGAAATGGCAACTGGGGCTTTTCAGGGGATGGAGGCAAAGCTACAGATGCTCAAGTGAATATCCCTTACGGAATTTGTGCTGATCAGTCAGGAAATATTTTTTTTGCTGACCAGGCGAACCATCGGGTTAGAAAGGTTGATGTAAACGGAATGATCAGCACAGTTGCCGGAGATGGAAATAATGGTTACGCCGGAGACAACGGCCCAGCCCAAAATGCACAATTATACTACCCTTCCTGGGTTAGTACCGATAAAAACAATAACCTTTACATAGCTGACTTTGGCAATCATGTTATCCGAAAAATAGATGCTACAACACAAATCATTACTACTGTTGCAGGAAAGGGTAGCTTTGGTTATTCCGGTGATGGCGGCCTGGCTATTAATGCCGAATTTCTTAATCCCTCCGCCCTTTGCACCGATTTAGCGGGCAATATTTATATCTCCGACTACGGCAATCATGTTATCCGAAAAATTGACGCAGCTACCCAAAACATCAGTACCATTGCAGGTATTCACGCCTCGGGCTATAACGGAGATACGGTTGATGCTAACCTGGCTCGTTTTAAGAACCCCAGGGGCTTATTTTTTGATGAAACTACAGGAGATTTATATATTTCCGATAGTAATAATAACCGGTTAAGAAAACTTGAAAAGTCGAGCAATAAAGTTATTACTGTTGCCGGAACAGGTACTGGTGCTTATTATGGCGATGGAAGTTTAGCCACTCAGGCAGGTTTACAAAAAGTATTTGCCGTTAGCCTCTCTGCCAACGGCACAATTTTTATCTGCGACAGAGATAATAATGCTATCCGCCGGATACTCCCTACTGTAAACAGTATCCACACCATCTCTTTAACTCAAAATATACAACTGGCTCCAAATC
>JACCDP011572247.1_pt1 | contig 31547 bp, 27 predicted proteins | sample 7445841 | NCBI WGS metagenome assembly JACCDP01 (sample SAMN15323441, study PRJNA562643) | freshwater metagenome | isolation source: river surface water | place: USA:Blue River Watershed | collected 2017-08-17 | reverse complement strand
TATAGGTGATTGTTGAATTCCACTGGGCATAAAGCGTTATATCGCCGGGTGATGAATATGTTGTTAAGCCTGCAGCGTAGTTTGAGCCCGAACCATTTGCGGAAGTATTCCAACCGCTGAATGTATAACCAGGGCGAGCTAGCGTGCCGCTATTTGTGGCCAAAGTAGTAACTGCGGCAGAAGATTTTGCAGTTGTGGGGCTAGGTGCCGTTCCAGTTGTGGCTGTATTCGAATCATAAGTAATTGTGGAATTCCACTGCACATAAAGTGGCAGGTTCGCAGATAAATTGCTTTTCGCATCTCCAGCATTAATTGTGGTACCTGTTCCATTAGCCAAGGTGTTCCACCCGGCAGTTGTGTACCCGGCACGTGTTCCTGAGTAAGTGGCAACTGTTAATGCTTGGGCAGGAGTACTTTGGGTTTGCGTACTTGGTGCGGTTCCGCTTCCACCGTTTACGTTATATGAGATATTGAATTTCTGAAATGGGGCACAGTGGCCGGCTATTTGATCAAACCAAAGATTTGAGAATGTGTGAAAACCTACTAGCAAATCACCACTAGTACAGTTTGTGGGTCCAAGAGAGTAATTTAATGCGGCTGTTGTTCGGTTTATTCTCACAGTAGCCGAATTGGTTGCAATAAATTCTGTTTCAACTGCTGTATCACTCATGCCCGGCGGCGTCTTACAGATCAGACCTAAGTGAAGTCCGCCAGAGCTAATCATTCCTAAACCACTTGCAGCGGTTCCATCAGGACAGAAAACATAACTTGGAAAACTAGTTCGGAGAGAGGTTATGGGCGAGATAGTTAAATCAGAATTTAGTGGGGCACACTTAAATCCCCAAACCATTGGATTTTGGTTGAAGGTAACACCAACAACAACATGATCGGTGGCACAAAAATTGCTACCTGTATCGCTTCCACCACCGAATGAAAGAAAAGGAAGCTGATAAGTAGTTCCTAAATAAGCTGCTTCAGCCTTGGGTGCAGTTGCAACTCCAGAAATGCTGACAAGCGAGGAAATTAGAAACAAATAAACTAAAGATTTTGAAATGCGCTGTTTTAATTCAAGAGCAGAATGATGCGTAATGGACGTTAAATCAAATAAGCGCCACTTAAGCACGTATACCTCATTTATTAACTTAAAATAAGAAGAGAACCCGAGGTGATAAGGGTATGTAGCACACAATGCTGAGGGTGACTAAAAAGGCTGATATCGCTTTATATCACCCTGCTAATTCACCCATTGCGGGTGAGGGTTAACTCCAAGAAGAATGAAGAGGTCTTCCTTCGGCAAAGCCAGCGGTTGATTGAATGCCAACAGTTGCGCGGTCTGCAAATTCTTCCAAAGATTTTGCACCAGCATAAGTGCAAGAGGAACGAAGTCCCGAGATGATTTCATCGAGTAAATCTTCAACACCAGGGCGTGCCGGATTTAAATACATGCGCGAGGTTGAAATTCCTTCTTCAAATAACGCCTTGCGAGCACGATCAAATGCATCTTCTTGCGAGGTGCGTGCGGCTACAGCGCGAGCTGACGCCATTCCGAAAGATTCTTTGAAAAGTTTTCCGTTTGCATCGGTTTGTAAATCACCAGGTGATTCATATGTTCCCGCGAACCAAGAACCAATCATTACATTTGACGCACCAGCCGCTAGTGCGAGTGCGACGTCGCGCGGATGACGAACGCCACCGTCTGCCCATACAGATTTACCAAGTTTCTTTGCTTCGGCTGCACATTCAAGCACTGCAGAGAATTGTGGACGGCCAACACCAGTCTGCATACGTGTTGTACACATGGCACCTGGACCTACACCAACTTTAATAATATCTGCACCTGCGGCAACTAAATCGCGAACGCCGTCGGCTGTCACAACATTTCCAGCCACAATTGGCACGTTTGAATTTAGCGCCTTGATAACTTTAAGAGCTTCGATCATTTTGCGTTGATGTCCGTGCGCAGTATCAACGACTATTACGTCTACGCCAGCATCGATTAAATACTTAGCCTTTGCTGCTACGTCACCATTGATTCCAACTGCGGCGGCAATTCGCAAATTGTTTTTTGCATCCAGTGCTGGTGAATAAAGAGTGGCACGAAGTGCACTGATGCGAGTCAAAATACCAACTAGATCACCATTGGCTGAAACAACTGGTGCTAATTTGCGGCGATGGTGGTGCAAGAAATCAAAGGCAGCGTGCGCATCAGCGGTATCTGGCAGGGTCATTAGATCCTTGCTCATTACTGAGTGCAACTGAGTGAAGCGATCGACCCCAGCGCAATCTTCTTCGGTAACTATGCCAACTGGCTTATTTTCTTCAACAATTACAATGGCGCCATGAGCGCGCTTATGCATCAAACCAACCGCATCAGCGACAGTTTCATTTGGACTTAAAGTAATTGGTGTATCAAAGAAGTTATGACGAGACTTAACCCAAGAAACAACATCTTTGACAATCTCAAGTGGAATATCTTGCGGAATAACGGCAATGCCACCACGACGAGCAATTGTTTCAGCCATGCGTCGACCAGATACAGCAGTCATATTCGCAACAACAATTGGAATTGTGGTGCCGGATCCATCGTTAGAAGTTAAATCAACTTCCATTCTACTTGATATCTCAGAAGCACTTGGCACCATAAATACATCGTCATAGGTGAGATCGTGATTTGGCTGATTTATAAATTTCACGTTGCCAAACTCTATTAGTAGTTAAGCAGAAAGGGAATTCAGGCTCGCAATCTGATCATTATTTAATTCAACAATTTGGACAATCTCTTCGAGTTGTTCCACGGTACGTGCACTTGCGATTGGCGTGCTGACCTGCGGGTTTGTTCTAAGCCAGGCTAGCGAAACAGCTGCAACAGGTACATTTAACTCCTCTGCAATTGCGCGAACTTTATCTAAGATCATCCAGTTCTTATTGTTATAGAACTCAGCTACGCCTTCAGCGCGAACTGATTCGACTTTTAGTCCAGGGCGATATTTTCCAGATAAGAATCCGCGAGCTAAGCCATAGAACGGTAAAGCGCTCAAATTATTATTTGCAAGAACAGGTTGCTGTTCGCTCTCAAATGGCTCGCGATAGATCAAGTTATATTGATCTTGCAGCCCGATATAAGAAGGAAGTCCATTAGCGGCAGAAATATCCAATGCTTGCTGTAAACGCGCACCCGAGTGTTGTGAAGCGGCTATGTAGCGTACTTTTCCAGCTGAGATCAGTTCGGCGTAAGCGCCTAGGGTCTCTTCCATAGGGGTTTCGGTTTCGTCGCGATGTGAATAATAAATATCAAGGTAATCCGTTTGTAATCTACGTAATGAATCGTCACATGCTGCCAAAATGTTCTTGGCTGATAGCCCAGGTCGGGTATCTAGCATCGAAACTTTAGTTGCAACAACAATTTTGCCGCGATCGCGCTTGCTTAACCACTTACCAATTATGGTTTCAGATTCGCCACCTTTATTGCCAGGCTTCCACTGCGAATAAACATCTGCGGTATCGAGGAAATTTCCACCGTGAGATGCATAAGCATCGAGAACTTGATGCGATTCGACTTCATCAGCGCTCCAGCCAAAAACGTTTGTACCTAAGCAGAGAGGATGAACAACAAGGTCGGTCTCTGGAATTGTGATCATTTCTTAGCCACCCCTTTTAACCATTTTTTAAAATCGCGTTTTGTCATTTTCCATAACTTTTGCAATACCCATTTCTTTGGAAAAGTTTCTACGACACGTAGATCTAGCGCAATTAGCGCCTGAGCCGCTAAATCAACAGGAATCACGTCAATCTCTGGATTTTCGCCAATTGGCACTTTGGCGTCGGCAAAAGATTCTAAATCACCAATGATTCGAATTCCTAAATTCTTAATGTCTGCAACACTCTGCGCTGAAATCTCTTTTGCCTTATCTACTGCCCACTGAGGAGTAAGAAGGCGCAGGTCATCGGGTGCAGGCGTTACTTTATTTGTTAAAGATTTTATTGCGCCGTTTCGAATAAAGGTTTCGTAGTCATGCCAACTCCGACGCTTAGGAAATTTACGATTAATCCGATTAAGTAATGTAATTTCGTTAAGAGATAGTGAACGATTACTATCTTGATTCTCTTGCTTTTTTAAGAAGTTTGCGGGCAACCCCAATAATTGGCTAAAAGTGTCATACATGAGCTCGGGTCGTGCCTCGTCTACTACTATCAATGTGACGCGATCAGCACCAAATTCAGCAATCCATTTACTCAAAACTTTGGCATGGGTATGTCTAACCCAGAAAGAAGGAGTGATGGTAGAAACGCCTGGGACATCCAAAATGGAATGCAGCCATTTCTCGTAATCGCTCTTGATCCCGATTTTTAGATGTTGTTGATATGCAGATGGAATTATTTTAAGAAGTGGCCTGATCGTGAAATAGATATGCGCATCTGTAACGCCTAGATCTTTTTTGAACTTGGCAATCTGTTCTTCATTTAACTCGCAGAGAAATTCAGAGCTAATCAAAGTTGTTTTCTTCGCTTTAGCAACTTGCTTTAAAAGGTTTTTCCACTTCTTATCAGTAGCAGTTACGCCGCCACGATCTTCCCAACCCCAAGTCTTTCCCATCAACGAGTAGATCGCTTTATGTTGCGCCTTGCCGCCTACCTGCGGATAGTTAATTCCGAACTTATTTAACTCATCGATATTTGCAAAGAGAGATGATTGCAGAGCTGTAGTGCCTGTCTTGTGAAAACCAGCATGCACGATTAATTTCTTTGCCATACCAGAACCTTACCTAATTGACCTTTTAATAATCCTCAACGTGACCTATTCTTGCTATATGAAATCAAGGTTTTTAAGAATTGTTCTAGCGGCACTTATGTCGCTCGTTACCTTTGGTCTGACGCCTGCTAATGCATATAGCAGTAACTCGATTTTGCCGACGTGGGCTAATAGCGCAACCATCTATGAAGTAAATATTCGTCAATACACACCAGCTGGAACCTTCAAAGCCTTTGAAAACCATTTGCCTCGCTTGAAGAAGTTAGGTGTAAAAATTTTATGGTTAATGCCGATACACCCAATTTCTCAGTTAAATCGTAAGGGCGAATTGGGTTCCCCATATTCTGTTGCAAATTACAAAGGTATTAATCCGGAATTCGGGAATGAAGCAGATTTCAAATCCTTGGTAGATAAAGCGCATTCACTTGGGTTTAAGGTGATTCTCGATTGGGTTGCTAATCACTCTGGATGGGACAATCCTTGGACCATTAATAAATCTTGGTATCACACCGATGCTGAAGGAAATATCGTCCCGCCAAACAATGACTGGACTGATGTCGCTTGGTTGAATTACAAAAACCAAGATATGCGCCGAGCAATGATTGATGCGATGGCGTATTGGGTAAAGAGCTTTGATATCGATGGTTTCCGTGCCGATGTTGCCGCTGGGGTGCCAGAAGATTTCTGGAAAGCGGCAAATACCCAACTACAAGCGATAAAGCCTTTATTCATGCTGGCTGAAGACCAGAGCGTGCAGAGCTTGTTGGATGATGCATTTATTGCAAATTACAACTGGGAACTTAAAGATCTAATGAATGCAATTGCGACGGGTAATAAGGGTCGTGCCAATTTTGAAGCGATGGCAACAAATCAGACCTTTACTTATCCGACTAGATCATTTCCGATGAACTTTATTACCAATCATGATGAAAATAGTTGGAGCGGAACAGAATTTGATCGACTAGGTGCGGCAGTTCCGGCGATGGCTGCTTTGACTTTTACCTATCCTGGTATGCCGCTTATTTATTCTGGGCAGGAAGTAGGAAATACCAAACGGTTAGCTTTCTTTGAAAAAGACTTTATAGCAAACATTGATCTGCCCAATTCAACTACAGCTTTCTACACCAAATTAACGTCACTTAAAAGCAAGAATGTTGCATTATGGAATAACTCAACTGCCCAACTGCTGCCTATTACTGGAAATAATAATTCAGTAATTGCATACTCTCGAAGTGCTGGCACAAATAAGGTCTTAACAGTTATTAATGCTTCTGGCAATACTCAAAAAGTGACATTGAATCTAACTAAATTAAATGCTTCGTACTATTTATTTAGCACCGGAAAATTGACAAAGATAGCAACTTCCTTAACTTTGACGCTAAAGCCTTGGCAGTACGAGATCTACTCTAGTAAAAAGGCATAACTCGAGTTACGAAGCTAAGCGCTTTATGCCTTCTTCGATAATCTCGGGCGAAGTTGCAAAATTCAAGCGGATATATGCACCGTATTGATCTCCAAATTCAGTGCCTGGGTTAAATGCGATCTTCTTATGCTCAATAAGGTAGTCAACAGTGCTATCCCCGTGGCCTAGGCAAGAAACATCGATCCAAGCTAAATAACTGCACTCTGGCAACACATATTTAGCCTCTGGCAGATACTTAGCAAGTAACTCTTTAACCAAATTTCGGTTGTGATCTAGCTGAGCCATAGTTTCGGCAAGCCATTTATCGCCATCAGCAAAGGCTTTAGCCATTGCAAAACCACCCAATAGTGAGGCTCGCCAATGGTTTGCTTCGGGCATCGCATTTAACTCTTCAAACATTTCCTCATTCTGTGTGACGATGATTGCCGCCTTTAAACCAGCAAAATTAAATGCTTTACTTGATGAGGTAACCATGACACCACGACGTTGCGCTGATGGAATCGACAGGTACGGAATAAATTTCTGATCGGCATAGGTAAGAGGTGAATGAATCTCGTCGCTAATTACATATGCGTTGTACTTGTTGGATAGTTCAGCAATTGCGGTTAATTCTTCCAGGGTATGAATCCGACCAACCGGATTATGCGGGCTAGATAGCAAGATAAATCGAGCACCGGCGACAAATTGTGCTTCTATGGCGGCTAGATCTAATTTCCAATCATCACCTTCATGAATCAGTGGCGCATCAACAGTTGTTAACTTTAATTCATCTAGCCACATATAAAAGCTGTGATAGACCGGTGAATTAATAATTACTTTATCGCCAGGTTTGCTAAGTGCACGAATAACTTCAACAACGCCAACGCCAACATCAGTTGTCATGCGAATTTGTGCAGCATCTGGAGTCCAACCCCATTGCCGTTGCGCAAATCCAACAAATGCTGCAGGAACTTCTGGGATTGGCCCCAAATAACCAAGGTCAGATTTAGCAATCATCTCAGCTAATACAGCGCGCACTCCTGGATCTACCTCAAAATCCATTTCTGCAACATGCATTGGCAGAACATCAGAAGGGAAGCGCAACCACTTTGAACTATGTAATTTTCTAAGTTCCGTTAAATCGCGCATCGTGACCCCATTTCTATTTACTTCCTACGCGATGCTACCTCGGTTGGGTCAGCAGGTGTAAATGTGTTGCCAACTGGACCCTGTCGTAAAACCAGCATTAAACAACCCTCTTTGCTATACATCGGGCCATGCATGGTGTCCTCGCCCCCTGGGTGCGATAGATATGCGCCACGTTTCATGGTTCCGAATGAGGAAATAATGCTGCCTTCAACAATCAAAATCTCTTCGCTAAAGGTGTGCCACTCATAAAAGGGACTATCCCATTCGGGCAATATGCCTAATACACCGGAGCCATAATCGCCATGATCATGAAAAGCTTTTCGAGCTGCGCCACCTGGAAAGTCGGAAACTATTGGTGATCGCCATGCGATGTCCTGCATATATTTGATTACAATCTCATTTTTATCCGCTGTAGCAGCAGTAATTACATATTCGCCATCGAAACTTATGAAAATTCTAGCCTTGCCCTCTGTTGTAATTGCTGGAACTTGACTACCGGCTGATATTTCAATGTAACTGCGTTCTCTAATTAAATTTCCATCTAGCTTTATATTTCCTTCAAATACAAATGCCCGAATCATCACAGGAGCAACATGCATAGCAATTGGAGTATTGCTTTCTAGTTCGAGCATGATTGATTTACCTGGTGCAATAATCGGAGAGTTTTTGCCCTCGTTGCGGGTTGTTCCGCTTGCAAATTCTCGATAATTAAAGGTTCCGTATTCATTGCTGTAACTTTGTAGCGGCTGTTCATCAATATTTAAAAAATCAACCCATGGACGTGACATTTACGGCCTCCAGATATCTGCGCGATCGGTTGCCCAATCAGAAATTTGCCAACTTGAAATCTTTGACGCATTTGCGACCAATTGGTTCTTATCCGCGGTCAATAACAACTTAGTTAATTGCTCTCGCGAGCGAGCGCGCAAGAGTGCGCGATGAGCGATTGCTAAATGTTCGGGGTGTATCTGTTCTTTCTCAAACTTAATAGCATTGGTGTTTTTTGCTTCAAACCAAGGCCAGAAGAATTGGCTGGCGCGAACTACTTGCCAAGCCTTATTTAAGTGGCTACCGAAACGATCTGGTGTTAAATCTGGTTGGGCTGCTTGCCACTTCTCGCCATCAACTGGAATGTGGGCATTGGTTGCACAAACACAATCCGCCCCAATTACCTTGGCTATAGCTAGCGCCAGCAGTGCAGATAGTTGATCTCCTTCAACGCATTCAATCTTTACGGCGCCTAAATTCTTGATTGCTAAAGCAATAACCTCGGCCCAATCCGCCAGGGTTGCCTCATTGTCGATATCTCCAGATAAACCATGCCCTGGAAGATCAATAAGTAGGGATTGGTTGGACGTGATTAACTCACTTGATTCGCCAACGTTATGTAAAACTAACTTTGTCGCTGCTAGATCACCGCTCCATTGGATAACGCCATTGAAATGCTTGGTTTCAACCGAAACAAAACCGCGATCGGTATCAGCGTTGAAGGATTCATAGGTTGGGCCAGGGTGCTTCTTTAGGAAATCACCAAAAAGATCTTCCAAGGCAACTGGGTTCTCTGCACTTCCAGTTGTCCATCCGGCCGGCAGTTCAGGCAATCGATCAATATGCATAAGTAGCGGATCGCCTTGATAAGTAGCAATCAATACGGGGTTCTGCTTTGAATCAGCTGCTGGAATATCACTTGGTGCAGAAAGTACTGCACGATAGCCATGCTGATAATTATCTCCAGCATCTAATAACTCTAGAACTTGAGCATTTACTCGAGCAATGTCGTCGTGAGCATTTCTCATTCGGGTTGACTCTTCAGTTTTAAACCAGGGAAAGAACCAACTCTGCTCGAGAATACGTGACCAAACCCAAGTTAAATGTTCGCCATAACCATTTGGTTTAAATGAAGGCAGATAACCACTTGCATAAAGCGCCATCTCGGCATCAGTCCAAATTGGATAACCACCACAAGCAAGTGCGGTAAAACGACCTGGATTTCGAACATGTGCATTCATGGCGATTGCACCACCAGAATGAAATCCGTAAACCGCAACTTCGTTAACGCCAAGTACGTCTAAAAATTCAATTAGACCATCGCCGAAATCATTTATTTTTGGTGAATTAATCGCAAGTGGTTCTGATTGTCCGTAACCAGGAGAGTCAGGTGCGATACAAGTAAAGGATGTTCCCCACTTAAGCATTAACTTCTCATACTCAGCTGATGATCTTGGGCTTTGATGAACCATGATCAGCGTTGGGCCACTGCCACACTTTCGATAGTGAACCCGGCGACCATTTACATCAAGATAGTGGCGGGTGATCTTCATGTGCCTAGCGTCGCGCGTCCTGACAGATGCGTCAATGGTTAAGTTTCACTGGCTAGAACTTGCGGGTTATTTTCTAAAATCGTTAATTACTATTTATAAACCTGTGTGCGCCCGAAGGGATTCGAACCCCTAACCTTCTGATCCGTAGTCAGATGCTCTATCCGTTGAGCTACGGGCGCTTACGAAGTGCCAATGATACCTGCTTTTTACAGCCCACCCAAACGCAGTAATTCCTCGCGAGAAACCGCTTTAATTCTAGGCTTTCCTTGCGGTTCACCTGCTGCGATTTCAGCTGCATTAATTGATTCCCAATGACTCTGTGAAATCACTTTATTTGTAGTTATTAGCGATGATAGGTCAGCTGTTGGTTTGGGGTCTTTGAGATCTGCAACTAATAGATTCATTACATCTGCCGCATCTGATTTATTAGTGCCAATTACTCCTGAAGGACCACGCTTTGCCCAACCAACTACATAAAGGTTTTCACTGACGCGACCATCAATATTTAATACTTTTCCTTTTTCAGATGGAACGCCATCGAGAGCAGCTGCTTCATAGCCGATAGCAGTTATAACCAGGCCGGCTTTAATGACTTTTTCAGAACCTTCGTTAGTAGTAAATACAACTTCTTCGACCTTTCCATTTCCGCGAAACTCTTTAGGAGTGCAAAGGAATTGGAATTCCATAGTCCTGGCATGGTCTCTGTCTGGCAGTTCAGAGATAATTCGCATAGCTTCAAGATTGTTGCGAACCTCTTTTTCAGGTTCGGCTCCTGCTCGTTCTAAAGCTGCTGCAATATCGGTTTGTTTTATAAGGACATTTGTATGTTCAAGTTTTGGAAGATCGCGAAGTTCGGGTGAAGTAAATGCTGCATGCTCTGGGCCGCGGCGCGCACTAATTACAACTTTACGAATGTTTGAATTACGAAGTGCTTCAATCGCATGTACCGCTGTGTCGGTTGCATCTAATTCACTTGGTTCAAGAGCTAGCATGCGCGCAACATCCATAGCCACATTTCCGGCGCCAATTACAACAGCAGTATCGCTATTTAATTCTGGATTGAATTCCGCAAAATCTGGGTGTCCGTTATACCAAGGGACGAATTCTGCAGCTGAGATAGAACCCGGTAGATCTTCGCCTGGAATCCCAAGTTTCTTGCCGATTGCAGAACCTGTTGCAATTACAACAGCGTCATACTTTGCTTTCAGCACATCTATAGTTACATCGCTACCTAATTCAACGTTTCCGTAAAGGCTAAAGCCATCGGTGGTCGCTATCTTTTCAAATACTTTGGCGACGGTCTTGATCTTTGGGTGATCTGGGGCGACACCGCTACGGACTAGGCCCCAAGGGGTTGGTAGGCGCTCAATCATGTCGATTGAGAATTTCAAATCATCGCTTTGCAGATTTTGGAGAGCCTGAGCAGCAAAATATCCGGCAGGGCCGGCACCAACGATTGCTACTTTGTATTGAGGCATGGGTTTAGTCTAATAAAGATTTTTGCAACTAACCAATAAATTCCATTTTTGCTCATTTATTGATGGGGATATCCAAGGTCACAAGCTTCGTAAATATAGAGATCTCCGCCCCTTTTGTATTGCGGATTGCTCCCGTCAATTCAAAATTAAAGCGCGCAAAGCCAGCCATAACATCGTCACTCGTTACTTTCTGTCGAATATCTAAGACGCATTCCTTACTTCCGGCAGAGATGGATTCATATTCGCAAATTCCTTCGCCGAATCGATCAAGTACCTTTATATTCACGATTGGACAAGATAGATGATTTGAAATTCTGGCGCTAAATCTCACTTCATCAGTGACATGTAAGCCTGGTGTAATAGGTCCTAAAATTCTTTCAAGTTCATCGGCGGTATATAAGGGATCTCCACTCGTTGTTCCACCCGCAGTTCCAACTTCTTTTCTTTCCGTAATATTAAAGACGTTCATATCTACTTCTGGAACTGTTGATACGCTGAAAAGCTGTGCTTCGACTTCTTGATTTCTACCCGGTCTTATATATCTTGGGACTACGGTAAATTCAATTTCTGTTGTTGTTTCAGTCTTCTTAATAACACTATCAATCGGTTGAAATTCATTGATAGAAAACTTGGCAAATACGATCTCTTGGTAGGCATCTCTCTCATATAGAACACCAATCGAACCATCCGAAAATTCACAAGCTGTCGAGTAGGCAGAGCTATCGGCTTCGATGCAGATGGCAGAAGACCAAGTCTTTCCACCATCTGTTGATCTCTTCATGACAGTATTTCTGCGTAAATCAGAATCGTGGTTATGTGTACAAATTAAATCGCCGCTCTTAAGTACACAAAGTGACCCGTTATCACTTGGGTCCAGTAAGGCCAGGTCGGGAGTCAATGACGAGAGAGTTTTTCCGCCATCTAGTGATCTGCCCGCGATTCGATGTGGGGTTGCCCGAGAGTGCATAAGGACTGTTCCATCAGGTAATCCAACAATCGCGGTTTCATTTCCGCCCGGAATAAGTGCGCCTAAACGCCAATTTTCACCATGATCATCGCTAAATCCAATCGCTGATAAGAGCTCGGATTGCCTGCGTAAAACAAAGGTTTGCAGCAACCTACCTGCAAACTCGCCATTTTCAATTCGTCCACCCATTCCGGATGTGGCAAAAATTCCTGGAGTTTTCTCATCTTTTAATTGTTCAGTAATTAAATCGTGGCGCCATGTAATTCCATCATCATCAGAGATGGATCTTGCTATATGAGCAATATATGGATCGTCTAAATCAGTTCCTAATTTACTTTCAAAGAACCCAGCAATTTTCGTTGCTTGATAAAGAACTATGACTCTTCCATTTGCACCAAAGCTTGGGTCGATAATAATGCTCGCATCACCAAAACCTGAGATTCCTTCATGTTCTCGAAAGATCTTCTGTTCGGACCAAGTTGCGCCATCATCATCACTTGTACGAATTACCAGATCAACCGGCCCTGGTAAGTCATCAAAATCGAGTCGAGCATCGTAAATTGCAATTACTCGACCAGTTGGAGTAACTGCCATTGCTGGAATTCGATACTGCCGATATCCACCGTCACCTCGAACGGCAAGAACTTGTTCTTCCATTATTTAACTAAAAGACCTGCATTCTTTAAGAATGGAATGATTGCGGCAATCTCATCTGCGTTAAGCGGAATCTGAGGCGGTGCCATTCGCGCATCTTCGATGACGCCAAGTAACTTCAGCGAAGCTTTAAACGCACCAAGTGCTGATGAGCCACGACCCATGCGGGCAGTAGAGCCAACATCAACTAACCCAAACATTTCAGTAAGGCGCTCTTGTTCGGCTTTGGCAGCTTTGTAATCACCAGCAGTTACCAAGTCAAAGATCTTTACATAGCCAGCTGGATCGATATTGCCGATTCCTGGTACTACGCCATGAGCACCAGCCATCAAAGCTGAATCGACAGTTAGTTCGGAGCCGGTGAGAACGACAAAATCGTTAAGCCCCATCTTTTTGGCGCCAAGTACAACTGCTCTAATTCCGGCATCGTTACCAGATGAGTCCTTTAACCCCTGAATTACGCCCTCTTTAGCGAGTTTTAGCACTGTGCTGGTTTCAAGTTTTACGCCATTTGCGGCTACAGGGATGTCATATGCATACAGCGGAACATCACCACAGGCTTCTTTAACTAATTTGAAATGGAGGGCAATCTCTTCAGGGTGCGTACGCACATAAAATGGTGCGGTTATAACAATTCCATCAATTCCAGCTGCAACCGCAGCGCGCACATGATCATTAACGCGAAACGTTGTCATGTCGATAGCTCCAGCAACAACTGGCACACGTCCAGCTGTTTCATCAATAGCTATGCGAATAACGTCAGCGCGTCGCTTATCGGTTAGGTATGCAACTTCACTTGTTGAACCAAGTACAAAGAGACCATGAACTCCGCCATCAATGAGGTGGTTAATTAAACGGCGAAGGGACTTCTCGTCGACTTCATAATCAGAGGTATAAGGCGTACATACTGGAGGCACAACACCTCTAAGTAGTTTCGAATTAGTAGCCATTATTTTGCTCCTTTATTTAAGTGACAAGCGACTTGATGAGCGCCCTTTGAGATATTTGAAATTTTTAAGACAGGTCGTTCGGTACGGCAGATATCCATAACCGCTGGGCAGCGAGTTGAGAAAGCGCATCCGCTAGGCATATCGATAGGGCTTGGAACTTCGCCTTGTAATGCAACTCGATTATCTTTGGCAGTTGGATTCATGCTGGGCACTGCAGATAGCAGTGCGATCGTATATGGATGCTCCGCTGCTTCTGGCAGTGATTCCGCAGGAAGAATCTCAACTACGTTACCTAGGTACATAACTGCAACTCGATGTCCGACGTATCGAGCCACTGCTACATCGTGCGTTACAAAGATAAATGACAATCCGGTCTCTTTTTGAATCTTTAAAAGCAGGTTAACAATTTGGGCTTGAATAGATACATCAAGGGCAGAGACGATTTCATCAGCGATGATTAGCTCTGGCTTAGTTGCTAGGCAGCGAGCAATTGCTAGTCGCTGACGCTGGCCGCCTGAAAATTCATGCGGATAACGCTGTAGATATTCATGGCGAATGTTGACCATTTCACAGGCTTCCAGAATTCGCGCAGATCTTTCCGCTTCATCACTTACGCCATGAACTCGTAGAACTTCATCCATCGCAGCACCAACTCGTTGGCGTGGGTTAAATGAAGTGTATGGATCCTGGAAGATCATTTGCACCTTCTTGCGGAAGCGCATCTGGTCTTCGCCGCGCAAAGAAGTTACATCCTGAAGTCCCTGACCAAAATCAAAGGAAAGCTCGCCACCTGTTGGCTTATCCAATAGAGCCAACATGCGACCAAGAGTCGTTTTACCACAACCTGATTCGCCAATTACTGAAATTGTTTCGCCCCGAAAAACTTCAAGGTCGACTCCATCAAGGGCTTTTACATAACCTTTGGTTCGTCTAAGCACTCCGCCAAGAACTGGGAAGTGCTTTTTGATATCTCCGACTCTATAAAGAGGTGTGCGATTACTACTCATTTGTGGCACCTCCAATTAGAACAGGTAGCTTTCCGTTTTTATCCAAACGAATACAACGAACTTCGTGGCCAGAATTAACTTGAATCATCTCAATGGTTTTCTCTTTACATGCGTCAATAACATAAGGGCAGCGACCTGCAAACTCGCAACCAACGGTTACCTCCGCTGGTGAAGGTGTTTGTCCATCAACAGTTTGTAACTCAATGTTTTTATCGGCATCCAGAGTTGGCACGCTCGCCATCAAAGCTTTTGTATATGGGTGCCTTGGATCTCGTAGAACTTGATCTACCGAACCGTATTCAACGACTCGACCCAAATACATAACAGCCACATGATCTGCCACTTCTGACACCAGCGCCATATTGTGAGTGATTAAAATAAATGTCTTACCTGCGCTCTTCTGTAGATCTTTTAGCAGCGTCATGATCTGAGCTTGGATAGTTACATCCAAAGCTGTGGTTGGCTCATCTGCGATAACCAGATCTGGTTCGCAAACTGTGGCAATTGCGATCATTACGCGCTGGCGCATGCCGCCTGAAAACTCATGCGGGTAAGCCTCATAGCGACGTTCTGGATCTGGAATACCAAGCTTTTTAAATAGATCTATAACTCGAGTGCGAGCTTCATCTTTAGAGATAGGAAAGTGCTGCAACAGGCTTTCTGCCACTTGCCGACCAACTTTGTGGGCAGGATTTAGCGAAGAAAGTGTATCTTGGAAAATCATGCCGACTTTCGCGCCCCGAATATTTCGCATCTGCTTTCCGAATTTTTCTAACTTATTTAATTCGACTACTTGATTGCCTTGAGAGAAGAGAATTTCTCCGCTGCTAACTTCGCCGTTATCTGGCAGCAGTTGCACGATTGCTTGTGCAGTTACCGATTTTCCGCAACCAGATTCGCCAACTACACAAAGAAAAGAACCGCGTGGGACACTTAAAGATACGTCGCGCAAAATATGCAAGGTGTCGTCTTCGACCTTGAATTTCACATTCACGCTCTTGAGATCAAGAATTAAGTCTTGATTAGTCGACCGGCTCACTTTTTTCTCCCCAACCGACCTATTAGCATTGTCTTCCATTTGTTCTTGGCAATTAAAGACTTATGTCTTGGATCTAGTACGTCGCGTAGGCCGTCGCCAACGAAGTTAACGCCTAATACAAATGTTGCAATCGCTGCTGCTGGAAATACCCATAGCCACCAATATTCATTTACGACTACTGGGTTTTGCGCGGCTGTGAGTAAGTTGCCCCAAGTTGGTGTGGTTACCGGAACTCCAAGTCCCAAGAATGACAGACCCGCTTCAGCAATAATAAATATTGCAATATTGATGGTAAACGCAACAACAATTGGGCTCATTGTGTTTGGCAAAATATGCTTAAAGATAATTCGAGGTTTGGAGAAACCGAAGGCTCGATCTGCCTCAACAAATGCTTCTTCGCGAAGCGAGAAAAATTCTCCACGAACTAATCGGAAAGTTGTCATCCAGCCAGTTAAAGCAAAAACAATAATTACATTGTTGATTCCCTGCCCCAAAAGTGAGACGAAAATAAGCACCAAAATCAGCTGTGGGAAGGTCATAACAAGCTCAGAAATGCGCATTACAACTGCATCTATCTTGCCGCCTAGATATCCCGCAGTCGCACCTAAAACAGTTCCGATCAAATTTGCTAAGAATGAAGCGAGGACACCTATATAAATTGATTGTCTTCCGCCAGATAGAACACGGCTTAACATATCTCGACCTAGTTGATCTGTACCCATTAGATGATCCAAGTTAGGGCTGAGACGTCCGTTGACTGGGTCTATGTAATCTGGAGCGACGCCAGAGATTTGAACTGCAAATACAGCGCCAAGAATCATTATTGAAATAATGGTCAGACCAATTACAGCCGAAGGATTATGTAGGAGATTTCTTATGAAAATTCTGGCAGTCGATTCTTGCTTCTGATTATTCTTCGACATTAGTTTCCCCCTCCGAGTCTTACGCGAGGGTCTAGAACTGATTTGATGATATCTACCAAGAAACTCGCGAACAGAATTACCATTGCGATGATCATGCTTACCACCATAATCACTGGGTAATCAGAAGCAGAGACTGCAGCGATGATTGTGGTGCCGATTCCGGGCCATTGAAAAACCGTCTCAACAAGAATTGATCCGCCTACAAGCAGCGGAAGTCTGAAAGCCAAAAGGACCATTACTGGGCCTAGTGAATTTCTAAAAACATGACTGTAAAGTACACGCCATTCAGGTACCCCTTTGCTGCGCGCAGTTTTCACAAAATCGCGGTTTAAAGTATCAAGTACTGAATTTCGGGTATATCGAATCAGAACAGCAAGCATTGCAATTGTTAAAGTAGCAACGGGCAAAACCAAATTAGGTAATCGATCCCAAAGCGTTACTTGGCCAGGGGCAACTCGGTTTCCAGTAGGTAGCCATTCGACTCGATAAGCAAATATGTTTAGAAGAGCTAATCCGATAAAGAAATCTGGCATCGCGATTCCTACTACAGCCAGAATGCGGGATAACTTATCCGCAATTCCGCCTTGTTTAGCTCCCGCAAATAAGCCCAGAGTTAAAGCCAAAATAGTCGATAAAATCAAGGCAGAAAGCACTAATTCAAGAGTTGCTGGCATGCGAAGGGCCAGGATTTCAGAGATCTTTTGGCCACTTTGAAGGCTATAACCGAATTCGCCGGTCGCTATGTTCTTTAACCAAGTGAAATATTGCAAGATGATGTGGTCGTTTAACCCAAGTTCTTCGCGAAGTTGATTTAAGTTCGCTGAATCTGCTGCCATATCTGGCGGGACCATTGCATTAATTGGGTCGATCGGCGAAAGACGCGATGCGAAAAAAATCAACGCGCTGATCGTAAATGCCATAGGCACCAAAATTGTTATTCGCCGAATTAGAAACGAAACCAAGAATTTACCATCCTTATTAAATCAACAGAAAATAAGTGGCGGTACTGGCCAAGAATACTTTCGCACCCTGACCAGTACCGCGTTTACTTAATTAGTTAGCTGACCAGCTGGCTATGTTGTTTTGATAAACATAGAGTGGATTTCCCCACTTAGATGGGGTGCCACTGATGTTCTTTGAGATAAATACAACCTGCTTCAAGAAATGCATTGGCAGTTTGTAAAGCTCTTGCTGCTCAAGCTTCTGCAGATCGGTCAATACCTTAGCGGTATCGCGAAGAGTTGTTGCTTGAATCAACTTTGCGTTTAGTGCGGCATATGCAGGCTGAGCACCTAACAACTTTTCAAAAGTTGCTGGGTTGCTGTATTCCGCATACCACTCGCCGACGTTAAATGCACTGAGACCCTTAAGCGCAAGTTCGTAATTACGATTTGTCCAAAGTTCTGTAGTTGCATCGCCAGTGAAAGGTAGGAATTCAACCTTCATGCCGAGGTCACCAAGTTGTTGAGCAACTGCAGTCATAATGATCATTACTGCAGGTTGGGTTTGGTTGTATGTGCGTAGGCGAATTGTCTTTGAGAAGTCGAACTTCGCTTCCTTTAGAAGAGCAATTGCTTTTGCTTTATCAAACTTATGCTTTGGAGTTGAAGTTAGGTAGTTAGGCATACCTGAAGCAACGCCACCATAAATTACCTTGCCCTGTTGTCCGTAGATCGCTGGAACTAGGCGGTTCCAGTCAACGCCGTACTTAAGTGCTTCACGAGCTTTTACGTTACTGAATGGACCGGTTGGGTTGATCACTAAGTAACGGTAGAAGAGCACATCTAGTGGAGCTGACTTAAATGAGCTAACTGAACTCATTGCACGGATTGTGTCAGGATCGTTAGTTGTGAAGTAATCCAACTTTCCGGACTTTGCATCTGCTACAAGGTTTGAGGAAACAATAATGTTGATTTCCTTGATGTTTGGCTTTGCACCTTCGTACTTGTCGTTTGGTACAAGTGTAATGAAGTTGCCTTGGCTAAATGTTCCAACCTTGTAAGGGCCTGCAACAACTGGATTCTTCCAGTAATTATTTGCGTCGAGCTTCAAGATATCTTCATCAGCTAGTACATGCTTAGGCAAAATCATGAACTGTGCAAGAACTGGAATCAATGTGTTAACTGGAGCCTTAAGTGAAATGATGATGTCATTTCCCTTAGTTGTAATTCCGCTCATGTTCTTTGTGTTAGTTCCGCTAACGTCTTCGCTACCAACAATTTGCTTGAATGTATTTACATACATTGCGTTTGATTTGGCAACACGAAGCAATGTGTTCATTGACCAGACAACATCGTCAACTGTTACATCTTTTCCATCGGACCACTTGATGCCTGACTTAAGAGTCACAGTTAGTGTCTTTCCATCTTTGCTGAACTTGTAACCTGAAGCTAAATCAGGTTTTACAGTAGTTAGGTTTGCATCTGCCTTGAACAAAGCACGGAACATTGCGTGGTGCGAAATTGAACCGGAGTTAATCCAAGGTGTTTGAATAGTTTGAACGCCGCCACCGCCGGCAGTTACTTCTGCCACGGTAATTGAGTTATTTGAAGCTGCTTGTGATGGCGCGGCAAGAACTGCAACTGCGAGTACAGTTGCTAGCCCTACGGCACCAAGTGATTTCTGAAACTTTCTCACAAAAACCCTCCCACTTTAAAACACTCCAGGGTCGTCCTGGGGTGTTAGATCTTTTGAGAAACCTTCGGAGGCAAGTTTTATTGCTGCTGAAGACATCCCATGTTTGTCTTGACTGAAATCTATCTTTCCTTTAAATTAAGGTCAAGGATATCGAGATAACGATTAGATTACTTTCGCAAGGGTGATCCAGCTCAATAAATGAGGGTTTTTTCGGCTGAAAGGTGGGATAACTTAGATGGAAAAGCGTGGCGGTGGAACATCAAGTAAAGCCAAGGAGTCTCGCACGGATGGCGCGGTTCGTGCTCTTAGGGAATGGATCTTCGCTCGCGGACTGGGATCCGGCGACCTACTCCCTTCAGAATCTGAATTATGTGCCGAATTAAATGTCGGGCGAAACTCCTTCCGCGAAGCTGTGCGCACATTGCGAGCAACTGGTGTCCTTGAGGTGCGACAAGGAGCAGGTACCTATGTCGGAGTCCTATCCCTTAAATCAATGTCTGATGAATTAATTTTCCATAGTCGTTTGGCAGTTGATGACCAAGCTTCCTATTTAAGGTATCTAAGTGAAGTGCGTGAATCGTTAGAGCAGGGCTTAATTACAAATTTAATTACTGAAGGTTTAAAACCAGATTTAGATGCGCTGGAAAGAATATTAGAGAGAATGGATGAGGAAGCAAAGTCGGGTGTAGTTACATCGGCTACCGATAGAGAGTTTCACGAAAAACTATTGGCGCCGTTAAACAATCCAATCTCAACCCTTCTTTTACAAGTTTTCTGGCGGATTTTTGATGAATTGCTAGATACACGTTTCGATCCAGCTGCCGCTGCAAAAACAGCAGACCGTCACCATGCCATCTTGTTAGCGATCAAGGCTTCAGATCCGAGAGGTGCTCGTATTGCTCTTCATAGCCACTTCGATGGACTCAGAAATCGAATTGGTGGCAGAGATTTCAAGATTGATTAGTTTTAGGCTCTGCTATCAATCATTTTAATAAATCGTTTTGTACTTAACCATGGATCGGTAATCGCAGATCCAACACAGACCGACCAGGCGCCTGCATCAAATGCCTGTTTTGTAAGCTCTGGTGTATTGAATCTACCTTCAGCAATTACTGGAACAGAACAACTAGTTGCACACGATTTAACTAAATCTAGATCTGGAAATTCTGGTACTGGTCCATTTGTGTAGCCTGAAAGAGTTGTGCACACAGCAACTGCGCCGCTCTTTTCTGCCGCAATTGCAGATTCCAGATCGTCAATATCTGCAAGGACTTGAGCGCCAATTGCACTAGCTTGCGCAACGAAATCGTTTCCGAGTGTTCCATCGAACCTTTTGCGTAGAGTCGCATCTACTGCAATTAACTCGACCCCTGCTTCCATGAGCGCGTAAACATTTTCCAGTAACGGCGTGATGATGACAGGAGTGTTCTCGCTCTTTAATTTAATGAGACCAACTATGGGAAGTGAAACGGCCTTCTTGATATCTGCAATATCTCTCAGGCCTTCAGCTCTAATTGCAACAGCGCCACCGGCTTCAGCAGCTTCTGCCATATAAGACATCAAACCGCGGTTAGCTAATGGACTTCCTGGAGATGCCTGGCAAGAGACGATCAATCCATTGCGTATGCGATCTAACGTTGAACTAGTCAATGTTTGACTCCCTTATTCAATTTAAAGAAATTAAATTTGGCATCGTTAGATACTTAATTCATTAAGAGCGGAGACGAGGAGATTTGAACTCCTGAAGGCGATTAAACCTTACCTCGTTAGCAGTGAGGCGCACTCGACCGGGCTATGCGACGTCTCCAAGTACTGGCGTAAGTCTACCTTGTCAGAAACGGCGTTTTCTACGGAGCTTACGCGCGATCAGCCAGCCGAATAAAGCAAGAACGCCCAAGCCAATCCGCTCCCAGAATGAGATTGGGAAAGGTTTATGCGACGGCAGTTCAGGGCTAATTGATTTATCTACAGCCTTGATTTTGAATTGCGCCACGACGCCTGCGTGATCGGATGAGTACGGCGCTTTAAAACCGATTATTTTTGAAGTCGTAACAGCGACGCCATTTTTACTAAAGATGTAATCCAGGCGATCGGTAAATCCATAGTCGTTGCCCATGCTCTGCGCAGCCTTTAAGCGATCTGGATCTGGGCCAGTAAGTAGGGCGTTCATGCCCCAGGTATATGTGGTTGCTTCACTTGCATCAGGGCCGGAATCGGCAAAACCTGCTTCAACCATTAATTTGTAAGCACTGCACTTGCTGAAATTTGCTGGGCATTCATCGCTGGCGGTTGGTTGTAGTCCGGGATTTGCTGCATTACTTGGTCTTGGATCACGAGGGTCAGAATTAAAGTCACCAATAATTATTATCGGCATTTTTGTATCCTTAAGATCTGAAATTAATTGTGCTGCCTGCTTTGCTGCATTTGGAACTTTATTTTCATCCCAAATAGATTCTAAATGCGTTGAGATAAAACGAATTGGTTTACCCGCGATTTCAATATCTGCCCAGGTATATCCGCGGAAGATTCTCATTAGAGTCGGCACAATTGTGTAGGCATCAACATATTCAGTATTGCCAACCTTGAGCACTTTGGCTGAATGTGAAGCTTTAATAAATAGCGCATCTCCTATTTCAAAACCACAAGCTGCGCTATCACTGCCAAAAAGTGGTTGAAAAGTCTCTGGATCATTAACTTTTGTTAGAAATGGGACTGGTGCAATTGAGTAACCAGGATTAAATGCTTTAACACCATTCTTAGCCGGAATTACATATTCACCATTTAATTCAGCTAGTAAAGTTTCGGTAAAATCAAAGACCGCTACCTTCTTAGAAAAAATATTCTTCTTGCAGTACCAAGTGGTTGCCTCTTGAATACCAACTACATCCGGCTTTTCCATGAGAATTTCAGCGGCTAAAAAAGGGGCGCGTTTCTTAAAGTCGGTTTGTTTAACTTGTTCCCACATAAATTGTGCCGCGGCTGGAAAATTTGGGATCAGCTCCATAGCCACGCCAACATCTGCGCCTAGGTAAATATTGCGAGACATAACTGTAATTGTGGGCTCAGCCGCCTGAACCGGTGAGGTGAGGGTAAGTAAAAGTGCTGAAAAAACCAAAGTTTTAAAGGCTCGCATACCTTTATTAAACACCTGAAAGTATTCCCTTTATACCTGCTTTTGTTAGGCTAACTCTATGAGCGAAGAGACCACAAAGAAACGCCCGCACGACGTTCCTACTCCGGCTGCATTCGGAGAATTGATGAAAACTGGATGGGCTCCAACTCCGTTAGACGGAATCAAACCAACTCCGCCATTGACTTTCTGTGTAGCACGCCGCGAGGCGCTTTCTAAAGCATTTCCTGGTGTGCGCTTAGTTATTCCAGCTGGAAATTACAAAGTTCGCAGTAACGATAGTGATTATGCCTACCGCCCACATACCGCATTTGCTTATTTCACTGGTGTGCAAGGTGTAGAAGCGACTGCAGATTCAGTATTGGTAATGAATCCAAATGGTTCTGGCCACGACGCAATTCTATATATCCATCCGCGCAGCACTCGCGATACCGATGCGTTCTTCCGCGATGCTAAATATGGTGAACTATGGGTCGGTCGACGCTTCACACTTGATGAAGCAAAAGATCGTTATCATATCGAAACTCGTAAGGTAAATGATTTAAAAGATTTATTGACTGATGGCGTTACAACGATTGCAATTCACGAACAAGATTCGGCAATTGATACTTTGGTTGCAAAGCATGATCGAGATGCTGAGCTATTAACTTTCGTTTCTGAAGCACGTTTAATTAAAGATCAATATGAGATCGATGAGCTACAAGCCGCATGCGATGCGAGCGAGTTAGGTTTCCAAGAGATCGTTAAAGCGATGCCAGCTGCCGTTGCTCACCACCGGGGCGAGCGTGTTCTTGAAGCTGCTTTCTTTACTAAAGCGCGTACTGAAGGAAACGATATTGGTTATACAACTATCGCTGCCGGTGGCGCTCATGCATGTGTTCTTCACTGGATCCGTAATGATGGCCGGGTAAATAACGGTGAATTAGTTCTGGTCGATGCCGGTGTCGAGATGGACTCTTTCTACACGGCAGATATCACGCGTACCTTGCCGGTTAACGGAAAGTTCTCGCCTGCTCAAAGAGCGCTATATATGTTGGTTTATGAGGCGCAATTAGCTGGTTTTGCCGCTGTTAAACCTGGCGCCACATTCCGTTCCATCAACTTGGCAGCTCAAGAAGTATTGGCAAAGGGCCTCTTTGATATGGGCGTACTGCCTTGCACGGTTGAGGAATCAATGAAGCCTGACATGGGTCTACATCGTCGTTGGACATTGCATGGCGTTTCACACATGTTGGGAATGGATGTTCATGATTGCCAACATGCGCGTCAAGAAACCTATCTTGATGGCGTGCTTGCTGAAGGAATGGTTCTTACCGTCGAACCGGGTCTTTATATCCAGCCTGATGATGAACTATTTCCTGCTGAATACCGTGGCATAGGTATTCGCATAGAAGATGATGTTGTTGTGACTAAAGATGGTTGTCGCAATTTAAGTCAGTCGCTACCTCGTCATCCAGATGAAATCGAAGCTTGGATGGCTAAGCATTCGCTTTAATTAAGATTTAAGCCTAGCCAAGCTGCAAGCAGGCCAAAGCCTAATGAAACAATTAGGTTGATGGCCGCTTCAGTTTTTCGCTTCAACTCAATAGCTAAATAAATATCAAGCATAAAAGTTGACCAAGTTGTGAAGGCGCCGGCGAAACCAATCGCGATCAAATCATGTGAGTGATCTTGGCTCTTAAAGGTGTAGCCAAGTAGAAATGAACCTACAACGTTGACTAGAAATATTCCGTATGGCTTATTTGTGAATTTACGAATGTACTGATCAATTGCAAAACGAGCTGGGGCGCCGATTGCCGCACCAAAAATTACATAGAAAGTTCTCATGAGCGCACCGGAATAACTTTGCGGGCGATCGGAAGCACAATTGCCACGATGACTAGGCTCATAATTACATTTTCTGCGAGGAAGAGCAGGCCGCCATCGGCTGGTTCAAGGGACTCGGCAGTTACCGCCGAGAATGTGGTTAAACCTGCGCAGAAACCAGGCAGAAGTAAGTGGCGAAGTTCAGTTACGCCGCGGCGTTCCATAAGAACAAGAAGAGCTGCAGCAAGGGCCACGCCGATTAAATTCGCGGTTAGCGTTCCGTTTCGGTCATCTGCGATTACTAATCCCAGTGCAAATCTAACTAGCGTTCCAGCGACACCACCGATGGAGACAAGGAACAACGACTTCAGTTCGAAATCGCTTTCTTAGAAATTCCACCTAGTACTCGGGTCATAACGCTAATTACCATCGAGGCTAGAACTGCTGGCCAGAAACCATCGACATCTAACTTATCGCTCCATTGCGCGGTAAGTAATAACATCGAGGCGTTCACAACGATTAGGAATAGACCAAAGGTCAGAATCACAGCGGGCAGAGTTAATAACTTAACTAAGCCACCGAGAATTGAATTGATCAGACCGAATAAAAGTGCGACCCAGAGATAAGTGGTGAAACCACCCAATACATCAATTCCAGGAATTAAAGCAGTTGCAATCCAGAATGATGCAGCAAGTGCGCCCCACCGGATTAACAATCGCATTAGTTGCGCTTTTCTCGCTTTAGTAGTCCAGCGAACATGCGAGCTGGATCGTACTTAATATCTACAACGCGCTCCTTCATAGGAATGATTGCGTTATCGGTGATCTTGATGTGCTCTGGGCAAACTTCAGTACAGCACTTTGTAATGTTACACATTCCAAGGCCATGCTCTTCTTGCGCAGTCCGCTTGCGATTCTTCAAGATATCAAGTGGGTGCATATCTAATTCAGCGATACGGATAAAGAAGCGAGGTCCAGCAAAGGACTTCTTATTCTCTTCGTGATCGCGAATTACGTGACAAGTATCTTGGCAGAGGAAACATTCGATGCACTTGCGGAACTCTTGAGAGCGCTCAACATCTACCTGTTCCATACGAGCTTCACCTGGAGCAAGCTCTGGAGGTGGCTCATAAGCAGGGATTTCCATTGCTTTGCGGTAGTTAAATGAAACATCGGTGACGAGGTCTTTAATTACCGGAAAAGCACGAAGTGGGGTAACAGTGATCGTCTCGTCCTCGCCATATGAAGCTACTTGGGTCATACAAGCAAGGCGAGGCTTTCCGTTAATTTCCATTGAACAAGATCCGCACTTACCAGCTTTACAGTTCCAGCGAACAGCTAAGTCGCCCATCTGGGTTGCTTGAACACGGTGAATTACATCAAGGACAACTTCACCCTCATTGGCTTCAACGACGACATCTTGAAGCGCGCCATCTGTTGCATCGCCGCGCCAAATTCGAAGATTAAGTTTGCGAGTCATTAGTTAGAACCGCCTTTCGCAATTTCTTCGGGTGTCATATATTTCTCGAGTTCGTGGATATCAAAGAGGTCGAAGAGTTCTTTCGGCATTGGTGGAAGAGGTTGTGCTTTCACATTTACCTGCTTGCCATCAAATGACGAGATGTGATTAACCTGGCGCCAAGTTGAATTCATACCAGGGAAGTCATCGCGAGTATGTCCACCGCGTGATTCTTCACGACGTAGCGCAGACTTTGCAGTGCTCTCGGCAACTAACAACATATTGTCCAAGTCGAAAGCCAGGTGGAATCCAGGGTTGAACTTTCGTCCACCTGAAACTGAAACATTTGCACTGCGCTTGCGAATATCGGCAATTTTGGCAATAGCTTCTTCAACTTCTTTGCCGGTGCGAATAATGCCAACTAGGTTGTGAGTGACTTCTTGTAATTCAGCATGTAGTGAGTAGGAATTCTCGCCACCTTCACGTGAGAATGGCGCCTCAATACGCGCTGCTGCTGCTTTAACAGATGCATCGCTAACTGGATTTTCGCCAGCGCTCTTTACATATGCAGCGGCACCCATTCCTGCGCGACGGCCGAATACCAAGAGATCCGAAAGAGAGTTTCCACCAAGGCGGTTTGATCCGTGCATTCCGCCAGCAACTTCACCGGCAGCAAAAAGGCCAGGTACGCCAATTGCAGCAGCGGTATCAGGCTCTACTTCAACACCGCCCATTACATAGTGGCAAGTTGGACCAACTTCCATCGGCTCTTTGGTGATATCTACGCCAGCTAATTCATAGAACTGGTGCCACATAGATGGCAGACGCTTCTTAATAACTTCGGCAGATAGACGCTTTGAAACATCTAGGAATACGCCGCCATGCTCGGTACCGCGACCAGCTTTAACTTCGCTGTTAATTGCGCGAGCAACTTCATCGCGAGGTAGTAGCTCTGGCGGACGGCGGTTATTGTCTTGATCCAGATACCAACGATCTGCTTCTTCTTCGTTATCGGCGTACTTATCTTTGAATACATCAGGGATGTACTTGAACATAAAGCGCTCGCCATTGGTATTTGTTAATACGCCACCTTCACCGCGAACGGATTCAGTAACTAAAATTCCACGAACTGATGGTGGCCAAACCATTCCGGTTGGGTGGAATTGCAAGAACTCCATATCAACTAAGTTTGCGCCGGCCTTCAATGCGAGAGCGTGGCCATCGCCAGTGCCTTCCCAAGAGTTTGAAGTAATCTTGAAAGTTTTTCCAACGCCGCCAGTTGCAATTACAACCGCTGGTGCTTCAAAAAGAACTTCATCTCCACTCTCGCGCCAGTAACCATAAGCACCAGAGACTTTGCCATTCTCTTTTAGAATTTCGGTGATGGTTAATTCAGCAAAAACTTTGATATGACTTTCCATATCGCTAGTTTCGCGACCATCTTTTTGTTGCAATGCAACGATTCGTTGCTGCATGGTGCGAATTAATTCCAGGCCAGTGCGGTCACCAACGTGAGCTAAACGTGGATATTCATGTCCACCAAAGTTACGTTGCGAAATTTTTCCTTCTTTAGTGCGGTCAAAGAGAGCGCCCCAAACTTCAAGTTCCCAAATGCGATCTGGTGATTCTTTGGCATGTAATTCAGCCATACGGTAATGATTTAAGAATTTTCCACCGCGCATTGTGTCGCGGAAGTGAACCATCCAGTTGTCATTGTCGTTGACGTTACCCATTGATGCTGCGGCGCCACCTTCAGCCATAACAGTGTGAGCTTTGCCAAATAGCGATTTACAGATGATTGCTACACGTAGACCAGCTTCGCGAGCCTCAACTGCCGCGCGCAAACCTGCGCCACCTGCGCCAATGATGAGTACGTCGTATTTATGACGTTCCATATTTGCCATTTACTCGTGCTCCCTTATAAAAGTAGAAATTAGAAGAAGTAGAAATTAGTCCAGGCGCCAGTTGCAACTTGGCGAACATAAATATCGGCAAATGCCACAGCAGCTAGTGAGAACCAAGCAAATTGTTGGTGGTAGTGATTAAGAATTGAAACACGGGTCCATAGCTTGTAACGCAATGGATGCTTTGAGAAATTCTTAAGACGGCCACCGATAGTGTGACGGCAAGTGTGGCAAGACAATGAGTAGAACCACAAAAGCGTTGAGCTAAGAATCAAAACAATTGAGCCAACGCTTAAATGTCCCCATTCACCTTCTACGTTCTTAAGCGAAATAATTGCATCGTAAGTAAGGAAAACGTTGAATACTAAACCTGCGTAGAAGAACCAACGGTGCGCATTTTGAAGAATAAGAGGAGCGCGTGTTTCGCCAGTGTATTTGGTGTGTGGTTCAGCAACTGCACATGCAGGTGGAGACATCCAGAATGAACGGTAGTAAGCCTTGCGGTAGTAGTAGCAAGTCATACGGAAACCAAGTGGGAAGATCAAAATAATCAAGGCTGGTGAGAGAGCGAAGTTAAAAATCTCTGCACTAACTGGTGTAAAGCCAAAGATAGTTGCTTCAGGAACACACGCTTCAGATAAGCAAGGAGAGTAGAAAGGTGAGATCAAGTGATCTTTATAGTAATTAGCACCTTCAAATGCGCGGAATGTTGCGTAGATGACGAATGAAAAGAGCACACCAAAGGTAATTGCTGGCTCTAACCACCACTTATCGGTACGAAGGGTGCGTTCTTTTATCTTGGCGCGACCCGGTGAGAAAACTCCCGACATATTTCACGACTCCCTTAGTTCTTGCTCATAAATCTCTAAGGCGAAGTGTCCTCTTATGGCTTAGAGCGCGCTAGGCGCATTCTCGCTTGAAGGCTATGAAATCAGCCACAAGCATTTTCGAGATGGCATTTGTTAATTTCAGGTAGGCAAATTGGGTAGGCAAATTGGGTAGGCAAATCGAGTAGGCAAAGAAGATAAGAAAAACATGGCGGAGGGCGAGGGATTTGAACCCTCGAGGCTTTCACCTGCCGGTTTTCAAGACCGGTGCACTCGGCCGCTATGCGAGCCCTCCGCGGCGTAATCTACAGTAGGAGCGCTCTTATCTAAAATTGAAAGGTTTTGCGCTGAAATTAAGCGGGAAGTTCGAGCAGCTCTTCAATCGCAATTGCAACACCATCATCGGTATGTGGGAGTGCGACAGATTTAGCATGTTTTGGTCCATCAGGATGGCCATCACTCATCGCATAAGAACGACCACACCATTGCAGCATCGAAAAATCATTGGGGTTATCACCGAACGAGACACAATCGGCTGCAGCGATATTTAAACGTTCTGCCATCTTGGCAAGTGTTGCACCTTTGGAAACACCAAGCGCAGAAATTTCTAGAAGTGAATCATGTGGATTTGAATGTGTAACTGTAACTAGCTCAGAAATTTCGCGTTGCGCAATTTCTAGCATTTCATCGGAAGTTAACTCTTGATCAGAACATCGAGCAAGCAATTTCAGCGCAGGTGATGCCATGATCTCTTCGATTTTTTCTACACCGACATTATCTAAACCAACATCCCAACGTGGCACATATTTTTTTTCTCGGTGGAAATAATTATGCGATTCAACAGCAAAACTAATTTGCGGAATTGCATTTCTTAATTTCTTTACCGTTTCCAACTGAGCATCAACTGGAATTAACCACTCTTCTAGAACTTTGCCATTGTGTAAGTCATACAACATTGCTCCATTGCCACAGATTGCATTTCCAATTCCAAATGCCTCTTTAATTTCTGGCATCCAACGAGGTGGTCTACCAGTTACAAAGAAGATCTCGATACCCATTGAATGCGCACGACGAAATGCATCAATTGTCCGCTGCGAGATATCGCCGTAGTGCGCAACAACTGTTCCATCTAAATCGCTAGCGATTAACTTTGGGCGACGTCCCGTCACACTAACTCGAATCGGTTCATGCCTAAGAATGGTTGTAGTGCGGCAGGAACGTTCACAGTGCCATCTGCATTCTGATGATTTTCCAGGATCGCAACAATCATGCGGGGGATTGCAACTAGCGTGCCATTTAATGTGGCGACAGCTGCAGTCTTATCGCCATCTTTAAAGCGGATATTTAAGCGGCGAGCCTGGAACTCAGTGCAATTCGAAGTACTTGTTACTTCGCGATAAGAGTTCTGGGTAGGGATCCAGGCCTCGATATCAAATTTGCGTGTAGCGCTTGATCCAAGGTCACCCGAAGCAACATCAATTACGCGATATGGAATCTCCATTGCATTTAAGAAATCTTTCTCCCACTGCAACAATCTTTGATGTTCTGCAACTGCTTGATCTGGATGACAGAAGCTAAACATTTCAACTTTTTCAAATTGATGAACGCGAATAATTCCGCGCGTATCTTTTCCGTAGGTACCTGCTTCACGTCGGAAACATGTGCTGTATCCGGCATAACGAAGTGGCAGTTTCTCGGCAGGCAAAATTTCATCCATGTGGAATGCCGCGAGTGGAACTTCGCTGGTGCCAACTAGAAACATGCCATCTTTTTCAAGATGATAAACATTCTCTGCCGCTTGACCTAAAAATCCAGTGCCTTCCATAGCAGGAGGATTAACAAGCACTGGCGGGATTACTGGTGTGAAGCCAGCTTTAACAGCGCTATTAATTGCATAGTTAACAAGTGCAAATTCTAGAAGTGCGCCTATGCCAGTTAAGTAGTAAGAACGTGAACCAGAAACTTTAGCGCCGCGTTCAGTATCAATTGCGCCAAGTAACTTACCGAGTTCAACATGGTCTTTAGCCTCGAACTCGTTAAATTCGCGAGGAGTGCCGACGTGTTCAATGATTGTGAAATCTGCTTCGCCACCAATTGGTGCAGCTGGATCTAAGAGATTTGAAAGTTTTAAGGCAACGGCATTTGTTTCGGCATCAATTTCAGCGCGCTTACTATCTGCAGCTTTTACTTTGGCTGCTAACTCTTTAGCGTTCTCTAATAGGGCGGCTTTTTCTTCACCTTTAGCGCCACCAACTGCTTTGGAAAGCGTGTTCTGTTCGGCACGTAGAGCTTCAAATTCATTTATTGCAGCGCGGCGCTTTTCATCAAGGGCTAAAACTAAATCAACTAAGCCAGCATCTTCGCCGCGACCTGTTTGAGAGGAGCGAACCAAATCAGGGTTCTCGCGTAGTAACTTGATATCAATCATTTACTTTCCTCTCGCGGGTATGAACCTAAGAATCTTATTTCCTCACAGATCTCGCGTAAGCGAGCTACGGCCTGGCTAACGTTAGCGTCGCTGATATGGCCCTCAGCATCAACAATAAAGTGGTAATCACCGAGCTCTTTTCCAGTTGGGCGACTCTGAATGAAAGTTAAGTTGACGTTACGAGTGGCAAATTCAGTCAAGATCTCAAGAAGTGCGCCTGCATGGTCAGTTCCGATGAAAATCGCCATTGAAGTTCGATCGTGGCCGGTTGGGTTGGTTAGTTCGCCCGGCTTGGTAATTAATACAAATCGAGTAACAGCGCCGTTGTTATCGCCGATATTTTTAGCCATTACTTCGAGCTGGTAGCGATCAGCTGCAACTTCGGCTGCAATCGCAGCGTCGTACTCACCGCGGTTCAGCGCTTCGGCTGCTGCAGCAGTTGAATTCGTTGCGACCACCTCGGCATGCGGGTAGTTATTAGCGATGTAAGTTCGGCATTGAGCTTCTGCATGTGGGTGGGTAGCAATTCGATTTATTTCCGTTGTTCCAGGTTTAACCATAAATGCAAATGAAACAGGCAAGGTAACTTCACCTGCGATTACGAGTGGCTCACCAGTTGCCAGTTCATCAAGAGTTCGAGCAACTACCCCTTCAATTGAATTTTCAATTGGCACAAGTGCATATTCAGCTTCACCATCGCGCACTGCATTTAGAGCG
>JACCDP010970678.1_pt1 | contig 31548 bp, 19 predicted proteins | sample 7445841 | NCBI WGS metagenome assembly JACCDP01 (sample SAMN15323441, study PRJNA562643) | freshwater metagenome | isolation source: river surface water | place: USA:Blue River Watershed | collected 2017-08-17 | reverse complement strand
GAGTAGCCGTAGAGTAACCACTTATGTTTGAAGTAGCCGAACCTACCAGTTCGATTTTAGCAGTTCCTCCATTTAGTTTTATGGTATTGGTGGCATTATACACTAAACTACCCTGTACACTAAAAGTTCCTGACATTAATTTGTAAACCGTAACCGGTGAACTGGGCCCGGTATAATCTTCAAAAATTAAATTACTTCCTATGGTTACTTTATTATTAATTAATAAGTCACCTCCCAGCCTGTTTAATTTTACATTACATAAAGGCACAGTTCCGGTAGTTGTACCGGTAATGCTAGGTGTTACTGCTAACAAAATAGTTCCGGTTCCGCCACCTGTAGCAGCCGTATTAGTAATGTTACACGCTCCACGCAATTCAAGCGTACCACCATTTATAGTTAAAGGTGCGCTGCCATTAATAGCGCTCGCATTGTTACATACGGTAGTGCTAGAACCATTAATGATATCAAGTACCATATCTTTACTATTGGCAATCCGGAATTCCGGATTTATACCAGCCACTCCTTCAAAAGTATGACTAGAAATAACGGAAGTTCCGGAAGCTAAGTTTGCATTGATGAGTGAGATAATTCCTGTTCCGCTAATCAATACCGGGCTACCTATAACTTTGAGGTTTCCGGTTAGGGATATCATAGAACTTACATTCACAGAGCCAGAGGATTTTGTTATTTCTATATTACATAATGAACCCACATTAACTGCACTGGCCGTTGAACCAAAAATAGTTTGAGAAATAACCCCATTCAGTAAAATTGTACCTGTGCCACCTCCACCAAAGCCCGTATTGGTGATTTTCAGGTGTCCGGCCACTTTTATTTTATCCCCATCAATTCTTAGTCTGCTGGTTCCTTTCAGGTTAAGGTGACTAAGCACTGTTACAGCATTGTTAACCGGAATGGTAAAAGTACTGGCTAAATCTGCGGGTGTTGCAGCACAAGCCGATACTGCCCCTATTGTTGTTAGTGTGAGTTCATTAAAAACCGGGCCGCCAATAATATTTTTCGTATACCCCAAGCTCACTATTCCAGTATTATGATTAAACACCCCTGGGCTTTGCACTTTAAATTCACCAGATCCACCATCTACATTTAAGGTTCCTCCTGTAGAATTAAAAGTACCACCGGTAAGAGTAAAACTTCCGGTAATGAAGATATTAGAAGGTGCTGCAGGATTTGCGTTGCCATTAAATGTACCTCCGTTCTGTGTAAAACTACCACAAACAGTTAAAGTATTAGTTAGATTTATGGTTCCTGTGAAAGTACTCTCTATTACAATTGATTTTGCAACAGCCGGAGTTGTGATAGTGCATATAACTCCATTACCGCTTTTGGAACTAAATACGACATCATCTGAAGGCCCTGGTTCTCTACCAGCAGCTAAATCTGTGGCATTATTATACCAGCAGGTAGCACAACTCCAACTGTTTCCTTTTCCATCTCCTACTTTCCAATACATTGTTATTGAAAACAGATGGTAAGAACAAAAAAACAGTCCACACACCAAGGCTATTGATAATTTCACTTGATTAGTCATTTGCATACTACAAATTAAATTTTTGAATAAACATAAACTGTATTTGCCACCGGGTAGCCAATCACATATTTTATATCCTGTACCGTGTTTAAATTACTTAGCACCGGACTGGCTGCAGAGCCATTAATTAATTGTCCGTAAATGCTTCCTGCAGGTGGGTTAGCATAATTGTAAAGGGCATTGTAGGGCCCCGAAATAAACCGGATATTTTGTATCCTATCTGCCGTAAACTTATTGGTGCCAAAGCGATATTCTATTTTTCCGTTTTCTTCATATAACCAAATCTGAAAATTAGCGTAACCAATTTCTTTTCCGTTATCAAAAGCACATTGCTTAAATTGTAGTTTCAGTATTTGTTTTGAACCATTGCTTTTTACCTGATAAGAGATACTGGGTTGTATAGGAAGAGTATCTACACCAGGGGTAATAAACATGTTAAACAAGGAAAAACTATAGGAACGGTCGTTACCAAAAACCAAAGTAAGGTTGGGCTCTATTCGAAGTGAATCGAAACTTTTTCCTAAAAAATTAAACTTAAACCCAATGGGAATGTTAGTTGCCACAAGGTATTGAGGGTCACTGGATACAACCTTACTGCCATTTAATTCCTGGTAGTTATCGGTTGCAGTGGAAAATTTGTAATTAAAATCCTGGGCGGTGAGATGAATTTTCATTAACAAAATGAAAAGTGAAGCTAACATCACTTTACCACGCATAATCCTATTCATAAATATTATTTTGTGTATTTAGTTATCTTACAAAGAACAAAAATCGTCACTATACTGTCAGAACGTGTTAGCAAAAGTAATTATTTTAGTTTATGTCAGTATCTTTTTTAATAAATTTTAATAATTTGATTAACAATACGTTTCATTTTTCTTGTAAACCTGTTATTGTTACAATTACTAAACAAACCTTTTCTTTCTAAAATTGAAGTGTTTATAGTTTTATTCAAATAAGGCTTCCCGGTCTTTTACTGAATGAAATTGAGGCTCATGGCCTTTCTATAAGATGTCCAGCGCTTTATTACAGGGGAAGTGCCTCTATCTCTATGATTTATGACACACCCCTTACCAGTCTCAGTACCTGCCGGGCGTAAAAAAAGGCCGCTCCCTACAGGAACAGCCTCTTTATTCATGTTGAGCTTAAATTATTGACTGACGATCAGTTTTCTGATGGTTTTACTTTCCTTATTTCCGGATATAACCAAAACATATATTCCTTTTGTAAGTGTAGATATGTCAATGTTTGCTGTATATTCAGCATTTTGGTTGTTTATTTTTTCCTGATAAACACTTTCTCCCAAATTGTTTAAAACAGACAAAGTGCTGTTGTTATCAAAAGGAGCACTTACAGTAATCGTAAATTTTCCGTCGTTCGGATTTGGGTATACATTTACATAATTGTCCTGAGCCACTTCATTTACACCGATTATGGCGCAAGTATCTATTCCGTTAATTTTTAATGCAGCACTTGCACAAGGGTTTTGTTGCACCTTCCAGTCGTAGAAATAATAGTAGTAAGCCGGGCTCCCGGCCGTATTACCAGTAATGTTAATTACTCCGGTAGTGTAAGGAAAGTTTGCTCCAGCACTGTTTCTGTACAGGTCTACCAGGGTTCCACCAACTTTCAGGAGGTAACCTGTACCGGCTGCCATAGAAAAGTTAAGGGCCAGGGTATTTAAACCTGCGGTCATGTTTACTGTTTTGGTCTGAACCACCGCCCCATTAACATCCAGCACCTCAATTACCCTGCTTCCTGCGGAGTTGGCGTAACATTTCACTTCCTGTAAGGTTCCGGGTTTTAGCACATCGAAGAATAAACCATGCACTGTACCTGCTGTATAATATCCTCCGGCATTAGAACCAATGGTATTATCTGCTGCACCTGTTGTCTGTAAGGCATTAGGCGTCATCTCCGATACAAAATAGGTGGTAGCGGCCGATAAATTGGGAGAATAGGTGTTACCCGTGTTTACCAGGTTTCCGTTTTCATCATACCAGTTAAGGCTTCCGCTTCCTGCAGCGGTTGCAGCAAAATTAACCGTTTCCGACTTGCAGAATTTTACATCTTTTCCAGTAGGGGCTGCCCCACTTAAATTTACCGTAATATAAGCTGTTTTAGTCGCCAGGTTAGCACCGGCCGAATTTTTAGCATTTAGTTTAACGGTGTATGTTCCGCTCGCCGCATATTTATGCGATGGGTGTTGTTTGGAAGAGCCTGTACCATCTCCGAAATCCCAGCTCCAGGAAGCAGGGAATAGAGCAGACATATCTCTGAAATTCACCAAACCATCACAGGTACTTAATACATCCGAATCAAATTCAGCCACCGGCATATTTACTATGGGTGCACTAACCGTAGGACTGTAGCTTGCCTGCAATACATTTTTATTGGCATCGTCCTGCACCCAGGCCAGGGTAGCAATCTCTGCCTTATTATAAATATAGGAGGGTATTTTTGCAGAAAAGCTCACGATCTTTTTTTGTCCTATTGTCCAGGAAGTGGCTATAGTAGTGCCGTTTCCGTTAGGATACATTTTACGCATTACATTACTAAACTCCGTTTCTCCGTTTGTTCCAGGAGCTGTTGTGAATTTTATGTTCTTCTCGATCATAGCAACCCTTAAGGCAGGTTTTGTTAAAGTTATATCTTTGGTACAAGTAACTTCACAATTAATAAAAATGGAGTCGTTTGCCGCATTAAACCAATGGTTGATGGTTACTGTAAATGGTGAGGCTACCCCATATTCCGCATCAATATCCGTCTGGGTAAAAATTCCCGGATTTCCTTCTTTAACATTGCCATCAATCATACCAACCGGAACCCCCTGCACCCCGTAATATTTTACCCGATTGGCAACATCTCCGGGATTATGCTCGTTCATGGGATCTACACCCGGCCAGACGGTTTGGTATTTAATAGATACTGCTTTTGTAGTATTTGCAGACAATAAGGTGTTAAACCCCGGATTGGCTGCGGCACAAGGGCCGCAAGAGGCCTGTGTAAATTCTTCAATAAGCACCATTCTTTGTGATTGTGCCATTGAAATACCCATACCGGAACACAGCATGAGCAAAGTAATTTTTTTCATGGTTAATAATTTTAGGTTAGATTTTACCAGGAATATGATAGCGGGGATACTTTCTATTCAGTCATGGCGAGCTAATATAAGGCAAGTTTTGGCGAAAAACAATAGCTCTTTACCCGCCTGAAATAATTCCGCTGTTTTATATTATAGGCGCTTTTTTTATTTGGTGCTGGTTCAATATTAAGCCCAAAAGCTCAACCTATACTACAGCCTGATCTTTAAAAGCAATATGCCATCATTAATTTGAAAAAGCGGGGACTGCCCGGCGTAAAACATAATTCGTCTACTGGTTTGTTTTCAGACTTGAGTTTGGTTTCAGTTGCAAATTGAGCCTCATTCCAGATTACATTCAACATATTTTCAACCGATAAACTTATTCTCCACCTCTTCACTTTATATGTACTCACCCCATCAAACAACTGATAGCCCCTGGCCATAATAGTAGCAGACTCATTAGCGGGCCTATTATTTATATAACGATACCTGATATTCACTTCAACGTTGTTGAACATTTTCCACACTATTCCTCCCGAAGATGTGGCAAGTGGTGCCAGGAGTATGTGCCAGTTACTTTTTTTTCTATTCCCCAATAAGGTGTCGGTAAATAGGGCTTGCGACAAATTAATATCCAGATCAAAAAACAGTTTATTCAGCAAGGGAGTTCTTATGCTCACATCTACCCCATAACGGCGGCTGCTTCCTTTATTTTCTGTGGTTCCCTCATCTCCAACATAAACCAGTTCATTCTCCATTTCCATTAGCCATATAGCAGTAGAAAATACTGTTTTGCTTAGATTCAGGAGCAGGCCTGTTTCAGCACTTAAGGCTATTGGTAAGTGATGATTTTTCTTTTCCCTAACAACAGAACGGGCATCATTGCTATGAAATCCAGACCCCGCATTAACAAACAAGCGTGCATTTTCATGGGCAGAGAAAATGAGGTTTAGTTTTGGGTTAAGTGCCCACTGACTGTTGTATCCTGAAGAATTGATGTACGTAGTAGCAGCGGGCAATAAGTCTTCCACATCAAACAAAAAATAATCGTAACGCAACCCCAGTTCTAATCTCCAACGGGGATTAATACGTATGGCTTCATTCATAAAAAAAGACTGAGTGCGTTGGTTAATTTTAGCATGAGCATTTATACTTTGCCTTATTCTTAAAGGTGATTTCCATAATTGATTTTCTATTTGATCTACCCGGAAAGAAGAGCCAATGGTTAATCGATTTGTTAAGCAGCCCCATTGGTGTTCTCTTCCATACCTGAGGTTGATTCCCCGAATGGTTCTGGTATCGTTTTGTTCTATCATGTCTCCCTTCACCGAATCGTTTAGGTAAAACGTAAAATTGGAAAATAATTTAAAGTTGTAGCTGCATCCATAGGCCTGTGTTTCCCATTCACCTTTTCCTGATCTAAGGGTATAAGTGAGGTTATAATTGCTGCGCTGGCTTGTTCCTCCTTCATGGGGATCTATGCTTCCGTAGCGGGAAATCATGGATGCAGTAACAGCCCTTTCGGGTATTTGCCCGGATGCATTCCAGGCCGATCCAAAATTAGAGCAGCTCAGTTGAAATTTGCTTACTTCGTTAATGCTATAAGTTGTTTTAAAAAAAATATTACTGCGCAGTAAAGCCTGATCAACCGAAAAATAACTGTTATTGCCCAAAAATTCCGCAGCAAAGTAAGAAGAAATGTTACGGTTAGCTACAGGAATTTTTAGCATAGCCAAACTCCGTTTATAAGGCAGGTTTCTGTATCCTGGAATTGATCCTGCTTCTATCTGAACTAAATTTTCTGTTAATGTATCAAAGGTTTTAAATTCAACGGCTGCTGCTGTAGCAAAATCTCCATATAACACGGACGAGGTTCCTTTAAACACCTTTATCCCTTCTACTGTTTCAGGAATAAGAAAGTGAAGATCTGCATACCCATGTCCGTGCCCATGACTGGGTAGATTAACAGGAATACCATCTGCAAACACTGCAATATCGGTACCGTGATCGCAATCGAAACCCCTTATAAATACCTGCTCGGCCTTTCCCCCACCCGCATGCTGCGCAATAAATAAACCCGGTACCACTCTTAATAAATCCTGAGCCGAGTTTTTTGGTCTCTTAGAAAACGACAACTGATTAATGTAACCGGAAGAAGCCGCAGAAACTGGTTTGTCTGCCGCAATAGCCACTTCAGTTAAATTAACCGATTTTGGAACCAGTACAATCTCCAGTAAAATGGTGTCTGCCCCTGAAAATTCACATTTAAACAGTTTTGTCTCATAGCCTGGCTTTTCCACTTCCACCTCATAACTGGCAGGTGCTACTCCGGCAATATAAAACGTTCCTTTTTTATCTGAATGGGTATGGTGGTGGCTATGATGGATGCTGATGACTGCATCTGCCAAAGGCTGGGCCGTTAAACTATCGGTAATGCTTCCTTTTACAGTAATATGCTGTGCAAAGCTATTGTGAATGCAAAACACCAACATAGGGATAAAATATGTTTTCATCATCAATTAAAAATTTAGGGCAATAGGTATTGGTTGAAAAACTGACGTGATGTGCACTATAGCACATAAGTATGCGCACAAAACACATGAACAAAATGCATGTACATACGGCACATGAACACTCTGAAAAGTTAGGATACCAACTAATGTGGGATATTGCACGCTGCAGCACCTCTCTATCATCCATTACCAACAAACTAAGTTATGACTACTGTTAAAAGCACAGGAGAAACAAGCCTTAACTGTGTTAAGTTAACGTTAGAATGATTAAGGTAAGCTGATACCCAGGATAAGTGGTTTAAATAGAAGGTGGATGCTCGATTGGAGGAATAACTACAAAAGGCAATGCTTTATGTTGTTGCAGTATATACTTCCTGTCCGGCAAAAAAAAACGAACTTCTACCCTGTCATTCCAGCAATCGTATAAATTTTGTTCGTCTTGATGCTTGGGGGTAGTTTCTTTTTCAGCAGTGTTTTGATCTGCCTGCTCATTAAAATGGTGAATTTCCTCCTGCAAGTGATGATGGTGGTGTTTATGGTGGCTGGAGGCTAAGTGTTCTGCTTCCCAAAACTCATGCGCCATAACATCATGAATAATAATACCCAAAGAGCCCGTTTGTGCCGAAAAATAGGCGCACAGCATGATCCATATCAGGGCTTTTTTCACAGGGTAATTTTACGAAAAATTATTTCTTCTGCTCTACCGTATAAATAAGAATGAAGTATTTAGATTGATTTCAAACAGAATTATTTGAATTATACCAGCTAAAATTTTTATGAGTGAGGAATTGTTGATTGGTCATAATTTTCTACTAATTACATCATCGGATACCGTGAGTACCAATCAGGTTCTGGTACATTTAACTGGTTTCAGGTACTTTGTATTTACCTGAACAAGGATAAATTTTGTCTTTTTTCTAAAGGAATGTTTACTTAGAAAATTACCTGCACTATCTCCCCGGTTAGGCTAATGGCATTATTCCGCCAGTTGGTTCCAGAATAATGCCTTCAATGAATATGATACCCTACGTAAAATTTATTATTTGGATAACATTAAATTTCTCGTTTTCTGTTCTTTGCCCGTTATGGGTAATGGTATCTTTTAATGTTATGGTTACAGTTTTTCTGCTTTTCGGCTATATTCATCTATCTGATTGCAATGTTCTTCTAATAATTCCCGGAGCTTATTTTTATCCTTTTCTCCTTCCATTAATCCACTATAAGTTGCATTAGTTGTAAGTATATTTTCATTATTCATGGGATAAGGGCCTGAAATAGCGATCATATTTTTCATCTCTTTTTCACTGTACTTTACTTCAAATAACAAAAATTTTTGTGGAATGCCGGAGCTGTCACGAACTAATTCCTGCATGTATTCAAGCTTCTTTACCGGGTATTCGTATTCTGCTTCAATTAATGAATACAGTTCACTTTCTGCCAGAGCCCTTCTTGTACTGTACTGTTTAGGAAGAAGGGTTGTTTTGCCTGCTTTAGCTAATTCTTTATATAGATCCAACCGTATAGCCGGCAGCCCGGCCAGGCGTTTAATGGCTTTTGGATCCACTTTGTAATTTCTTCTGATGGCCGAATAAATAGCATTGGCTGTATTCCAGTTATTTTTCCTGTCAATGATTTTTTGCATAAAAGGGGAATAAATTTCCTCGGTGGTTCTGCTCACTAAATCAATAAGGTTAGCGTCTAAGTATTGTTCATCATCATCCGAAAGAGACTTAATATTCTTTTCCAAGACATTTTGAAAAATGCTTTGATATGGTTGCACCATCTCTTTATTGATTATTCCCGAATCGAGCAGGCATACCGTAAGGTAAAGAAGCCCCGGAAGTTCGTGCTTTTCAACGAGGGATAATATTTCCGGATACAATATTTTCGCCAGCTCCAGCGAATCTCTCATAGAGTAAAACAGAAAATAGCTACTAAACGAGGTATCCGCATTGTTTAAAAACAACTTCTTTAATTCTGTATAGGCGGCTTTTGTTTTAAAATTCCTGATTACCTGAAAGGTTTCAGAATACAAGGAATTATTTGTTTTTTTAAACTCATTCTGGTGTTTTATCGCAAATGAGATTAGGGAAGTGTCCTTCATTTCAGCCCAATTCCTTAACAGCTTAACCCGGGTATTTTGGTAAATGGTGTCGTCAGGAAATTTATTTAACATGGCCTGTTTCAATAGTGGAATATCTTCCACTTTCATGTCGCAATATTTAATTCCATTTCCAGCCATACGCACTTCATTGGTATCCTTGCTCAGTAATGTTTTTAACAGCAATTTAGATTTAGACTCAAATGGATTGAAGGGAATAACCTCTTTGTTAAAATGAAAGCTATTAAAAATACTATCTACATCTTCCTGATGCTCAACAGTGGAAGGCAGATAGGCAAACAGAGCATAAACTTCCCTCCCTTTTATCAAAATCTTTATTCTTTCATAGGATTTGGTTTCCTTTGTTTTTAAAACATATTCTCCGGTATATACGTTTCCCTTTTTACTTAATGCAGAGCTAAATACCGTATCATCTCCTTTAAAACGATCCAATGCCTCTTTGAGTAAGGCAGTATCATTTTTATAAGAGCTGTACTTATCCAGTATGGTATTTTGCAAATAATAAGTATGTCCGGTGTTTTTATCTTGCAGGGTATACTGGTAAAAAATACTTTTGTCATTTTCCGAAGTATCCTGAGAATGTAGGTTGGGCTTTACCGGCAAGCGTACACGAATAAGACTATCTGTTATATAATAGGTTTGTAAGGGGCTGTGTTTGTAGTTTTTTAAGTGAAAGGAATTAAAAAATAGACTGTAGTTGTTGGTTGTATCTTTGTTAAGCATCATATTTATAAGAGTATAAAGACGCTGTCCGCGAATTACGTTAATTACATTCATAGCAGTTTCATCTCTGAAACCGAAATATACCTGCTGGGCGGGCATTTGGTCTATAAGTGTATCGATAATTAGTTTATTTTCCGGTTTTGCTGCCTGTTCTATATTTGTTACGAATTCATTAAAGGTAAGCTGGTCGTTTCCTATATGATAGCCTTCAGGCATATCGTAGTATTTAACAATGTATGAATTTCCGACATTGTCTGTAGATTTATATAAATTGATGTTCACTTCCTTTTCGAAGAGTTTATTTTTTAAAACACTTTTTTGTACTTTTCCCGGAAACTGCGCTTCAAAAGCTGCTTCATCATTATTAAATTGTTCCCATCCCTTTAGTTCCTTTTTTGTTAGCCTGATAGAATTAAAAAATTGAGTAATATCCTCCGGATGCTCATTGTTTTTATGGTAAGCCGCCATAACCATATACATTTCCCTTTTACCAAGCATTACTATCACTTTAAACTCATAATTTTCCTTGTACTTCAGCTTAAAGTTCATAGAGCGGAGCCCTAATGTATATCCTTTTTCTTTCGATTTAACCTGAAACTGCTGCATGTTTTCATACCTGTTTACAACTGCATCTAAGCGCTTATCCTGCTCCTTTTCTGTTTCAACAGCGGCAATTGCATTGGCCATAACATAATAGACGTTGCCTGTTCCTAAATCAAAATTCATATACATGTCTATCAAAGATTTATCAATGCTGATTAGTTCAGGCTTATCAGGCATTGTACAGGCAAAACCATTTTCCGGTAATTTAAATTCTTTCCATGTATAGCCGGGTAAATTTTTTATTCGTTTCTGGTAGTCACCGCTTCTGGTAGTTTGTACGGGCTCCACCAGATATCCCTTTTGCCGGAGTAAATTAATTAAGCCCGACTTACCAGGTAAATGGGCAGCCCCTATTGCTGCAAATACGCTGTTGAGTTTCACTAAACTATCATAACGATGAGCCATTTTGAGGTTTCTCCGGGTTAATAATTCATATACATATTCCTCAGAGAAATCATCATAGTGCGCTTCTATTTGCTGAAGGTCTCCTTTAAGGTACATGCTAATCACGGCCTCCAGATCTTTTTTCTTCATCTCATTCATTTGTTTCCGGAGGTCATCCTGCTCATTTCTGCTTTGAAAAAAAGCATCTAATAGTTTCTTTTGTTCTTCCAGTATTTCCAAACCTCCCAGTTTTTTACCCATGCGGCGGGCTATATCACATAAGTAAGCATCCAGAAAGGTAGGTTTGTCATCGGATTTATTCATGCCGGATGCATATAAATAACGCCGGAGTTTGTGTAATTCTCTTGCCTTCAAACGCCTGGAAATGTTAAGTCCTAAGCCATCTTCCAGTTTTCTGTTCAGCTCTTCATTTTCTTCTTTACTCAGTCCGTTTTCAGAACTTATATCATTTTTCGTTTCTTTAATCAGGTCAGCCACCATTTTAGACATACTATCCGGAGCGAGTTCCAGCACCAGCATATCCGTGTTTTGAATGGCTGGAAGCAGGGAGTCATAAAAGTTAAACAATCGTTTATCTTTTAAATGCATGGTTCCAAAAAGGTAGGAAGGTTTTTTTAGTCCATTACCCGTAACACGCCACAAGAGGCTGTTTTGCCCCATCATGCTACTGGTGATAACCAGGCATGAAATCCATAAGAAAATTCTTTTCATTCTATAAAAAAAGTGCAAAGATAGAATAGATTTTCTGAACGCCTTTTGCTATTCGGCAAAAGGGCTAAAGGCGCTTATAGAAGCTCAAAACGGGTAGTTTAATTTATATTAGCGAAGTAAATTGATTCTACTTTTTTTACGGTTGATCAACACTTTTTTGATATTGCTTAAGCCACTTTCTCTTCCCTTTTTATTTCCAGCAATAAGGGGTTTTTCACTTTCTCCTTCAATAAGGCTATTTCCAATACTTCCTTCATTTGACTTACATAATGAAACGTGAGTCCTTTCAGGTATTCTGCCTTTATTTCTTCCACATCCTTTTTATTTTCAGTACACAAAATCACTTCTTTTATTCCAGCTCTTTTGGCCGCCAGCAATTTTTCTTTGATGCCCCCTACCGGTAAAACTTTTCCGCGCAGGGTTATTTCTCCGGTCATGGCCAGACTTTTACGTATTTTTCGCTGGGTAAAGGCCGATGCCAATGAGGTAAGCATAGCTATTCCGGCACTGGGGCCATCCTTAGGGGTAGCGCCCTCCGGCACATGTATGTGTATGTTCCAGTTATCAAACACCTCAGCCTTTAATCCCAATAAGTCTACATGGGCCTTCAGGTATTCCAGCGCCAGCACAGCGCTTTCTTTCATTACGTCTCCGAGGTTTCCGGTAAGGGTAAGTTTTTGCGATTTACCCTGACTCAGGCTTGTTTCTATAAACAGTATATCCCCTCCTACGCTGGTCCAGGCCAATCCTGTAACTACACCGGCCACTTCATTACCCTGATAGCGGTCTTTGCTGTGAGCAGGGCCTAATATTTTAGAACAATTTTCTTCGTTCAGTTTGGTGAGTGTACTTTTTTCCATGGCTACATCTTTAGCGATGTGCCGAGCCAATTTCGCTAATTTCTTTTCCAATGAGCGCACACCACTTTCGCGGGTATAATCTTCAATTACTTTCTCAATTACCTTATCACTAAGTTTAAATTGATTTTTTTGTAATCCTGTTTCCTCTGTAAGCTTAGGAATCAGGTGGCGTTTGGCAATTTCAATTTTCTCTTCGGTGGTATAACCATTCACTTCAATGATCTCCATCCTGTCGCGCAGCGCAGGTTGTATGCTTTGCAAAGAGTTGGCTGTAGCTATAAACATGACCTTACTCAGGTCATAATCCAGCTCCAGAAAATTATCATAAAAAGTAGCATTTTGTTCCGGATCCAAAACCTCCAGCAGCGCAGATGAAGGATCTCCATGAAAATCATTTCCTACTTTGTCTATTTCATCTAAAATAAATACCGGGTTAGAAGATTGTACTTTCTTAATATTTTGTAGTATTCTTCCAGGCATAGCACCAATATAGGTTTTGCGGTGCCCGCGGATTTCGCTTTCATCTTTTAATCCACCCAAACTCATTCTCACATATTTTCTGCCTAAGGATTTGGCTATACTTTTCCCCAGCGATGTTTTTCCAACACCCGGAGGGCCATACAAACACAATATGGGCGATTTCATGTTTCCTTTCAGCTTCAATACCGCTAAGTGCTCTATGATGCGCTCCTTCACTTTTTCCAGTCCATAATGCTCCTCTTCCAGCACTTCTTCCGCATATTGCAAATCAAACTTATCCTGGGTGTATTCATTCCAGGGCAAATCCAGCAAGAGTTCTATGTAATTACTTTGAACCGAATACTCGGCGGCATTCGGATTCATCCGTTGCAGTTTTTGCAATTGTTTCTCAAATACCTCCTGCACTTCCTTGTTCCATTTTTTATTTTTTGCCCGCTCACTGTATTCTTTTACTTCCTGTTCAGAGTTAGTGCCTCCCAGCTCTTCCTGTATGGTCTTCATTTGCTGGTGCAGGAAATATTCCCGCTGCTGTTTGTCTATATCAACTTTTACTTTATTTTGAATTTGATTTTTGAGTTCCAGCATCTGCAACTCTTTGGTAAGATGAGTAAGCACCAGGGTTGCCCGTTCCTGCAAATCGGCTACTTCCAGCATTTTTTGCTTTTCGGAAGAATGCACATTGGAGTTGGAAGAAATAAAATTTACCAGAAATGAAGCGCTTTCAATATTAGAAATGGCAAAACCCGCTTCTGAAGGGATATGTGGCGATTGTTTGATGATTTGCAGCGCCAGGTCTTTGAGGGAAGACACTAATGCGGCAAATTCCTTATCTCCGTTTTGAGGGCGCGATTCCTGAAAAGGCTGTACTCGCGCTTTGAAATAGGGTTCTGTCTGCACGTATTCATCTACCTTAAATCTTCTTTTTCCCTGAATAATTACGGTAGTGCTGCCATCCGGCATCCGTAGCATTTTAATGATATGGGCAATGGTTCCAATTGAATTCAGGTCAGCCGTTTGCGGGTCTTCAATGGTGTCATTTTTTTGAGAAATAACCCCGATAATTTTATCGCCTTTATAGGCATCCTTAATCAGGTTAATGGATTTATCCCTGCCCACCGTAATGGGAATCACCACCCCGGGAAAAAGTACTGTATTTCTGAGCGGAAGAATTGCCAAAAGGTCAGGAACCTTTTCGGAATTCATAAATTCTTCGTCTTCTGATGTTAAAAGAGGGATAAACTCTGTTTCTTCATCAACAACCGAATCTGCTGCTATATCTGGATTAAAAAAATCTTTCATCGTTCAAAATATATTAAGACCCTCGTTTTAGTCTAACATTATGCCATCCAAGGCCTCCCGTCAATATGACAGGTATTGCACCAGGCTGATCAAGCCCAATTGCTCAACACTGTTGCGAAGAAGAGAAAACAACTATACCACTTGATGAAATTAAACACCCTGTGCTTAAGTTGCAGGTTCAGGCCGCCGAAATTAACCCGCCAATTTCTCCTTCCTATTGCCCACTACCCTTCCCGGGTATTTTTGCAAAGCCTGATGCAAGCATTCCATTGCATTCTTCAGGTCATTGAGGTTTAGGACATAAGCTAACCTTACTTCATTTTTTCCTGCACCTGGCGTTGAGTAAAATCCGGTTGCAGGAGCCAGCATCACGGTTTGGTTGTTGTATTGAAAATCTTCCAGCAACCACTGGCAAAATTTATCCGAATCATCAATAGGAAGTCTGGCGATACAATAAAATGCACCACTGGGCCTGGGGCAAAATACCCCCTCCATGTTATTCAGTGATTCAATTAAAAAATTTCTACGGGCCACATATTCTTTTGACACTGATTCGAAATAAGCAGCTGGTGTATTTAATGCAGCCTCTGCTCCTATTTGTCCGAAAGAAGGCGGGCTTAACCTGGCTTGTGCAAATTTCATAGCTGCAGCCATTACTTCCTTGTTTTTAGAAATAAGCGCTCCAATTCTTGCGCCACATGCGCTATAGCGTTTAGATATAGAATCCAATAATACTGTGTTTTTCTCCGCTCCTTTCAGGTGCATAACAGAAATGTATTCTTTTCCATCATAACAAAACTCGCGGTACACCTCATCACTTAACAGAAACAAATCGTATTTAATCACCAGGTCTTTCAGGGCTTCTAATTCTTCTTTGTTGTAAAGGTAGCCGGTAGGATTACCCGGGTTGCAAATCATGATGCCCTTGGTTTTTGGCCCAATCAGTTTTTCAAATTCACTAATGGGAGGAAGGGCAAAGCCGGTTTCAATACTGCTGGGTATTGGTTTTACCACTACATCTGATGCGGTTGAAAAGCCATTGTAATTGGCATAGAAGGGTTCAGGAATAATGACCTCATCACCCGGATTAAAGCAGGTCATCATGGCAAACTGTATAGCCTCAGAGCCTCCGCAGGTAATAATTATTTCCGTATGGTCAATAGGTATGTTAAAGGAATTGTAGTATGTTGCCAATTTTTTACGGTACGATTCGTTTCCCGCGCTGTGGCTGTATTCCAACACTTTGATGTCTGCCTGCTGAATGGCAGACAACATTTCCTTAGGCGTTTCAATGTCTGGCTGACCAATATTGAGGTGATAAATTTTTACTCCTTTTTTCTTTGCAGCTTCGGCATAAGGAACCAGTTTCCGGATGGGGGAAGCCGGCATTTTTACAGCTTTGTTTGATATAACGGGCATAAGGTGATGAATTTATTTCTAATTGGTTTTAATTTTTTAATACCCAAAAACTTCCGACAAACTCAGGTATTGTATTTTACCATATTTTTCAAGGGTTTTTGTGTCGAGCAATTCTTTTTTACCCAATACCAATACGGTAAACGGTTTTCCTTTAATATTATTCTCCTGAAATTTTCTGATGGTTTCAAAGCTCATTTCCGGAATTTGCTTAAAGAGGTCTTTGCGCAGATCATAGGTTAATCCCATTTTTTTGGCTGCCTCATAATTAAAAAGTATTTGCGCTTTGGTTATTCGTTCTGTTCTGATACCGGAAATAATCGCTTCTCTGGCGCCGGTAAACATTCCTTCCGAATAAGGCATGTTATTCAATAAATCATTCATGCCACTCATGGCTTCCGGCAATTTGTCTGCCTGGGAACCAATGTATGCACTCAGGTAATAAGATTTATTTTTTCGGTTAGGTTCGCGGTATCTCGAACTCACCGAATAAGCCAGTGCCCTGGATTCTCTCAACTCCTGAAATACCACACTGGACATGCTTCCTCCAAAATACTCATTATACAATCTTATTTCCGGAGTTTGAAGGGGGTTATAGGCTCCACCCTTTGCTAACATAATGATTTCAGCCTGCTTCATATCATAATCCACCACATAAACGGTATTACCGGTTTCCTGTTCTTTAAACATTTTTTCCTGCGGAGTAGGTTTTAAAGGAAGTTCTACCTTATGCAGGGCATCGAGGGTGCTTTTAACTTCTGCTGCTGATTTGGTTCCATAGTATAAAATGTGATGCTCTGTTTTTCCCAAAGATTTGATTTTATTCACCACTTCTTCTGCACTTAATTTTTTTAGTTCCTGTTCAGATAAAACATTGGTAAAAGGGTTTGAAGCCCCGTACACCGCATAACTGTACATGGCATTGTTTAATATAGTTCGTTTATTTCTTTTAGCGTCTTCCCGCTTTTTCAAGATATCATCCAGCAGGTTATTAAAGGCTTCAGGCTCCGGTTTCACATCGGTTAGTAATTCTTCAAATAATTGCAAGGCCTTATCAAAATTTTCCGACAATCCGTTCAGGCTCACATATACCTGATCTGCGGAATTAAATACATTAAAGCTGCAACCTAATTTGTAAAATTCCTGCTGTATATCACGCGGAGAATATTTGGAAGTACCCAGGTAAGGAAGGTATTCAATAGCCAGGGGCAACATGTTATCGTGATTGCTTCCCATTTCAAACACATAATACATATCAAAGGTAGCGTTCTCATTGTTGCGGTAATAGGTAAGCGGAATACTGTTTTTTACCATAGCTTGCTGTATGTCTTTTTCATATTCAATAAATACAGGCGAAATCTCGGCAGGTTTTCTTTCCACTATACTTTTAAGGAAAGGCGACTGATCGTTTCTGTTAACGGTAACCGGAGTAATGGCCGGCTTTTCCACTTTCTGAACCAGTTTATCTTCACCACTGCGTTTATAAACCACCACATAATTATTTCCATAATTTTTTTTGGCAAAATCCATTACCTGTTGTTTAGTGATTTTAGCTAAACGATCCAGTTGCCCCATATATTCACTCCACTTCACATCGGCAGTAAATGCATTTACCATTTCCATGGCCCGGTTAGCATTGCTTTCAAATTGCTTGGTTTGCTGGTATTTTAAATCGGTTATAATAGCCGGTAAAAGCCAATCGGGGAATTCACCTTTTTTCACCAATTCAATTTGCTCCAGTAATAATTTTGCCACATCTTCTAATTTCTGACCCTCTTTAGCCTCTCCTGTTAAGCCATGCATAGCATAATCTTTCATGGCATAGTCGAATGAAGAAGAACTTAATACTTTTTGACTCTGGTTCAGGTTTAGGTCAAACAAACCGGCTTTACCATTGTTGAGAATAAGGCTAATGAGTTTAATCATGTCTGCCTCTGCACTACCCATTCCCTTAAAACGGAAGGCCATCATCAGGTTCTCGGCATCGGGCCCATACACTTCTTTAATAATAGGTTTTACAATGGGTTTTTCAGGAACAAAGGTAAATGGCTCAATAGGCTTGGGCTGCAGGCTTCCAAACTTTTCTTCAATGAATTGTATGGTTTGGTCAGGATCTAAATCTCCGCTCAGGCAAATGGCCATGTTATTGGGCACATAATGCTTCTGGTAGTATTTGTTGATTTCCTTCATGGAAGGATTTTTCAGGTGATCAATGGTACCAATGGTTGTTTGGGTTCCGTAGGTATGATTTTGGAATAAACCTGCACCCAGGGCTTCAAATGATTTATTGCCATCGTTATCCAATCCCCGGTTTTTTTCTTCGTAAACAGCTTCCAGTTCGGTGTGAAATAAACGGAGTATGGGTTTTCTGAAGCGCTCGGCTTCCATAGTAAGCCAGTTTTCAAGCTGATTAGAAGGAATATCGTTCACATAAACGGTTTGTTCAACAGAAGTAAAGGCATTGGTTCCTTTACAGCCGAGGGCAGAACACATTTTGTCGTATTCATTGGCAATGGCATATTCTGCCGCTATTCCAGAAAGGCTGTCAATTTGCCGGTATATTTTTTTTCTTTTCTGTTCATCTTTCGTTACCCGGTAAGTTTCATACAAGTCCTCAATTTTTTTGATATAGGTTTCTTCCTTTAAAAAATCTTTGGTACCAAATTTATCTGTTCCTTTAAACAGCATGTGTTCCAGGTAATGGGCTAATCCGGTAGCCTGTTTAGGATCGTTTTTGCTTCCGGCTTTTATGGCAATATAGGTTTGTATACGTGGGGCATTTTTATAAACACTTAAATATACCTTTAGTCCGTTTTTGAGTGTATAAATACGGGTTTGCAAAGGGTCTCCCGGAACAGCTTCATAATGACGCATTTTAGGTTGATCCTGAATCTGTTTAGGTTTTTGAGCAAAACTAATAGCGGTACCTATAACCGACATTCCTAATGTCAGATAAATGGCTTTAAACAATGACATACGCATATTAAAAATTTAGTATAAAAAATGTTTTATTTATTTAACCCTCCAGCAAAGCTGGTTTCTAACTTGGAAATAAGGAGCTAAAGTAGGAATTATTTGATGATTCTGCCATATAATTTTACCCACAGGCAGCCATTCACTACACAGCTTTAACCTGGTGAATGTTTTAATCATACCCGCTTTTTGACAAAGCTAACAATGGGCTTTCTTTTATATGGCTTTAGCATGTCTTTTCCTTTTGGTTAACTAATTGTTAATATCATTATTGCTTAAAATGCTATTTTTGTTGTTTTACATTTAATCATGAAAAAAATTGCCTTCATTGTTAATCCCAAGGCAGGTATCAAAAAAAACATTGATATTGCTGCTTTCATAAAGGGCAATTTTTCCCGCGATATTTTTTCCGAAATCATATTATGGGAAGAAAAAAATAAGCTGGATACTATCCGTGAAAAATTACTTAGCGAAAACTTTAGCATAGCCGTAGCTGTTGGTGGAGACGGCACTGTAAACGCCATTGCTTCCATTATTAATAAAACCAATATTGCCTTAGGTATTATTCCCTTAGGTTCGGGGAACGGACTGGCCAGGAGCATCGGTATTCCTTTGGATCCGGCATTAGCCCTGAAGCGCCTGGAAAAAGGGGCCTTTAAATTTATTGACAGCGGACTCATTAATGAAGTTCCTTTTTTTTGCACGGCCGGGCTTGGTTTTGATGCCCATGTGGGAGAACGTTTTGCATTTGCTCCCAAACGGGGCTTCTGGTCCTATGTAAAAATTACGCTAGCTGAAATACTATCATACAAGCCCCAGGAATACACGATAGAATATGATGGAAAAAAAATAATCCGCCAGGCATTTGGAATAACCTTTGCCAATGCGAGTCAATATGGTAATGATTTTTTTATTGCTCCTGCTGCCCGTATGAGTGATGGATTGCTACACCTGGTTATTTTAAAACCTTTTCCGCTGATTGCTGCTCCTTTTCTGGCCTACAAGATTTTTAGAAAAAAGGCAGAAAGCTCCCGGTATATAGAAACATTTACGGCAAAAGATATTTCCGTTACCCGTAACGGGGAGGCCCCTGTACATTTTGACGGAGAGCCTGGCAGCATGGGCACTCATGTTCATATTCACCTCGTTCCGGCCAGCCTGAAAATAGTTTATTAGCCCTGATTTACTGTTTAAAACAGTATATTTGAAATACGAATATCCGCTATTTTCATGGCACACCATCAAACAGATCATTTATTCCTGCTCATACAATCCATGACGCAAAGTGAAAAGCGCTATTTTAAGCTGGTTACCAAACAGGAAGGGCCGGTGGATAAAAAATTCATGACTCTTTTTAACCTGATCGAAAAACAAAAAAACTATGATGAATCCCGCATCCTAAAAAAAGCGCCCACCCTGAAACCGGTTCAGCTCCCTAACCTGAAAGCCCATTTGTATAAACAATTGTTGCGCAGCCTTAAATTATACAGCTCGGCACACACCGTAGAAATACAATTGAGGAACTTAACCGATTACGCCCTGCTGCTCTACAACAAAGGCTTATTTGATCAGGCCATAAAAATGTTAGATAAAGCCAAAAAGCAGGCTACCGAATATGATTTGCCCGTTGTGCTATCCGATATCATTGACCTGGAAAAAAACATTCTTACCCATACCATTTCCGAAAAAAATGACAACAGGGTAAACAAAATAATTGAAGAAAGTGAACAAATAGCTTCCCGTATCCAAAACATTAACACCTTCTCCAATTTATACCTGCGCTTAAATTCATTTTACGTTAAAACCGGTTTTATCAGAAACAGCGCCGAAGATAAAAAAGTAAGAAACTTTTTCGTCAACAGCCTTCCCGCTTACGAGGAACAGCTGCTCTCTTTTCAGGAAAAACTTTATTTATACCTCTCTTTTATCAGTTATTACTTCTTTATCCAGGATTTTGAGAAAGGCTATAAATATGCGCTGAAGTACACCGAACTTTTTCATCAGCACCCGGAAATGCGCATCAATAAAACCGAATTATACATTAAAGGCTTAAACCATTTGTTAGTAGCCTGCCATAAGCTTTCGAAGTTTACGGAATTTGAAGAAAATTATAAATTGCTCATGAAGGTAACACACCTGAAAGGGCTGATGGTTACTGAAAATATACAAATGATGCTCTTCCGGTACAAATACATGCATAAAATTAATCATTATTACATGATGGGTGACTTTAGCGGAGGAAGTAAAATTATTTCGGTGGTAGAAAACGAACTGGATCGTTTTGCGCAAAAAATGGATAAACACGATGTGCTGGTTTTTTACTACAAAGTAGCCTGCCTCTATTTCGGAGCAAGCAATTTTAAACGCTCCCTGATCTGGCTGAATAAAATTATTAATAGCCGCGATGTTGATCTGCGGGAAGACATTTTATCTTTTGCCCGTATACTTCATCTCATCTCCCATTTTGAACTCAACAACATTGAATTAGTAGAATATTACCTGAAATCTACTTATCGCTTCCTGCTGAAAAAACAAGGACTTTACAAGTACTTTGTGTATATCATTAATTTCATGAAACAATTAAATAAAAACATGCAAGGCAAACAATTGGTACAACAGTTTACCGAACTTAAACTAAAACTCAGGGAATTAGAGAAACAAAAATTTGAACGCAGGCCCTTTCTCTATTTTGACATTATTTCATGGTTGGAGAGCAGGATAGAACATAAACCCGTTGAAGAAATTATCCGCAGTAAAGTTGTTAAACGAATGAACGGTGGTAAAGCTATAGACTAAGAAAAAAATAGTTGTTACCCGCAGCTTATATTGAAAAATGTTGCGATTGGGAATAAGTCATTCACCAATAATGAACGGCAAGCTTTGAAACTCCTGTAAAAACAAAAGAGCATCTGATGGATAGATGCTCTCTTTTATTTTATACGATTAGTTTTCTTTTATTTTCCTTTACTGCATTCCGGACCGCAACTTTTTTCGCATTCTTCTTTGGTGATGCATTTATGCTCACAGCTGCAAACAAATTTTGCCGTATCCCCTTCTGCTTTCTCCAGAGCCTCCACCGCTTCAACAGCTGCAGTTCCCGGGCTTACCACTACTCCCTCATGCTCGGCTTCTTTTTCCTTGCTTTCTGTTTTACCTCCCGAACAGGCTGCAACAACAAGTAGCAGCATTACTGAAAACAGGCTTAATTTGAACAAGGATTTTTTTTTCATTTGATTTATTTTAAGCAATAATTTTTTCTCCTTTTAACACAGCCGCCATGGTTTTACCAATTACAGCAGGAGACTCAACTACATGTATACCACATTCGCGCATAATGGCCATTTTAGCTTCTGCTGTATCATCTTTACCTCCAACAATGGCTCCGGCATGCCCCATGGTACGACCCTTTGGCGCTGTTTGTCCGGCAATAAAGCCCACAACCGGTTTTTTATTTCCATTTGCTTTTATCCAGCGGGCTGCATCTGCTTCCAGACTACCGCCAATTTCACCAATCATAATAATACCTTCCGTTTCGGGATCATTCATCAATAATTCAACTGCTTCCTTGGTAGTGGTGCCAATAATAGGATCTCCCCCAATGCCTATGGCTGTAGTTATACCGAGGCCTGCTTTTACAATCTGGTCAGCTGCTTCATAAGTAAGTGTACCTGATTTGGAAACAATACCTATTTTGCCTTTTTTAAATACAAAGCCTGGCATAATCCCAACTTTAGCTTCATCAGCAGTAATAACTCCCGGGCAATTGGGGCCAATTAACCTGCAGCCTTTACTTTTAATATATTCTTTGGCATAAACCATGTCTTTTACCGGTATGCCTTCTGTAATACAGACAATCACTTTAATCCCTGCATCTGCCGCCTCTAAAATCGCATCAGCAGCAAAGCCTGCAGGTACAAAAATAATGGAAACATCTGCCCCGGCTTTTTCCACCGCTTCATGAACCGTATTAAAAACAGGTCTGTCCAGGTGTTTTGTTCCTCCCTTACCGGGTGTAACGCCACCAACCACATTGGTTCCGTAGGCAATCATTTGTTCTGCATGGAAAGTTCCTTCTGAACCGGTAAATCCCTGTACAATAACTTTAGAATTTTTATTCACTAAAACGCTCATATATTTATTTTTTGCTTTTGAGGGTTGATGTTTCTGTCTGTTAAATCTTTGCTAAATTAATTATTTTACACAGATATACTACAGCCATCCAGAAGAAATTACCATTATTCTCCATAAAAAAAATAAGGAAAACCGCCATTTTACTGACTTATTTCAAGTGTAAACCCACTTCTGACAAATCTTCTTCCTGATACAGCTCAGTATTTCTGTTCATTAACCGAAATTCAGACTTCATCTGATTCCTTGTTTGAATTTAACCCGTTTAAAGCCTATTGATTTTAATATTTTAGCCTGACTCATGAAAAGTGTAGTAATTTATTCAGTGATGTTGTGCCCGCTGTTCTGGATGAAGAGTGTTGTGGCTCAGGAAACAAATTATGTGGAAAAACATAAAGATGAAATTGCTTTATCTCCACTCAACAAAAACAAGGTCATTACGATTATTGATTCCTTATTGGATAAAAACTCGCTCACCCCGGATGAACTGGCGCTGCTTAACTACTGCGGCGGGCTTTACAAAGCCTCTTCCGGAGAAAGTTCTTCTATTGCTCTACCCGAAGATTTCTGGGATTTTGATGAAAGTGCCTTGTTTAACATTGCACCTTTAACAGACCTGCCTAACAGTGCTGAACTCATTATACAGAATGATTCGCTCGGACACTACGCACATCCACACCTGGGTCAAATTACTTCCAAATACGGCCTGCGTAACCGCAGAATGCACAAGGGTATTGACCTGGAATTAACTAAAGGCACCCCGGTTTATGCGTCTTTTCATGGCATTGTGCGCTATGCCCAAAAAAAAGGTAATTATGGCAATGTGATTATTATCAGGCATTACAATGGATTAGAAACAGTTTATGCCCATCTCTCCAAAATAAAAGTTAAGGCGGGTGAATTGATTAAAAGCGGTGAACTCATAGGTCTGGGCGGTTCAACCGGAAGATCTTCGGGGCCACACCTGCATTATGAAGTAAGGTATAAAGGACATGCTTTAAATCCGGCCGCGTTTATTTCCTTTGATGGGGGCCATTTATACGGAGACACCCTGCTCATCAAAAAATCCAGGTGGGGCATAGTGGCCTACCCTAAAAACACCAGTACCTATGTGATACAAAAAGGCGATAGCTGGATGGAAGTTGCTAAAAGATACGGACTAAGTGTAAAAGAGCTTTGTGCACTTAACGGAACGGAAAAAAGATATTACCTCAAACAAGGGCAGGTATTAAAAATAAACTAAGATTTGTTTGATATTTTTTATAATTTAAACAAATGACTATCAGTTATTTATTATCAGGTGCCGATACTGTACACCTGAAGTTTTGACTCTCCGGAAAAAAACTACAAAATATTACTAACTTTAATTCAATCAGGTAATTTTTACCTGATTATAGTATAATATTTTGTAACCATTATTATCATTCAGAACAATTCATGCAAGAGCCAAAAGATACTTTTTGTAATTATAACGGACATTTAATCAGTATTTATGAACCAGTAGTTTCCTTTGCCAACAGGGCATTTCGTTATGGTGATGCACTTTTTGAAACCATCCGCATTATCAACGGAAAAGTAATGTTTCTGAATGATCACATCCGTCGTATCAAAGTTGGTATGACTATAGTGAGGATGAATGTGCCGGCTGATTTTAATGTAGACAACATCAACAGACTTATCTTAAAATTAATTGAGAAAAATGAGATTGAAAATGATTGCAGGGTAAGACTTACCATATTTAGAAATGAAGGGGGCTTTTATACTCCTAAAAACAATGATATTTCTTTTTTAATTGAAACAGAAGACCTGCAGGAAAAAGAGGGTTACCGTTTGAATGAAAATGGCTATAACATTGAAGTGTTTCATGATATTAAGAAACACAAAAACAAATTATCTAACCTGAAAACAGGAAACGCCTTACTTTATGTGCTGGCTGGCATTTATAAAAAGGACATCAAGATGGATGATTGTTTAATTGTTAACGAAGACAACAACGTTTGTGAAACCATCAGCTCCAATATTTTTATTGTAAAAAACGGTGCACTTTACACTCCGGCACTCTCTGAAGGGTGCATAGATGGAGTGATGCGCAAACAAGTTATACAAATTGCCCAGCAAAACAGAATTTTATGTTATGAAATTTCTTTGGCCTTTAACGCTCTTATGAATGCCGATGAAATTTTTCTTACCAATGCCGTTAAAGGAATACAATGGGTAGGGCAATACAAAATGAAGAATTACGGCCATAAATTATCTACCTTTTTTACAGAAAAGCTCAACGAAATGGTACAGCTGGGAGTTGGAGCGTGAATACCCTAATTACAAACTATTTAATTCATTCTGAAAAAGTACAATTTCTCCAGACTACTGTTATCTTCGTCTCCATATGATCAGGTGCTGTGTGCAATTATTTATTAACTCTTTCGCATAAATAAACAATCAGTTTTTTCGCCTAATAACCTCTTCATGGTTATTTTAATTAAAAATTCTCCCATTATACAGCAATGTTTTATTCACCGATTTTTTTAATGTAGCATCTTTTAGCTGTTTCGTCTCCGAATAATCGGTTTATAGCCTTTATGAACGTGTAAGAATCATCATTTATTTATTTTTTATTCTCTCGATACCGTTGTAAAATTACCTTAAAATAATGTGTTTGACAGGATCAGCTACTTTCTCAGGTTTCTAATATTTTGTCAAACCCCAATAACTAAAAAATTAAACTGTTAACCCTTAGCTGAAATACACATGAAAAATCCCTACTTTCTTCAAGCTTTTATGCGAAATTGCATGTTGCCCCTATATATATGCTGTTTCCATTGTAGTTATGGTCAACAACAACTATTATCTCCCGAACCTCGTCAAACAGAATGGTCTGTTAACCGGCTCTTCATTAATGATGTGTTCATTGAGAACAAAGGACAATTTGACTTTGCAGCACAGCACAAAGAGCCTGTGTTATACGGAGTAGAAAGCGGAAATACCCGCATTTATTTTACAAAAAAAGGCCTCATTTTTTGTTTGAAGAAAAAACAGCGGGTTAATTGGGAAGAAGAAAAAGAAAGGGAAAGAGAAAAGGCAATCAGCGGTAAGCTGCTGAAAAAAGAACAAAAATTTAACCTGGAAGAAAGCTATGATTTTATTGAAGCTACCTGGCATCATGCAAACCCAAACACAGAAATTCAGGTAATAAATAAAACCAATGATTATTACACTTACCCAACTGATAGAACATCCGGAGAAGCTATAAAGGCACAGGCCTTCCGGAAACTTCTTTATAAAAACCTTTATCCGGGAATTGATGTGGAATACAGCCTGAATTGTTCAGATTCAGCGGCAGCCATTAAATACAATATTGTTTTGCATCCGGGTGCTGAGCCCAATTTGTTAAGCCTTCACTATTCCGGTCACAAAAAACTAAGGCTCGACCAATTTGGAAATCTTCTTATTCACACTAAAGAAGGCATCATACAAGACAAAGCTCCTGTTAGCTATTACCTTCATGATGAAAATAATATTATCTCTTCTTCCTTTAAGCTGCACCACAATCAAGTCTCCTTTATCCTTAAAAATTATGACAACACACGTGAAGTGGTGATTGATCCGTGGATGAACAGCACATTGTTCACTCAGGTAAATAAAGGCTATCACATAAGAGCCGACTACCACGGGAATTGTTATGTTTTGGGTGGAGATAACGGGAGCTTCCAGGTAAAAAAACTGAATAGTTCCGGAACAGTGCTGTGGACCTATACAACAGCTATTAGTCTGTTAGGAGATATTGCGGTGACTCAAAACGGGACGGTTTTTGTGGCTGGAATGGAACTACCCACCAACGGTACCATGACCTTGAATGGAAAATTGGTTACAAAATTAAATAGTCAGGGGCAAAATATTGCCACCTTAAATGCAGGCACACAAAATGGAACTGAGTCATTCCGGCTCAGTTATAACCAGAAAAAAAATTCAAAAAATTTATTTGTTGGTACCGGTGCCAGTAATTCCATTGCATCCAGTGATACTTCCTTTTCTACTCCTGTCATATATGCTCCTTACGCTGGTAATTTGGCTTCCGGACATGCTCCAGATGTTGTTTACTTAGCACAAGATGAGAACGAAACCGAGTTATTTGTTACTGTTTGCTGGGATAAAGACAATATGAAAAAATTTTCCATCAATAACCTCAGCACTGCCTCCTGGACAAGTTCCGATCAAAGTGCTTTTAAAGAAGTTTGTCAGGCCACTTTTATCCCAACGGTTTCAATAGCTGGAATTCCTACGCCTCCAAGTGCAACCGGTTCCAATGGTTTAAATGGCATGATAGTGTGTAACGGTAAAGTGTACACCTTTGACGGACTCGTTTTAAAAAGATGGGACGCTACCAATGGAGCGCTTCTAAATTCTGTGAATGTACCCAGCGGAACCTTTAATGCTTTTTCTGGTATTGATAAAGATAATTGCTGTAATATTTATGTGGGAGTGAATGGCAAAATCTATAAATACAATGCCGACCTATCTTCTTCTTCCAGTATTACTACCAACGGTGATGTTTATGATTTACAACTGGACCCAATTAATCCTGGAAAAATATACGTTACCGGAAAAGGATACGCTCAACTCATTGACAATTCAACTCCTTGCGTAAACTGTATTTCTGCCACAGGAACAGACATTTCTGGCTGTAACTGGGGCTCGGCAACCGTTACCATTACTGATCCTGCCGCTGTTGCCCCTTATACTTATCAATGGAATACTAACCCTGTTCAAAACAGTCAAACTATTGCTCATCTGCAAGCGGGAACCTATATTGTTACTGTGATGGATAATGCCCCCTGCCCGCATACCTGGACAGATACTGTGATGATTGCCGGAACATACGTAGCCTGCGACGACACTCTTACTGCCACAGGAGGAGCTATCTGCAGCGGTGCCTGCCTGCAACTTAAAACTACATTTACCGGATCACTTACCAATGCCTCTTATAGCTGGCAACCTGGTAATTTAACAACTGCCAGTCCATTGGTATGCCCTACCCTTACTACCACTTATACTTTAACACTCACTACCCCTGCAGGGGAAACTTTTACTGATACTGCTGAAGTTAAGGTGATAGCCACTAGCTTTATGGTTACTGTTAATTCGCCCTCTGTTTGTCCGGGAGAGCCTGTTCAGCTTACCGCAAATGGTGCCAGTACCTATGAATGGCAAGTTCCCGGTTCTTCCACTATCTTAACCACTAACCCCATTACCGTTAACCCACAGGTTAGTACCACCTATACCGTTACCGGCATTAGCAATGGCTGTAAAGATACGGCCTTATCTGTTGTTACCGTAAAACCATCTCCTCATGTTATCCTGGCTTCCGATAGTATTTGTATAGGTGAATCCATCACCTTAACTCCTTCCGGTGCAACAAACTATATATGGTCTACCGGTGCTACTACCAGCAGTATTGCAATTAGTCCTGCTTCCACCAGCAATATATATGTTGTTGGCTCCGATCCTAATTTCAACTGTAAAGATACCGCCTTTAGTACCATAACTGTTTTTCCCCTTCCTGTAGTGAGCATTATAAGCGATAGTATCTGTAACGGGGAAACAGCTCATATTACTGCTTTTGGAGCACTAACTTATAGCTGGCCTCCCGGAGTACAAAGTACCGGAGGAAATAATGCTACCTGTAGTCCGGCTAACACACAAACCTACACGGTAACTGGTTATAACAAGAGCTGTAGCGACACCAGCCGTTTTACGGTGTTCGTATTACCCCCACCTGTGGCAGACTTTAGCGGTGGTACAAATGGTTGTGTGCCCCATACTGTTACTTATCACCTAACTACTCCTGCCATTAGCACTGCTACCTGGAATTTTGGTGATGGTGCAAGTGCCATTTCTGCTAATCCACTTCATGTATACAATTCCCCTGGCACCTATTCGGTACAGCTAATGGTTAAAGATGTAAACGGTTGTGCTGATACCCTTACCAAAACAAACCTTGTTACCGTATATCCTATGCCTAAAGCTGTATTAGAAACACAACAAAAAATACTTTACGAAACCGAACCTGTTACCGACTTCGTTAACAGTTCATCAGGTAGCATTACTAATTGTTCTATGTTTTATGGTGATGGAAGCATGGATAACAAATGCATGAATGTGTTTACACATGAATACAGAAAAGCCGGTAAATACTGCGCCTGGCTTAAAGTAAGTACCCAATACCAATGTACGGATTCTGCCAGCTTATGCATTGAAGTTAAACCCGATTATTCCATTTATATCCCCAACTCATTCAGCCCAAACAACGATGGACATAATGATTTTTTTATCACCTCCTGTTATAACATCAATGAATTTAACCTTAAAATCTTTAGCCGCTGGGGTGAGCTCATTTTTGAAACCGATGATTTTTTAAAAGCTTGGGATGGAAAAAAATTAAACGGTAAGTCTGATGAAACAGCTCAGGAAGATGTGTATGTGTATACACTCGAGGCCAAAGACATCAACAACATGCGGCATCGGTTTTCGGGGACTATTACCTTAATTAAATAATCATTATTACTCTATCAACAAACACATTAAACTTTAATTGATAAATTTTTCAGGTCCCAGGTAAAGGATACACATAGAGATTCACAAGCCCTGCTGTATATTTTCTTCCTGCCATTTCAGCTCATAACAAGCGGGGCTTTTTGATTTTTTTCTCAAGCCTGTACCTGGATGCTTATATCGGAGTAAGGAAAATTTTCTACTCTATATTTCTCACTCAATAGTTCAGCTTTCAAAAGACCGGGTCTTACAATAGGTTTTATACCCGTAATTATCTTATAAGCGTAATAATCCCCGAAACCTGGTGTTGAATTAATTTTAAGTCTCTGTACTTAGATTTGTAAACATACACATCTTCCTGAGATACGCTTGCCTGTGAATTTGAAGAACACTTGCCATCCCAGGTTTTTGTAAGATCATTGGAATAATACAACAGATTTCCCCACCGGTCAAATATCCATATTTCAAAATCACTGATATTGTACCCCTTTACCTCATAAGTATCATTCAGGTTATCCGCATTGGGACTAAATGCCTTGGGGAAGTAGATTCCCCACATGGTTTCCATCTGCAAGCCTTTACATACCTTTGCCCAGCAACCATTGGCCGACTGCTGCTGCAAACAAATCTGATATTCACCAGGTGTATTAAATTCTTTTACAAAAGCCGGCACCCGTATGGTATCCAGTTTATTGATCGTCCAGAAGAAAGGCAAACCCGCTGATAATATCCCGTTTGCGCTTACTAAAGGATCATACTCATTGAGCATATCATTGGATAATATAAAATTTACCGGGTCTGGAATATTCACCTTTACAAATGACCTTGCTGTATCCGAACATCCATGGCTGTTAACACCAATTACCGTAAGGGTACAAGATTTTTCCGGACTTACCTGTATCACCGGATTATTTCCGAGCCCGTTAAGCCAGGTATATTGTAGTGTTCCTGATGCTGTGAGTGTTGCACTTTCTCCTTTGCAAATACTGGCGGAGTTCACTATCACCATAGGTTTTTTCCAGGCCTCTGTTGTTTTTTTTGCAGTACAACCATTGGAATTATTTTTAACCACAAGGGTATAAGTGCCCTCAACATTCACTTGAATTGCTGCCAATGAAGAGTTGAAATTTTGAGGGCCTGTCCAATTATATTGAATGTTTTGTCCTGCTGCTTGTGCTACAAGATGTGCGGTGTCTCTAAAACAAGGATCACCCGGAAAGGATATATGAACTGCAGGCGCAGCCGTATCTGCCTTAACCATAAGGGTGTCCCAGGATTTACAAGCAGTTGACGGGTCGGTTAACATCACTATGTATTGTCCCGCAAGATTAATAGAGATACCGGCATTGTTGGAAGAAAAGCCCATTGACCCTAGCCAGGAATAAATAGCCCCGGTTAATTGAGATGCAGCTGTTATGTTGATCGTTTTGTTTACGCAATTTATAACAGTATCTGTTCCTGCAGAAACATTGGGACCAGGAGTAACGGTAATGCTAAACTTAATTGTATCGCTATTGCATCCATTTAAACTGCTCCAAACCGATACACTGGCTTGCACAGGGCTTGTGCTGGAATTTATAGCAGTAAAAGCAGGAATATTTCCTGTACCTGAAGCACTTAATCCTATAGCTGGATTGGAATTTAACCAGCTAAAACTGGCTCGAGGTGTATTGGAAGAGAAAACCAAATTGGGAATTTGCTTTCCGGAGCAAACATTAATATTAGCTGGAATATTGGGTGGAGTAATAGCAGTTCCGCCAACTACAATTGTGTCGTAAACAGGTGCTGAACAACTTAGTCCATCATCTACCTTTACCACGTAAGTTCCGGCAGGAATATTCGTTAAAGTAGCAGTAGTGGCTCCGCCAGGGCTCCATAAATAAGTAAAAGGTCCAATACCGCCTGTTACGGTAACACTTGCCGAACCATCACTGGCTCCACAATTGGCAATGGTAGAATTACTAACTATGGTAAGTGGAGCAGAACACTGAATAACCTCAAGCAAAACCGCAGAATCAATTCCGCCATCTCCCACATCGGCAATGGCCACTTTATAATGATAGGTTGAACAAGGAATAACCTCTATTTCCTGAGAAATTAATGTGGTAAAACCATCCAGTTTATACTAT
>JACCDP010494078.1_pt1 | contig 31552 bp, 32 predicted proteins | sample 7445841 | NCBI WGS metagenome assembly JACCDP01 (sample SAMN15323441, study PRJNA562643) | freshwater metagenome | isolation source: river surface water | place: USA:Blue River Watershed | collected 2017-08-17 | reverse complement strand
TTGCAAAAGAAACAAGAACAGCCGCGCAAGTCATGCGCAGCCATGATCCAAAAGATCGAGAAAAATTCATGATGAATACCAGCCAAAGTGCTCTCACCGCCTTCCCCGACAGTGCTTGAGCGTTACGAGGTCACGACAAGCGCGACTCCACCTTGTTGGCCGGTATCCGGGCTGGCGAAAACAACCTTGTCCGCCTTCCCAAATGCTTGTTCAAGGCACTCAGTGGCTGGGTTGGACAGGGCGGAAATGCGTGGGGCATTTCGTTCGCTTGACCGTTGCGGGGGCAGCGCAGGCTGGTATCCGAGTCAGGCCACGTACAAAAAAGATGTAATTGGTAGACCGAAGACTTCTGCTTCCCGTTGAACTGCGGCATGTGAACCACACCGCGAGCACCAACAGGTCTATTCTAGCCACAAGCACTGCATCGCCCCCTAAAATGCAGACCATGTCCGAAAACACCCCCCTCGATCCTGTGCTCGAACGCGTTGAGCGTTTGATTGTTCGCTACGAAGAACTCAAACGCACCAACGACTTGTTGACCTCTCAGGTTGAAGCCTTGACCCAAGAGCGTGATTCGCTCAAATCACGTCTGCAAGCTGCCCGCAGTCGCATCGATGGCCTGCTCGATCGGTTGCCGGTGGAAGTCAAGGATGGGGCATGAGCCAGGTTGAAGTTCAAATCATGGGGCAAAGCTATATCTTGGGTTGCCCCGAAGGTGCAGAAGAACGGTTTCACACGGCGGTGCGCAAAGTCGATGAGGCCATGTGCAAAATTCGCGACGCCGGCAAAATCAAAGCGCGTGACCGCATCGCTGTCTTGGCTGCTTTGAACCTGGCCTTTGAACTGAGTGACTTTTCTGCGGCTCCCAACGAGCCCAGCACCTCGCACCACAACCTGCACAATCTGCTGCACCGTCTGGACAATGCCCTCGGACATGATGGCCATTTGATTTAGGCTTCTACAATGCAAGCGTCTGCAAGACCGCTGGGTTTTATATTTCTTGAACCAATGCTCTCTGGAGCCCCGGGCTTGGAACATCGTTTGGTGAGCGTGATCATCTCGCGTTAGATGAACCCAACACCTTACTGACCTCGCCCACCTGAACCTTTCGTTCAGGATGACGACTCGGTGGACCCTTGCAGACACCCTCCCCCTCAGATTGGACGCATTTTGATTTGGATATTGTTGGACCTGGCCATCCTCGGCATCTTCACGGGTTTCTTGGCGGGTTTGTTGGGTGTGGGCGGTGGCTTGGTGCTGATTCCCATCCTCACCTACATGTTCCACAACGCTTTGGGACTTGATACGCCTTTGGCGGTCAAGATGGCGATTGCCACTGGCATGTCCACCATCGTCGTCACCTCCTTGGCCAGCACCCGCATGCACCACCAAATCGGCGCGGTGCGCTGGGACTTGGTCAAGGGCCTGACCCCTGGTTTGATTGTGGGCAGTTTGATCTCCAGTTTGTGGTTGTTCGCGTTCATCAACGGTGCTGTGCTGGCCTTGGTGTTTGCAGGCTTTGCGGCTTTTTCAGCCACGCAAATGTTGCTCGACCGCAAACCCAAACCCTCGCGTGACATGCCGGGCCCAGTGGGTCAAACCGCTGCAGGTGGCTTGATTGGTGTGGTCTCGGGCTTGGTGGGCGCAGGTGGCGCCTTCATGAGTGTGCCCTTCATGGTGTGGTGCAACGTGCCCATGCGCCAAGTGGTGGCCACCAGTGCCGCGCTGGGTTTTCCCATTGCTTTGTTCAATGCCGTGGGCTATGTGGTCAGCGGCTGGCAGGTCACCGGCACGCCGGTCTATTCGTTTGGCTATGTGTGGCTACCGGCTTTGTTGATGGTGTGCCTCAGCACCGTGTTCACCGCGCCCATCGGCGCACGCATGGCACACCGTTGGCCGGTCAAGCAACTCAAGCGCGCCTTTGCCGTGTTGCTTTATGCCTTGGCCACATCCATGTTCTACCGCGGCCTCACGGCTTGAGACAACGCGACAACGCCATCTCAGCCAAGCGCTTTAACGCAACACCAGCACGGGGATGTTGGCGTGCGTGAGGACCCCCAGGGTCTCACTGCCGAGCAACAATCGCTTGATGCCTTTGCGGCCATGCGAGGCCATCACAATCAATTCGGTGTTGAGTTGCTTGGCGGTATCAATCAAGCCTTGGGCAATGTCGTCCGACTTGACGACGCGGGTGTGAATATGCAAGCCCTTGGTCAGTGCCAAGGCTTGCACCTGGTCCAAGGTTGTTTGGGCAGCTGTTTCCCACTGTGATTCGATGCTCTTCACATCGACATCGCTGATGGCAAACGAGCCCTCGAAATACGTTTGGATGTAGTGCGGCACTACTTTCACCGCCACCAAATCAGCGCCAAACAACTGGGTCAATTCCATGGCGGTTTGCACGGCTTTTTCAGACAATTGAGAGCCATCGGTGGCCAGCAAAATTCGTTTGTACATGATGCTTCTCCTTCAAAATCGCTGAACATCTCACATGCATTCAGCGTGAAGAAGAGCTTAGGTCAGCGCCACCGCCATGTATTGACCAACATCAAGAAAACGCAGGTTGCTGGTACTGATGGAGGGCTGCACACACCATGGTGCTTGATCATGCACCAAGCCCATCCACAAGCCCCAAGCAGCTGTTGCGCTGAGGGTCAAGCCAGCCAAGCGGGTGCCCCTTGCAGACCAGCGCGAAGACACGGCACGGGGGCCTTTCAATTGGTCCCAAAGCAACGGCAGCAGTGTCAACATGGCACCCCCACCCAAAGCGAACATCAGCATCACCATCGCGCCCTGCCCCGGGCCGCCGCTGAACAAAGCCACCAACAAGGCCGAATACAGCAAGCCACAGGGCAACAAGGCCCAAGCCATGCCCAACAAGAGCGGCCCATAGGCTCGTTGTTGCAAAGCCTCTCGTTTGGCTGGTCCGGCCACGCGTTGCCAAAGCTGTTGAGCAGTGCGGGTCAGCCACACGGGTTGTTCACCGCGCCACAGCAGCAGCAAACCAAACAAGACCGCAGCCACATGCACCATGCTCCAGACCGGGCGAAAGCCTGCGCTTTGCAATGTGAGCCAACCGAGGGAGTCCATGGACATGGCGGCCAAAGCGCCCAAGCTGGCGTAGCCAACGAGACGCCCGCATTGAAACAACAGCACGTTGTGCCAGGCGCTGCGGGCTGGCCAACGTGAAATGCCCAAGCAAGCCGCGCCACACATGGCCAGACAATGGGGGCCACCCACCACCCCCATCAAGCCGGCGGTGATCAGCAATGAAGACAACATCAAAGGATTTTAGAAAAGTGGGATCGTTGTTGGTCCGATTGCACATAGCGATCGAACACCATGGCAATGGCACGCACAAAGTACCAGCCCAGCGCCGTGACTTCAATCGCTTGACCGGTGAGCCGCACCAAGCCTTGCTCGGTCATGGGCTGCAACTGGCGTAATTCTTGGGCAAAGCTGTCTTTGAAATTCAACAAGTGCGCAGATTCAATCGATTCGAAATCCACCTGCCCTTGACACATCAAGGCCATGATGATGCTGCGGCGGGTCAGGTCGTCCCGCGACAAAGCGATGCCGCGCACCACCGGCAATCGACCTTGGTTGAGCAGGTCTTCGTACTCATCGAGCTGCTTGGCGTTTTGCACATAGTTGGCCCCAATGCTGCCAATCGATGAAACCCCCAGCGACACCAGGTCGCAATCGGGTTGGGTGCTGTAGCCCTGGAAATTGCGGTGCAAACGTCCTTGCCGCTTGGCGATGCTCAACGCGTCCTGGGGCAAGGCAAAGTGGTCCATGCCGATGTAGACATAGCCGGCCGCTTGCATGGCAGCCAAGGCCATGGCGAGCATCGCTGTTTTTTGGGTGGCGTTGGGCAAGGTGCTGGCGTCAATGTGGCGTTGCGGTTTGAAGCGGGCCGGCAAATGTGCATAGCCATACAAGGCGACACGGTCGGGCTTCAAGTCCACCACCGTGGCCAAGGTGCGGGCCCACGATTGTTCGGTCTGCATCGGCAGCCCGTAAATCAAATCCAAATTGATCGATTCAAAGCCCAGCCACCGCGCTTCGTGCATCAGTGCTTTCACCTGCTCAGCCGATTGCTCGCGGTGCACCGCCACTTGCACTTGCGGGTCAAAGTCTTGCACACCCAAACTCAGGCGGTTGAAGCCCACATCAAACAAGGTTTGCAAGCGTTTGGCGTCCACCGTTCGCGGATCGACCTCGATGGAGAATTCACCGCCCGGTTGCAACTGAAAGGCGCTTTTCAGCGTGGTCATCAAATCGATGAGTTCAGGGTCTTTGAAATAAGTGGGCGTGCCGCCGCCAAAGTGCAACTGCGACACGCTTTGCCCATGGCCCAAGTGCGGCAACAGCAATTGGATTTCTTGCTTGAGGTGGTGCAAATAGGACACGGCCTTGCCATAGTTGCCGGTGATGACTTTGTTGCACGCACAGTAATAACACAAAGATGCACAAAAAGGAATGTGGACATAGAGTGAAAGCGGTACGGCATGGGCTCGGGCACCCAATCGGCGTTGGTCCAAGGCTTGCACATACTGGGCCTCGCCGTAAGCATCGACAAAACGATCGGCCGTGGGGTACGAGGTGTACCTGGGGCCCGGAACATCAAAGCGCTGTAAGAGTTCTGTAGAGATGTGCATGGTGGTCAGTGTTAGAGTGCGTACTGTGCTCTTTTGACAAGCATTCGTGTTTGAGCTAAATCAAACTTTTGTTGTTCCCCTCCGTCAAGCAAGGTCTGCAGACCGCCATGAATCCACAAAGTTTTAAAGTTGCCTGTTCCAACTGCAATTTGCGCGAGTTGTGCATGCCCGTCGATTTGAGCGCCGCCGACCTGGACCGCATCGATGATCTGGTGGGTACTCGGCGCAAAGTCAAACGCGGCGATTCCCTCTACCACCATGGCGCCGGCTTCTCTTCCTTGTATGCCATTCGCTCTGGTTTTTTCAAAACCAGCGTCACCTTGGAAGATGGCCGCGAACAGGTCACGGGGTTTCAAATGGCCGGTGAAATCATGGGTTTGGATGGCATCGTCAGCGACTTGCACACCTGTGACGCGGTGGCCTTGGAAAACGCCGAGGTCTGTGTCATGCCCTTTGACAAGATTGAAGAACTGTCCCGCGAGGTGAGCGCCTTGCAGCACCATGTGCACAAGATCATGAGCCGCGAAATCGTGCGCGAGCACAGTGTGATGATGATGCTGGGCAGCATGCGCGCCGAAGAACGTTTAGCGGCCTTCCTGCTCAACCTCACCCACCGCTTGCATGCCCGCGGCTTTTCGCGCTCCGAGCTGGTGTTGCGCATGACCCGCGAAGAAATTGGCAGCTACTTGGGTTTGAAAATCGAAACCGTCAGCCGCACCTTTTCCAAATTTGTCGATGAAGGCGTGCTCGAGGTCAAACAAAAAAACCTGCGCATCTTGCGCCCTGACACCCTGCAACAACTCGTCAACGCCCCCATCAACTGCTGACAGCCATTCAGGGTTTGCTGGCGTCCGTGGGCCTTGCCGACGTGGCCGCATGGTTGCGTGCTTGCATGGCCGGTGCCATGCCCCGGTCTTTGTTCAATTGCAAGTTGTGCGCCGCTCGCATCGCCGCTGGGTCGTCTTGCAAGGCCGTGTCATTGCCCTGAAACGCCACAAACGCTGAAATGAAACTGGCCACCACCACCAAGAGTGGCCCTGAAATCACCAACCAGACATGGCCGAAAGTCCACCAAGCGGGTTGTTGTGGGCTGGATGGCGTGTTCATATCGTGTCCTTTGTTCATCTTGTTGGCACCAAAAACACCGAGGGCTCGGTGATCTTGAACGGCTTGTCTGCATCGTTGCTGATGTCAAACCAAATTTTGTGAGAGCCCGGCTGCAAGGCGTTGTAGTCGATTTCCACGCGCAACGGTACCCAGCGCGACTGCGCGGGTTCGACCAAGATATCGTCGTCCACTTCAATTTCCAAACCATCCATGCCGTGCACATCAATGCGCAAGCGTTGCTGTGTTTCGGTGGCATTCATGAGTTGCAACCGGTAAACGTTTTCAATTTCACCCTTGCCACTGATGCGCGGCAAGTTTCTGTCCCGCACCACATCGACACGGAATGGCGTGCGGGCATACAAACTCCAGCCCAACACAACCATCAGCGTCCACAAAATGGCGGTGTAGACCAACACCCTGGGCCGGAAAATACGGCGAAACATTTCTGCTGTGGACCAGCCTTGCTTCATGGCGTTTTGCGTGGCGTAGCGCACCAAGCCTTGGGGGTAACCCATTTTGTCCATCACACCATCGCACACATCGGCGCAAGCACCGCAGCCAATGCACTCGTATTGCAGGCCGTGGCGAATGTCAATGCCCGTTGGACACACCTGAACACAGAGGTTGCAATCAATGCAAGCACCCAGGCCGGTTGCAGCCAAGCTGGCGCTGTGCGGCCGATGGCCACGAGGTTCACCGCGCTGTTCGTCGTAGGTGACGATCAAGGTGTCGTGGTCGAACATGGCACTTTGGAAACGCGCATAAGGGCACATGTATTTGCAGACTTGCTCGCGCATGAAACCCGCATTGCCATAGGTGGCGAAGCCGTAGAAAAACACCCAGAACACTTCCCATGAGCCCATGCGGGTTTGGAAAAATGCCAGGCCCAGTTCATGAATGGGCGTGAAGTAGCCCACAAAGGTGAAGCCTGTCCAGATGGAAAAACCCAGCCACACGATGTGCTTGTAGGTTTTCTTGACGCCTTTTTCCAAGCTGTAGTCGCCCGCATCCAAGCGCATGCGGGCGCTGCGGTCGCCTTCAATCTTGCGTTCGATGTACATGAAAATTTCGCTGTACACGGTTTGTGGGCAAGCGTAGCCACACCACAACCGCCCGGCGACTGCCGTGAACAAAAACAAAGACAGGGCACTGACCACCAACAAACCTGTCAGGTAAATGAAGTCTTGGGGATACAGCACCAAACCAAACACATAAAAGCGCCGCGCACCCAGGTCGAACAACACCGCCTGGCGCTGACCCCACTCTAGCCACGGCAGGCCGTAAAACACCAGTTGGGTGATGAACACCCCCAGCCAACGCCAATGGGCAAACACACCTTGTACCGTGCGCGGGTAAATCTTGGGTGTCGCCGCATACAAAAAAGCAGACGAGGCGTTCTCGTCAGCATGTATAGGGATGACCTTGTTATTGTTTGAATCAGAACTCAAGGTTTGGCTGCATCCGTGTTGTTGGAAAAAGACCAGACATAACTGGTGAGCACATGGATTTGCGAAGGACTGAGCCGGTCTTGTTGGGCCGGCATGATGTTTTGCTTGCCTTTGTTGACCATGGCCACGACAGCCTCTTCTCCCCAACCGTGCAACCACACTTTATCGGTCAGGTTGGGCGCGCCCACGGCAGCCATGCCTTGGCCATCCACGCCATGACAAGCGGCACAAGCGCTGAACTTGGGTTTGCCAAAACCAGCTTTGAGTGAATCATGCGGGCTGCCAGACAAACTCAACACGTAGTGGGCCACGTTGCGAATATCGTCGGGCGTGCCCACCGCAGCAGCCATGGGCGGCATGTTGCCCACACGGCCCAAGGTGATGCTTTCTTTGATCTTCTCGGGTGTGCCGCCATGCAACCAATCGCTGTCGGTCAGATTGGGATAGCCCTTGGAGCCTTGCGCATCCGAGCCGTGGCACTGGGCGCAGTTGTTCATGAACAAGCGTTCGCCAATGGCATGGGCCTTGGGGTCTTTGGCCACATCCTGCACCGACATGGCATCAAAGCGCGCATAAAGCGGCTGCAATGCGGCGTTGGCTTCCACCACTTCGGTGTCGTACTCGGCTTTGGATGACCAGGCTTTGCTGCCTGCGAACGAGCCCAAACCCGGGTACAAAAACAGGTAGGACAAGCCAAAGAGGATGGTGATGACGAACAGGCCCACCCACCACAAAGGCAAGGGGTTGTTCATCTCGCGCAAGTCTTCATCCCACACATGGCCGGTGGTGTTGTCAGCGTGGCCGACTGATTTTTTGCGGGCGGTCACCCACAACAACACCAAGCAAGCCAAGATACCGACCAGGGAAATGATGGCCACATAACTGGACCAAAACGAACTAGTGAAGTCACTCATGGCAATCCTTACTCATCCAAAAAGGGCAATTGGGACGCCTCTTCAAAGCGTCGGTCTTTCTTGCGATCCAAGACCCAAACCACAATGCCCATGAAACACAAGAAACTCAAAACGGTGGCGGCGGCGCGCAAAATGGTGATGTCGTCCATGGTGGTCCCTTACTTGAGCGCGCGGCCCATGGCTTGCAAATAGGCGATCAGCGCTTCCAGCTCGGTTTTGCCGCGCACCACATCAGACGCTTGCGCAATCTCTTCATCGGTGTAGGGCACGCCTGTCACGCGCAAGGCTTTCATGTGCGCAGGCATGGCAGCCGCATCCACCAAGTCTTTTTCAAGCCAGGGGTACGCCGGCATGTTGGACTCGGGCACCAGGTCACGCGGGTTGACCAAATGCACACGGTGCCATTCATCGCTGTACTTGCCACCCACGCGGTGCAAATCCGGGCCCGTGCGCTTGCTGCCCCACTGGAAGGGGTGGTCATACACAAACTCACCGGCCACCGAGTAGTGACCGTAGCGCAATGTTTCCGAGCGGAAGGGGCGAATCATTTGCGAATGGCAGTTGTAGCAACCCTCGCGCAAATACACATCGCGACCTGCGAGTTGCAACGCGGTGTACGGTTTGACGCCTTCAATCGGTTGCGTGGTGGATTTTTGAAAGAACAAAGGCACGATTTCAATCAGGCCACCAATGGCGATGACCAGGACGATCAAGACCACCATCAGCAAGCTGTTGGTTTCGATTTTTTCGTGGCTGAAGCCTTGAGCAGGTTTGTTGTCAGACATGGTTGTTCTCCTCAAGCGTGTGCCGCCAAAACGGCAGGGATGGGCACCGGTTCAACCCGACCTTTGAGCGCTGTCATGATGACGTTCCACAACATGACCAACATGCCAAACAGGTAGAGGGCACCGCCGACCACCCGCACCACGTAGTAGGGGTAGGTGGCTTTGACGCTTTCGACAAAGGTGTAGGTGAGCGTGCCGTCGTCATTGATTGAGCGCCACATCAAACCCTGCATGACACCAGCAATCCACATGGCGGCGATGTAGAGCACGATACCGATGGTGGCCGTCCAAAAATGCAACTCAATGGCCGGCACGCTGTGCATTTTTTTCTGACCGAACAAACGCGGAATCAGAAAGTAAATGGTGCCCATGGAGATGAGGCCCACCCAACCCAAAGCACCCGAGTGCACATGACCCACGGTCCAGTCGGTGTAGTGGCTCAAGGCGTTGACCGTCTTGATGGACATCATGGGGCCTTCAAAGGTGCTCATGCCATAGAAGGACAAGGACACGATCATGAAACGCAAGACAGGGTCGTCGCGCAATTTGTGCCAAGCGCCCGACAAGGTCATAACGCCGTTGATCATGCCGCCCCAGCTGGGCGCCAACAAAATGAGCGAAAACACCATGCCCAAAGACTGTGTCCAATCGGGCAATGCGGTGTAGTGCAAATGGTGCGGGCCAGCCCACATGTAGGTGAAGATCAAAGCCCAAAAGTGCACGATCGACAAGCGGTAGGAGTACACAGGGCGTTCAGCTTGCTTGGGCACGAAGTAATACATCATCCCCAAGAAACCAGCGGTGAGAAAAAAGCCCACCGCGTTGTGGCCATACCACCACTGCACCATGGCGTCTTGCACACCGGCATACACGGAGTAGGACTTCATCCAACCGGCTGGGATTTCAGCACTGTTGACCAAGTGCAGCACCGCCACCGTGAGGATGAAGGCACCGAAGAACCAATTGGCCACATAAATGTGTTTGACCTTGCGCTTGGCAATGGTGCCGAAAAACACAATGGCAAACGACACCCAGACCAAGGTGATCAAGATGTCAATCGGCCACTCCAACTCGGCATACTCTTTGCCGGTGGTGTAGCCCAGCGGCAAGCTGATGGCAGCGGCCACGATGACCAAGGTCCAACCCCAGAAGGTGAAGGCCGCCAAGCCCGGTGCGAACAAACGTGTTTGACCGGTGCGTTGCACCACGTAATAGGTCGAGGCAAACAAAGCCGAGCCGCCAAACGCAAAAATCACCGCATTGGTGTGCAAGGGGCGCAGGCGACCGTAGCTGAGCCACGGAATGCCGAAATTCAGCTCGGGCCATGCGAGTTGAGCGGCGATGATCAAGCCGACCAACATGCCCACCACGCCCCAAACCACGGTCATGATGGCGAATTGCCTGACCACGGTGTCGCTGTAATTGTTTTGTAATGAAGAACTCATGAGCTGCCTTTCACGTATCTGTCCTCAGTATCAGATCGGGTCTGCTTGTTTGGTTTGACCTAGGTCAATCGTTGCGAAGAATTCGTTCGCCCTCGCCTTCCATCGCTTCGAATTGCCCTTTGTGAACGGCCCACCACAGCGCGATCAACACGAACAAAACCAAAACCACCGACAAAGGAATGAGCAAATACAAAATGTCCATGTCAGCCCTTTTGTGTTGCCAAGGTGTTCGTTCGAGGTGGCCTTGCCAACTGCAACGAATACAAGACCACAACGAGTGAACTGAGCGCCATGCCCAAACCGGCCAACCATGGGGGCAAGTAGCCCATGAAGGCCAAAGGCACACACACCGCGTTGTAGGTTGCAGCCCAGATCAGGTTGTGCCGCACCACCGTTTGCGTGCGTTGGGCCAAGGCCAGGGTGTCGGCAACCGCCATCAGGTGGTGGCCTTGCACCACCACATCCGAGCGGGCCTGTGCCAAGGGCACCGCCTCACCAAAAGCAAATGACACATGGGCCCCAGCCAACACCGGCATGTCATTGAAACCATCACCCACCATGGCCACATGCAGACCCTGGGCTTGCAAATTCTTGACAAACTGCAGCTTGCCTTCCGGGGAGCAACGCGCTTGCACCTGCGCTTGGGGCCATTGCAAACGGTTGGCAATGCGGTCCACCGCAGCGGCTGTGTCGCCCGACAACAGAAACAGCTTCAAGCCTTGGTCTTGCAGCGCTTGCAGGCTTTGCACCGCGTCGTCGCGCAAACGCTCTAGGAATTCAAAGGAGGCCAGCCAACCGTTGTCATCGCACAAATGCACTTGTGCGGTCAAGGCCTTGAGCGGCACCAAACATGGCGCCTGACCGCTTTGGCAAAACGCCAAAGCACCCAAACGCAGTTCGCGCACGGCTTGACCTTGGTCGTTCACGACGCGACCCGACACGCCCTGCCCCACTTCTTCTTGCACCGCTTGCATGGGCAAGCAGTCCTCTGTCTGCGGCCACAACTGCGCCACGGCGCGCGAAAAAGGATGGACCGAATGACGCGCCAAACTCGCGGCCAACTTCAACACCGCCGATGGCAACGGGCTGGCCGCATCATTCAAATGCCATACACCCTGAGGTGTGATCAGGGTTTGCAAAACCATGCGGTCTTCGGTGAGCGTGCCGGTTTTGTCAAACACCACCGCATCCACTTGCGCCAAACTTTCCAGAGATTGCACATCACGCAGCAACACCCCTTGTCGGGCCAATTGCCCGGCAGCCGCCAACATGGCAGCCGGCGTGGCCAAGGACAAAGCGCAAGGACAAGTGACGATGAGCACCGACACCGCCACCATGAGTGCGTGCCCTGGCGACGTGGACCATGCCAGTGCAGCACTCAAACCAGCGGCCAACAACACGGCCGCCAAAAAAGGTTTCGCCACGCTGTCGGCCAAAGCGGCCAAGCGCGGTTTGTGCAGCGAGGCACTTTGCATCAGGCGCACAATGTCTGCATAGCGGGTGTGTTCACCCAGACGCAGCACTTTCATCTGGATGGTTTCGCGCAAGTTGTGCGAGCCGGCCATCAGCGTGTCACCGGCATGGCGTTCTAGCGGTGCAGATTCACCAGTGAGCAACGCTTCTTCCACCCAAGTGTGGCCTTGCAACAGCTCGCCATCGGCGGCAAACACCTCGCCTGGATGCACTTGCAGCACATCGCCCACACGCAGTTGATGCAGGGCCACGGTTTCCAATCCACCCTGCTTGGTTTGGCGTTGCACACTTTGCGGCAAGCGGTTGATCAAGGCCTCCAAGGAACCCGCCGTGCGTTCACGCAAGCGGGTTTCCAACCAACGCCCGGTGAGCAAGAAAAACACAAACATGGTGAGCGAGTCGAAGTACACCTCGCCGCCGAGCAAGCCATCGGGGTCGAACACAGCAGCAGAACTGACGATGAAGGTGACCCAGATGCCCAAGGCCACGGGCAAGTCCATGCTGATGCGACCATGCTTCAAATCACGCCACGCGGCCTTGGAGAAAACGTCGGTGGCGAAAAACATCACCGGCAAGGTGAGCACCCAAGAGGCCCACTTCAACAAGGACAACATATTGGGCGCAATGTCCCCGGGCTCGGCCACGTACACCGGCCAGGCATACATCATGACTTGCATCATGCACAGGCCCGCTACCAACCAACGCCACAGATGCTGACGCACCTGCGCTTGACCCGCTTGGCGTGACACGAAATCGTTGGCGGGCACGGCCTGGTAACCGGCTCGGGACAAAGCATCGAGCCATTGCGACGGACGCACTTCGTGCGCCGACCAGGTGATTTGGGCGCGGTGCGTGGCCCCGTTGACGGTGGCTTGTTTGACACCGGGCACCGAACACAAAGCGGCTTCGACATTCAAAGCACAAGCGGCGCAATGCATGCCTTGCACCACCACTTGCGACGCCCATGTGGCCGATGCAGTGCCATCGTCATGGCGTTGGGTTTCGGGTTGGCTGAAGGCGGCCCAGCTCTGCGGGTCGTCGAGCAAGGCATAGGCGGAATTCATACCCGCCAGCTTAAGGACGCGCGCAGAAACGAAGCTTGATCTAGGTCAAGACATGCGGGATGGTTTGCACAATGCGGCGTTTTGGGTTAATGCCCAGTCGACGTGTTCACACACGATGGGGTTGTCGTGGCTTTGCCAAGCCTGCAAAGCCTGCAACAAATGAGGCACCCAAGCTTCTTTGTCAGCTTGGCGCAAGGCGTTGCCTGCGGCCACCGCCAAATTGCGCAACCAACGCACATGGCCGATGCGTCGAATCGCGCTGCCCTCGGTGTAGTGCAAAAAATCTTTTTCAGTCCACGCCAACAGCTGCACCAAGGAGGACGCACCCAAACCATGGCGCTCTTCGAAGTCGGGCAAGGCACTGCGCTTGGCAAACTTGTTCCAAGGACACACCAATTGGCAATCATCACAACCGTAGATGCGGTTGCCCATCAGGGGACGCAGTTCCAGTGGAATGCTGCCCGCATGCTCAATCGTCAGGTAAGAAATGCACCGACGGGCATCGAGTTGATAAGGCGCGACGATGGCTTGGGTAGGACATGCGGTGATGCAAGACGTGCAACTGCCGCAATGCTCGGTCACGGGGGGTGTGGGTTCAAGTGCCACATCGACAAAGATTTCACCCAGGAAGAAAAACGACCCTGCCTCGCGTTGCAACACCAAGGTGTGTTTGCCACGCCAGCCTTGGCCGCTGCGCACGGCCAACTCGGCTTCCAACACGGGGGCTGAATCGGTGAACACACGGTGCCCCAGGGGCCCCATGTGGGCTTGAAGTGTGTCAGCCAGTTGCTGCAAGCGTTGACGCATCACCTTGTGATAGTCGCGTCCACGCGCATACACCGAGACCACGGCTTGACTCGGGTCTTGCAAGCGCGCGAGTTCATGGCTCAACCATGCGGGCGAGGCTTGCGGCAGGTAATCCATGCGGGCGGTGATGATGCTCAAGGTGCCGGGTTGCAACTCGGCGGGCCGCGCGCGGGTCAGGCCGTGGCGCGCCATGTAGGCCATGTCACCGTGATAGTTTTGCCCCAACCAAGCCAGCAAACCAGGCTCGGCGTCGAGCAGGTCCACCGGGGCCACGCCAATTTGGGAGAATCCCAGCTGCTGGCCCCAGGTTTGCAAATCCGCCAACAACTGTTGCTGAAGCTTGGACACGTTTTCCTTTGATTGAAATGCCGATTGTAAAAACACTGCACTGGACGGATGAAGCGGCTTGCCAAGCGTTTGCGCAAGCCTTGGTGCAGCGTCCGCTTTGGGGCCAGGCTTTGGTCTGTTTGCATGGTGAACTGGGTGCGGGCAAAACCACCTTGGTGCGTCACCTGTTGCAGGCCATGGGTGTCACCGGCCGCATCAAAAGCCCCACGTATGCCGTGGTGGAACCCTATGAACTTGTTTCAGCCCAAGGCCTGCAAGCCATTTGGCATTTCGACTTTTACCGTTTCTCCGACCCGCGCGAATGGGAAGACGCCGGCTTCAGAGACCTGTTTGTGAGCCCCGGTTTGAAGCTGTGCGAATGGCCTGAAAAGGCGCACGGTTTTTTACCTGTGCCCGACTTGGACATCTTCATTGACGTGCTGAACGAGCATGAACGCGCAGTGCGTTTGCAAGCCCACACGACCTTGGGTGAAGGATTGTTGGCATGAAGACAGCACCCAACCGACGCGACTTGCTCAAGGCCAGCAGCTTGGTGCTGTTCTTGGGTCAAGCCGAGTTGGCACGCGGCGCAAGCATCTTGGCGGTGCGGGTTTGGCCCGCCGCCGACTACACCCGCGTGACCATCGAATCCGACACAGCCCTGCGCACCCAACAAACCTTTGTCGAGCAGCCACCCCGTTTGGCCGTGGACATTGAAGGCATCGAATTGAACGCGGCCTTGCGCGAGTTGGTGGGCAAGGTGCGCAGCGACGACCCCTACATCGTTGGGGTGCGTGTGGGCCAGTTCAATGCGACCACGGTGCGTTTGGTGCTCGATTTGCGCCAAGCGGTCAAACCGCAAGTGTTCAATTTGGCGCCGGTCCTCAGCGGGCAATCGCAGTTTCAACACCGCTTGGTCTTGGACCTGTACCCGGTGGCGCAAATCGATCCCTTGGAAGCCTTGATTGCCGAGCATGTGCAAAGCGACAAGAAAAGCAAAGACGCCTTGGAAGAGTTGATTGCCAAGCAGCAAACCAGCCCGCCCCCCGCACCTGCCAACACCCCAGCTGCAAGCCCCACCCCCGCTGCGCCAGCGGTGGCCACTGCGCCCAAGCCAGCCAGCACCCCTGCCCCAAGCAGCCAACCCAGCACGTCAAACAACAAGCCCAGCGCGCCTGAGCCCAGCTACGACCGATTTGTGGTGGTCGCGCTCGACCCCGGTCATGGCGGCGAAGACCCGGGGGCGATCGGCCCCAATGGCACCAAAGAAAAAGACGTGGTGCTGCAAATGGCGCACCGTTTGAAGGAGCGCATCAACAACACGGTGCTGAAAACCAAAAACGGTCAGTTGCCATTGCGCGCGTTCCTCACACGCGATGCAGATTTCTTTTTGCCCTTGCATGTGCGGGTGCAAAAAGCGCAAAAGGTGCAAGCCGATTTGTTCATCAGCTTGCATGCCGATGCTTTTTTCACGCCTCAAGCGCGGGGTGCCAGCGTGTTTGCCCTCAGCCAAGGCGCAGCCTCCAGTGCCGCCGCGCGTTGGATGGCCAACAAAGAAAACGGTGCCGATGCGATTGGCGGCCTGAACCTCAAGGTGCAAGACAAAACGGTGCAACGCGCACTGCTTGACATGAGCACCACCGCGCAAATCAACGACAGCATGAAGCTGGGCAACGAGATGCTGGGTCAAATTCGGCGCGTCGGCAAATTGCACAAACCGCAAGTCGAGCAAGCCGGTTTTGCAGTGCTGAAAGCGCCCGACATTCCCAGCCTGTTGGTGGAAACGGCTTTCATCAGCAACCCGGAAGAAGAGGCCTTGCTCAACAGCGAGGTCTACCAAGTGAAACTGACTGAAGCCTTGATGCGCGGTATTGAAAATTATTTCTTGCGCAACCCACCGATGGCGCGCAACCGCTCAACCTGAGGTCTTCACCCGCCAAAAGCCCCACAAAGCCATCAGGCCAGGCACCAAGATCATGGCCCAAATGACTTTCTCAAAATTGGCCTTGACCCAACCGATGTGGCCAAACAAATAGCCGGCCATGCCAATGCCCACCACCCACAGCACCGCACCCACCACGTTGTAAGCACTGAAGCGACGACGGTCCATGTGGCTGACACCGGCGACAAACGGTGCGAAGGTGCGCACAAAGGGCATGAAGCGGGCAATGACGATGGTGATGCCACCAAAGCGTTCGTAAAAAGCATGGGCTTTGTCGTAGGCGTCACGGTTGAACCAACGGGTTTGGCTTTGCAACATGCGTGTGCCAAAGTGGCGGCCAATCAGGTAGTTGCATTGGTCGCCCAAGATCGCGGCGATCAACAGCAAGGTCAAGACCAAGGGCAGGTTCAAGAGGCCCGCACCGGCCATCGCGCCCACCACAAAGAGCAAAGAATCGCCGGGTAAAAACGGCATCAGCACCACCCCGGTTTCGACAAAGATGATCAAAAAAAGCGCGGCATAGACCCAAGCACCGTAAGCCTGCACGAAGGCTTCCAAGTATTGGTCGATGTGCACGATGAAATCGATGAGCAGCGCAAGTGTTTCCATGCCAGCATTATCAATCGCCTTGGTGACCATGCTGGGCTGCTGTGTATGGGCTCTCCCCTAGAATGGGCCGCGTGAATCTTTCCCATCCGGCGCGACGCCCCATCCGTGAACTCCCCGACGAACTGATCAGCCAAATCGCCGCTGGCGAAGTGGTGGAACGCCCCGCGTCGGTGGTGCGTGAATTGGTGGACAACGCCTTGGATGCCGGGGCCACGCAAGTGGTGGTGCGTTTGCAAGAAGGCGGCGTGCGCCTCATCAGCGTGGAAGACGATGGCGTGGGTCTTGAAGCCGCTGACATGCCGCTGGCACTGCGCCGACACGCCACCAGCAAGATCAGCAGCTTGCACGACCTGGAGTCCGTGGCCACCATGGGCTTTCGCGGCGAGGCCTTGGCCGCCATTGCGGCTGTGTCTGAACTCAGCATGCTGTCGCGCACCGCCTCCCAAGACCACGCCATGCAACTCGATGCGCGCAGTGGTGAACTGCGACCCGTGGCCCGCACCGTGGGCACCACGGTGGAAGTCAAAGAACTGTTTTTCAGCACACCCGCACGGCGCAAATTTTTGAAGTCCACCGCCACCGAGTTGGCACATTGCGTGGAGTCGTTGCGCCGCCATGCCTTGGCCCGCCCTGATGTGGGTTTTGCGCTCTGGCATGACGGCAAGCTCAACGCCCAATGGCGCGCCCACACCCATGCACAAGCGCTGGATGTGCGCTTGGCCGATGTGTTGGGCGACGATTTTGTGCAGTCTTCCATCGCCATCGACCATGTGCACGGCGGCGTGCATGTGGTGGGTCGTGCCGGTTTGCCCGATGCAGCGCGGGCACGGGCCGACCATCAATTTGCCTATGTGAATGGCCGCTATGTGCGTGACCGGGTGCTGAGCCACGCCGCGCGCAGTGCCTATGAAGATGTGTTGCATGGACAGCGCCAACCGGTCTATGCCCTGTACATCCGCATGGACCCAACCCGTGTCGATGTGAATGTGCATCCCACCAAAATCGAGCTGCGTTTTCGCGACAGCCGCGAGGTGCACCAAGCCGTGCAACATGCGCTGTCGCAAGCCTTGTCGGTGTCACGCGCGGGCCAAAGCAGCACGGGTGCATGGGCAGCACCAAGCCCCTTCCAAGAGCGCCAACAAGCCATTGCATCCCTGCAATCGTTTGGGCAAGCTTCGGCGTTTCAATCCGGCTTGCCGTGGAGCGGCGCAGGCCATGTCGTGAATGATTTGCAACCCCTTTGGCCAACAGCTGATCCACCCTCTGTTTGGACAACTGCCACGGCCCGCACCGAAGCACAAGCGCTGCCCGAGGGGGAGTGGCCTTTGGGCAAAGCCTTGGCGCAGCTGCAAGGCGTCTACATCTTGGCGGAAAACAAGCAGGGCTTGGTGGTGGTGGACATGCATGCGGCGCACGAACGCATCGTTTATGAACGCCTGAAAACACAACTCGCGCAACACCATTTGCAAAGCCAAGCGCTCTTGATTCCCGCTTCTTTTGCCGCCACGCCTGAAGAAATGGCCACGGCCGAAACCCATGCCAATGTGCTGGCCGAGCTGGGCTTGGAGCTGTCCAACCTGAGTGCGCAGTCTTTGGTGGTGCGCCGTGTGCCGGCCTCGTTGGCGCAAGGCGACGCGGTGGCTTTGGCGCGCAGCGTGCTTGCCGAGTTGGCGCAGCATGAAGCGCACACGGTGCTGCAACGCGCCCGCGACGATGTGTTGGCGGCGATGGCTTGTCATGGCGCGGTGCGGGCCAACCGACAACTCAGCTTGGAAGAAATGAACGCCTTGCTGCGGCAAATGGAAGTCACCGAACGTGCCGACCAATGCAACCACGGTCGCCCCACATGGCGACAACTGGGCATGCGCGATTTGGACAGTTTGTTTTTGCGAGGCCGTTGATGCAAGCAAGCTTGTTGATCTTGTTGCTGTCCCTGTCGATTGGCTTGCAACCGGTCTCCACCGATTTGTACCTGCCCGCCTTGCCCGGCCTGGCCCTGGATTTGAACGCCAGTGTCGGCATGGTGCAGTTCACGCTCAGTGGTTTGCTGCTGGCCTTTGGCATTTCGCAATTGCTGTGGGGGCCGTTCTCTGACAAGGTGGGTCGGCGTCCCATCATGTTGTTTGGTTTGGGTTTGTACTTGGTGGCCGCTGTGGGCTGTGTGCTGAGCAACTCGATTGGCGTGCTGATTTTTTGGCGGGTGTTGCAAGGCATTGGCATGGGCGCGGTCATCACCAGCGCACGAGCTGTGGTGCGTGATTTGTACCAGCCGCTTGAAGGCGCGCGTGTCATGTCCAAAACCATGACAGGTCTGGGTGTGCTGGCCTGTACCAGCCCACCCTTGGGTGGTTTCTTGAGCCAACACTGGGGCTGGCAAGTGGCCCTGATGTCGGTGGCTTTGTATGGCGCGGTCACCCTGTGCATGGTGGCTTGGTTTTTCCAAGAGAGCATTGAAACCCGCAACCCCAAGGCCCTGCACCTGCCCACCATGGTGAAGATTTGGTGGCAGGTGTTGCAACACCCCACCTTCCGCGCATTTGCCTTGTTGTCCCTCGCCGCTTACGGCGCTTTGTTCACTTACTTGGCCACGTCGTCCTTCGTGTTCATCGAGGTGCTGCACCTGAGTGGCTTGCAACTGGGTTGGATTTTGTCGTCCATGTCCTTGGTCTACATCACGGGCACGCTGGTGTGCCGCTCTTTGCTGCGCCATGTGGGCATGCGCCGCACCATCGCTTTGGCCGGTGCCTCCAGCGCCCTGAGTGGCCTGAGTTTGTGCCTCTTGGTCTACAACGATGCGGCCACGGCCACCGGCTTGGTGTTGGCCATGTACCCGATGATCTTGGCCCACGGCATCCACCAGCCCATCGGGCAAAGTGGCGCGGTTGGTCCGTTTCCGCTCTCCGCCGGCGCAGCGTCGGCCTTGAATGGTTTTTTGATGATGTTGGCCGCGTTCATCACCAGCGGTTGGCTCAGCCGCAGCATCGACGGCACGCTGTTTCCTTTGGCCCATGGCGTCGCCTTTTGGAGCATCGTGTTGGCGCTGACCGCTTGGACTTTGGTGCAATGGCATGGTGAACCCCGCACCTCCGATTGAGTTGAACCCCGCGTGGGATGGTCTGGCCATTGCTGGCCCGACCGCCACCGGCAAAACCGCCTTGGCACTGGCCTTGGCACAACATTTCGCGGTCGAAATCATCAGCGTCGATTCCGCGCTGGTTTACAAGGGCATGGACATTGGCACGGCCAAACCCAGCGCCGACGAATTGGCGCAGGTACCCCACCATTTGATCAACATGCGCGACCCCGCTGAGCCCTACAGCGCCGCCGACTTTGCGCGTGACGCCACGCGCTTGATGAGCGAGATTCGTGCGCGTGGCAAGCTGCCTTTGTTGGTGGGCGGCACCATGCTGTATTTCAAAGCGCTGATGGACGGCTTGGATGATTTGCCGCTGGCGCAACCCGAGGTGCGCGCCCAGATTCAAGCCCACGCCGCGCAACACGGCTGGCCTGCACTGCACGCCGAATTGGCTTTGGTGGATCCCATCACCGCCGCGCGTTTACCGCCACATGACGCGCAGCGCATCTCGCGCGCTTTGGAAGTCTGGCGTGTCAGCGGCCAAACGCTGTCCTCGTTTTTCGGCGCCAGCAAAGTGGCGGGGCCGCGCATCGCCATGTTGTCTTTGGAGCCCAGCGACCGCGCATGGCTGCACGAGCGCATCGCGCTGCGTTTTGACCAGATGCTGCACGCCGGTTTGGTGGCCGAGGTGCAAGCGCTGCGTCAACAGCCCCACTTGCACGCCGACCTGCCGTCGATGCGCTGTGTCGGTTATCGGCAGACCTGGGAATCGTTGGACCTGGCCGAGAGAGTGGCCACAGGCCCGTCTGCAGGCCTGGCTGACGATGGGCAAGCTCCGGACGCGTCTGCTTTGCTGAGCGAGCAAGCCATCGCGCTATTGCGCGAGAAAGGCATCGCCGCCAGCCGCCAACTCGCCAAGCGCCAACTCACTTGGTTGCGCAGCATGCCGGATCGTCACGTCATCGCCTGCGACCAAGACGACGTGCTGGCCGCCGCTTTGGACGTCATACGAAAGCTGCGGGACTGAGTGGTGGAACTTCGGACCGTCCACCGCCTGGAGGTGAAACCGCTGCGCCGTCGCGCGGTCAAGGCCCGGGCTCTTCAAGGCCTGGATGTGAAACCGCCACGCCACCCATCGTGAACATGGATGTGCTCTTCAACGACCATGACCTGCTGGTGGTGAACAAACCCAGCGGCCTGCTGAGCGTGCCCGGCAAAGGGCCGGACAAACAAGACTGTGTGTGGACGCGCTTGCAAGTGCTGCACCCCAGCGCCTTGGTGGTGCACCGCCTCGACCAAGCCACCTCCGGCCTGATGGTGTTTGCCTTGAACGCCCCAACCCAGCGGGCGCTCAGCATGGCGTTTGAAGCGCGGCTGGTGGACAAGCAATACCTGGCCTGGGTCGAGGGCGTGCTGCCGGTGTCAGACGATTGGCAAACCATCGATTTGCCGATTTTGTTGGATTGGCCGAACAGGCCGGTGCACATCATTGACGCCAGCGGCAAACCCAGCGTCACGCGCTGGCGTTGCGTGCAGCAGCACGCCACGCTGCCCGGCTCTTTGCTGGAACTGCAGCCGCAAACTGGCCGCACGCACCAACTGCGGGTGCACCTGAACGCCATCGGCCACCCGATGTGGGGTGACGCCTTGTATGCGCCGCCCGAGGTGTTGGCGCGCGCGCCGCGTTTGCTGTTGCATGCGCAGATGCTGGCGTTGACGCACCCGGTGACGAGCCAGGCGCTCAGTTGGACTTGTGAGCCGTCGTGGTGAAGTCACGCTTTGGACGCCTGGTCTGTTGAGTTCGTCTTGCAGTGAAGTCACGCTTAAGCCGCCCGCCATGGGGACTCATTTTTCTGGTCTTTCGCTCAAAAAATGGTCCCCAGGCCGTGCGGCTTCACGGTGATTTTTGCTCGACCAAAATACCCTGCTTTTGGCATAGGGGTCAGCAAGGACAGGCCTTGCAAGCTTTTTTATGATACATAAATTCAGCGTTTTGCTAAAAACTTGTATCACTGACAGCCATGAAGTCACGGTTAAGCCGCCCGTTTTGTAGTCCTCTTCAAGCCACGAAGTCACGTCTAAGCCGCCCGCCATGGGGGCCCATTTTGCTGCTCTTTCGCTCACAAAATGGCCCCCAGTCCGTGCGGCTCTGAAGTGATTTTTCAGCGTAAGGAGGAACAGATTGCGAAAAATCACTTTCAGTCATTTAGTCAGCCAATCCATCCTCTTCGGCTTGGCAAACATGGTGGGTCGGACCGCGCGAACGTTGCCGCTTGCGGCGGTGAGCGTCGGCCGAGCCCACCGTGGTTGGCAAGCCTGGCGTGTCTTCAATAGGCGAACAAAACCGTGGTTGGCAAGCTAAATCGTGACTTCAGAGGCGAGCAGCAGAACCATGGCTGGCAAGCTCGCGTGAATTAATTGGAATCTGACCCCCATTCCCGAGGGTCAATTGTCAGCACGAACCGGCCGCAAATACCATCGACTATGATGCCCCTTCCCAGCGACAAACCTCTGAATTCACCATGACCGACGCCACCACCTTGGACCTGCAACCCACCCTCACTTGGTCGGACGACCTGGTGTTGAACATGGACAAAATGGACCAAACCCACCGCGAGTTTGTCGACATGCTGGCCGCCACCGAAACCGCGCCTGACGACAAGCTGATCGACAGCTTCATCGACTTGTTGGCCCACACCGAAGAACACTTCAGCGGCGAAAACCAGTGGATGCAAGACGTGGACTTTGGGCCTGGTGGCTGCCACACCGACGAACACGAGATGATCTTGAAAGTGATGCGCGAAGCGCTGCGCCGTGGTCAAACCGATGGCAATTTGTCGCTGGTGCGCCAACTCACCGGCGAAATTGGCGTCTGGTTTGACGGCCACGCCAAGAGCATGGACGCGGTGCTGGCGATGTACTTGAAAGAAGTGCAGTACGACCCGGTCACCCGCATCGTGCACAAACCCCAAGCGCGCCCCGAGGGCGCCGCGCCGCCCGAATGCGGTGTCCCTTTGGATGAAGCCCCTGCTGCTTAAGCCCTGCCGCTTAAGCCCTGCACTGCCCCAACCCTGAAGGCGTTTGGGCATCGAACTACTGACGCCGCCTCACCAAGTCAAGCCGCCTGCTTCAAGCCTTGATGTTGGGTCATGTTGAAGGCTTGCGCCAGCAATTCAAACGAGCGCAGTTGCACCGCCGGGTCGTGGGTCCAGGTGCACACCACCAATTCCTCCAGCGACAAACCCGTGGCCAGTGCCTGCAACTTGGCGCGGGCTTGCGTGGGCGTGCCGATCAGCGCCTGCGAGCGCAGGGCGTCCATCTCGTGCAGTTGTGCCGCACTCAAACCCGCCACGGCTTCCACGGGTGACAGCAAGGGGCCGGCCAAGCCTTTGTTGCGGTCCATGCGCCAGCGAGCGCGGGTTTGGAACTGCAGTGCCGCTTCGGCTTCGGTGTCGCAGACCAGCGCCGAGACGCAAATCGTGGCCTGTGCTTGGCTCAAAAAAGGACTGGGGCGAAACTGGCTGCGGTAGATGTCCAAGGCCTGCTCCACACCCACGCCGTCGCTGAAAAAATAGGCAAAGGCATAAGGCAGGCCCAGATGCGCGGCCAACTGCGCGCCGTAATTGGAACTGCCCAATATCCACAAACTGGGCGCGGTGCGGCCCATCGGGTAGGCCCACACGCCCTGTCCTGGGTGGCCGCTGGGCATGGTCTGCCCGCTCACCCAAGCCTGCAATTCCATCACTTGCTGCGGGAATCGCTCTGAGGCATGGCGATCGGGGTTGAGGAGTTGCGAGGTGCGGCCATCGCTGCCCGGTGCACGGCCCAAACCAAGGTCGATGCGCCCGGGGGCCAAGGCGTCCAGCACGCGAAATTGCTCGGCCACTTTGAACGCTGAATAGTGCGGCAGCATGACCCCCGCGCTGCCCAAACGGATGCGCGTGGTGCGCGCCGCAATCGCCGCCAGCAACACCTCAGGCGCGGTGCCCGCGATGCTGGCCAAGCTGTGGTGCTCGCTCACCCAAAACCGCTCGTAGCCCCAGTCTTCGCAGCGTTGTGCCAGGGCCAGCGTGTTGCGAATGGATTCATCTTGCGGGCGTCCTTTGGACACCACGGATTGGTCGAGCACGGAGAGTTTGAGCATGCAGCCATCATAGGCACCCGCCATCCGCTGTCGCGCAGGTCTACGGGGTCGACAAAAAAGCCGCTGGGGCACAGCGGCTGTGAGGGAGAAGTCGAGAAAAGGTGGTCAGGCCGGGTCTGCTTCAGCGGGTGCGGCGGGCGTGGCTGTGGCCGCAGGACGGCGTTTGGGCCCCAAGCGGATGGTCAGCATGGCTTGGAAATAGCCCCGCAACCAGCCCATGTCCACCGGCTTGCGCAGCACATGTGTGCCTTCGGGCAAGTCACCCAGCTCGGCGATTTCTGCTGCGTTCAGACCGGTGATGACGATGACCGCCACCTGGGCGAACTGCGGATGGCCGTGCAACTGGCGCAGCATTTCGACACCGTCGATGCCGGGCATGTGCAGGTCGGCCACCAAGACCTGCGGCTTGAGCGCTGGCAAATCGAGCAAAGCTTCAATGGCCGAACCGGAGATGGTGGCGTCAATCGGCAGGTCCCACTGGTCGAAATGGGCGCGGTACATGGCGCGGGTGGCAGGATCGTCCTCGACCACCAACACCCGCAGGTATTTGCCGTCTTGCACACCCACAGCGGGGACCAAGGCTGAGCGGTTTTGGTAGTCGTAAATGGACTGGATGGAGATGCGTCGGTGGCCGCCCTGTGTTTTCCAGGCTTGCAGTTCGTTTTTCTCAACCAAGGTTTGCACCGAGCCAACAGACAAGTTGAGGAGTTTGGCGGCGTAACTGGTGCCACAGTATTCGTCGCTGGAATCGGGGGTGGCTTTGTGGCTCATGGGGCTCTCCGCGGCAAGTATTTGTTTAAAAAATGAATCAAAACGAACTAAAGTTTATTGCACATTCAACCAATTCGAATTGAATTGAGCCCCAATTTAGTGAATTTTTGGGATTAAATGATTCATTTTGTATTTATAAACAACACTTGCCAGCGGAAAAATGGCGACCTGAGGCTTATTTCAGGGCCTTGAAGCGCACGCGCTTGGGCTTGGCGCCCTCTTCACCCAAACGCTTTTTCTTGTCGGCTTCGTACTCTTGGTAGTTGCCGTTGTAGAAGACCCATTGGCTGTCGCCTTCAGCGGCCAAGATGTGCGTGGCAATGCGGTCCAGGAACCAGCGGTCGTGGCTGATGACCATCACCGAGCCCGCGAACTCCAGCAAGGCGTCTTCCAAAGCGCGCAAGGTTTCCACGTCCAAGTCGTTCGAGGGTTCGTCCAGCAGCAGCACATTGCCGCCTTCGATGAGGGTTTTGGCCAGGTGCAAACGACCGCGTTCACCACCTGAGAGCGTGCCGACTTTTTTCTGCTGGTCGCCACCGTTGAAGTTGAAGCGACCGCAATAGGCGCGGCTGGGCATTTGAAACTTGCCCACGGTGAGGATGTCCAAGCCGCCCGAGACGTCTTCCCACACCGTTTTCTCATTCGACAAGTCGTCGCGGTTTTGATCGACAAACGCCATCTTCACGGTTTGGCCAATCTTCACCTCGCCGCTGTCGGGCTGCTCTTTGCCCGCGATGAGTTTGAACAAGGTGGATTTACCCGCGCCATTGGGGCCGATGATGCCGACGATGGCACCGGCGGGCACTTGGAAGCTCAGGTTGTCGATGAGCACGCGGTCGCCAAACGACTTGCTGACGTTTTTAAATTCAAACACCTCGTTGCCCAAACGCTCGGCCACGGGGATGAAAATTTCTTGCGTCTCGTTGCGTTTTTGGTATTCGTAATCGGAGAGTTCTTCAAACCGTGCCAAACGCGCCTTGCTTTTCGCTTGACGGCCTTTGGGGTTTTGACGCGCCCACTCCAGCTCTTTCTTCATGGCCTTGCTGCGGGCGTCTTCGGTGCGCTGTTCTTGCTCCAGGCGCGCTTCTTTTTGCTCGAGCCAAGAAGAGTAGTTGCCTTTGTACGGAATGCCGTGACCACGGTCGAGTTCCAAAATCCATTCGGCAGCGTTGTCCAAGAAATAGCGGTCGTGGGTGATGGCCACCACGGTGCCCGAGAAGCGTGACAAGAATTGCTCCAGCCAATCGACCGACTCGGCGTCCAAGTGGTTGGTGGGTTCGTCCAGCAGCAGCATGTCGGGGCGCGACAGCAGCAAGCGGCACAGGGCCACACGGCGTTTTTCACCGCCGGAGAGCTTGCCAATGACGGCGTCCCAAGGCGGCAAGCGCAGCGCATCGGCGGCGATTTCAAGTTGGTGCTCGGAGGCGTCACCGGCGGTGGCGATGATGGCTTCGAGCTTGGCCTGCTCGGCGGCCAGCGCGTCAAAGTCGGCGTCTTCTTCGGCATACGCGGCGTACACCTCTTCCAAACGAGATTGCGCGGCCTTCACCTCGCCCATGCCGTTTTCCACCGACTGGCGCACGGTTTCATTGGGGTCGAGCTGCGGCTCTTGCGGCAAATACCCGATCTTCAAACCCGACATGGGAATGGCTTCGCCTTCGATTTCCTTGTCGATACCGGCCATGATTTTCAGCAAGGTGGACTTGCCCGAACCGTTGGTGCCCAGCACGCCAATCTTGGCGCCGGGAAAGAAGCTGAGGGAAATGTCTTTGAGGATTTGGCGTTTGGGCGGCACGATTTTGCCGACCCGGTTCATGGAGAAAACGTATTGGGACATGGAGTGACTCTCTGGGCTGTGCGCCACACGGCGTGGCGGCGGGTAGCGGGGGATTATCTCTGCTTCAAATGACGGTGGTCGGTGGTGGTTGGGTGCTGAAGCTGCAATCAGGCAGCGCATGTTTGGCAAAAAACGTCCAACGTCATGATGGGGCAGGCATGGGTCCTTGCAAACTCAGCGCCAAGGGCCAACAAATCGTGGTCGCCTGTCACCAGTGCTTGTGCTCTGCCAGCCACCGCGAGGTGCATGAAAGGCACATCGAGCACATCGCGGCAATCGGGCACCGTGGGAGGCGGTTGTGGAATCCGAACGGTTTCGGCATAAGGCAGGTAGTCGGCCAACAACTCGTGTTGTTCTGCTTGCGATAAACGAAACTTGGGGTAAGCCAAGACCCGCACCAGCTCTTGTGCCGTGGCTGTGCTGGCCAGCGGCAGAACCAACCCGCGCTGCCAAGCCTGCCGCGCCTGACCGGCCGCGCCGCCGCGAAACACCAGCGCCGACAGCACCACATTGGTGTCGAGCACCACGCGCAACGCTCCACTCATGTTTTGCCCGACGGCTTTGCAACGGAGGACCGCTTGGGTTTGGCTGATGTCACAGAACGCTCCAAGGGATTGGCTGGGGCTGCATGAGCGGCTGGTGGCTCGTTCAACAACAAAGGCCTTGTGGAGGTACGGCTCCAAGTGACAGCAGCAGCGACATCCGCATCCGTGATGTCCAAGGCTTCGAGTTTGGCCCGCACTGCGTCGCCACGCTGAATGCGCACGGGAGTGAGGATCAGTTGGCCGCCCCGCGCTTCGACATCAAAGTAGTCGGTCGCGCCCACGGCTTGAACAAGGCTTTTGGGCAAGGTGAGTTGGTTTTTGGAGGTGATTTTGGCGAGCATGGTTGATTTCAAGGGATCAAGGATTCCTTACTTTATGCCAAATCTTTCAAAAAATCCAACTGTTTTTTCAAACCAGCACCCTGCCCCATGGCTTGATCTCGAATCACCCTTGAAAAAAGGGAAAGGCAAGTTGCTCTAGGCCCGGGCTTAAACCATGCGAGAATGAGCGCAGTTGTTGCCACCAGTTGCCACAACATCAGCGCTTCTGCTGGGGCCGGATTCAAACAAACTGTTTGTCACCTACCTGCCCACCTGTGTTTCCTCGGTCTTTCACTGGCTGCCCCTTTTCGGGCAGAACGGGCCGAACACCAAGCGTCGCTCAAAAGCACGCTCCACTATGAACTTTGATGAACTGAACTTGGCCCCGGCCATTTTGAAAGCTGTGCGTGAGCAAGGCTACGAAACCCCCACCCCCATCCAACAGCAGGCCATCCCCGCTGTCTTAGCGGGCCAGGATTTGCTGGCAGGCGCGCAAACCGGCACCGGCAAAACCGCCGCCTTCACCCTGCCCATGCTGCACAAACTCACCATGAGCCGCAGTGCCACCAACCGCTTTGGCGTGTTTGGCATCCGCGCTTTGGTGCTCACCCCCACCCGTGAACTCGCCGCGCAAGTGGAAGAATCGGTCCGCCACTACGGCAAATACTTGCAACTCCAATCCGCCGTCATCTTTGGTGGCGTTGGCATGAACCCGCAAATCAGCCAGCTGAAAAAAGGTGTGGACATCCTGGTGGCCACACCGGGTCGTTTGCTCGATTTGCAGCAACAAGGTTTCCTCGATTTGTCCACCGTGCAAATGCTGGTGCTGGACGAGGCCGACCGCATGCTCGACATGGGCTTCATCCACGACGTGAAAAAAGTGCTGGCGCTGGTGCCCAAAGAAAAGCAAAGCCTGTTGTTCTCGGCCACCTTCAGCTCCGAGATCCGCGAGTTGGCGGCGCAGTTGTTGCACAACCCGCAAAGCATTCAGGTCACGCCCGAAAACACCACGGTGCAACTCATCAAACAGGTGATTCACCCGGTCGGTCGCCAGCAAAAGAAAGCCTTGCTGGCGCACATCATCGAGACCAAGCAATGGAGCCAGGTGCTGGTGTTTTGCCGCACCAAATTTGGTGCCAACCATGTGGCCGATTTTTTGAACAAGCAAGGCATCACGGCCATGGCGCTGCACGGCAACAAAAGCCAAACCGCGCGCACGCAAGCGCTGTCGGGCTTCAAGAGTGGCGAGATCCGCGTTTTGGTGGCCACCGACATCGCCGCGCGCGGCATCGACATTGATGAATTGCCACACGTGGTGAATTACGAAATCCCCAACATCAGCGAAGACTATGTGCACCGCATCGGCCGCACTGGCCGCGCTGGTGCCAGCGGCGAAGCGATCAGCTTGGTGTCTTTGGACGAGGAAGGTTTCATGCAAGAAATTGAGAAATTCACCAGACAAACCATCGAAGTTGAAAAAGTTGAAGGCTTTGGCCCCAGCCCCGAAGAGCGCGCCGAGCCCATTGCCATGGGTCGTCAAACCCTGTGGGGTGGCCTGGGCAAACCGCCCAGCCGCGATGTGATGGCGGCTGCCGCACGCGCCGCCCGCCAAGACATGATGGAACGCATTCGCGAGAAAAAACCAGCCGGTGGACGCGGCCAAGGCCAAGGCGCTGGTCGCAGCGACGGCCCACGTGCCGCCGCCGGCCCCCGTCCAGAACCGCGCGGCGACCGCCCGCCTCGTGCGGCCCACCCCGGTGGTGGCGGTCAAGGCTTCAACGGTGGCGGTGCAGGCCGAAACCAGCCCCGCCGCGACCGGCCCGAGCGCGGTCCGCGCCCCGCTGCGCAAGGCATGCCGCACGACCATGACGCGCAGCCGCCCAAGCATTTCGAAGATGATTTCCAGCCCCGCGCCAACGCGCATTTGGGCACGCAAAGCGGCGTCAACGCTTTTGGCCACAAATCGGGTGGCGGCGCAGGCCGTCAGCCGGACCCGACCATGACCTCGGTGGACTTGCTCAGCCGCAACAACCGTGGCGGCGGCGGTGGTGGTCGTCGTGGTGGCGGTGGCGGTGGCAAGCCCGGCGGTTTTGGCGGCAAGCCAGGCGGCTTTGGTGGCGGCGGTGGCCGTCGTGGTGGTGGTGGCGGCGGCGGTTTTTCGCGCTGAGTTTTGACCCCTCATTTGGGCACCCCGTCATACTGGACGGGGCTTTCCGCTGTTTTTATGATACATAAATTCAACGTTTTGACGAAAACTTGTATCACGACGACGAGATACCAAGGCGGTCTTTCGCACGTCCAAAAAGCCTCTTCAGCTTGACGGACGTGCTGGGTCAAACGTGTAGCGAACGTTGCCACGAAGTGGCGGTGAGCGGCGTTTGAGCCCAGCGCGGCGGGCAAGCAGCTGTGTCTTTTTTTGGACCGCGCGAACCTTGCCGCTTGCGGCGGTGAGCGTCGGCCGAGCCCACCGTGGTTGGCAAGCTCAGCGTGACTTAAACATCAGCCGCCAAATCGGTCGCAAAGTGCTCGGCCAATTGCCGCAAAGCCTGGTCCCCCATGGCCTGCCGCGCCTCAGCCGTGGCGCTGCCAGTGTGCGGCGTCAAGACCACGTTGTGCAGGGCCCGCAGCTCGGCAGCCACCCGTGGCTCCTCGGGAAAGACGTCCAGCGCCGCGCCAGCGATGGTTTTCTTTTGCAGCGCCTCGGTCAGCGCCGCCATGTCCACTGCGCCAGCATTCGCCAAATTCACCAAATACCCTTTCAGCGCCAGCGCCTGCAACACCTCGGCGTTGACCAGCTTGGGCGAAGCGTCTGGTCCCATCTCAGGGACCACCAAAAAATCCACGGCTGCCGCCAAGTCCTTGGCGCTGGGGTTGAAATGCCAGGCCACATCGGCGGCAGCTTGAGCCGTGTAGCTCACGTCCATGTCGAAGGCCGACGCCAGCCCCGCGATGGCCTGCGCCACCGGCCCCATGCCCACCAGCCCCAACCGCGCCCCGCTCATGCGGCGCGTGAGTGGGTAGGGGCCATCCACCCAATCGCTGTTGCGCACAAAGCGGTCGCCGTGGGCGATGCGCCGGCTGGCCGCCAGCATCAGGCCAATGGCGTATTCGGCTTGGTCCGGCACATGGGCGTAAGCGGCATGGCAGACCTTGATGTTGCGTTGTTCGGCGGCGGCGTGATCCACGTTGTGGCTCGAGCTGCCGCAGATGACAATGATTTCGACGGCGGGAAACAGCATCATGAGTTTCTTGTCGATCACCGCGTCGCTCATCGCCACCATCGCGCGAATGCGCCCCAGGGCGCCGGGGTCGGTGATGTGGTCGCGGTCGTGCACCAGGTAGGTGGTCTGCAACACGCTCAGCATGTCGTGGGGCAAATTGGACACACGCAGGATATTGATCATGTGGGTACTCCTCGGTCGGTTTCATGCTAACGCAATCGCTCTTTCATAATCGGCAGCAAGCGCCCTAAGATGAACCCTTTCACCCTGCGAACCCCATGAGCAACTCCAAACTGGCCGACATGCGCAAAAGCTACCAGCAAGCCGAACTGCTGGAGGCGCAAGCGCTGGCCGAGCCGCTGAAGCAATTTGAACTGTGGCTGTCCCAAGCCTTGGAAGCCGAGGTGCCCGAGGCCAATGCCATGACCTTGGCCACGGTGTCCTCGCAGCTGCGCCCCAGCACCCGCGTGGTGCTCATCAAAGGCTGCGACGAGCGCGGCCTGGTCTGGTTCACCAACTACGACAGCCGCAAGGGCCAAGAGCTGGCTGGCAACCCGTTTGCGGCGCTGCAATTCCATTGGGTGGAGTTGGAACGCGTGGTGCGCATCGAGGGCCACGTGGAGAAAGTCAGCGACGAAGAAAGCGACACGTATTTCCACAGCCGCCCGCTGGACTCGCGCATTGGCGCCTGGGCCAGCCCGCAAAGCCAGGTCATCTCTTCCCGCGCCGAATTGCTGACCAACGCGGCGGGTTTCGCGGCCAAGTTCATGCTGCAGCCACCGCGTCCACCGCATTGGGGCGGCTATCGGCTGGTGCCCGACAGGTGGGAATTTTGGCAAGGCGGTGTGGCGCGGTTGCACGACCGGCTGGTGTACCGCTCAGAGGACGGCCACTGGGTGAAAGAACGTTTGGCGCCTTGAAGCTTCAAGCCTTCAACCACTGGCTGAAGTGCTGCTCCAACTTGACCACTTTGGGCGCCACCACAAAGGCGCAATAGCCTTGATTGGGGTTGTTTAAAAAATAATCTTGGTGGTAGTCCTCGGCCGGCCAATAGTG
>JACCDP010081169.1_pt1 | contig 31562 bp, 31 predicted proteins | sample 7445841 | NCBI WGS metagenome assembly JACCDP01 (sample SAMN15323441, study PRJNA562643) | freshwater metagenome | isolation source: river surface water | place: USA:Blue River Watershed | collected 2017-08-17 | reverse complement strand
CTCGAATAGGTAGAAGGCGCTCAATCTTTTTGAGAGTCTCACGACTCTTTTGATTGATGTAACGAATCACAAATGTGCGATCAGCATACATAAGATTAGAGGGAGCGTTGTCGAGCATCGAAAACAACTCAAACTTCTCTAGCTCATCGCGTTTTTCCGGCAGTTGGATGATCGCCTCGCTCATACTTCCCCCTAAGGAATTTCTTGCTAATACCGCTATTTTTCTCTTTTTACCAAAACTAAATATTCTTAGCGGCTAGATCAAAGAGGTTTTCGACAGAAACCTCGATATCCTTAATCATAAGAGAAGGTGATGTGATTGAAAATAGTCTAGGCAATAAAATCGACTACCATCAAGGTTTTAAGGGCAACATGTGCCGACCTTAAGCAGAAGTTTGTGAAGTTTAGAGCTTTTAGGTAAATTTGAGAATTTACCTGCACCTCATTGTTCTGGTGGTTTCACAAGAGGTTTGAAAGAATAAGCGATATTGAAATCAATTTTCTTTCCTCGATTCTCCTTAGAATCTCCTGCTACAGGGCCGCAGCTACCTAATTGGGCATCAGATTGCATACAACTTTCGGCAAAAAAGAGTTCTCCCTTTTCGATATAAAAACTGAGAAATCGGATTTGATTTTGACCATTGCTCTGTGGCACCTCGATATCGAGCTCAGTGAGTCCGTTGGTATATTTTCGTCCGATTTTATACTGGAGCGATTGAACAGGGGGTGACCACAGCACATCATATGCTTTCAACTCTTCTTCAGATAGTTCTGCCCCTAGAGCTGTTGCTTGTTCTTGTAAGCGGACTTTTAGCTTATCAACGTCAGCCTTGGTGAATCTCTGCTCACACAAGCTATCGCGATAAGAATAAACACGGTATCTTCCTGAAACAGTCTCCGTGAATTCATAAACCGCGACACTTCCTGAGACAAGACTATTGGCTGGATTCGCAATACAGTCGCTACTCCATTGGCCCAGCAGAATATCAGGCTTACCCATGACTACGTCAGTATTCACCCCACCTCCATCGGTGCTTGCACCGGCTGACAGGTCCTGTGAGTCTGCGACATTCTTGCTTGCATCGATTTTTTCTTGGCAAGCCATCAAAGTCGCAAGGGTGATCAACTTTGCCCAGACCTTAGCCATTTGCCTTCCCCTATATTTTATCCGTCTTTTTGGACTAGATTTCGGAGCGCCCAACAATCGACCTTAGGTTTTCGGAAGAATCCCCCCCTCTTCCCTAGGGACACCTAAAAAAGCTTGGTGTTTCCGGAGGTTGGAAGAACGAAAAAAAACCGTTTGGAATCACATTTCGGACATGACAAAGCACCTCAAATAGGGTTAGTATTTGCTCGTTTTCGGCAAGTTTTTGAGAGATAGCTCCTGTAACTCCGAAACCACCCCAATCAGCATTACCCAAAAAAAATCTCCCTGTTGTGAGATTTGTGCCGGTGTGTTTTGGCGGTTGAGATACCCCTGAGGGGTACGACGCATGCTCCGTATGTCCGCCATGTAGTTCGGTGGACGTAGACAAGCAATGCGAGACGATTGATGGTCTTCCTCCAGTTCTCGGCCTGTAAGCGGCGTTCCCTAGGGAACACCTCATACAAAGCCTACGAGTTGGTCGGCAGATCGGGCCTCTGGTCCGGTATGTTTTTCTTGCGTGTGTGTTAGGATGTAAGTATGTTTTTTGTCGTCGCGTCAGAGTCTGAGGGCAGTGGGGCCCCAAACCTCTTTAGCGGCTCCCAAGCCTTGAGGAGGTTTTATGGGTAAGAAATTGTATGTTGGTAACCTTCCCTATTCTGCAACTGATCAAGTTCTTTTCGACACGTTCTCCCAGTGTGGAACGGTTGAATCTGCAAAGATCATCATCGACCGTGAAACTGGCCGTAGCAAAGGTTTCGGCTTCGTTGAAATGGCGACTGATGAAGAAGCTGCAGAAGCAATCGAAAAGTTCAACGGCGCTGACTACGACGGCCGCGCTATCACTGTAAACGAAGCTCGTCCTCAAGCTCCTCGCGAAAACCGCGGCGGCGGCTTCGGCGGCGGCCAAGGTAACCGTGATCGCGGTGGAAACCGCGGCGGTGGATTCGGCGGCGGTCGTCCTCGCTACTAAGAACTTCAAGGGTTGATTTCGTTAAGAACGTCAACTCTCAAAGTCTCCCCTTCGATTTTGAGTTTTCTCAAAACGAGGGGGTTTTTATTTTTTACTGATCCTTACCTCTAGGGCCGCATCGAGGCCTGGCAAAACTTCTGCAGCTTTGCCCTTTAGAAATAAGTGAGAAGTTCCCCGCGCAGCACTATCTGGGTTTATAACAACGGTAAAAGCTCCTTGCCGGCGAGCTTCTGCGAGGAAGCCTGCTGCGGGATACACAACTCCTGAAGTTCCTATAGCGAGAAAGACCTCACAGTTAGCTAAAGCTTCCCCAATCTGCTCCATATCTGAGCTAGCGATCGACTCCCCAAACCAGACAACACCAGGACGCATCCAAGATCCACATATCTGGCAACGAAGGGGCTCGAGATTTTCTAAAGTCCACTGAGATGGCAAGTCGTCCCATGATCCCTCGTGCCCCCTATCAAAGCATCGCAAGATATGAATGCTGCCGTGCATTTCTATGATCTGAGACGAACCAGCTCTCGTATGCAATCCATCCACATTCTGGGTAACTAAGGTCATGGCAGGAAACCTTTGCGCCCATCGCGCTAATACCATATGTCCCTGATTTGCTTGTGCTGCCATAACCTTGGCTCTCCGCCAGGCATACCATTGAAAAACTAACTTGGGATTCTTTCGAAATCCTTCCGCTGATGCCAACTCCTGCGGATCGTATTGAGCCCAAAGTCCCTCGCCAGGATCACGAAAGGTCGGTATACCGCTCTCAGCTGATATTCCGGCTCCAGTCAAAACCACGAGCTTTGTAGCAGGGTCCCTGAGCCTTTCCAGCAAGTTGTCACATCCCGAGTCCAAAGACATGTCTACTCCGATTTTGCATACTTTTTATAAGATTTAAAGAGCTGATATTTATAGAATTTGTTTATGCTTATTAAGTTTTACCAATTTTATCCCGAAGAATATTGCAAATAACATGGGGCATGTTTCCCGAAAGGATCTTTTTATGTGGCATACCAAATCTTTCTATGTAGGCTCGCTACTTGGACTTCTTCTTTGGGGCTGCGGCTCTAATAATTTTGCTGGAGATTCAGCTTCTAGCCAACTCCTTAGTATAGAGGTCGATGATTCTACTCTCTCGAAATCTGATGACGGGACTTTGGATGCCAGTGACGCGGGATCTATAACAAAAAACTCCGATGTGAGTGATTCAGGAGACTCTAGTGATTCAAAAAGCTCGAGCTCCAATCGTGAAGACAGCTCTTCATGCGCTCAAACTCTAGAGGCAAATTCCGAACTCATACGAATCGCTGGATCGCAAAAGCAGGTGAGCATCCAAAGCCAAGAACTTGTGCTTGCTCGCATCACAGGCGATCGCAATCAACTGGATCTTAATCTCAGTGGAAAAGATTCCTCAGCGCAGATGAAGGGCATTTGTCTCTTTATAGCTGGGCATCAAAACAAAGCACTGATAAAAATCCAACACCCTCTCTCAGCACTTTTTATCAAGGCTCGTGGCGATCAAGCACTGGTAGAAATTGAAATAAGCAAGGAAGGCAAAATTGGCAAAATTGTGTGGGATGCTCGTGGCAATAGTCCACACATGAATATCCGGGGACCTAAAGCTTCCTATTCCTGTCCAGAGGCGACTGGCAAGTCCAAAGTCACTTGTCAGTGAGCTTAAGTTCGGCGAAAGGTCTGAAAGCTGAGCATGAGAACGCTCGTCACAATACAGAAAGCCGCTATACCGTAGGTCGGTTTCCACTGTTCATGAAGATACCAAGCGGACGCGGCAGCCCCAATCAAAGTCTGTAAAGAAATAAATCCAGACACCGTGCTCGCAGGGAGGCGACGCAGAGCCCAAAGGTTTAGAAAATAATTAAGTATCGTTGGTCCTATGATGATAAAGGACAACATACCGAGAAGAGTATTTTGGGTTGGAACGATATCTGTACCTGGGAGGGTTCGCTGTGGAAAGCGATACCAAAAGTGAGACGATTCTTCGCCAGCCATGAATAGATAAGACAATGCTAAAAAAACAAGAACCCAAACGAGAGAGTAGTTGAAAAGTCGGCTAGTAAATTGAAGAGGAGGAAGCTTTCGCACATCATCCTTAGATAAAACCAGATAAAGTGCATACGCCATCGCTGAAACTAAAAATAACACATTACCGAGTAAGGCAGAGCCTCCCCAACCATTTGCCAAGGTGTGAAGACTATCCGCAAATAAGACGATCACCCCTCCTCCCCCGAGACTCAGCGTCATCGCCCTTTTCCACGTAAACTGTTCTCGCTTGAGAAGGATAGCAAACAAAAAGGTGAAGAGAGTGATCGAAGGAACCATGATCACAGCTGCAACAGCTTGGCTAAAAGATAGAGCCACGATGAGAAGAAACTGATTGGCAGAAATCCCAAGAAAAGCCAGCCACAAAAAACGCTTGGCTGACACGAGAGTCTCTGCCTTATCTAAATGACGCTGTTGCCACCTTAGCCATATGAGGTATACGATCTGAAAAACGATGGCACCTGCCACACTTCTCAAAGCAAAAAGGCTTGTCGGAGTGAGGCTGGTCAACACGGTTTTCTGAGCTATCGGTAAAATACCGAAGTTAAACTGAACAAATAACAAGACGAGAATGGCAAGTGGCACAGGTCGACCTTTCCACGAAGTCCGGACTCCATCCGTAGTCTGTCTGCCTTGCTGATGTCAATCGCAAACGTATGCAGCAAAAAGATTTCGGGCACCCTGAGCGATGAGGAAAGTTAGTGTGAGTAATCAATCCCAATCTGCATTCTCCTCATTTAGAGTCATCAACCATTTGCTAGCTGCATTTCTCCTTCTGCATGCAAATCAAACCCAACTCAGAGCCGAGGAGCAGGCTCCAGTCGTAGAATGTTTGGGTTCTCCCAATGCCACTGAAAAACTTGTCTATCTCCATGGTTTTGAGAAACCCGAAGCTTGGAGTCCAGAAGAGTCGAGCAATCGTGAAGTCTTGCTTGAATTGAGCAAGCAAAGATCTATGCGCATCGCCCTCCCACTCTCACCCTTTCTTTGCAAAAATCAACAGAGGTGTTGGGCAAGTAAATCAGAAGAAGAGACATTGGCTACTTTTGCCACAATTCAAAAAGCTGTAACAAAATGCTGGGCTGATGGTGAGAACAAAAGTTATAGCCTACTTGGCTTTTCCAACGGAGGATATTTCGCTTTTAAAATATACAAGCTTCATCGCGATCAACGGCTTAAACATATCATAGGTGTCGGTAGCTCAGGGACCTGGGACGCTTCTCAAGATCGACTTTCGCCCATTTCAAAGTTTTCTCTCATCATCGGACGGAAAGAGATCACACTCCCAAGTGCGAAAAAATTTGAAAAGGAGCTGCAGAAGTCGATGAAAGACTTCCGTATCATCTTAAGTCCTGGGGGACATCGGCTCGACCTTAAGAGTCTCCTTTCGGTCATCCCCCAAGATTCCAAAGATCCGTAATGTCTATTTACTTTATAAGGCCTTCTTCGCGAAGCACTTGCTGAGTTGCAGGACGATTCTGAACTCGTTCCAAAAAGCCCAAGACCTTTGGCCAAGGAGAAAGATCGAACTTCACAAAGTTACTCCAGCTCAAAACAGTAAAGAGATAAGCATCCGCGATTGAATACTGAGAGCCTAGCAAATACTCCTGGCCCTTCAATGCCTCTTCCACTAGAATCAAGCGTTTACTCAGCTGATCTTTTGCTGCTTTCTGTGCTTCTGCAGTTGAACTGGGATTCCACAAAGGACCAAATCCTTTATGGAGTTCTGTTGCAATATAATTCAACCATTCTAGACAGCGATAGCGAGCAAGTTCGCCGACAGGGGCGAGTAGCTTAGCCTCTGGCTTTTTCTCGGCTAAATATTGGAGAATCGCCGTACATTCCGTCAAGACTTCCCCTTTTGACAACTCCAGCGCAGGTACGTAGCCTTTGGCAGAAACCTTATAAAAATCACCACCAGGAAAAGCTTTCGTTCTTAGGTCAACAGGGACCAACTGATAATCCAATCCAAGTTCTGCCAAGACGAAATGAGGAGCTAACGAACATGCACCAGGAGTAAAGTAAAGCTTCATGGAATACCCTTCTTGTAAGTTACGTCTCTCTCTGGAGATCTTCTAACTATTTGGAAAACTTTTCTTTAAAGATTTCATAAAGCACACGACCTTGACTGCCACTGGGTGGAGTCGTTCCTGTCAAAAACGCCAAGGTTGGCGCTATATCGATCACCTCTGCGGCTTGACCATAGCGTCCCGCTTGGATCCCTTTTCCAGCAAAAAATAAGGGAACGACACGATCATAGGTATAGCCAGTCATGTGAGTCACTGTTCCGTAAGGGATCATATAAAACGGTCTAGGAATCATCATCACATCGCCATTCCGTCCTGATCGATAGGTTTGCAGGATTTGCTTTTCATGCAAGCCTGGCGGCAACTGCCGCTTAATTACGTCGGTACCCGTGAAAATGTGGGCTATGCTTTCTTTAAGACTTTGCTCCTGACGATAAAATTGCGCGAGTGCTTCCTGAACGACTCCCATCTCCAACTTGGCTTCTCGCACGGCGCGTCGGTTGATATAGAAGTTGAGCTCGGACACGTTATAGATCCACGGCCCTGATTTGGTCTTGCCAAACTTCTGTTGCAGGTGGCTCTCGCCCTGATTTTTTAGAGCAATTTCGTCAATACGACCAGCAGGTACACGATTCTTTTTCAACCACTCTGGTTGTGGGGGAGCCCCATGATCTGCAGTCAAAACAATAAGGCTCTGGGAAAGGCCGACTGTTGCATCTATTTTTTGTAGCAGACGGGCAATCTGTGCATCCTCGACCACCGTCATCTCTTCTACTTCACGACTGTTAGGGCCATAGCCGTGCGAAATAAAGTCGTGATTTGAAAGACTGACGGCAAGGATATCGGGAGCTGGTCCGCTACCTAATTTATATTCTTCGAAAATTTTGAGGGCAAGATCGACGGTGATTTTGGTACCAAACGGCAAGCTCGCAGCATAGGGAGAATTGACTTTAACTTTATGAGGAAAGTTTGCTTGGAGAGCATCAGGACCGCGCTTCATGAGGATGTCCTCATTTTTTTCGAGCGACGTTCCAGAGCCAATTCCTACAGGCTTTTCCCAATTCAGTTCTTCCTCTGCGCGACGAGCAAGCTCACTGTTCCAAGTTTGCAACCAAGGAGGTAATGAACCGTCGGGGAGATAAAAGCGACTGCTCGCCCATGAAACACTTTCATTATTAAACCAGAGTGCTAAGTCTGCTCGATGTCCTCCGAGCAATACTGCGGCTCTATCTTTGAGAGCAAGACTGAAAACACGCGATGGATACCCAGAATTTTTGAGCTCATCGCCCAGGGTACTTGCCTGGAGATTAACGGGTGAAATCCCAGCACTTCGAGGGGAAGAGGCCACCCCACCAATCTGTGGACTACTCTTGTCAGCTACACAGTATTCAAGTTCTCCAGTTTCTCCATTCGTCCACTCATTCGTCGAAATTCCATGCTGATAGGCGTAAGCACCTGTGAGTATCGTCGCATGACCAGGTCCCGTCATATTTTGCAAGTTGCCATACTCGGCAAAGGGGAAGTAAGCTCCCTGCTCCATCAGATAACGTATGCCACCTACCTTGCCATCTTTACTTTTTGCTGGCAAAAACCGTGACTCAAAGCGAGCAACCTGATCCGCGCGAAATTGATCGATCACGAGCACGAGAATGAGCTTGGGTTTACTAAATTCTTTGATCTGAGCATGCATAGGACTGGTGACCAGAATACAGGCACAGATGAAGCTTTTTAGGTATCGCGAACGTTGAGACATGTCATCCTCCTGCAAGACTCAAGCTTCAGTCGTACGCTAAAGCCTCTCGGCGCTGCAAGCTAAAATAGGCTCATATATTCGCAAAAGCAATTAACTAGAATGCTTTTATCATATTTACGAATATACAAAAGCTACGCATACTCGATCTTAGCCAAAGAATTGTGGCTGCGCTCTCAAAAGAGTCCTTCTGTTTTCTCACCACTTCCTATCCCCCAAACACCTACCACCTTATTCCCCATGTGTCCGATGACTCAGAGAGCGCCGATTTCTTTTTGCAGCTGCGGTAAAATATTCGAGAATGGAAGTCTGTCGATGCTTGAGATAAGTCAAAAAGGGAGAGCCTTCATGCAGATGCAATGGATGAATTATCACCACCTCTATTACTTTCGCATGATAGCCAATGAGGGTGGCATCGCCAAAGCTGCCAAAAAGCTTAGACTGGGCCAACCAACTCTGTCCACCCAACTCAAACAGTTTGAGGATCATCTAGGCCACAAACTATTTGAACGAAGGAAAAAACGCCTCTATCTGACCGAAGCGGGTCGTATCGCTCTCGAATATGCAGACGAAATCTTTAAACTGGGCGATGAGATGCAAGATGCCCTTGGCGATAGACTCAAAGAGGATCGCATCTTTATGCAGCTCGGCAGCGTAGACTCCATACCCAAGTCCATCACTCTTAAGCTCGTCCAAGAAGCACAGAAATATGGTCGAAGTTCGCTCTCTATCTCGGAAGGACGCAATGAGCAACTGCTGCGAGATCTCAAAGATCACAAGCTCGACCTTGTGTTGACCAACCACCCTCCTGCCCTTGGCGAAGCGCAGGGCCTCTATAGTAAGAAGATTGGCAGCTCTCCTTTGGTGATGTGTAGTAGCAAGGCACTAGCAAAATCCATCAAAAACTTCCCCAAAGACCTCAACGGCCAAGCTCTTATAATGCCAACAACTCCGAGTCGGGTACGCGATGATCTGGAGTCCTACTTGAAGGCCTCATCCATTGACGCTGACATCGTAGCTGAGGTTCAAGATACGAGTCTCCAAGTCTTACTTGCGACCCAGGGCTTAGGCTTTCTTCCCATAGCAGAACATGCTGCAGCCGAATTGGTTCGACAGAAGGAACTCATTGTCCATGGCAAGCTCACAGGTGTGGTCGAAGACTTCTGGCTGATTGCGCGCGAGAGGAAAATTCAAAATCCTCTCGCTGCTCAGCTAATGAAAAATTTTAAGGTTTAGCTGTCTTCACGAATTGGGTGAGAATCTCGAGTGCTTCTTTGGTATCAGCATCATCTGGTACCAGAGCAAGACGGAAATAGCCTTTTACACCCTCGCTGAGCCACTGAGAGGGACTTGTGATCACCCCTTGTTCGGCAAGCTTGAGACAAAAATTCACATCATCCCAACCTGCAGGGACGCGGGCCCAAAGATAAAAGGTTGCTGTGGGTTTTTCATCAATCAACCCTAAGGTTTTCAAATAGGGAAAGGCCAGATCTATCCGCTGTGAAAAAATGCGACGTCGCTCAGCAACATGGGCCTCATCTGCCCAGGCGATTGCAGCTCCCTTTTGAATCATGGTCGGAGTCCCGACGCCAAAGTTTGCTCGAGCCGTATTCAAAGCAGGCATCAAACGCGCATCACCCACTACGAAGCCACTGCGATAGCCCGTCATGCCTGATCGCTTGGAGAGACTCATAAAGGAAAGTACATTTTCACTTGTTTTGCTGATCGGGCTGGGAGGTCGCTTGCCTTCAGCATCCCAACTTGGATTATAAATATCGATGTAGCAATCATCAGCGAGCAAGATGACATCTCGCTCCTTACACCAGGCGATAATCTTATCCATGTGCTCTTCGGTCATCGTCGCACCTGTAGGATTGTGCGGATAATTGATCCAAAGCGCAGCCATATTTCTTTGAACATCTTCGGGTAAGGTCCAAGGCTCCATCTGAAATTTGTTTTCGGCACGGAGCAGCATGGGATAGGGTATACCGCCAGCAAATAGAGCTGAACTACGATACACAGGATAACCTGGATCCGGATAAGCGATGATCCGCTTGCCACCGGCTCGCCCTACGAGACACAGGGAGATGTGAAAGATCGCTTCCTTACTCCCGTTACTCGAGCTGACATCGAAGCCACTCCCTTTTTGAATGCCGTAGTGTCGCGACAAATATCCCCAGATTGCATCGATCAGTTCTGGACAGCCTTTGGTCGAAGGATACTGACTAATACTGGCAACACTTTCTAAGACGGCTTTGCGAATGGGTTCCCAGGTCGGGATCTTGGGATCCCCAGTGCCAAAATCATAGACTTTCTTCTGGGCCTGAACGAGCTTCTGACGAATCTTCGCCAATTCTTCCATCGGGTAGTTCGGTAGATTCATCGTCACATCATTGAGACTCATGTCACACTCCCTGTTGGCTTCTCTATCGATAGACATAATGCCAGATAGACTCGTTTAGTGCTTAAGCGTATGGTTTTTTACCACCGAGATGATTACGAACCTCCCAGAGCTCCGGAAAGATCGTCTTGGTCAAAGTCGTCTGTAAATAGCGTGCCCCAAGTGAGCCACCTGTCCCCACCATATCGCCAATCATTCTTCGGACCATCTGCACATGACGGTATCTCCATAGTATCAAAAGTCCGTCTAGATCGACGAGACCTTCCAAAAGGACGTACCACTGGTAATACTGGTCGTGGTTCTCATAGATAGTGCGAAAAAGCTGCACGATCTCCGGATGAGAGCTATGAGCCTGAGTAACATCGCGATTTAAGACTTCTTGGGGAATCTGAAAGCCATTCTTTGCCATCGCACGCAGCAGATAGTCATAGAGCGTAGGTGCTGCGAAAGCATTCTGCAAACAACTCGTCGCCTTTTCATCAACCGCAAAATATTTAAAATACATTGGGTTTTTGAGGCCTAAACGAAACTCAAACTCGCGAAATTGATACGACTGAAAGCCACTCGCCGGATTCAAATTACTTCGAAAGCGGTTAAACTCATCGGGCGTCATAGTTTCCAAAATATCAATCTGCTGATTTAGCACCTTTTGAATCGTCTCAATGCGCTTGAGCGAGCGAAGTACAGGGATAAGCTTGTTATCACTGAGCATAGATTCGCAAAGATTGAGCTCATGTAAGAGCTGTTTAAACCAGAGTTCGTAAACCTGATGGATGATGATAAAAAGTGTCTCGTCGTGCTCTTTTGGCACCGAAATTTCCTGCTGTAGACTTAGCAGCTCATGAACTTTGAGATATTTGCCGTAGGTGAGAGTTTGCGTGGTTGGTTCTACAAACGAGTTTTGATCTTGCATGAGCGCCCCTGGGGATAAATTTGCGGAAATCGCCACACTTATACCCCAGACGCAGAAAGCTCGCTACATTTGGAAAAAGTCTCTTACTGAAGGACAGCTATCCACTCCAGCTTTTCAGTGAACGGGAACATATCATAGCACTCGAGTTGGCGCACCTTACGACCCGTCTTTGCCACGAGTTCTTGAAGATCCCGCACCATAGTCTCAGCCTCGCAAGAGACGTAGATAAAGCGAGCGTCATCTCGTGCCTGAAGCCCCTGTGTGATAAGGGTGCGAGCATTGGGAGCCAAACCACGCCGTGAAGGATTTGCTACGATCACCGAGGGACGATGCGCCCAAGATGGAAAGTCTTTTTCGACATCTTCGACCCGTCCGGCGATATAGTAGGGCTTCTGGTCGAAGGCTATCTCATTACGGGTCACATTTGCCTCAGCATCAGCAATCGCCAAAGGATTCTCTTCGATTCCCAAAGTTTTGTAGGACTGCTTAGCGAGGAGCAGGGAGATTTGGCCAGTTCCACAGTAAAGGTCCCATGCAACGTCGCCACCGGTCGAAGCACCAGCCATCTGCTCAACACGTCGATAGATGGTCGAGGCCTGCCACGGATTCACCTGGAAGAAGCTGGTAGGACCGATCTCAAAGGTGAGGTCGCACAGCGACTCACGAAGACCATCAGCGCCAAGAACCTTTTTATTCTCAGAGCCAAAGATCGTATTTGTTCGCTCGGTGTTTATGTTCAAAAATACAGAGACGATGATGTGCTCTTTTTGACGAAGACGCAGAATCATAGCTTTGATGTCGTTCTTCATGCTTTCGTCTGTGACGACGAAGGTCAACATCACTTCTTCGGTCAAGTGCGAGGCACGGATAGCAATGTAGCGCAGCTGGCCTTCGTGCTTGAGCTCACTGTAAGGCTCGATTTTGCTCGCCTCTAACTCTGCTTTCAAATCGGGTAGCAGACGGTTGATTGACGAGCGATGGAGAGGACACGTATCGAGAGGCACTAGGGCATGAGATTGGGGTTGAAACAGACCGATTGCAAAACGCTCACCGATGCGTGGGCGAACCGACTCCGCCACGGGTCGTACGGCTAGTTTTGCATGACAACGATAGCCAGTCGTCCGGGGTGATGGAACTGGCTCTACGACGCTTGTTCCCTCAAGCAAACCAGCAGCTCGAAACCTGTGGATAGCCTGTTGATATTTTTCTGCCAAGCTCTGGCTATACTCGCTATTGATGAAGTGACAGGTCCCGCAGATATGCGCGATCTTACAAATCTCGAAGGCCTTGGATTTTGGAACCCTTGTTCGAGAACTGTGGTCCTCTTGCCAGCGTTGACTGCGGAAAATGTTCGCCTTGGGACGCTTTGCTGAGTCTTGTACCATAAGAATTTGTTGCTTTGCTTGTCGGGAGTTAAGTCAAAAGCCTGCCAGCCGCAGGGCCGCGCGGATTCTTACCACTCTTGGGGGGAGAAGGGAATCACTTTTCGACAGGAGTTAGAAACCTGCGCAAGACTAGTAAATCCAATCGATTCGGGTCGTTGGAGTTGCGATCTCAGAGTTCATGAGCTGTCTTCGGTAAATTTTGAGGCCTAAATTGGGAGTCAGTTCACGCCAGGTCGACCACTCTTCTTCGAGGGTTTTGACCGTATAGGGCGTATTCGGTGATTTCGATCCCTTGGAGAACGTGTAGGGCCCGAAGAGATAAATAGCAGTATGACGTATCCATTTAAAGTTAATCATATCTGTGGATTCCTCTGGAGCAGCAAAGAAGACAAGCATGTCACCATACTTGAGTGGAGTCGTACGAGGATCGATCTCATAAAATTGATTTGTGATGACCCGCCAGAGTTCGTCATAGTTGATCATAGACTTGTGGTAGCCTTCTTCTTCTTTGACATTGATCGTGGGCAAGCGAGTCATCTTTTGATCAAAAAAAGCTAAAGCTGCGTGAAAGCAATTGGGCCCTCGATAAACGATAAACTTTCCCACCATCTTTTTGGCAAACGGTGGCAAAAGATCCTCGCTGAGCTTGAGGTCGAGACCTTCTTTGACTTTCTTTTGCACTTTGGTGACCTGATCCTTTGGGAGGATATAGTTCAATTGTGACTTGAATTCACTCCACATGGATGGATTGTCGGTCAAACCTTTGTTCAGGATCGTGACCTCATGATTTTCCTTAGCCATCTCTTCTCCCAAAGCTTTGAGATTGAGAAGGGGGATATCTTTGCTTTCAATATCAACTTTGACCGCCGACTTGGGCGAAGGGCCTTGCTTTTTCATTCGATCGAGCAAGATATCCTGCAGGAGTTCTGATTTCCCTGGCTGTGCAAGTTTATCTGCCAACTCGGAAAGTCCAGTTTCGGTGCGTGGGACTTGAATACCAAGCGGCTCGATCGTTGGATCGTTCTTGGGATTGAGAGCTCTGAGCTTCAGCTTTTTCATTGGTATAGTAATGCGTTCAACCTTATCCACCACTGGCAGATTAAGGCTTGCCTTCATAGGAGATAGTTCCTGAAGGAAAGGATAGGCAACTGGCTTGAGGTCTGTAACAGCAAAGCTAAGGGGCGCGACCAAGAGCAGTGAGCTAAGGAAAACGCCATAAATCACTCGGCACATGCGGCGACTCCAAACTTGAATCTATACCCTAAGATCATGAATCTAATGCCAAAAAAAGTATACGAGAAGATCCGCTGCAAGCTCTCCGATTCTCTCTTATGAGCGGGAAGAGCTCTTAGAGATCATTCTAGCAAACATCCCCTAGGCAAGTATTTCTTCCCAAGCTCTCGTATACTCATTTTCAGAGGCGTGGTTCACATTGAGTGCTTGACCACAGGTCCCCAGAAAACTGTTTCTATAGCCGGAAAGGACATAGGAATGACAACAATTTTGATTGCAGATTCCTGCAAGCCTAGTCTCGTCATGACTTCTGAGGTCTTTAAAGACAAAATCTTAGGCACAGTCGTAGATGTGGCCCTGAGCGGTAAAGACGCACTGGAGTACCTCGCAGGCAAGCGTCCAGACCTCTGTGTTGTTGACTTCGATCTTCCAGACGTAGATGGCCCAGCTTTGGTCGAAGCCATGCGCAAACTCTATGATGGCCCGATTCTTATGACAGCCTTTCCAAGCGAAATTGTTAAGCAAGCGGTTGATGAACACCTCTTCACTTTTAACGATGCAAGTGCTTGGATTGCAAAGCCAGTAAACTTCGAAATCTTATCGGACATGATCGATCGCTTTCTGCTCAGCAAACATCGTCTCGAAAAGCGATTCGACACAGAAGTAGAGGCCCACTTGGTAGCAAAGGCAGCAGGTCGTGGTAAAAGAGCTCCAAAAGTCTCAGGATCGCTTGTAAACATGAGCTTAGGTGGAGCATGCGTTAAGGTAACAGGCGCAAGCAAATTTAAAAAATCACTCGAAGTGACTGTCTCTGTGCTACTTCCAGCTGAACAAGCTCCTGTCTCCGCAGCTCCTGCAACAGGCAAAAAGAAAAAAGCTGGTCCAGCACTGATCGAGACTAAAATCAAAGCGATGGTCGCTTGGACGAATCCAAAGGGAGAAATCGGACTTCAATTCGCTAAGCTTACGGACATCCAAAAGAAGCAACTTGAGACTTTCTTTAAGATGCAGATGATTCCCAAGGAAATCCCTGCTCCACCGCCCAAAAAAGCGACAAAATCTAGCCGCTCAAGCGAAGCAAGAGCCTGAAATTATATGATCTTTTCCTAATTAGTTTAAGTTTTAACCAGCTCTGCCGATCCCTTGACTAACGACGGCTAGGGAAAGGCAGAGATCGGCCATGCTCAAGCGCATGCAAAACAGTTTAAATGAACACGATAATCGCTACGAACTTGGGGGCAGCTACTTCGAGCTTATCGAGTTCAGTCTTCAGCGCCGACTTCCCGACGGTCGAGAAATGACCGGGATATACGGCATCAACGTCGTGAAAGTTCGTGAAGTCGTTCACATGCCAAAGATCAATCCTCTACCTTCGCGCGTCCCTGGTATCGCTGGAATCTTTGAGCTTCGGGGCATTCCAATCCCTGCCGTAAATCTCTGTGCTGTCCTTGGGGACTACAATAGTCCGTTAACCCCTGATCAACAGATTATAGTAGCGGAGTTTAGCCAGAAGCGAGCTGGTTTTATCGTACATGCCACAAATCGCATTCGACGAGTCGCATGGGACAAGGTACTACCTCCGTCTGCAGATGCTTCGTCTGCAATCACTGGTATGATGCTCGTCGAAAAAAACGAGTTTCTCTTCATCCTCGATCTTGAAAAAATTGTAGCTCAACTTGAAGGCTCTGCCCACGGCCACATGGGAATGAATATTCATAATCCTATGATGGGGCATTCTGCTGACATGTCTGGAATGGGGATGGGACAGAGTTCACAACAGAATATGGTGTTCAATCGTTTCGCTCCTGGCGTGTTGCTAGTCGATGATTCCAATCTTATCCTCAGCAACTTTTCACGCCTACTTGCAGCAGAAGGCTATCGAGTCTTGATCGCGCGGAATGGTTTGGAAGCACTAAATGTTCTCAGAAATTCTATGCAACCCAATCACCCCAATGGTCCTATTCATGCCATCATCACAGACTTAGAAATGCCACAGATGGATGGGCTCTCCTTTCTCCGCGAAGTTCGTCATGAGCCACGCTTCAATAAAATTCCTGTGTATCTGCACACATCACTGAGCGATACCAACTCCAAACAAAAAGGCGAAAAGCTTGGAGCCAATGGCTTTTTTGTCAAGAATGATGTAGCCAACATCATGGACACCTTAAAAAGTCATTTTCAAAGCAATAAAGTTACGGCATGATCCAACACACGTGACACTGTCGTGATTGGGTAAAGCATGGCCCGAACTATTATTGTTTTCATCGGATTGATCTTTGCGGGCTACAGCCTCGGACTCTTCTACTCTTGGTTTAGCTTTGCCATAGCACAGCCCCTGATTTACCTTCTTGTATTCCATAGTTTTATCAGTTTAACCTTCCTCCTCACTTCAGCTGAACTGCGCGAGCTATTATCTTTTCGAAGGCTGACTCTCTCTGCCTTTTATCCAGCTCTGCTGCTCATAGGGGCCGTTGGAGGCGCTGCTCTCCTCACGGGTACTTTGCATCAAGAACATAGGTATATGCCGGATATTACCAAGCAATTCTTACTGACAGTAGTTTGCGTCCCTGTGGTAGAAGAAATTTTGTATCGAGGCGCTCTGATTCGTCTACTCCAATCAATCTGCACTCAGACCTGGATGATACTCTATGGTTCGGCTTTGGTCTTTGCTCTGGCTCACACTGCTCCGAGTATGAGTCCCTTTGCTCTCCCGGCGCCTCCACTGGGCGTCTTTCTTCTAGGCGGAAGCTGCGCCTATCTCCGCTGGAGGTCAAAAAGTCTTTGGCCCGCCATCTTCCTACACCTTGCTGGCAACCTTACTGTATACCTGTTTCAGTACCTCGACCCACGCTGGCTCGATTGGCTCTCCTTCCTCTATCTCCGTTCGTAAAGCTGAGCTCTGTTCTAGATCCTCGTCTCGTGTTATAGCTGAATAAGCTGGAGAGGAGACAAGGGATGGCTGATCCTAATGACAAGCAGCCTCTTAATGAGGATGCCGACCAAGATAAATTTGACCCACAGACGGAGAGAATAAAACAGCTCACGAGAGTCGTTTGTATCTGCAAGGGCATCAATCTTGGCAGGGTTTTAGAGGGCTTGCCTGGCTGCGAGACTGTACAGGACGTGAATCAAAAGGTTGGCACCGGATCTGGTGGCTGCCAAGGCGAACGTTGTGGACCACGTATCAAAATTCTTTTGAAAAAATTTAAGGATCATCAGAAGTGAGCGGTTCTGCTCCGTAGGATACAAATTTTTTCTCGAGACGCGGCCAGATTGTGGGAAGTTCGGCAAGAGATTGAATCTCAAAATCTGGCGAGCAATGCGCCTCATATTGGCCAGTCATCACCTGAAGTCCAATCAGTGAGGCTCGGTGAGCGCAGGTGATATCTGAATCTTTGTCTCCAACCAAAAAACTTCGTGACCAATCGATAGCAAAGTCTCGCCTGGCATCTTCCAAAAGACCAACACCAGGCTTTCTGCAGTTACATTCGATGCGATAGGGCTCTACTGTACCTTCGGGATGATGGGGGCAATAATAGATAGCATCTAAAGAAAAGCCTAAAACTTGCTGCAGACGAGCTTGAAGCTCTCTGTGAAAAGTATCAACATCGGCCTCAGAGAACTTGCCGCGAGCTACACCAGACTGATTCGAAACCACTATCAAAAGGTAGGACTGTTGGTGCAAAAAGCGCAGACCTTCTGCGACGCCAGGGAGAACCTCTAAATCCTCAAGCCTGTAAACGTACCCGTGATCTCGAATTAAGACTCCATCTCGATCAAGGAATGCAGCTGGTCGTTTATTTGCTCTTAAGTCCATATAACCAGTTTCTGTCTTCTTCACTCACTGCAAATGGCGCTGAACGAAGCATGACTCTTTTATAAGAATTGGAGATTTCAGCTTGCTGTTCGCTGGAGGCGATCTGGTAGTTCACCTCTTTGACCAGTTTGTCAATCTCCCAAAAATCGCGAATTGGCAAAACTAATTCCACTACTTTACCTATTGTCTCGTAGCTATCGCTGTTTTTACTCTGGAGATAAACATTTTTCTTAGAGCAAATCAGGTATTTACGAATCATAGGCGTCCCCTTCTGATCTCTATTTCTACTCCTAGATTATCGGAGAGAGACCAGGGGAATTGATAGGCTTATTCTGCCGACCCAGTCTTTTCCGAACTAGCCTCTTCTTTAAAGTCATTCATGACAGAGTGATAGATACGCTTCCAAAGAGTTTGGTCTTTTTTGACCCAAGCCTCAAAGAGCTTGCGCGCAGAACGATTCACCATCGCTTTCTTCAGAAAATAATCTGCAAACACCTTTGGCTCGCTCAGTTTTTTAAGTTCGCTCACATGAGCCGGCAGAACCAAGAGTTCGACTCCACGAGCACGGAGAATAAGCGCATTTTGAATGGCATAAAGTTCTACAGCTTGCACAAACAAGTCTCCTACAAATGACCAATCAGAGTGACCTAGCCTAAGCCCTGCGTCTCTCTGCGTTACGAATCGCGTTTATAGCGAAATCTCACCCCAGAACCAAGTCCGGATTCAAAGTCCAGCCAATTTGAATTGGCTTCAGGTTTCCTCGTTCTTTCTACTGCGACAGTTTGCGTCTTCCCCTGAAAAGAGGCCCTCGGCTTCCAACCTGCCCGCTGCATTATGTCGCGCTCGGTAGACAGTAAAGGGGTACTTTAAGTCTTTTTGCTTGGGCTGGTAACCCAAGACTTCCTTGAGGAAAAAGCCTTGGAAAAATTTCACCATCTTCTCAAATTCAGGAAACAGCTCTTCGGATATAGTCAGCTGGGAACAATCGATCAGCAGACTCCAGGCCGAATGCCAGTGCATCAGATTGTTGGTAAGTTTACTTTTGAGAGCTGTGAGCTTTTCTTTCGAGTCCAACTCGGCATCTGCACTAAAACTTAATTCGATCACATGCTGACGAAAATGATTTTGGAATTGAATGCTCGATCGAAAATCCTGAGGTTCGCCCTGAACCTTTACACGCAACCCAAGTGCTTCGTAGGCTGAGGCTTCGTCTAGATACACTTCAAAAGGCAATAAAGCAGCCAGCTCTTCATCCACTCCAAAGATGATGGCTTTCTTTAAAAATAGACCATTCAATACCTTTGCCATGCGCTGGAAGGCGGCCTGTAGCTTCGTGCGATCCGCATCAAAAGCCAAGCGTAGCTGCCTGCCATCGATCAGAGCTTTGTAGGGAGAGTGCCATGATTTGAGGGCGTCCATCCAGAGTTGACGCCACTGCATGACATCGGCATCCTGAGCCAGCAGTACTGGTTCAGGAAAACTTTGGGTTAGTACCTTTTGCTGATAGTCATGCTCAAACTGTATTTTCATGTCTTTGGCTATCTCTCCCATAATTCTTACGCCTCGAGCAGTGCTTGAATAATTCGCCTTATAACTTCGGCATCAATAGGCCCGTTATACTTGCGACCGTTGAAAAACAGGGTCGGTGTACCAGTGAGACCACTGGCTGCGCCCTGGTTGATATCGTCCTGTATTTTATTGAGAATATCTTTGCTGGTAAGACACTGCTGAATCTGAGCATCAGTCAGCCCTAAATCTTTCGACCAAGCGATAAGACTTGTCTCATCAATCTTGCTCTGATTCTCAAACATACGCGTATTCAGTTCCCAGAATTTTCCATAGGAGCCTGCACAACGAGCAAGTTTAGCAGCCTGACACGCATAAGCATGCAAAGCCCTTGGCATAGAGGGATTACAGGAATTATCCAAAGGATAGTTTTTGAATACAATCTGAACTCTGTCGCCAAACTCTACAGACAGCTGTTTAAGAACAGCAGCTGCGCCTGCACAAGCAGGACATTGATAGTCAGCAAACTCAACTATTTTGACCTTGGCGTCATCAGAACCTTTGCGATAGTCCTCGCCAAGACCGCTATAGGCCGAGGCGTCGATCTTAACGGCTGAGCTGGGATTGGGATCTAACATGCCCAACACTGCGGGCGCCTGAGCTGCCTCGATCTGTCGCTTCAAATCCTGCTGCATCTCTTCAAACTGTTTCGGATCTTTAGGTAAATCGAGAGTCATGTTTTTCGTATTGGTTGGCTTAAGCATTTGAAAGAGACCAATCGCTACAACGAGTGTAACAATGCCATACCAGGCGCCATTGCTCGTCTCTTTCCAAGTGAAGGGACGTGGCAAAGCCTCACGATTAAAATAGAGAAAAATAACTTGAAAAAACGTGACGGCATAGATCACCATACATGTAGGACAAAGCTTGCCGATCGAAACCTTGGAAAGAATGCCGAGGCTGACAGACACGACAACCCCTGTGACAACCATAGCAGCATAAGCCTGCAAAGTTTCTCGACGAAAGGCTTCCTTAAATTTTCCCACCAACAAGAGCAGAAGGAGACCACCAAAATATGCTGCTCCATAGACTCCCAGCGGATTGCCCCAAGGATCTTCGCTGTAGCGACTGCGCGCGACATCGTCGCAACTCAAGGTGTCGTTGATGTTACAGACGAAGCCACCCGCGCCAAAATATTTCAGCTCGATGTGATGGTACAGGGTATAAAAGCTCACTCCCAGGCCTAAAAGCGCCAAAACACTTCCAAGCAGCACCAAGGTCTTATACTTCTCTTCCTGCGGCGTATCAGTCACGACGTACCTCCCGGTCTTAGACAACGACAGCGAGCCCATGGTAAAAGAGCTCGCATCGCAAGGCAAATTTTTCTTGACAAGAAATCTGCTATTAAGGATAACGCTAGCTCACGATGCTGCAAAGCGTTGATGTTTTGGGGTTTTAGCTCAGTTGGTAGAGCGCTACAATGGCATTGTAGAGGTCACCGGTTCGACTCCGGTAAGCTCCACTTCTCTTTTTTCTTCATCTACCGATCCCCACTTCCTTGCTCCTTCATTATTCCGATTGTAAACTCAAAAGATCATTCTCCACTGAGAGTAAATGTTATGATGCTTGCGCATTTGCATCAGAGACTCTTCATTCTTTTCTATCATGCATACCTTTGCCTCTCCCTCAGTTTGTGCTCCACACATGGGTTTGCATCAGACACGACAGGCCTGCATCGCACAATCAAAGTTGGAGACAAAGAACGCGAATTTTTTATCAAGCTTCCTCGACAAACAGCCTCGGCAGTGATCCTTGCCTTTCATGGCGGTGGTGGAAAAGCGGAAAAATTTGAATCCGTCTCAGGTGATCTCTCGTCCCAAGCTCTCGCCAGAGGCTTTGCTATCGTATATCCACAAGGCCTCGATCATCGTTGGAACGATGGTCGCTCCGAGATGCGGAAACCGGCAGATGATATCGCCTTTTTTGATGCTCTGCTCCTACAGCTAGAACGCGAGGGTCTGCCTGTAAAAAAAGTTTATGTCACTGGCATCTCAAATGGTGGTCTCTTTAGTTTTCGGCTGGCTTGTGAGCGTAGCGAACGAGTACGAGCTATAGCTCCCGTAGCAGCAGGTATGGGCCTCGATCTTTCACGAATCTGCCTGCCTAAAGAAGGCGTTTCTATCCTGCAAATCTTTGGCAGCGAGGATTCTCTGGTACCGCGTGAGGGCGGGCCTATCAAACTCCCCTTGATTCGCTTGAGTCGTGGGCAGGTTCTCTCGCAGAAGGAGGGTTGGAACCTCTGGCAAAAACTCAATCACTGCCAAGGACGCAAGACAGATACGTTTCTTCCCTCTCCTCCGGCAGATTTTCCTGTAATGCGCGATCGATTTACCGATTGTCCTCCAGGTATTGAAGGAGAGCATCTGCTTGTAGTCGGAGCAGGACATACCTGGCCTGGTGGACTGCCGTATCTTGGGACTTGGCTGGTGGGTGCTGTGAGCAAATCGTTTGAGGCGAATGGATATATTCTGGAGTTTTTTGCTCGAAACAAAGTTAGCGAGTTGGCTCAAAAATTCTAGCTTCTAATTTTAAGTCAATATTTCTGGACACATGCAAAGCCAAGCCAGAATTAACCCTGATTTTCTGCACTCTGACTCGAGTAAATCAAGGTATTTTGGGGGATCGAAATGCAGAAATAACCTTTTTAGATAGAGAACAGGGCACAGAAAATCTCTGCCTTAGAGAGATGCCTTGGGAAGGGTCGCCAAGCACCATCCGGCTCTAAATTGTGAAAATCTCTCCTCTAATGAGATTTTTTTAGAATTTTGACACAAAAGTATAGGTATAATTTCAATTCCTCGCCGATACCCCAATATGGTTTCTAGAGGAGGCTCACGCTATGGATCGCACTCATTCAATTGTTCCTAAAAATACCCTGGTGACAAGTGAGTTCGGAGAACTTCGACAAGGCGAGCAGTCGATCCCCTACGAAATTTATGAAATGGCCACACAAAATCTTGGGATACTGAGTGCCTATCCGCTCCGAGTTGGTGAACGCTTACAACTCGAGTTACAAGGACAGTTCATATCTGTAACCGTATATCAATGTGCAGGAGCCCATGAAGGTAGTAGTGCATTGAAGCGCTATCGATTGGTGTCCTTTGATGAGGCAATTAATTTTGAGAAATTTTTTAGCGAGCAACGCAATCGCTCCCTTGCTAATCGAATTCGCATGAGACACTCTCGTTTTCCAACAGCAGAAATCGTACCTATCGTCTATGCTAAGACCTTTGGCACACCTCAGGTATACAAACTAAAAACTGTTAATGCTTCCCGCTCTGGGATGTTACTGGAATCATGCCAAGGATCGGACGCACCGTTTACAGAAGGCACTCTGCTTGAGGTCAAAATACAAGCTCCCGAAGAGGAGACTATCTCTTGCCTTGCTAAAGTTGTCCGTTGTGAATGGAAGCACTCGGGATCTAGCAGGCTTTATGGTATAACTCTGACAGATATCCCAAGCGAGCAGAAAGATTCCTTTCAGAGTTTCATTGAAATGCTTGAACAGAAGTCTACTGAGATTCTGAGGCGCAATTTGTCGGCTTAAGGCTCTTGGCCTTGAAACTTACTCTCTCTTGTTAGGTTGCAAGGTGCTTTATTTGTTGCCAACGTATAAAGGGCCCAATAACAGCGATAAAGACAAAAAGAGCAAAAAACAAGACGAGACTCGCACTATCAAACATGAGGCTATCCCTCAGCACAATCGCAAGACCCAACGAAGCAACAAGAGAAGATCGGACACCAAAGAGCACAAGCGACTTCACAAAACCTCTCTCTTGCAGTTCGCGCCACAAATCTCTGTGCTTTGTCTTAAGCATAGCTTTTATCTCGACACAAAGCTTTTCATCTCTCACTATATGTCTCGCCAAAAATCTTGCACAAAGAAAGAAAAATATAGGAAATGTGAAAAAACTTAAAACAAAACAAAAACCAATAACCTTCTTGTTATAAAAGTCAAAAGAAAAAAACTTTGTCATAAGAAGAAAGTAATATATAGAAAAGGGAACCGCAAACTGTGTACCCAAAGAAAACAAAAGATATTTAAACCCTAGTTCTTGGAACACAAACCAGAGGTGTTCCTTCTTTTCACATAACTCAATCTTCATAAATTCTCCTTTTTAGAGAAACCCCTCTTTGTTTGTTTATACTTTTCCACTTCTCGCTACCACATAGGCTCGTGCTCAGATATGAGTTCTTTGTCCCCAAAATATTGCACCCACCCTTTAAATATGCGTAATTGACTCTGTTGAATTAGAGTTTCCCAAGCACAGTCCAATTCAGGTAAGCTCCTCTCATACCCAGTGACCCCATATTTTCGATCATTTGCGAGGTTCTCCCATGTTCCACTCGCCAGAAGTGCCGACCAGCTCGGCCCTCACGACACCACAATGGACTGCTCAGGAGCTTGTAACGCTCCTAAATGAGCAAGATTCTTACTTTCGCAGTGGCGCCACACGTTCCTATCAGCATCGCCAAGCTCGCCTTGACTGCCTGGGGCGCGCCCTTAAGCGCTATGAAACACGTTTCCTCGAAGCTCTGCATGCAGATCTGCGCAAGCATAAGACTGAAGCCTATGTTACCGAACTAGGGCTTTTACACGCTGAGATTCGCGAAGCCAAAAAACATCTCAAATCTTGGATGAAGCCCGAGAAAGTCAAAACTCCTCTGACCCTAGCACCGGCTCAGAGCTCTATCCTTAAAGAACCGCTGGGACGGGTCCTGATCATCAGTCCCTGGAACTATCCTCTGCAGCTAGCCATCTCTCCTCTGATTGGGGCTCTCGCCGCAGGTAACGTATGCATCATCAAACCTTCGGAACTCGCACCAGCGACCTCACATCTTATCGCGCAGATGATAGAAGAAATCTTTCCCCAGGAGGTCTGCAAAGTCCTCGAAGGTGGTATTGACCTCAGCAAAATGCTGCTCGAGCGTCGTTGGGATCATATCTTCTTTACCGGGAGTCCTAGTGTTGGTCGTGCTGTGGCGGTTGCGGCTGCACAGCACCTTACTCCTTGCGTATTGGAGCTAGGTGGCAAGAGTCCTTGTATCATCACGTCCAAAGCGGACCTCAAGCTCGCGGCGCGCCGCATCGTGTTTGGCAAGTTTATGAATGCGGGACAAACCTGTGTCGCTCCTGACTACATCCTCGTCGAGAGCAAGGTCCATGATGATCTCGTTCAGTATCTCAAGGCAGAGATTCGACTTCGCTTTGGTCATGAACCGATCAAGAATCCTCAGCTCCCACGCATCATCAACGCCCGACATTTTCAGCGCCTCAGCGCTCTTTTGCATCCTGAATTGGTTGCCTTTGGAGGTCATACCGATCCTGCTCAGCTCCTCATTGCTCCAACTCTGCTGACCGGAGTAAAACCAGAAGATCCTGTCATGCAAGAGGAAATCTTTGGCCCCATCTTGCCCATCCTAAAAATCGAATCGCTGAGCGAAGCTAAGGCCTTCGTCCAAGATCAAGAAAAGCCTTTGGCCCTCTATCTTTTCTCCAACGACCAGCGGGAGCAAACAGAGGTTTTGCAAGACCTGAGTTTTGGTGGAGGCTGTATCAACGACACTCTGATTCACTGTGGGAATTCTGCACTCCCCTTTGGAGGAGTAGGTACGAGTGGAATGGGGGCTTACCACGGAAAGCATAGTTTTGACTGCTTTAGTCATAAAAAGGCTGTTTTAAAAAATCCGACTTGGACGGATATGCCGCTCCGCTATCATCCCTGGTCAAACTTCAAAGACTTCGTCTTTCGCCTCTTACTCAACTAAAAAAGCAGATTGAAGCCACTGACGTCTCAGCTCAAAGGCCAACATGCCAACACTGACTGAGACGTTGAGTGAGTTTTTGTAGCCCCAGCAGGGAATCTCAATATAGCCCTGACACTCGCGCAGCACCGAAGCTTCGATCCCATAGCGTTCGTTGCCACACAAGATCCCCAAACGCTGAGGGGGGAACTGCATGGCTTCGAGAGCTGTCGCCCCCTGAGCCGTTTCCAGCGCAAAGACTGGGGTTCCTGTTTGCTTTAAGGCCTGCACGCAGGCCAAAGTATGCGCCTGCCATTCCCAGGCAACTTTAGATTGAGCACCCAAAGCTGCCTTGGCGACCTTATCCTGATCAGGCCTAGCGGTATAACCACAGAGATATACCTTCTCAAAGCCTATGCAATCAGCCATGCGAAGGAGCGAACCGACATTGAAGGCCGAACGGATATTATCCAAGATGAGAACCGCAGGCATGTAACGAGCAGGGGCATGGACATGGTCGACCTGATCGATGAGAATATCGGCATCCGTTACCATCCGCCCATGTTCGCGTTCGATCGGGACAAAGACACTCATAAATTGGTGATAGCTAGGATCTTCGGGTACTCTTTGACGCAATAGGGCTAGCCTCTGCAGGAGAGGCGAGCGATGCGTGGATGCTAGCTCGAGCTTTTGAAACAGCTCTTGGAGAGCGCGTTGTCGCTCAGCTGCATCCTCCCATCGGCGTTCGACTTCAAGAACTTGATCCAAAAGCGCACGGACTGCCATCGCTTCGTTGAGTCGCAAAAATTCTTGAGCTTTGCTCACCGCCATGTCCTGCTTCAGTTGATACGCTGACCAGGAACGGCATTGGTATCGGGATAAAGCACTGCGAGCTTATCGCCATCACCAGATGCCAATACCATACCTTCGCTCACGCCAAATTTCATCTTGCGTGGGGCAAGGTTGGCGACCATGACCGTCATCTTACCGACCAATTCTTCTGGCTTGTAGGTGGCCTTGATGCCGGAGAACACATTGCGGGTCACGCCTTCGCCGAGATCCAGAGTGAGCTGTAAGAGTTTGGCAGCCCCAGGAACTTCTTTGGCATCGATGATCTTAACGACACGCAGATCCACCTTTTGAAAGTCTTCGATTCCAATAGTGGGAGCCAAGCCAAGAGCAGCCTCGCCGCTAGGTTGCGTCGCTGTTTTTTGCTGATGGCTTGCAAGAATTTCCTTAGTCTCTTCCATAATCTTATCGATAGAACTCATTTCAACTCGCTTTAAGAGATGTTCGAAGGGAGCAAGAGCATGATCTTCCAATATAGTTTGTGCGCTCGACCAGGTATAAGGAGCTTCTTGGAACAGGGCTTCTACACGCTCGACATAAGAAGGCAGCACAGGCTTGAGGTAGACTGCCATGATACGGAAGAGATTGAGGATCCCCGTCAGCACTTCGAGAGTAGCTGCCGTATCTGTCTTGACAAGCTTCCATGGTTCGTACTTATCGAAGTACTTGTTAGCCTCGTCCGCTATACTACGAATAAGCACGATCGCTTTGGCAAAGTCGCGAGCCTCAAAGTGTCTTGCGATCTCTTCCTCAATAGCCTGAGCCTGGATCACAAGCTCGCGACCTTCTGCCGAAAGCTTGCCCATGTTTACGCCCAGCTTTTGCAGCATCTGAGCACCACGTGAGGCTACATTTGTGATCTTGCCGATTAGATCTGAGTTCACACGAGAGACAAAATCCTCAAAACTCAGATCGATATCATCAATAGTGGAACTCAATTTACAGGCCATGTAATAGCGCAAATAAATGGGATCGAGATGCTTTCGGAACGTTTCGGCCAAGACGAAAGTGCCACGCGATTTGCTCATCTTAGCGCCATTCACCTGAAGCATGCCATGCACCATCACCTCGTTCGGCGTTGCTAGGCCTGCTGCTTTGAGCATGGAAGGCCAGAAGAGGGTGTGATGGTAGACGATATCCTTACCGATACAATGGTAGCGCTCAACTTCGGGATCATTCCATACGGATTCAAATCCGGCTCCTTGCTTTTGACGAACCCACTCTTCGAGAGCAGCCAAATAGCCTACAGGAGCATCGAACCAAACGTAATAATACTTCCCTGGATGACCCGGGATTTCAAAGCCAAAATAGGGTGCATCCCGCGAGATACACCACGATTGGAGATCGCCTTCCAGCCATTCATCAAGCTTTTTTGCGATCTCTGTACTGGTATGATTCGCGACCCAGTCTTTGAGAAAGGGGCGAAAGCCCTGGAGCTTTACAAAGAGGTGCTCGCTATCTTTCTTCACTGGAGTGTTACGACAAAGAGAACAGTGCGGACTCTTCAAGTCATCGGTCCCATACACGGCCCCACAAACTTCACAGCCATCGCCATACTGATCGACCGCACCACATTTAGGACAAGATCCTTTAATGAAGCGATCGGGCAAGAACATCTTATCGTGTTCGCAGTAAGCTTGCTTAATAGCTTTCGTCTCGATATGACCGTTTTTATGGAGCGCTTCAAAGATCGAGTTGGCAATCTTCTGATTGGCAGCACTATGGGTCGAGCTATAGTGGTCATGCGAAATCGCAAAGCCTTTAAAATCAGCTAAATGCTCGTCGCGAGAGCGAGCAATAAGCTGCTCGGGGGTAATACCCTCTTTTTTCGCATTCAGCATGATAGGAGTTCCGTGGGTGTCATCAGCGCAAAGGAAGAGACACTCATGTCCACGCATGCGCTGAAAGCGGGCCCAAAAGTCTACCATGCAGTGCTCAACGAGATGCCCGAGATGGATAGGGCCGTTGGCATAGGGAAGAGCTGTGGTGATCACCATTTTCCGCTTTTTGGACATAGGGTATTCCTCGCTGGGCAGATAAGTCTTAAAGGCACGCTTTCTGGTGCCTTTGCCGGTACTATACGGGAAAGTGTCCGGGCAGCAAAGTCAGGATCGAGCCGGACCGCGCGGTTCGGGAGGCTTTTCCTTGGCTGGCTCATCGGGCCAGGGGTGTTTGGGGTAGCGACGCTTTAGCTCCTTGCGAACTTCAAAGTAACTCCCCGCCCAAAAGCCTGCTAAATCGCGCGTAAGCTGTGCGGGCCGTCGGCTTGGCGCCAAGAGCTTGAGCAAGAGGGGGTGCCGCCCCTGACAGATACAGGGTGTAGTGGCTTGGCCAAAAAACTCTTGTATCTTGGCTTCTAGCCAAGGTTCCGCCTCTTTTTCATAGTGAATCTTGAGGCGCCGACCATTATCGAGCTTGATGAATTCGGGACAGAAGTGGTTGAGGGTTTGCTGGTCTTCGTAATCTAACTGCTCTTCGATAGCAGCCTTGAGATCACGTTGTTCAAGCTCAGCCATCGAGCGGGCCCCTTCACAAAGATAGCTCAGAAGCAATTCGAGAAAATCCCCCTCAAAGCGCGGCAGCTTGTGCGGAACTTTATGGCAATCGAGCAGATCGAGCTTGGCATGATAGGTATGGAGAGCATCGGCTCCCGCATAGTTTGCCCAGCGATCTTTGAGGGATTGCAAGAGAAGGCTCTCCAACTCCTCTGCAGCCGCAGACTCTTGCCTTTCCGCGACGAGCAGCTTGCCATAGGTCTTGGCCAGTATCTTACGGACCTTACCAGTTTTTTCATCGAGGCGGATATCGACCGACTCCCTGAGGAGATGAAAGGGATCTTCGTCGAGCCATTGCGGATCTATCGCACTCGCCCACTGGACGCGTCCGCGCAGTCCTGATTCATCTTGCAAGGACTCGCGCGCTTCGATGACAACGATCCATTCGGCCTTGCGAACTACAGAGGCATCGCTGAGATATCCACCACGCCCAAGGGTAAAATTAAAACTCCTCTGTCTGCGCTTGTGCTCCTCAGCTAAAGGTCGATACTTGGCAATACGATCGGCAAAGGCCAGAAAGATCGCTTTGCGCAGAGCACTTTCCTCATAATCCCTAAGCTCTCGCAGAGACGGCCAAGCAAAACCTTTCCTTAGGTTTTCATACAACTGCTGACAACGCTGGACTGTCGCGCGATCTAGAGGATTCCGCGCCTGACCTGTGAGAAAGCTGAGTTGATAACACACATCACAGTCACCCTCATCTCGTGCGGGATCATCTCCCAGCTTCAAAAAACCTTCGTTGATCAAAAGAGCTGCAAGCAGTGCATGAGGCCCTACTCCTTGAGCTTGTCCCGCCAAGACCAAGCGCCCTAGGCGAGGATGGAGCGGCAGGGATGCCATGGTCTGACCTTCGCGTGTCAAACTACCCTGAGAAAAGGCTCCTAAGTCTTCCAGAAGTTGAGCATTTTTCTCTAGTATTTCAGGGGGAGGCGCTTCGAACCAATCCATAACCCGCCAGGCATGGGGCTCGGTCGGGTCCATGGCCTGAAGCTCTAAGAGTGTCTGACAGAGATCGATACGGCGAATCTCGGGTTCTGAAAAAGCAGGACGCGATTGAAAATCGCTAGCTGTAAACAGGCGAAAGCATAGCCCCGGTGCCACACGACCCGCACGACCTGCCCTTTGTATGCACGAGGCCTGACTCACACGTTCGGGCCGAAGTGTCGGGAGACCGCTCCAAGGTGCAAAACCAGAGATCTTAGCCCAGCCGCTATCGATAACACCACGGATATTGGGGAGCGTAAGTGAAGTCTCTGCCACGTTGGTAGCCAGAATCACTTTGATGACTGCTGGATTTTGATAGATCTTATGATGATTCGCAGCCAGCTCAGCAGTCAGGGGAATAATCTGATAGCCCTTGGCTTCCAAAGAGCTCATGCGTTGCGCGCAGCTCATAATTTCGGCCAGACCGCTCAGAAAGACTAGAATATTTCCCCCACAGCGGGCATCGTTGAGCATCCGCTGGACAGCATCAAAGACCTGCTCCTCTAATCGCGCTTCGGTTGGCAAAGGTAGATGCTCGACCGTCACAGGAAAGGTTCGTCCTGGAATTTGAAACAAACGGCTCGTCCCAAGGTAGGATTCGAGAGGACCCAGTTCGAGAGTGGCTGACATGATAAGGACACGGAGGTCATCCCGTCGACTCGAAATTTTCTTTAAAAGTGCGAGAGCCAAATCGCTGTGGATGTGGCGTTCGTGAAATTCATCAAGAATCACGCAATCAAATTCTTCTAGGTTTGGATCGCTCAGCAACTTGCGCGTCAGCACTCCTTCGGTCACATAAAGGAGGCGTGTCGCTGCACTCGCTTTCTGTTCGAGCCGAATATGATAGCCTACGACTTGCCCTATTTTTTCTCCACACTGCTCTGCGACCCACTCTGCTGCAAGGCGCGCAGCCAAACGCCTGGGCTGCACCACTAATATCTTGCGAAAGCTACGCAGAAGATGCTGGGGGACTCTTGTCGTCTTACCAGCCCCCGGCTCAGCTTTGAGTAATACAAATCGTTCCTCGGTAAGGGCCTGAGCGATATCTCCCAGATAAGGATCTATCGGAAAACCACTCATTCGCGCGCTCCTAACCATTCGCAAACATGCCGATAGCCGGGACCCGCCTCGATGTCTGTTGCCTCTGTGTAAAAGATGTCAGCCCCTCGTGACCTCCAGTATTGCCGAGCTTTTGACGAGCTAACGGTGTGCACCAGAGTCTTCACCCCCCGCTCTGCTAGCCAGGGCTGCAAACGATTTACCAGAAAGCGGGGCCAAGGAAAACCCACCCAGCGGATCTGATAGCTCTCGACCAGCTCTTTTATCGTAGAGTGATCTGGCCAGTTCCAATCTGTCATCAAGATCGGCTCAGGAAAGCCAAGGTCTAAGGCGTGTTCGATCTCTTCTTTGGTGTACACTTCAGGGATCCAACGTTCTGGTGTCAGTATAGCTGCCCTAATTTCATTTAAGATATTCCCTCTGTCTTCCTTGATATCAGCGATCATGAGTGCATCGGGATGGTCTTCCATCCAGACTGTTATAGCTGTGAGGTCGAGGGCTTGATACTTTTGCCACAATAAGAGCGACATGAATTCCCGGTGATCAGGAGTCCCTTTGGCCCCCGTCATACGGTGCCAGCCAGCCCAGTCGTGCACTGCCACTATAGTTCCATCACTCGTACGTCTCAGGTCGAGCTCAAAGACCCGGAAGCCTCTTTGGTAGCTTAGGTTAAGGGCATCCAGGCTATTGGTGTAAGTCTTCGAGTCAATCTCTCCTGCGGCATGGGCAATCAGGGAGGCGGAGCTTTGGATTACTGCCTGGCCGCTCACAGGATAGGAGGCGCAAGGGCTTTCCCGCGCAAAGCTTGGGCTTGCAAAGAGGGCGAAAGAGAGTGTGAGCTGTTTCAAAGCAACAGGGGGCATCATGACCTCTTTTTTTGCAGGCTGTGGGATTTGTTGCTTTAAGTGATAGCAGATAGTGAGGGGGTGGAGAAGAGCTAGAGTTTGTAAAGTTCGCCGAATAGAATTCTCTCTAAGTGAAATATGAAGAGCCTCTTTTATTTACAAAACACGTCTAAAGCTTAAACACAGCACTCGAGTTTATTATAAGCATAATAATCATATAATTTCATAAACTTACAGGAACTTGAAGAGTGCATT
>JACCDP010522578.1_pt1 | contig 31602 bp, 34 predicted proteins | sample 7445841 | NCBI WGS metagenome assembly JACCDP01 (sample SAMN15323441, study PRJNA562643) | freshwater metagenome | isolation source: river surface water | place: USA:Blue River Watershed | collected 2017-08-17 | reverse complement strand
GACTTCCAGCAACAACTGGCGCAACAGCCCGGCGTGCTGCCCGGCTGGCAGGCCAGCGAGGTCGCCCCCTGGCCCACGCTGCTGGACGTGGTGCGCCATGCCGGGGCCGGCGTGCTGCTGGGCGTGTCGGGCAAGCCGGGGCTGTTCACCGAGGACGTCATCCGCACCCTGCATGCCGGGTGTCCGCGCCCCATCGTCATGCCGCTGAGCAATCCCTCCCGACAGGTGGAGGCGCACCCGGCGAAGGTGCTGGAGTGGACGCAGGGCGAGGCGCTGGTGGCCACGGGCAGCCCCTTCGGCAAGGTGGACTACGCCGGGCGCGAATACGCCATTGCCCAGTGCAACAACAGCTACATCTTCCCGGGCATCGGCCTGGGCGTGCTGGCCACGCGGGCCACGCGGGTGACCGACGAGATGCTGATGGCCGCGAGTCTGTGCCTGGCGCAGGCGGCGCCGCTGACGCAGGACAACACGGCCTCGCTGCTGCCGCCGCTCACGGACTTGCCACTGATCAGCCGCCGCATCGCCTTCGAGGTGGGTCGCGTGGCGCAGTGGCAGGGCCATGCGCTGGAGATGCCGGACGAGGTACTGCAGGAGACCATCGAGGGGATGTTCTGGGAACCCGAGTACCGGGAGTATCGGCGCATCGCGTCGCGGGCAAGGTAGTGCGCATGCCCCCCAACCTGTGGGAGCGGGCTGGCCCGCGAACAAGCCTGCAGACACTGTTTACTTTGCAGATTCTAACCGGCAGCGGGAGGCCGCCCTCGCGTTCTGCGGCTGACCCGCACTCATCCTGAGTGCCCTCATTTCGCCGGGAGCCTCGGTCTCCCGGCTCATTCGGTGCGGGTCTTTTATGCCGCTGAACGCGAGGGCGGCCTCCCACTGCCTGGATTTGTGCCAGCGAAGCGGAGGAGTCTGGCGGTTCGCGGGCCAGCCCGCTCCCACAGGCAGAGCTGGCTCCGACACTTGGGGAGCTCGCGGCTACCAGACAATCATGCTCGCCTGCTTGCCCAGGATGGGGACGGAGAGGACTTCGGCGGCGCGGGTGTCGGCGAGCCCCTGGCACACGAGCAGGGGCAGCAGATGTTCCTCACGCGGATGACAGTAACGGGCATGGGGCGCCTGCTCCCAATGCAGCAGACGTTCGCGGCGCTGAGCCGGACTCAAGGCCGGGTTGCTGCAGGTGTCCTGCAGCCAGGCCTCGAAGGCCAGGTTCATGGCGCGAGTCTCGGGCGTGTCGGGACTGAAGAACGCGCGCATATTGTGGAAGGAGAACCCCGAGCCGATCACCAGCACGTCGCGCAGGTCGGCATTGCGCAGGGCCTGCCCCATCCGCAGATGCGTCGCAGGGTCCAGGCTGCGCAGCAGGGAGAGCTGCAGGCAGGGGATGTCGGCCTGCGGGTACAGGATCTTCAGAGGCACGAACACGCCGTGGTCCAGCCCGCGCTGTGGGTCCAGGGCCGGGGCCAGGTCGGCCCCCTGCAGCACTGAATGCAGCTGCCGCGCGAGGGCCGGCGCGCCGGGGCAGGGACATCGCTCCTGGCGAGGGACAGGCCGCCAGCCTAGCACGCCACGCGCTGGCGGAGGCAGCGTGGCGCTGCGCCGGTCTGCAACAGCAACAGTCCAAGCCCGGTCCCCGCACGTACTCAGGCAATGACTGTCAACAAAGGAGCAAGCCCATGGGTGGAAGAATCCTGCTGTGGTTTTCAGCCTTCGTGTTCATCGGCTACGGGCTGGTGGGCATCGCGGCGCCGGGCGTGCCGGCCGGCTTTGCCGGGCTGGTCATGAGCAATGGCGATGCCTATGCCGAGATCAGCTCGATGTACGGCGGTCTGCAGACGGGCCTGGGCGTGTTCTGCCTGCTGGCCACGCTGCGCCCGGCGTTCTACCGGGGCGGCCTGGCCGTGCTGGTGCTGGGCATCGGCGGCGTGGGGCTCACGCGCCTGCTGGGCGGAGTCATGGCGCCCGACCCGGTGACCTTCTACACCTGGGGCGCCACGGCCTATGAGCTCGCCACGGCGACCCTCGCCGCCCTGGCCTGGCGCGTGGACCTGGCGGAGGAGCGGCTCAGAAACTCGAACCCGGCTGCGTGAGGAACTCGGCCTCCTGCACCGTGGACTCGCGCCCCAGGATGGCGTTGCGGTGCGGGTAGCGGCCGAAGCGGTCGATGATCGCCTTGTGGCGCAGCTCGAAGTCGAGATTGCCGGGCGCGTGCTGGCGGAACAGGAATTCGGCCTGCACATGGATCAGGGCCGATTCGCTGTGCATGTAAGGCATCAGCAGGAAGGCCCGGCCCGCCGGCCGCACCTCGGGCAGCACGCCGGCGGCCACCGCTTCCTGAGCCAGGGCCAGAGCCATCGGGTCCTGGGCAAAGGCGCGAGGCGTGCCACGGTGGATGTTGCGGGAGAACTGGTCCAGCACCAGGATCTCGGCCAGACGCCCCTCGGGCTCGGCGCGCCAGCCGTAGAGTTCCCCCTGCGCCGCGCGGCGCAGCAGGCTGCCGAAGCGCTGGGTGAGCAGCGCGTCGAAGGCCGGGTCCACCTGCCACCATTGTTTCGGACTGATCTCCTCGAACCAGAATGTCAGCACATCGTTCTGCATGCTCTCAGCGCTCCTGCAGGCGGCCGCCGGCCGCGCGATCCATCATGCCCACCAGCGTCTCCACGATGCGGGGCTCCAGCCCCTCGGTGTGGCCCTTGTCCATGCGCACCACATCGGCGATGACGCGGCCGTCGGCGCAATTCGGATACTCGTAGACCTGGGCCACGCCGGGGCGGGGCAGCAGCCCCCATTCCTTCGTGCCGGGATTCTGGCTGCCGCTGTCGTGGGTGCGACCGGGCTCGGTGTCCACCACGTCCTCCAGGCGCACACGCGCCGCGCACTGGTATTTCGTGGCGAGCGTCGAGGTGTCGGGCAGGGAGGCGATCTCGTGTTCGCCGATGGCGAACAGATGGGAGAACGCGCAGTCAGGTTCCGCCGGCGCGGTCGCCGCCACGGCAGGCGCGGCCCCAGCGGCAGGCGTTGGGGCGGGGGTCGCCCCGGCCTGTGCCGGACGTCCCGCATTGGGTGAGCGCGGAGCGGCACCGCCCAGGCGGCCGCCGGACAGACTCAGGAAACCATCGACCTTGTCGGCGAAGAAAGGCGTGCACACCAGCCGGCGCGAGGTCAGGCCGCCCTGGGAATGACCGGCCAGCCAGAAGGCCTCGATGTTCTGCGCGCCCACGGCGTCGATCACGGCCGTGACTACATTGTGCAGATAGGCATCGTCCTCCTCGCGCCAGCGGCGGGCGGGGGAATGCGGCGTGGCCACCACGAGGCGGTACTGCTCCTTGAGTTCCCAGGCCGGGAAATAGGCGCGCTGGTAGCGTTCGTTGGAACCCGCGCCGTGCAGGTTGAGGATGAACAGCACGGGCTCGCCCGCCTGCAGGTCGCAGGGGTAGTCCAGCACGAACGTGCGGCCGGTGCCGGGCTCGGCGATGGGTTGTTCGGCATTGCCGGTGCAGCTGCCGCCGAGCAGGCTGATGCCCGACTGGGCCTGGGTGGCGGGGCTGCCGCCGAGCGCGAGCAAGCTCAGCAACAGGGCAGGCAGTGCGCGGGCGCGGAGGCGAGAGAAAGCTGCGGGGCGGATCATGTCTGGGGCTCCCTTGTTGGTGGCGGGCCGATGGGCCCGGGCAGCGCTCATCTTCGCCGGCGGCAGCGCGCGGGACAAGCAGCTGGGCCGAAACGACTGTTCTGCCTGCCGTGTCGGCGCCGCTGCACAGCAGCGCCAGGCGCGGGAACAGCGGCGGGCGTTCGTAGACCTGCAGCGGCAAGCCGGCTACTCTAGGCCCCAGTTCAACCTCGTTCACAACCACGTTCACAACAACAAGGACACACCCATGAAATACCGTCTCAGCGCCCTGCTTGCGGCGCCCGCGTTCGTGCTTTCCACTGCTGCCCTGGCAGCCCCTGAATACGTCACCGTCAAGATGGAGATCGACGTGGCCCGCTCCGCCGAGGAGGCCTGGGCCAAGGTGGGCGATTATTGCGACATCACCGAATGGCTCGGGCTCGAATGCGCGATCAGCTCCGGCGACGGCGGCATCGGCACCGTGCGCGTGCTGGGCGGCGGCCGCATCACCGAGGTGATGGTGGCACAGACGCCGCTCTCCTACGGCTACACTCAGCCCGCTGTGGAAGGCCAGTTCTACAACCTTTACCACGGCTTCATGGAAGCGCGCCCCACCGGGCCGAACAGCTCCACGCTGTATTACACGCTGGTGCTGGATGTCTCCAATCTGGCCGACCAGGCCGCCAAGGACGCCGACATCACCCGTCGCCGCGCCACCTTCGAACGCGCCCTGGGCGCCATGAAGGGGATCGTCGAGCAGCAGTGACCGGCATGACCTACCAGCCGCCGTTCACCCTCACGCCTGCCATAGCCAACCGATGCGCCCGGATTGCCGAGCGCATCGGCCGTCTCTCTGTCCTGGAGGAACAGGCTCACTCCTTGCGTCTGCGCAGGCTCAACCGCATCCGTTCGATTCATGGTTCGCTCGCCATCGAGGGCAACACGCTCAGCGAAGAGCAGATCACCGCTCTGCTGGATGGCAAGCGCGTGCTGGCACCGCCGCGTGAGGTTCAGGAAGCCCATAACGCCATCGCCACCTATGAGCGTCTGCAACGCTGGCTGCCCCACCGGGAAGCCGACCTGCTGGACGCGCACCGCTGCCTGATGACCGGACTGCTGCCCGACGCGGGCCACTACCGGCCAGGCGGTGTCGGGGTGATGGCCGGCAGCCAGGTGCTGCACATGGCTCCACCTGCCAGTCGCGTGCCGAGCCTGATGCGCCAGCTCTTGCAGTGGACGGCGCAAACGGATGCGCATCCGCTGGTGGCCAGCAGCGTGTTTCACTACGAATTCGAATTCATCCATCCATTCGCCGACGGCAACGGGCGCATGGGACGGCTCTGGCAAACCCTGCTGCTGAGCAAGTGGCAGGCCCTGTTCGCTTATCTGCCTGTGGAGAGCATGGTTCACCGCCACCAGAGCGACTACTACGACGCCATTCGTCAGAGCACTGCAGAGGCCGATGCGGCGGCCTTCGTCGATTTCATGCTGGGCATGATTCTGGAAGCCGTTGATGCGGTGGCCGAAGTCCCTGGCGTGTCCGAGCCCACCCCTCATGTCACCCCGCAAGTCACCCCCCATGTCAGCACGAACGCCACTTCTCCCGTGGAGCGGCTGCTGGACGCGCTGCAGGGCGACATGAGCCGGGACACCTTGATGTCCCGACTCGGCCTGAGCGACCGCAAGTCCTTCACGGAGCGCTATCTGCGACCAGCCCTGCAGCAGGGCCTGATCGAAATGACACGCCCCGATGCGCCGCGCAGCAGGCTGCAACGCTACCGACGCAGCAGCCGGAAGCCGGCGCAGACCTGACGGGCGCAAGGATTGGACAAGTCCCGGGCAGCCCCCTATGCTCCGGACAAAGCGACTCCCTGAAGACAACAACAAGACAGGAGATCCCCCATGGCTTACTCCCTGATTGGCAAGGACTACACCCCGCCCGACATCCGCGCCAAGGTCACCGGCGCGGCGAAATATGCCGAGGACTTCAAGGTGGACGGCATGGTGCACTGCCGCCTGCTCACCAGTCCCATTCCTCACGCGCGGGTGCTGAGCATCGACACCTCCGAGGCGCTGCAGATTCCCGGCGTAGTGGGCATCCTCACCGCCGACGAGGTGCCTCGCCTGCCCGGGGTGGAACGCCAGATCCTGACCAATGAGCCTGTCTATGTGGGCGAACCCATCCTCGCCGTCGCCGCCGTCGACGAGATGACGGCCGAGGACGCCATCGCCGCCATCACGATCCAGTTCGAGCGCCTGCCCTTCACCGTCGATCCGCTCGCCAGTCTGCGGCCCGGCGGCGCGCATGCCCGCGTGGGCGGCAATGTGCCCAGCGCCTCGCTGGTGGAAGGCAGCACCGAGAACGATTCGCTGCGCCCCGACGTGCAGGCCGTGCACTGGAGCGACGCCGACTTCGCCGAACTGCAGCAGGGCCGCCTGCCCCAGGGCCAGCCCTCGGAGGAGTGGGTGGTGGGCGACCTCGACGCGGGCTTCGCCGCCGCCGCTTATGTGCTGGACGAGAGCTTCGTCACCGCCAGCAACGCCCACCACTCCATGGAACCGCGCTCGGCCATGGCCTACTGGGAGAACGGCAAGTGCTTCCTCTACGGCTCCAGTCAGAGCCAGAGCTTCCCGGTGCCGAGCATCGCCGGCTATATCGGCATTCCACCTTCCGACCTGGTGTTCATCGCCGAGTTCTGCGGCGGCGGCTTCGGCTCCAAGGGGGCCGGGTATCCCTCCATGGTGATCCCCGCGCACTTCAGCAGGAAACTGAACCGGCCGGTCATGATGCGCATCACGCGCGAAGAGGAATACGCCATCGGCTCAGCGCGTCATGGCTTCCAGGGCCGCGCGAAACTCGGCTTTCGCGCCGACGGCCGCCTGCTGGCCGCCGACCTCTACATCATTCAGGACAACGGCGGAAATGCGGGGTTCTCCGACTGGCTCTCTGCCGGTGAAGCGCTCTCGCTGGTCTACATGCCCGAGGCCATGCGCTTTCGCGGCATCCCGGTGTTCACCAACACGCCCACCAAGGGACCGCAGCGCGGCCCGGGCCAGAACCAGCTCGCCACCGCCATCGAGCCCCTGCTGGACAAGGCCGCGCGCGCGCTGGGCATCGACCCGCTCGCCATCCGCCTGATCAACGCCCCGGGCAATGACGCTCTGTTTGGCGATGTGCAGGGCGGCGTCACCAGCGCCTATCAGGCCGAGGCGCTGCGCCTGGGGGCCGACCGCTTCGGCTGGCAGCAGAAGTTCGCCCGCAATGGCGAACGCCGCGGCAGCAAGGTGATCGGCGTCGGCATCGGTCAGGCCTATCACTCCGCCGGCAGCAGCGGCTTCGACGGCCTGGTGCGCATCACCCCGGACGGCGTGCTGCACATCCACACCGGTGTGGGCAATCTGGGCACCTATTCTTACGCCACCACCTCCCGCGTGGCCGCCGAAGTGCTGAAGTGCCGCTGGGAGAACTGCGTGGTGGAGCGTGGTGACAGCCGGCAGCATCTGCCGTGGAATCTCGGCCAGTTCGGCAGCAACACCTCGTTCACCATGACGCGCACCAATTACGTGGCCGCCATGGATGCGCTGGACAAGCTGCGCCGCATCGCCGCACTCGACCTGGGCGGCACGCCCGAGGACTACGAGATCGGCGAGGAACGGGTGTTCCAGCGCAGCAATCCCGAACGCGGCATGAGCTATGCCGAGGCGGCGCAGCGCGCCATCGTGATCGGCGGGGAATTCAGCGGTCAGAGCGCGCCCGAGAATCTCAATGCCATGACGGCCGCCTCGGTGGCGGGCATCGCGGGGACCGGCCTGATCGGCGTGGCGCGGGACACGGTGCCGCGCCAGGGTACGGTCGCCGGCCTGGCAGCAGGCTTCGTGATGATCGAACTGGACACCGATACGGGCAAGTACGCCATCCTGGATTACATGGGCGTGACGGACTGCGGCACGGTGCTGCACCCGCAGGGCCTGGCGGCGCAGATGAAGAGCGCGGCGATCATGGGTTTCGGACTGGCCGGTTTCGAACGCCACACCTACGACCCGCAGAACGGCCTGCCGGCCAATGTGTGGCTGCATCAAGCGAAGCCGCCCAGCATCAAGGATGTGGCTGCGAACCTGCAGTGGGCAGCGGTGGAGATTCCCGACCCGCAGAACCCGGTGGGCGCCAAAGGGGTCGGAGAGCCCATTCAGGGCTGTGCGGCGGCGGCGCTGGTCTGCGCCATTTCCAACGCGCTCGACGGCCATCTGTTCAACCGCGTGCCGGTGACGCCGGACATGATCGTCAATGTGGTGAAGGGCGACGCCGCGGCGGCGCAGACGCTGATGACCAATACGGCGTGAGGCGACTTCAAGCCCTATGCAGACGAAGGGGGCGAACGTTCAGCAAGCGGCGCTGAGCACGCCATTGCCAAAGGTCGTAGGCATTCTGCAGGTTCATCCAGTGCTCGGCGCTGGGACTGCCGAATGCCATCTCAAGTCGAACTGCCATCTCCGGCGTGATGGCACCGCCCCCATTGAGCACCTTAGACAAGGTCTTTCGACTGACATTCAAATGTTCCGCCGCGTTGGTCACACTGATCGCCAGCGGCATCAAGACCAGTTCGCGCAGTATCTCGCCAGGATGAGCAGGGTTATGCATGCGCACAGTGGTAGTCCTCGTAATCCACATGTTCAACGTGCTGCTGCAGCCTCGCAGCATGCGCACTGTTCACTCCGTGAACGGCTCCGCTGCGAAAAAAACGTTCAAGCCCCTTGTGGCTGAAGCTCTTGATCACAATCCGTGTGACACCTTTCAGGTTACATTGGGAATTCAGGACTGGCAATCTCGCAACACACTGCGAGGGCCCCTTGTCGAATCATTCTAGTTCACCTGCACTGTTTCTTCCTTTGCTCACCCCACCCCTACCGCTGGGAGCAAGGACCACAGCACCGGCTGCAGCCACTGCGCGAGCAACGCGACACCGATCAGCGCCGCCAAGGGCAAGGCAGCCACGCGGGCGGATTCCTCAAACGTGAGTGGCGGGCGCACCCAGCGCCCCACCGCCCAGTGCGCTCCCACCCAGAACACGGGCGCCACAACGAGAAGCAGCACGTAGAACGCGGCCAGCCCTTGCATGCCGGGAAAGGCGCGCGCCGGCAGCCACACCAGCGTAGCGGTTACCAGGGCAATCGGCACGCTCGCCAGCCGTATCGACAACCAGGCCGCACCTTTGCCGAGAGCCTGAAAACGACGCCGTTCCCAGCGCAGCAACACCGGCACGAGCACCAGACACAGCAGCACCAAGGCCAGCAGCATTAGACTCATGCGCCCCACCCCGGCTGGTGCTTGCGGCATCGCAGTGGCTTCGCAGCATCGGCACGCAGCGCCGCCGCGAACGCTGCCCGCGCCCACTGCGCCGCCTCGTCGCGGTCTTCCAGAATGTGCTCAGGGGCCTGCCAGTAGGCGATCGTCATGCGCTTGTCGCCCTTGTGGTAATGAAAAGGTTCCAGACCGAGCGCTTCAAAATGCGGCCGATTGCGCGCATCGGCCTTCAGGTAGAGAGTGTCGTCGGCTACCAGGCCGAACATCAGCCCTTCGCGGAACAGGCCGTGACCGCCGAACATCCGCCGCGCCTGCAGCGGACCGACCTGTTCGAACACCTCCAGCAAGTAGGCAACGAATTCGTTCATCCTTCGATGCCCTCCCAATGCCTGCGCCAAAGGTAGCGCCCGAGCAGCGTGAACCAGAGCAGGATGACAGCAGCGCCGTGCAGCCAGAGGGACGGAGCGTTCGAGGAAGAGACTGGCATGGTGAAACTCCAACTGAGTGATCGGCCTGCAAGAGTGGGCGAGTCGACGCCATGGTTTCACACCCGGCCGCCCGGCGTCACCGTCATTTCAGGGGTGCCTCGGTGGTCGGTCGGCCGCGCGCGACCAGCCACGCCAATTCCTCACACTTTGCTCATGCCTTGCAGGCGCCGACTGCGCCACAGTGTCGGCACGACAGATTCCTCTTCGCACTCAAGGAGACATTCTATGGCCTTTGCACTCAGCACCCAGGGCGGCCTGCGCCGCTGGACCTTCACCGTGCCCGTCTGGGCGCTGCTCGCCGCCACGCCCTTGTTGCCGCTGGCCTTCGTGGCGCTGGTGGTCATTCACAGCGCCGATGAGAACATTCCGCTCACGCGCAACGAACTGGTGGAGGTCAACGGGCAGACGCTCTGGCGCGGCGCGTTCAGCAACCCCACCGACAGCGAATACCGCGAACTGGCGGCCACCATCCGCTTCCTCGACGCCGCCAATCAGCCGGTCGGCGAGGCGCGGACCGAGGCGGCCGTGCTCCTCCCGGGCAGGCGGATGGAACTCGAAGCGCCGTTGCCGGAGGGCGCCGTGCGCATGCAGATGTATTCCTTGCAATGGCGCACGGGCGAGCTGAACACCGGACGCCTGTTCGGCCCGTTCCGGCCGTGGGAATTCGGGTATCTGCAGTGGGAGGGGGACGTTCAGGCGGCGGGGAGCTGACGGAACAAGGGCGCACTCACCCCGTCGCCAGCTTCAGCCCGATCACCCCTGCCACGATCAGGCCAAGGCTCAGCAGACGCCACACCGTGGTGGCTTCACCGAACAGCACGATGCCCAGGATGGCGGTGCCGACGGCGCCGACGCCAACCCAGACCGCATAGGCCGTGCCCACGGGCAGCGCCCGCATGGCAAGACCAAGCAGACCCATGCTGATGATCATGGCCGCGAGGGTGCCCACCGAGGGCCACAGTCGCGTGAAGCCCTCGGTGTACTTCAGACCCATGGCCCAGCCGATCTCGAAGAGACCGGCGATGATGAGAATGAGCCAGGGGTTCATGCGGGGAGTCGCAAGCAGCAGCCAGCCATCAATTGCTGATGGCCGCGGCGCCCTTCAGGGAGACCTGCTCGTCTTCGATGCCACGGGCACCGCTGGAGGTGACAGCGCCGATGCGCACGCCGCCACGCATCACGGGCACCCCACCGGCGAAGGTCACGCCGCCTTCCACTTCCGTGATCTGACCGGCAGCGAGGCGGGTGCCGTATTCGCCGGAGCTCAGGCCCGTCTCATGCACCACCTTGGCCTTGGCCAGGGCGATCTCGTAGGAGCGGGCAGAGGCGCCGTCCATGCGGTGAATCATCACGGGCAGGCCGTACTCGTCGGCCACCACGATGGTGAGATTCCAGTTGTTGGCGCGGGCTTCGGCCAACGCGGCGGTCATGGCCTGTTCGGCCAGGGCATAGGTCAGTGCGGGCGCCGGGGTGGGCGCGGGCTGCTGGGCCAGGGCAAGACCGGAGAACAGCAGGCCGCAGAGCAGGCCGGCAGTGGAAAGAACGCGAGTGATCATGGGGAACTCCTTTTTCATGGTTTTGAGGTTTTGGGTGGCACGCGAGACTAGACCAGCGGGAGGCGGGAATCAATTCGGGGGCGGGCCAACAGGCTGATTCGCGGGTCAGCGTCTACACTGGGGTCAGGGACTGTTGACCTCGCTGGCAGCGCGCAACCATAATGCAACCAAATTGCAACCGCGCAAACCTTCGAGGTGATACCCATGGCGTCCCTGACCATCAAGAACATTCCCGAGGAACTCTACGAGATGCTGAAACAATCCGCCCACCTGCACCACCGCAGCGTCAACAGCGAGTTGATCCACTGCCTTGAGAGCGCACTGATGCCTGTCCCGCTGTCCGCCGCCCAACTGGCAGACGCCGCGCAGCTGCTGCGCAGCCGGGTCAGCGGGCCCGTGCTGACCGATGCTGAGATCACGCTGGCGAAGCAGCAGGGGCGACGATGATCGTTGTCGATACCAACATCATCGCCAACCTGTATCTGCCCTCGCAGTACACGCAAGACGTGATCGCCCTGCTGCAGCGGGACTCGCACTGGATTGCGCCTCTGCTCTGGCGCAGTGAGTTTCGCAATGTGCTGAGCACGCAGGTGCGCCGACAGGCCATGGACGTGAACAGCGCGTTGTTGATGCAGGCGCAGGCGGAACGACACCTCGCCGGGCGTGAGTACAGCGTCAATTCCGCCTCGGTGCTGACTCTGGCTGCGCAATCCGGATGCACGGCTTACGACTGCGAATTCGTCTCCCTGGCCATGGCGCTGAACGCCAGGCTGATCACCCACGATGGCCGGCTCGCGCAGGCCTTCCCTCAGGTCGCAATGTCGGCACGGGACTGTCCGGCAGCCTGAGAGTACTCCAGGCTCAGTCGACACTGCTCACACAAACGCCTTCTTGCCCTTCTCGAAGCGTCGCTTCGGCCGGCCGTCAGCCAGCGCGGCGGCCAGCGCGGCATTCAATTCCTGCGGCGAGTCGTCATAGCCCGCCTCGGCGAAGGCCTGGCGCGCGCCTTTCAGATGCGCCTCGCCGGTGAGTACCAGCGCCGGCACCAGCGTGTGGGGGATGGCGAGATTGTGCGGTTCCTCGAAGGCTTGCTGGCAACCGGCCGCGTCGGTGGCATGCAGGGTGCGGCAGCGGGCGGGGCGCACGGCGTGGATGCTGCACTGGCTCTCCTGCAGGAACGGGCACGGCAGATTGGCCGACAACTGCTGGGTCGGGTTCAGCGCCTGCAGCGTGGCGGCATTGCGCGAGGCGGTGTCGTAGAGCGCCTGCTGACGCGCGGGGCTGAATCTGGCCCGCACATGATCCGCGATCTGCAACACTTCCTCCGGCCGCACCTCCACCTTGAAGTGACAGCACCACGCGCAGCCGCGCTTGCAGGCCAGCGACGGCGTGAGCGTGGACGCGATGAGCCCGGCCATGGCGTCCTGGCGCTGCTGACTGGCAGTCAGTGCACGCGTCCAGCCGTGGGCCTTCAGGTCGGCGCGCACCAGGGCGTGTTCACGCAGGGTGATCTCCGCGAAGGCGGCTGCCTCAGCGCCGACGGCCGGACGGGGGTCTCGTGGTGAACTCATGGCAATACCGCCTCCAGGCGCTGCAGATCGGATTCCTGACGAATGGTCTGCCACAGCAGCTCCGCCTCGGGGTGGCGCTGTCGCAGATAATTCACCCACTGGCGGATGCGGCCGATGCGATCGCGCGGCGGCAGCGCCGCGCTGACCTGCGCCCAGAACTCGCGCAGCAACGGCGCAATGGCCTGCCAGGGCGATTCCACGGCGGCGTTCGCGCGGATCTGCCGTGCCAGTGACGGCATGCGCACCGCGCCACGGCCGAGCATCACATCGACGGTGCCCGCGACGGCCACGCAGCGGTGATAGTCCTCGACACTGCAGATGTCGCCGTTGGCGATGAGGGGGATGCGGATGTGTTCGCGGATGCGCGCCAGTTCGTGCCAGTGGGCGGGCGGCGCATAGCCCTGACGGCGTGTGCGGGCGTGCACGGTCAGCTCGGTGGCGCCGGCCGCCTCGATGGCAGCGGCGTTGTCCAGCATCAGGGAGGTGTCATCGAAGCCCAGGCGCATCTTGGCCGACACCACCACGTCCGGCGGCAGCGCGGCGCGCACGGCGCTGACCACCTGGTACAGACTCTCCGGCTCCTGCAGCATCACCGCGCCGCCCTTGCGCCGGTTCACGGTGCGACTGGGGCAGCCGAAGTTGATGTCGATGCCGTGGGAGCCGAGCTTCACCGCCAGCTGGGCATTGGCCGCCATGGCCTGCGGGTCGCTTCCCAGCAGCTGCACCCGCACCGGCGTGCCCGAGTCGGTGCGGCCGCCCTGGCGCAGCTCCGGGCAGAAGCCATAGAGCACGCGCGCCGGGTAGAGCCGGTCCACCACGCGCACGAACTCCGACACGCTCCAGTCGAAGCCACCTTGGGCCGTGATCAGCCGGCGCAGATGCACGTCGGCCAGGCCTTCCATGGGGGCGAGCACGAGGCGCATGGAGCTCATGGTGCCAGCGCTCCGTAAGGCACCACCTGAACCCCGTCAGGGCGCCGATAGCCATAGCCTGTGCCGGTGATGATGACCAGTGCTGCCGGCGGAGGCATCCGCGTCGTGTCGAGACGCGACGCGAATTTCAGCAGCGCGGCGGCGGCCGCATCCACGACGGCAGGCGCGGAGCCCAGCTTGACCTCGACTGCGCACCAGGCGCCATCCTCGCCGGTGACGATGGCGTCGACTTCCAGCCCGGACTCGTCGCGATAGTGCTGCACTTCGGCCAACTGATGATTCATGAAGATGCGCAAGTCTCGCAGCACCATGGACTCGAACAGGAGGCCCAGGAAGTTCAATTCACGCAGCAGCGCCTCGGGTGTTGCCCCCAGCGCCGCCACAGCCAGGGCCGGGTCAACCAGATGCACGACGGGCGTGGAACGCAAGCGCGTGGAGGAGCGCAGATGCGGGGCGAACGCCGGCTGATACTCCAGAATCCAGAGACGCTCCAGCACGGCCAGATACTCCGCCACGGTTTCCAGGCGGGCGATGGTGACTCCCGAGAAGCGGGCTGCCACATCGGCGGCCAGGGTGCTGGCGCGCACCGGGGTGCCCACATGCCTTGCCAGGGCGGTCAGCAGGGCTGCCACGCGCAGCGGATCGCGCGCCACGCCATCCACTTCACGGATGTCGGTGCGGGAGATTTCGCCCACGTAATCACGCAGCGCCTGCATGCACTGCGGCGTGGCGAGTGCATGATGCCCGGGGAAACCCCCGCGACAGATCAGATCCACCAGCCCGGGCACACTCAGCCCGGGATCGCCAACACTGAAGCTTTCCCCGCGCAGAAGCGCCTTGAGAGATACCTGAGGCTGACCCACTCCACGCTCGAAGCCACTCAGTGGCCGGATGCGCATAAGGGAGATGCGGCCTGCGCCAGAGTGGCGGGTGACATCATCGGCGGGCCGCGCCGAGCCCGTCAGGATGAACTGTCCCGGAGTGCCTTGCGCGTCAATCGCTCGCCGGACGTGGTTCCAGAGCTCCGGCACCAGTTGCCACTCATCCAGCAGAACAGGGGGTTTGGCCTGCAGCAACAGATCCGGTGCCACGGCCGCCAGCGCCCGCGCATTGGCGTCGACGTCGAAGTGGTGGACAGTCCCCGCGCATAGCAGCGCCGTGGCCGTCTTGCCCGTGGCCTTGGCGCCCTCGAGGAGAACCCCGCCGGCATAGGCGAGTCGACGCTGCAGTTCCTGGTCTGCCAGGCGCGGAAGATAAGCCATGAAACTCCTTTGACCGGTGTTGCGCGACGCTTTTAACCGGAATCATGCGGGCACTATAACCGGAATAATGCGGACTCTCCAACCGGAAAAAAGCGGGCATCGCCTGTGACTTCAGCGCTGCTTCGGATGCGCCAGCAGCCATTCCACCAGCTGGGCGCCGTAGGATTCGGACACCGGCGGGGTGTGGGTGCCGCCGGAGATCGTCCACAGCTCGGCCGAGCCGCCGCGCTTGCAGCCTGCCACGAACTTCAGCACGCCGGTCTCATGGCCCGGCAGGCTGGCATCCAGATCCCGCACTTCACGGGCCACGCCCGGACGACGGCAGCCGTTGTAATCGGCCCAGCGCTCCACGGTGCCGCGCGCGCTCGGGTAGCGGTTCTCCTGAATCTCGCCGCCCTGGAAGGCGATGGTCTCGTCGTCGGTGCCATGGATCTGCAGCACGTGCACGGCATGGGGCGGCGGGTCGCGGCGCTCCAGGTGATTGGACCCGGCCAGGCTGACCACCGCCGCCAGCACGTCGGAGTGTTCGTAGGCCATGCGCAATGCCATGAAGCCCCCGTTGGAGTGACCCATGACGTAGACGCGGTCCGGGTCGATGGCGTACTGGTCCATCAGGGTGTCGATGATGCCGCGCAGATAGGCGCTGTCATCCACCGGATTGTTCTCGAAATTGCAGCAGGCGTCGGTGGCATTCCAGAACGAGTTCTGATTGCCGCCGGCCTCGCGCAGACCATCCGGCGCCGCCAGCACGAAACCGTAGTCTTCCACCAGGCGGGCAACGCCCCAGTAATTGGCGATGCTCTGCCCGCTGGAGGTGTAGCCGTGCAGCAGCACGATCAGCGGCATGGCGGTGGCCTCGGCGGCATTGGCCGGGGCGCTGACGAGCACGGGGCCGCGCCCGAAATCCTGAGTCTGGGCGGGGGTCTGGGCCGCGCTCCACGAAGCAGGCAGCAAGGCGCAGAGCAGCAGAGCGAGTGGGGCGAGTCGGATCACGATGAGGCTCCTGATTGGCATTGTTGGGGGAAGATGCTGCGGCGGGAGCCTACTCGAACGGGGCAGACAAGGCAAAGTACGAGTGAAGCGTTGCCCGGTCCGCCTACTGATACACCCTCCCCCCATGCCGCAGCCACCCCACCGCATGCCGCCCCTGTGGGTCGCGGTGCGTCCAGTGCAGCACGCCGCCCTGGTCATTCCATTCGTATTCGCCGTTGAACTCCACCCGATCCCCGGCACTGATGCAGGGCGATAGCGCCCGCGATGAAGGCGAGGAAGACGAGATTCTTCGTGGTTGCGTCCTTGTCAGTGCGTGTTGGGAGAATTCTCACGCTGCCTGCGGGGCAGGCACAGGAACTGGATCGCGGATTCTGGTCTGCACGAGGGAAGGGCAGAGCGCGCTCGTCTCATGCTGCGCCTGCACTTTCATGTGCAGCTTGCTGCTCATAATTATCACTGCCAGCAAATAATGAGCACCAAGTTGCTCAAATAAAGCCGAGCGTGCTAGATTTGAGCAACTTGTTACTCATTTCGACGCACCCATGCCGCCGACCATCCAGATCTTCCATTCCGGGCAATGGCACGACGCCGCTGACCTGAGCATTCCCGCGCCAGAGAAAGGCCGCAACGGTCCCGCTCGCCTGAGCTACCGCCAGGATTACGCGCTCGCGTGGCTGGAGCACGATGATGAGCACGCCTGCGGCCTCACCCTGCCTGTCGAACTTATGCTGACGCATGGCAACCCACGCTGGTTCGGCTTTATGGAGGACATCATGCCCGCCGGCGCCGCGCGGCGTTACTGGACACAGCAACTCCGCATCGCCGACAGGCGCGGGGCCGAACAGGACTTCGCGCTGCTGCAACATGGCTGCATCGCGCCGGTGGGCAATCTGCGGGTCAAGGAGTCGCTGCCCATGCTGCCCGCCAACAGCCGACTGCAGAGCGCCCGCTTCCTCCTGACAGACGTGGTGGAGCGCCACACGGACTTCCTGGAATACGCTCAGCAGATGGGAGCCATCAGCGGCGGAGCCACCGGCGCAGGGGGGGAAGCGCCCAAGTTCCTGCTGCGCCGCTCGGTCGATGACGCGATATGGATCGACACGCTGCAGGACGACCCGACCTGCACAGACGCTCATTACCTGGTGAAATTCCCGCGCGGTCAGCGCAGCGAGATCGACTGCGACATCCTGCGCACCGAGTTTCACTACTACCACGAGCTGCAGGCACTGGGCATTGCCACAATCGACACGGCAGGCATGCAATTGCACGAGGGCAGCCACTATCCATCGCTGTGGCTGCCGCGCTTCGATGTGGAGATTGTCGCTGGCCGCGTGCACCGCTACGGCCTGGAGTCCATCGCCTCGGTCTTGAATGCGCCGCCTGGCGCCTTCCTCAATCACAGCGACGCCTTGCGCCGCACGCTGCAATGCCTGTCACGCCTGCGCTGTCACCGGGAAGGCGCCCGAACCTTCGACCAGGCCGCCTTCGTCATCGAATGGGTGAAGCGCGATTTCCTGAACGTGGCGTTCGGCAATTCCGACAATCACGCGCGCAACACAGCGCTGCTGAAAAAGGCAGGGCAGCTGGGGTTCGCCCCCGTGTACGACTTCGCACCGATGAAAGCTGACCCGGAAGGCATCATCCGCTCGCTGCGCTGGGACTCGCCTCTCGAAGAGGGCGGTCACTTCGACTGGCGCAGCATTGCCCTGGCGCTGGCCGACCTGGTGGACGCGGACCGGCTGTTGCACGAATTGAGCACGCTGGCGCGCCAGCTGGTCGGCCTGCGCGAGCGCCTGCAGCAGCGTGGAGCTCCGGAGCGCATTCTGGCCCTGCCCGCCGTCGGACTTGAAACCCTGGATCAACGCATGAACCGGCAACTGGCCGATTGGGGGGCCTGATGAAACAGCTTTCCGGCGACGAGCGTGAAGCGCTGTTGATCACCCTGCTGCGCGCCGTGCAGCGTGAAGAACTCACCGAGGGGGAACTGCTGCGCCGCTTGCGCAAGGACATCCTGGGGATGAATCAGGACGAATACGCGGTGCTGGTGAAAGTCAGCCGCCGCACACTGTCGGACATCGAGCGCGACGCTGGCAACCCCTCACTGCCCGTGCTCAAGCGCGTGTTCCGGCCGCTGGGCATCACCGTGGGCCTGCTGCCCCGCAGCGAGGGGGTACTGCGCAGGATGGTGCAGGATGACTGAACGCAGCTACTGAATCCCAAGACCCCGGCTGCCGCCGCCTGATACCCGTTCTCACTCCTCCTTCCCCAACTCCGCAAACCTCGCCTTCATCGTCGGGTTCCCGCGCGTCAGCTTCTTGATCGTCACATCCTGCGCCTTGTCATTGGCCAAGCGCAGATTGCGGTCGGTGCCCAGCAGGGCTTCCTTGGTTTTCTGCAGGTGATCGATGGACTTGTCGATCTCGTCGATGGCCTTGGAAAAGCTGCGCGAGGCCAGGTCGTAATTACGGGCGAACGCCGTCTTGAATGATTCCAGATCGTTCTCGAAGTTCGTGATGTCGATGCTCTGCGCCTTCGCCAGCGCCAGTTCTGATTTGTATTTCAGCGAGTTCATCGCCGCGTTGCGCAGCAGCGTGATCATGGGAATGAAGAACTGCGGGCGGATCACGTACATCTTGGGGTAGCGATGCGCCACATCGACGATGCCCGTGTTGTAGAGCTCGCTGTCCGGCTCCAGCAGCGTCACCAGCACCGCGTATTCGCAGCCTTTCTCGTGGCGATCGCGGTCCAGCTCCTTCAGGAAGTCCTCGTTCTTCTGCTTGGTGGCCGTGTGATCGTTCTCGTTCTTCATCTCGAACATGATCGAGACGATCTCGGTGCCCGCGTCGTCGTGCTCGCGGAAGATGTAATCGCCCTTGCTGCCCGAGCGCGCATCGTTGTCCTTCTCGAAATAGGACTTCGGAAACGCCGTGGCGCGCAGCCGATTGAACTCGGTTTCGCAGTGCTGCTCCAGGGTTTCACCCACCATCTTGGTGGAAAGCCGCGCCTTCATGTCGCGCAGGCGTTCTATGGCCTCGTCGCGATCCTTCAGCTGGGTTTCGTACTTGTCGCGCAATGAGGTCTCCGCCAGCTTTTTCTCCAGCGCCGCGCGCTCCAGCCCGCTTTTCAGTTCATCGCGTTCGCGCTGCAGCGCGCTGAGCGCCTGTTGCAACTCATTGGCAAACGTCGCCTGCGCCAGACTCGCCGCCAGTTGCTGCTCGTGCTTCGCCTGCCGCAGTTCCGCGGCCAGCGCGTCACGCTCTTTCTCCACCGCGCCCAGCGCCTGCGCCACGGCCAGATTGCGTGCCACCTCGCTCGCCTCCAGCGTTGCCTTGAGCTTCTGGATCTCCGCATCCTTCGCGGCGGCCGCGCGCTGCAGCTCGCCGGCGGCCTTCAGCTGCGCCAGCTCGAGCGCCTTGCGCGTATCCTGCGCCGCCAGCTCCAGGCGTTCGTGCAGCTGCGCGCTGAAGTCCTTGTCGCGCACCTGCTTGAGGATGTCGGCGTAGCCGGCTTCGTCGATCTTGAAGGCGGTGTGGCAGTGGGGGCAGATGATGTCGTGCATGGGTTTACCTCTGGATTGATGCCGCGATGTTGCTCGTGAGGCAATGGCCTGGGGGGCTGCAGCGGGGGAGAGTCTGTTTCTACAAAGCGTTGCCATGTGATGCATGGGAGCATAGCAGGTGTTGCTCAATATCGTGGAGAGCAATCCAGCGGCCGTCATTAAGGGGATCAGAGTCATATGTCGATAAAAACGCGTTTCTTCGACACGTCTTGCTTTCGTGTCGATGTGATCGACATGAGAGCACTGACGGGAAGCAGCAAGACACCGTGAGACAAACACCATCACACCGCCCATCTCGCCTGCGCTTGCAACGCCAGTTACACCTCAGGCCGCGTGCGCAGCCTGGGTGAAGCCTCCAGCGCCGCCGCCTTCGCCACTGTCACCCAGACAAACAAGGAACTGTCATGAAAAGAATAATGCTGGCTTTGTGCTTACTGCTGTCCACTCCTGCTTTCGCTGAGGAGCCCTACTACGGTGCGTGGACCGTGCCCTATGGCAATTTCGCCACGTTCATCCAGAAGGCGGCTTTTTGCGGGGAAAAGAGGGCGAAAAGGCGGGGTATGGCAATTTTCCTACAGGGTTTCCCCGTTCATGGGCAGAGCAGGGTGGAGTGGCTATAGTCGAGGTGACCGCGTCAGAGGGATGGCTGTTCGGCTACTCCCAACTCTTCAGGGCACTGGAGGGTCACGAACTGGTCGGGTTCGCTTTCCGTGGTCTATAGTGAAACCACCAAGCAGCGGCAACCGCGCAACATTCCCGTCTAGCCACAATCGAAGGAGCTCGTCATGCGCTTGACGAATGAACAACAGCAAACCATCCGGAGCGGTGTCAGCACCTTGTTCAGCTCGCCAGTCGAGGTGTTTCTGTTCGGCTCGCGTGTGGACGACACCGCGAAGGGCGGCGACATCGATCTGCTCATCGTGCTGCCGGAACCCGTCGAGAATCACGCGCTGACCGTGGCGCGAGTCAGCGCCCGGCTTTCCATCCTGCTTGGGGGGCGCAAGGTCGATGTGCTGCTGCAGTATCCCGGTGCCCTGCAGCAACCGATTCACCGCGTGGCGCAGCAGCAAGGGGTGAAATTGTGAATCAGTCCGTGAAGGTATCGCCCGAATGTGAGCGACTCCTGTTCCTGTGCCGCATCGTCAGAAAGGAAGTCCAGTATCTGGACGAGACGACCTCTCGCTTGTTCCTCGAAGCGGGCGAGACGAAAGCCGACGAGGTTCGCCACTGGCTGGCGGAGCCCGAGCTGTCCGAACGCCTGGATGCCTTTGTGGCGCGCTTCAGTCGCCTGCAGGACACGGTGGGCGACAAACTGCTTCCTGCGCTACTGCAATTGCTGGGTGAACGGCCGGGCGCCGTCATCGACAACCTGGCCCGTGCGGAACGCCTGGGATGGATGAACTCGGCCGAGGACTGGATGGCCAGTCGAACTTTCAGGAATCAGATGATTCACGAGTACATCGAGGACATCCACCTGCTGACGCAGGCGCTGAATGCCGGGAAGAACTTTGTTCCCCACATGCGCGACACCAGCCTTCGCCTCATTCGAGAAGTCGAACAACGGCTGCCCCCTTCGGCGCAAGCTGCCAACTGACTGACTGCCTCAAATCACCGCATGCCGCACCTTCGCGGACACCCACTCCGACACGATCACCGTCGCGAAGATCAGCACGAACACCGTGGCCACCTGGCCCCAGGCCAGGTTGTTGATGGCCGCGTTCATCTGCAGGCCGATGCCGCCCGCGCCCACCAGGCCGAGGGTGGTGGATTCGCGGATGTTGATGTCCCAGCGGTACACCACGATGCCCGCGAAGGCGGGCAGGATCTGCGGCAGCACGCCCCAGGAGAGCACCTGCAGGCGCCCTGCCCCGGTGGCCGCGATGGCTTCCACGGGCGTGGGCGCGATCTCCTCGATGGCCTCATAGAGCAGCTTGCCGACGAAGCCGATGGAGCGCAGCGCAATCGCCACCATGCCGGCCAGCAGGCCGGGGCCGATCATCGTCACCAGCAGGATGGCCCAGATCAGCGCGTTGATGGACCTCGAACTCACGATCACGCCCAGGGCCAGCGCGCGCACGGCGGGGTGTGGCGTGGTGTTGCGCGCGGCCAGGAAGGCCAGCGGGAAGGCAATGAGCACGCCCAGCGCGGTGCCCACGGTGGCGATGTTGAGGGTGTCCCACAGCGGCCGCATCAGCGAGCCGGTGATGGACCAGTCGGGCGGCACCATGCGTCCGATCAGGCTGGCGGCCTGCACGTGGGCGTCACGCATGAACTCCCAGATGGTGGCGTCGGAAATCACCTTGAAACACAGCAGGAACAGGCACAGGCCGAGGAACCAGCCGAGCCAGAGCAGACGCTCCTGGCGCGGGGTGCGGTGGGTCCATGCGGGAGCGGGTCGCGGAGTCGTCATGCCGTCCACCTGCGCACATAGCCGCTGAAATATTCGCTGAGCAGCACGATGCCGATGATCAGCAGCAGCACGGCCGCCGAGGTGTCGTAGTCGTAGCGATTGATCGAGGTGTTCAACGTGGCCCCTATGCCCCCTGCCCCCACGATGCCGATCACGGCCGACTCGCGGAAGTTGATGTCGAGGCGGTACAGCGACAGCCCGATCAGGCGCGGCATCACCTGGGGCTGCACCGACCACACGATCCACTGCCACCAGCTCGCCCCCGTGGCGCGAATGGCCTCCATGGGCTCGCGCTGCGCATCCTCGATGTCCTCGGCCAGCAGCTTGGCCATGAAGCCGATGGTGGCGAAGGCCAGGGTGAACACGCCGGCCAGGGGCCCGAAGCCGAACATGGCGACAAACAGAATGGCGATGATCAGCTCCTGGAAGGTGCGCGACAGCGCAATGATGCCGCGACAAAAGAAATACACCGGGCGCGGCGCGATGTTGCGGGCGCCACCCAGGCCCACGGGAATCGCCAGCGCGATGCCCAGCACGGTGGCCACCACACTCATGGTCAGACTCTCGCGCAGGCCCACGAGGATCTCGCCGCCCCGGCTCACGAAGTCGGGCGTGAAGAAGGAGCCGATGAAATTCAGCGCGCGGTCCATGCCCTGGGCCACGCGCGCCCAGTTGATATCCACGCTGTAATAGACCAGCACCAAGTACACGAGCACGGCCGCGTTCAGGCCCCAGCGCAGGGCCTGGCTGCTGATGCGCGGCAACGGACGCCACTGGCCGGCACGTGCGGCGCTGACGCGGGCTTGCTGCAGGGCCAGGGCGCGGGCATTCGCGGCATTCTGGACCGCGTGGCTTGAAACCCCGCTCACGGGTGCCCTCCGAGCACGGCGGCGGCCACATCGCGTGCGGCCTCGTGTGCGTCTTCGTCGTCCTTCTTCTGCGTGGCTGTCCAGTCCTCTTCGCCGTAGATGGTGGTGAGCACGTCCTGCGTCAGCCCTTCGGGCGGGCCGTCATACACCACGGCGCCGGCGCGCAGGCCGACGACGCGATGCACGAACTGCTGCGCCAGCGCCACGTCGTGGATGTTGATGATGGTGGCCAGATGCTGCTCGGCGCACAGCTCGCAGATCAGGCGCATGATCTGCCGCGAGGTCTTGGGGTCGAGACTCGCCGTGGGCTCGTCCACCAGCAGCAGCTTGGGGTTCTGCATCAGGGCGCGGGCAATGCCGACGCGCTGCTTCTGTCCGCCCGAGAGCGCATCGCCGCGCTTGTCCAGCATCGACTCCAGCCCCACGCGTTCCAGCAGGCCGATGGCCTGGCGGATGTCGGCCTCGGGGAAACGGCGGAACCAACTGCGCCAGAAGCCCACGCTGCCCAGCCTGCCGGAGAGCACGTTCTCCATCACCGACAGGCGCTCCACCAGGGCATAGCTCTGGAAGATCATGCCGATCTGGCGCCGCGCCTCGCGCAGGGCCTTGCCGCGCACGCGGGTGATGTCGCTGCCGTCCAGCACCACGCTGCCCGAGGTGGGCTCCACCAGGCGGTTCACGCAGCGAATGAGCGTGCTCTTGCCGGCGCCCGAGGGCCCGATCAGGGCCAGCACCTGGCCGGCAGGCACGCTGAGCGTGACGTTGTTCAGCGCAAGATCGCCGGTGTCGTAGCGTTTGGTCAGGGCGGTGATGGTCAGCATGGGAATCTCAGTCACAGTTGTAGATCGTGTTCGTGGCCTCGTCGATCGTGCGCACCACCGACCAGTGTTCCTGATAGCTGATGGGCAGGAACTGCTCCATGCCGGCATCGCGGAATTCGGCCTGCAGCGCCGTGCCCTCCCAGTCGAAGCTGAAGAAGGCGCCACGTATCTTCGCCGCGAGTTCCGGGTGCAGATCGTGCGCCACGCCGTAGCCGGTGGTGGGGAATGAGTCCGACTGGTAAAGACTGACATACTGCTCAGCCCTTACCACCTCGCGCGCCAGCATGCGGTGCAGCACTTCGTTGGCAATGGCGGCGGCGTCGTAGTCGCGGTTCACCACCCCCAGGATGGAATTGTCGTGACTGCCGGAGAAGGCCGTCTTGTAGTCACGGTCGGCCACGAAGCCGAACTGGGTCTCCAGCAGGGTGGAGGGGGCCTTGAAGCCGGAATTCGACGTGGGCGCGGTGAAGGCCAGGGTGCGGTTGCGCAGCTCGGGAATGGCGGTGATGCCGCTGCCGGGCCAGGTCAGGATCTCCATCTGGTACCCGTAGCTGCCGTCCTTCGCGGACATCATGGCGAAGGGCACGAAGCCCACGCAGTTCACCGCGATGGGCGTGGATCCGGTGTTGAACCCTGCCACGTGCAGGCGGCCGGCGCGCATGGCTTCGAGCTGCGCGGCATTGGATTGCACGGGGAAAAAGCGCACGTCCTTGCCGGTGGCCTGTTCCAGGTGGGCGATGAAGTCGTCCCAGACCTTGGAGTACATGGCCGGGTCTTCCACGGGGGTGTAGGCGAAGATGAGGATGGCCGGGTCACGCCAGCGGGCCGGGTCGGTGGGCGCATCGGCCACCAGGTCGCCGTTGGCATCCTGATAGCGTGGGGAAAGCTGGGCGTGAGCCGAGGCCATGGCCAGCACGCCGAGGCAGCCCAGAGTCAGGGCAGTGGTCAGGCGGGTGATGGTCATGGCGGTCAAGCACTCCGGGGTGGCTGGCTGCCCCGGAGTATAGGGGAATGGCGGGGGGAACGGGAACCGAGAGTGTGGGAGGGCCTGAGCAAACTGTGGGAGCCTGTCCAAACTGTGGGAGCTTGCTTGCAAGCGAACAGCCTGAGACTCATTCCCGGCCCCGGTCGCCGGGCCTGCCGTTCTGCGACTGACCCGCACCCCTCCCGGGTGCCCTCGCATCGCCAGGAGCCTCGGTCTCCTGGCTCACTCGGTGCGGGTCTTTTACGTCGCTGAACGGCAGGCCCGACGCCCGCGGCCTAGTTAGGTGCCATCCGGGTGGTCTAGTTCGCTTGCAAGCAAGCTCCTACCTGCAGCCCGGCTCCCAACCGCAGCCCGTGTCCCACACTCGTGCAAGATCACTCGGGCTTCGGAGTGCTCGGCGTGCGGCGCTTGCCCTTGTCCTTGTCCACGCGCTTGCTCTTGGCCTTTTCCTTCAGCTTGCTGGCCGGGGCCTTGCGCAGGCCCGGCGCTTCCAGGTCAGGGAAGCGGTCCAGCACTTCACGCGTGATGTCCTTGCTCTCCACGCCGTGGAAAGCCGGACGCGCATCGGCGTCCTTCTTGAAGGCAGGCTTCTTGAAGGCGGGTTTCTCGAAGCCGTCCTTCTTGAAACCCTCTTTCTTGAAAGCGGGCTTTTCGAAACCATCTTTCTTGAAGGCAGGCTTCTCAAAACCCTCCTTCTTGAACGCCGGCTTCACATAGCCTTCGGGCTTCGCGCCGTCCTTGTTGAAGGCCGGCTTGCCGAAGCCTTCTTTCTTGAACGCGGGTTTCTCGAACGCCGGCTTGTCGCTGCCGGACTTGTCCCAGGATTTCTTCTCGAAGGGCTTCTTCTCGAAGGCCGGCTTCGCGGCCTGCGCGGCGTCGCGCGGATAATGGCCCGGTGCCGCATAGGGCTTGGTCACCGGCTCGATCATCAGCGGCTTTCGGCACACGTGGGTCTTCTGCAGAATCTGCATCACTTCCTTCGGCATGCCGGCAGGCAGGTCGACAGTGGAGTAGTCGTCATAGATGCGGATGTGGCCGATGTAGCGGCCTTCGATCTCGGCTTCATTGGCGATGGCACCCAGCACCTCTCGCGGGGTCACGCCGTCCTTGTGGCCCACATGAATGCGGAAGCGCTCCATGCTGATGTCCGGGTAATCGCGCAGCGGTCGCGCCTTGAAGTCATCGGCTGGATTGTGACGCTGCACATGCTCGCGCGGCTCGCGTTCCTCACGCGGCGCACGGCGCGGACGCTCCTCGAAATCCGGCACTTCCTCGGCAAGAATCTGCTCGAACAGCGTGTCGGCCGGCACGCGCTCGGCGTGGCTGCGTTTCGCGGGACGCACGTCGACATCGTCATCGTCGTTCGACTCGATCGGTGTGGGACGCGGGGCACGTTCTGCATGCACCGGGGCGGCGCGCTCGGGGCGCTTGTACTCGCTGCGCGGCGCGGCATCTCCCCGTTCCGGACGCGGGGCACTCTCGCGTCGTGCGCGCGGCTCGCTGTAGGAGAAGCCCTCGCGTTCGCTGCGCGGCACATCGGCGTCGAACTCCGGTTCCAGCGGACGATCCTTCTGCAGCAGATACGCCATGGCAGCCGCCACGTGCTCGGGCGTGCACTCGTGCTCGCGCACCAGGTCGGCCACCAGCGCGTGGAAGAAATCCAGCTTGCCGTTGCGGATGGTGTCGGCGATGCCTTCCTTGAAGGCCGTGCTGCGCTTCTCGATCAGCTCGCCGCGCGTGGGCAGCTGCATCTGCGTGATCTTCTTGCGCGTGGTGCGCTCGATGGACTGCAGCAGGCGACGCTCGCGCGGCGCCACGAACAGGATGGCCTTGCCGCTGCGACCGGCACGCCCGGTGCGGCCGATGCGGTGCACATAGGCTTCATCGTCGTAGGGAATGTCGTAGTTCATCACATGGCTCAGACGCTCGACGTCGAGCCCGCGCGCGGCCACATCGGTGGCCACGAGGATATCCAACTGGCCGTTCTTCAATTGCTCGACGGTGCGCGTGCGGATGGCCTGGTTCATGTCGCCATTGAGCGGCGAGGCGGCGAAGCCACGGGCACTGAGTTTTTCCGCCAGATCGACGGTGCTCGTCTTGGTGCGCACGAAGATCAGCATGGCATCGAAGTCTTCCACTTCCAGGATGCGGGTCAGCGCGTCGAGCTTGCTGGTGCCCTGCACGAGCCAGTAGAACTGCTCGATGTCCTCGTTGGTGGTGATGGCGCTCTGGATGCGGATCTCCTGCGGCGCCTGCAGGTATTTCTCGGCCACGGCGCGGATGGGCGGCGGCATGGTGGCGGAAAACAGCGCCACCTGGCGCGTCTTGGGTGTGTTCTCGAGAATGGCTTCCACGTCGTCGATGAAGCCCATGCGCAGCATCTCGTCGGCCTCGTCGAGCACCAGGGTGTTGAGCTGGGACAGGTCGATGGTCTTGCGATTCAGGTGATCGAGCAGACGCCCGGGCGTGCCCACCACTACATGCGCGCCGCGACGCAGGCCCTGCAGCTGACGGCTCATGTCGCCGCCGCCGTAGATGGGCAGCACATGGAAGCCGCGCATGCCGGCGGCATAGGTCTGGAAGGCCTCGGCCACCTGGATGGCGAGTTCACGCGTGGGGCACAGCACCAGCGCCTGAGTGCGGGCCTGGGTGACATCGATCTTCGCCAGGATGGGCAGCGCGAACGCGGCGGTCTTGCCGGTGCCCGTCTGCGCCATGCCGACCACGTCCTTGCCTTGCAGCAGCACGGGAATGGTGGCCTGCTGGATGGGCGAGGGGCGCTCGTATCCCACCTTGTTCAGGGTGTCCTGCAGGAATTGGGGCAGATCGAGCTCAGCGAAGCTGAGTTCCGGACGGGTACTGGATGACATATCGGACCTTGTACTGGTGGTGCAATGAAAAAAAGATGGACTGCGACGGCTGAAACAGATTGCGGAATACGGCTGCAAGTTCGAGCGGGCGGGCAGTATACGTCGGGAGGGGGGGTGGCGGCCAGCGGAGAGTGTTGAGCGGCCAGCGAGCTATGGGCAGATTCTTTCGGCCCCGGGGAGCGGGTGCCCCGTGCTGCGGCTGACCCGCACCCCTCCCGGGTGCCCTCGCATCGCAAAGAGCCTCGGTCTCTTTGCTCACTCGGTGCGGGTCTCTTATGCCGCTGCACAGGGCACCCGCTCCCCGGAGCCTCGCCTTTCGCCAGCGAACGGCTCGCTGGCTTCGCTCACCTCAAAGTCAAAGGGAATTCAAGAACGCGACCGCCCGGTCCGGAAAGTCGGTGAAGACGCCGTCCACGCCGGCATCCACGTAGAACAGCTTCAGCATGTCCTCGAAACTCGTGGCGTAGTCGGGCACATGGCCGGCGTCCAGGCGGAAGGTGTAGGGGTGCACCTGCAGGCCCGCCGCATGGGCGAAGCCGACCAGGCCGCTGATGCGCGGTGCGCCGCGGGGGGACTCGCGGTCGATGATCATGCCCTTCTCCGGCCCCAGCCCGTCGGCGTACTGGGCGATCTGCCGGATGCCGTCCTCGGTCTGCATCCAGGCGTTCTCCTCGCCGCCATCCAGCAACTGCACCAGGTTCAGCTCGATGCCCAGCGCGGGCTGCAGCTCGTCATGCACACGCTTGAGCTCGTCGAACTCGAAGGTCTGCACGAACACCTTGTCCTGCTTGCTGGTGTAGTCGTAGCGCTTGAGCGTTTCCAGCACCGCGCGGCCCAGGTCCTTGCCTTCGGCCAGATGGAAGGCGGGAGACTTCAGCTCGGGATAGATGCCGATGTCCTTGCCGGTGGAATGGTTCAGGCCCTGAATCAGTTCGATCTCCTGCGCCAGGGTGTGCACCTTGAAGCTGGAGGTGAACATGGGGAAACGCTGGGGGTAATTGAGCGTGCGGACGCCGTTCTCGACGCTGAAGCCTTCGGTGACATCCAGCGACTGGATCTCGGCCAGGGTGAAGTCCACGGCATAGTGCATGCCGTCGGCACGCGCGCGGCCAGGGAACTTGTCGGCGACATTGGTGGTGCGGTCGAGGGTGATGTCGTGGATCACGATGAGCTGATCGTCGCGGGTCATCACCACGTCCTGCTCGATGTAGTCGGCACCCATGGCATAGGCCATGGCCTTGGACTCCAGGGTATGTTCGGGCAGATAGCCGCTGGCGCCGCGGTGGGCGACCACCACCTTACCGGTGGATTGGGCGTGGGCTGTCAGTGCCAGGCTCATGGCGAGGGCTCCTGTGGCGAGGGTGTGCAGCAATGCGGGCAGTTTCATGGAAAATCCCTGTGGGGTCGGGTTGGGCGGAATCCTAGCGTATGTGGGGCGTGTGTCGGTAGTGTGACGCGCGGGCTGGATCTGCGCCTGGATCTCGGCCGTTGGCCGGGGGCGGTCTGGTCCGGACACGCCACAAGTACATCCCTGTAGGCTCGGCGCCCGCCATCCCTGGCGGGCGACGGTCCGGTCCAGACCGCCCCCGGCCAGCGACCTCTCTCAATGCGTGCATCCAGCCCGCGCGTCACACTGCCGACACAGCGCGGGGAGCCAAGTCTTGGTCTCCCACTCCGGGCGTGCCGGCGAACCTGGCACGGAATCGGAGGGCTGCTGCGCGGGTCGGCTCTTGCAGACCGTGAGCCGCCTGGACGGCGGCGAGCCGAGCCCCCATGGATGGGTTCACGGCGTGTCTGCAAGAGCCGACCCGCGCAGCAGACCCGGCACAAACCACAGGTTCGCGGGCAAGCCCGCTCCTACAGTCTGTAGCGCAGCTTTACCACCCAGTTATCGACCACCTGATCCAGCCACGCGTGTTCGAACATGCCGGCGTAGTCGTCCTCGAAGGTGCGCGCCAGATTGCCGCCCCGCGTGTAGACGAAGAACAGGTCCGACAGCGGCGCGATCTCCCAGCGGTACCGCGCCTGGAAGCTCATGCGACTGATGGCGAAATCGTCCGTACCCGCCGTGACATCGCCGGTGGGTACCAGAGACTCCACCCGCGCCGCATTCACCTGATAGAAGCGGTTCTCGAAGGCCTTGATGCCCGTCCACTGCAGCGAGAAGCGCAGCTGCTGCTTCGCATTGATGAAGTAGTCCAGCTCCGCGCGCGGCGCCCACTCGTTGGCCTCGAAGGCCGTCATGCGGCCATTGCCCTGATGGATCAGCCAGGCCTCGCGATCGACATAGCGCGCGCTCAGGTCCATGGAGAGTCGATCGTTCGGGTTCCAGGTCACCCCTGCGTTGTAACTCAGATTGCGCAGGCCCAGGTCCTCCTGCCCCGCATTGAGGCCCACCGTCCACGAGAAAGGCCGCGCCCGGTCACTGCGCCAGGAGGCATCCACGGCCCAGCGTTCCGGAATCTTGAAGGTGCCATTGCCGCGACTCAGCGTGTCGTCCACGCGCGGCGGGAAATAGCGCAGCGTGGTGTTGAAGGTGTCGTTGTCCTGGAAGGTGAGGTTCTCGGTGTAGAAGAAGCCCAGCCGCACCGGGCGGCCGTCGGTGTTCCACTGATTGTTGACTTGCACGGTGCGCGAGCGGGTGCGCAGGCCGGCCACGTCCGACTGCGTGATGTTGAAGCGGTAATCGCCCTGCACCAGATCGTTGCGGGTCAGAAAGCCGATGTCGTTCAGCTCCAGCTCGTCGTCCATGTACGTGGCCGTGAGCGAGTGCTGCACGCCGCGCGCGGGGCGATAGTCGACATCGAAGTACACGCCGCTGCCGGTGACATCGCGCACATCGCTGTGCACCAGCTGACCGTCGACGATCCAGCGGTTGTCGGTGGAGAAATAGTGCAGGTCCACACCGTTCACCGTGGCGTCGCCGTCCGGGTAAGCGAGATTGCTGCCGAACCAGCCCACGGCGCGACGGCCTCCGCCCTGCGTGTCCTCGTGCAGCAGACGCCCCACCACGAAGTCGCGCCCCTGGGCCTTCAGCGTGACGCGGCTGCCATCGGCGCGCGTGCCGCGCAGCAGGGAATCATCTTCCGAGGCCAGCAGCGTGCCGTAGCGCCAGTTCCCTGACTGCCCGGTCAATTTCGCCGCACCGAGCAGATCGCTGGGCCGACTCAAATCGGTGGCGATCACACTCACGCCGGCCGGCACGGTGAAATTCGCCTGCCGCCCGATACGTCGTGTATTGAGCAGAGTGGTGGGGCCGAAACCGCCGCCGCCATCGCGCGGCGAGGTGCTGAACACGTCCTGGCCTTCCAGGAAGAATGGACGCTTCTCTTCGAAGAAGGTCTCGAAGGCACCGAGGTTCACCACCACGTCGTCGGATTCCACCGTGCCGAAATCCGGGTTCAGCGTGGCCGAGAGCTGCAGATTGGAGCTCGGGCGCCAGTAGACGTCGGCGCCCACGCGGTAATCGGTGGTGTCCTTCATGTAGTCGAAGGTGGCCGAGCTGTAGGGGTAGAAGGTGAACTGGGTGCCAGGGTTCACGCCGGTGAGCTCGAATTTCTGGAACGCCGAGAGATATTCGCTGTTGGTGCCCGGCAGCGCCGGCCAGGAATAGGTCTCGCCCCGCGCGGCCACCATGCGCTCGGTGTAGAGTCCGATGCGCCGCGTGCTGCCCGCCTGCGGCAGACTCATCATGGACCACGGAATCCAGATCTCCGCCACCCAGCCTTCGTCCGTCTCACGCGTCACGGCATCCCAGGGACCGTCCCACTGCCGGTTGATCTGCCGCTCGGGCAGGATGGTGCCGTCCGAGAACGTGCCGCCCAGATTCATGCGCAGGAAGTAGCCGTAGAGCCCCTCGCCGGAAGTGTCGATGGAGATCACGTAACCATCGCGCTGAATGCCCACATCGCGCGAGCTCATGCGCGCCACCAGCGTTGCCGGGTCCTGATAGTTCATGACGCCGACGTACATGCCACGCTCGGTGTAGAACCAGCGCGTGTGCGTCTCGACCGGTGCCGGCTCCAGCGTGTCCGGCTGAATCACCCGCATGCCGTCGATCACCGGCAGGTCCTGCCACACCGGCTCATCGAGGTAGCCATCCAGCGTGATGTCGGCCTGCGCGTGCTCGACGCGCGGCAGTGTGGGCAGGGGTTCGGCCGCCTGCGCGGCCAATGTCATGAAGCCAAGCCCGAAGGCGGCCAGTCGAAAGGGAGGTCTCATTCTTGTCTTCTCATTCTTGTTCTACCCGTAGGAGATTCTATGTCTCTCATCAAGTCTCTCGGTTGTTTTGTTCAGCACTACCGCACGACGGTCGCACGACGGGGGGAGGCCGGTCAGGACACGCCGTGAAGCCATCCATGGCGGCTCGACTCG
>JACCDP011443294.1_pt1 | contig 31608 bp, 26 predicted proteins | sample 7445841 | NCBI WGS metagenome assembly JACCDP01 (sample SAMN15323441, study PRJNA562643) | freshwater metagenome | isolation source: river surface water | place: USA:Blue River Watershed | collected 2017-08-17 | reverse complement strand
CCAGATTTCCCCATAACTAATGCATTAACCGCAGCTACAGCAACATCTTTAGAGGCAACAAAATTTTTCATCCCTGAAGTATACCCAGGAAGCGACCCCTTAAATAAGGCCATTAACATTTTTCCGGATGAAGGTCCTGAATCAAATGGACCGATCATAAAGGTTGGATTTATTATGACAGCAGAAATGTGTCCAGCGTTACATTGATCGATTAAATACGTTTGTGCTTTGTATTTACTATCTACATAATCCATTTTATACGCCTCGCCGTTAAAGGGAGTTTGCTCATTTCCTGGCTTAGAAACCGGACCATGTCCAAAAGAATTTGCGGTACCAATCTGAACAAATCGTTTAATGTTGAATCGCTTACAGGCTTCCACAAGATGTTCAACCGACTCATAATTTATCTTCCAAATCAATTCGCTTCTGCGCGGCCAAATTTGCGTTGAAGCCGCCACATTAATAACATAATCACATCCCTCAACTGCTTGATACAGTGATTCAGGATCTAATAAGTTTCCGTAACAATAAGACACATCTAAGCCCTCAAGTACGCTTACGACTCTTCCGGGAAGTACCATTACACGAACCTCATACCCTTGTGCCAGCGCCTCTCTGCATATGCTTGAACCAAGCATACCATCTCCCCCTGTAATTAAAACCCTCATCTTGATTCAATAATATGTTGAAATTGTAATTTATAGTCATCTACTAAATTTACAATGGCATTAAAGTACTTGTTACGTTCCTTGGTATTCACCTGACTTATTAGGCTAGAATTAGCGATTTGACAATCTAAAATCCCCCAAGAATCTTTCACATAGTGCTCGTCCGTGGTATGTAGATAATTCATTATGTTATGCGTCAAATAAACCCCTTTTTTCTTGGCTCCTTCATAATAAAAGGTCGTATCCATGTTGATGGTATCATTAAGATATAAGGATAAATCTGAACCTGAAGCTGGCACCTCTGTACCAAAAATAAATTTTTTACCTACCGCCGCCTGATGCTTGTAATGATCTAACCAAAGATGAACCCGATCAGCTAAAAACAAGGCATATGTTGGATCCTTAAAAAAATCAGATTCAAGATAATATAACACTTGCCTCAAAAATCCCCGCATCATTTCATGGTCAATAATTTCAACGGATGGAATCCGATTGTACGCTTGAAGTATTTCTCTACCTAAGCTAAATGCATCACTGCTTATCTTTTCATGAGCAAATTTCCTGTCTTTAAACTCAGGTAAAAGCAAGTGCGTTTTTGCCCAAAAAAACAACCTAAACCGGACAAGTTGTGGGAAATTCAAGGCTTGAAAAAAATGTACATTATTAATACTAAAGTACAATTTAGCATCAATAATAGACCGCAATCTCCCGAGTCCGTTTAATATACCTTCCAAATACTTTTCAATGGTAAAATCCCCTTGATTTAGTTGAAGATACGTAAACGAGGCATTTCCGGATTTGATTTCCATCAAGGCATCAAACGAAATGTTGAAATGAACGCATAGTTTCCTAACCTCTTCGATGGTCATTAATGTTTCTAAGCGTATTCTTCGATACACCGCATCCGTACTTAAAGAGAGGACATCAGAAACGACCAAACCGAGTGTCTCATCTTCTCGCAAGGAGTGCTTTATAACTTCAAATAACTTTGATTGAATTCCTGAATTCACTTGATTAAATGCACTTAATTAGAGCGCGAAGTTAAGACTATTCAGTGAAATATACGCGATGTACGCGTTCAGAAATACCCGTCATCACTTCATATGGAATTGTATGCATGAGGTTCGATAGATGCTCTAAGGAAGTAATATCGTCAAAAACCACCACTTCATCCCCTTCCTTAACATCAGAAACTAATGAAACATCAACCATCATCATATCCATACAAATCATACCGACAGTAGGACACCATTTACCCTGAATCATTACCCCTCCTTGTCCATTGCTTAATGCCCTTGAAAAACCATCTCCATATCCCAAAGGAATGACTGCAATTTTCAAGTCTTGTTCTGCAATAAAACTCCGAGCATAACTTACACTTTCTCCTTTTTTAACCCATTTAACTTGCGATACCACACTTTTCCACGCCAGCACAGGATCTAATTGTTGCTTTATGTGGGAATTCGTTAGTCCATACATGCCTAAACCAAGACGGACCATATTAAAGTGAGCCTCTGGATAATTCACAATGCCTTCTGAATTTGCCATGTGACATAAAAGTTCGTGTGAAATTTGCGACTTCACCATACTGATCACTGTTTGAAACCGTTCAATTTGCGCAAGACTAAATGCCCTGTTTTCTGCTTCCTCGGATTCTACAAAATGTGAAAACACACCTTTGATATAAATTTCAGGTTGAGATTGGCATACTTCCAATAAAGACTTTATTTCATTCGGTTCAAACCCAAGACGGCGCATCCCGGTATCTACTTCTACATGGATTGGATACCGATTGATATCTAATTCGATCAAAACACGAATGAAAAGGTCCAATTGATTAAACGTAAAAATAGTTGGTTCTAATTGGTAAGTAATACAATCCGAATAACTTTCAGGATCTGGGTTCAAGACTAAAATGGGCAGCTTAATTCCATGTTTTCTTAACGCAACGCCTTCTGATGTAAAGGCGACACCAAAATAATCAACGCCCTGTGCTTCTAAAAACTCAGCCAATCGTTTTAATCCAGAACCATAGGATTGTGCTTTGACCATAGCCAATAACTTTACGCCAGAATTTAAGCGATTCTTAAATGTAACAAGGTTGTTTCTTAATGCCGATAGGTTAATCTCTAAAGTGGTCTGATGTTGTTGTTCCCGCAAGCGTGCTGCAAATTTCTCCATGCCGGCTTTGCGCGTTCCTTTGAGCAGAACGATGGAGCCATCTGGAACTGAAGCAGGTAAATTTTCCGGTAAGTCTATAAAAACAAAATCAGGGTGATATGGGGCTATAAGTTCTTGAATTTGCTTTTTTTTATCTAACGAATTTTCGTCTAATCCCACATAAATACAATGCGGTCTACTTCGATCAAAAGAGGATAAATATTCTAATGAGAATCGAAACGCGTCCAGATCCAAATTATAGGTGTCATTAACGACAATGGTGTTGTTTTTTCCATTAAATGTTTCGAGTCGTAGCGCTAATCGTCGAAAGGTTGAAACTTGTTCCGCAATGTAATTAGACTGTAAACCTAAATGTTTAGCAAAGCCAATTGCAATTGCTGCAGATTTAATCGCGACTTGATCGTTGAACGCTACATGTTTTAACTCTGCTTTAGCAAAGTCCTCGTCCAGAATAAATATTCCTTTTTCACGTGTCGGATAGTCCGCTCCACTAAATGCAAAGGGGGTTTGAGAAAGAAAGGCCTGGAGCTCATGGTTTATCTCGGGGTCATTAAAAAACCCGGTGACAATTAAATGTGTTGGATTAATAATCCGGTAAAGTACCTCAAATTCTCCCGGACTTGAAACTCCCACTTCAATAATTCCAAGTGTGGCGTTGCTCGATAATGCCAAAAGAGATAAAGGTACGCCAAGTTGAGAATTGTAGCTTTTTGGACTACGAACGACATGAAATACGGATTTAATAATTTCATAAAGCCATTCTTTAACCGTTGTTTTCCCGTTCTTTCCTGCGATTGCCACAATGGGATAGGTGATTGAACTCCTATGCTTGCTCGCAATTAATTGAAGGGAATGAACAGGATCCTCAACCAATAAATACACGGCATCCTCATGAACAACCGAAGGGGCTTGTGTGAGGAGAAACACACGAATGTTTTGCTCGTAGGCCGCTTCTACAAAGTGTTCACCGGATCTAAAGCTCCCTTTAAGTGCAATAAAACATCCGTTTTTCGCTCCAAAAAGCGTACGTGAATCGATGCTTACAAAATCAATAGGCAACACGCCTTTACCAAGGACTTTTTGGGGTTGAATCCAATCAATAAAATCTGTAGTAAGGTAACCTAATTTCAATGCACAGCAAGGTTAAAACACGAACGGCACAATGGTTTATAACGTTCCACTGCCCCAACCAATACTTGTCCGGATTCATCGGAAAATCGATAAGAAAACTGTGCCAAATTTCCACAAGAAACACATATTGCGTGAACCTTAGTTACATATTCGGCAATGGCAAGCAAAGACGGCATTGGACCGAAGGGATTACCCAAATAATCCATGTCCAATCCTGCACAGATTACCCGAATCCCACGATTTGCTAAAATGGAACAAACATCAACAATTCCATCGTCAAAAAACTGTGCCTCATCAATTGCTACGATGCGTTCATCAGTTACAATATTCAAAATATCGGAAGCGTTTGACACCATAACCGCAGGTGCCGCAGTTCCCTGATGGCTTACCACATCATCCTCGCTATATCGGTTATCAATCTCAGGTTTGAACAAAATCATTTTTTGATTCGCAAATTGGGTTCTCTTCACACGACGAATTAGCTCCTCTGTTTTTCCAGAAAACATTGAACCACAAATTACCTCAACCCACCCATTTATTTTACTTTCTGTTGGAAATTGCTCTAGAAACATATGTTTGTTGTTTTGAACAAATTTAATTGAATTAAAACTTAGTTTGACCTTAAATGCAATGACTTAAGCAAGTAAATTTGTTCACACACTTAAATAAATTGTTAATAATATGGAATCATTAAGCAAGAGATTAGTCGATGAAATTAAAGGGTTCACCGCGGGTTCAGGAGATGCAAAAACATTAGATAAGGCAATCGCTACAGCACATGAGCTACTTGAAAAACTCTATATTCTTCGATATAAATCGTATGAGGCAGGTATATTCAAAGAAACACCAAATGAAATTCCAGAGTTTGACTTAGCTGCACTTAGCGTTGAAGAAGAACAAATTAATCAAATAGAACAAATAGAACCGATAATTCCAACAGCATCTGAACAACTGTTTGATTTACCGAGCAATGAAGATGCGGGTGAGCAAATTATTACACATGAAGATCAGCCCGAATTACTACCTATTAATGACATTGTACCAACGGCTGAAGAAGAACTGCCTATTGCCATAGAACCCGTTATTCAAGCGGAGATTCCACTGGAGCCCTTGGTTGCTTCAACACCTTTGGCTTTGGACGCACTTATTTCAATATCACACGGTAAACATGAAAAAATCGATAAGTTCAATGGCAATTATTCATTAAAAGAAAAAATCACATTTATTAATGAATTGTTTAACGGTTCAAGTGAATCGTTTGCTTCGGCAGTAAAACAAATCGACTCACATGCAAGCATGGATGCACTAATGCCAACCTTGAACTACCTTTCCGCTAGGCATACTTGGAGTAACGCAAATCAAGAGGCGCTTAGTAAGTTTATTGAGAAAGTTGTAGCGAAATATGCATCATAAGCATTTATTACTTTTATTAAGTCTCCTCACCACCTTATTGAATTCGGCGCAAAGTCCTTTAACGGCATACGCTAAAGAAATCACCACGGTACTTTGTTCTCCCGAAATGGAAGGAAGAGGATATGTTAATGACGGATGTAAAAAAGCTGGAGCTTTTCTAACAAGTGAATTCGAACGAATAGGCTTAGTACCATTAAATGGGTATTCGAATCAATCGTTTTATCTCGATGTAAACACCTTTCCAGGTAAATGTAAGGTTAAGGTTAATGGGCAAAAACAAGAGGCTGGGGTAGATTACCTCGTTCACCCCAGCAGCAGTGATTACCGCGGTAAATTAAAATTAATTCAATTAAGTGCAGCTGAGATTATCAAATTCCCATTTGGGAAAAACCTGGAGGACCATACTGCGATTGCTTTTATTCCTCAGAAAGGAATGGCTAAGGATACACTTAAGATGGTCAAAACCAAATTAGAGAAACTTGCACGAATTAATGCACCTGTGGTAGAATACACGAACGAAAAATTAACCTGGAGTGTGTCTTCAGAGGCCTTTAAGTTTCCTTACATTAAGTTAGTTGATTCAGCAATAAGCGTGGCGCCAAAACAAATTAAGACCCGAGTTGATGCACAACTAAAGCAAGATGTTGAAGTACAGAATATCCTTGGATATGTTCCTTCAAAAAATCCTAGCGATAGTTTTATTATTGTTTCAGCACATTATGACCACTTGGGTCGAATGGGGAAACAAACCTATTTTCCGGGAGCCAATGATAATGCAAGTGGCGTAGCTATGATGCTTAGCATAGCCAAAGAAATTCAAGGTCAACCGCTACCAAATCACAACGTGTTGTTTATCGCCTTTGCAGGGGAAGAAATTGGGCTAGAGGGTTCGAGTTTTTTTGTAAATCAGCACATCTTGGGTGGAGATCAAATAAGCTTGGTCTTGAATTTAGACATCATGGGTAGTGGTGAAGAGGGTATAACAGTTGTTAACGGTACAGTTTACCCACAACTATTTCAACGTTTAGTAGAATTAAATGAATCTACACAATCCGTTATTCGGATCAAACCAAGAGGTAAAGCGGCAAATTCCGATCATTATCCCTTTTCGGAAGCAGGAATTCCAGCGGTTTTTATTTATACGATGGGGCCTAATAAAAATTACCACGACATTCACGATAAAGCTGAAGCCTTGTCCTTTGACCGCTTTGATCAGCTGCATTATTTATTGTTGCGGTTTTTGCAGTCGTTTTAAGTACTTGCTTTGTTCAATTACTTGAATAAACAGTGTTCCAAAAAAAATGATAAGTGTCCAAAGCACGGGCATTAAAGGCCAGTGTTTAGCCATGAAGACAAAAAGAAAGGTTAGAAAGGTGAACACTTGTAGGGTAATCAAGGATAACGCGGGAATAATTACCTCAATCTTTTGTTGCTTGTAAACCGGCCAAAACGTTACGGCATAAAGTGTCTGCAGAAATAAACTTATGCTCAATACATGAATAGGAAAAGAAACTCCAATCAACATCAATAAACACGATCCACAAAGCGCCCAAGCATAACCAGCAATAAAATACATGTTATGAATTTAATCGATTCAACGCGCGTATGATATAAACCATGGATCCAACTACACCGAGCAATAAGCCGCTGATAAGTAAATATGGGGTGCGAAAGCCAAAATACTGGTCTCCTTTGTATCCAAGGTATCCAAAAATAGCCATGAAGGCAATCATTTGAAAGCCCAAAGAGGAGTATTGCATGAATTTACGTTGCGAATTCGCCGGTTCGGGTTTAGTCATCTAATTTGACATCCGCAGTAAAGGTAGTGTGCGAAGAAGGGGATTTCATAACACAAGATCCTTCAAAAATTGCACCTTCCTGAATAATCAATTTAGTAGTTTGAATATCTCCTTTAATACGTGCAGTTTCATTCAATGTTAAGAGTCCTTCAACTGTGATCTCTCCATCAACGCTGCCATTAATTTCTGCGTTAACACAAACTAAATTTCCACGTAATTTACCTGTCGAACCGATAACTACCTTACCTGAGCAAGACAAATTACCATGCATTTCTCCGTCCAACACGAAATTAGAATCGGAAACGACATCGCCAGTTAATTCTGTACCAACAACAATTCTGTTAGTTTCTGTGCTCTCCTCATATTGTGAGGTGCTATTAAAAAAGTCTTTTCTTTTTAACATTGAATCAGTAGTTAAGATCGTAAAATGTCTTATATCCTTCAAAGTTATCGGATTCAATCAACTTTTTCAAATTTTCCTGGGTAATAATTGAGATTTTGTTATTTTGGTATTCGCCAAGTACATCTGTAGATGCCTTGTATAGATTCACAAAATCCATAGCTGCAGCGATGGTTTTAAAATCTGAAACTAGTACCATGTTGGTTTCCTTTAAGGTCATTGCACTGGTAACTTTCGGTTTACTTTTCTTAAATGTTTTAGTTGAAAAATCTGAAACCGAAGATTTCAAGTCGTCGAAGTCTTCCTCTGCATCCAAGAGCACCATAACAAATTGTGGAACAGAGTCATTAAACACAAAAACGCCATTGGATTTTGGGCGATAGGGTTCAAATGTAGAAACCCCTTTTTCTAGGATGGTTAATAATTCTTTTGCTCTGTCTGCCTGAGGGGTTCCTGGTTTTTCCTCAATTACATTTTTTAATTTGGGGATTAACAATTTTTTATCTTGTGTAAGTTGTCCATACGCTAATACATTAAGTAAAAGATATTCTGCGCGGTATGCATTCGCTTTATCTTCCAACACCACTTTTTCCGTAAGCTCAAAAGCGAGCTTGTAGTTTAACATTTCATACTCATGAAGCGCAAGTAAGTAGTCTTTCTCTGCTTTCACTCTATTCTCCTTTAACTTCTCAAAGAATGCAGGATCTAAAAAATAATTCGCAACATCTGATTTTGGATAGTGGGTTAAAATATGTGTTTTATAAGGCGCTTCTTTTCCTGTAGACTCGTTTATTTTATATAATTGGTACGCAGCGGATAAATCTGTTAAGTTTCTGGTTTGTTCAGTTAACACCAAATCGAATTGTTCTGAAGCCAAGGCTTGTTCTTCTAGTAAGTCCTTGTATAAGGAGCCTGCGGTATAACGGGCATCTATTTCACGAAGCACTGATGCCTGATAAGCACTATCACTGAGCGGCAATCGTTTTCTCATAGTTTCTAAATCCAAGGTGTCCTCCGTGCTTTTAGCTGTTTGAGTTGTCCCGAGGGAATCTTTCTGGTCCTCTAAGGCCATGGGATCTATGTTGGTGCTTAATTTAGAGGAGCGGCGCCAGTCATCTTCGTTTTTCCGGTCACCCCATAATTTTCTAAACTCTTCAAATCCTTCCTGTTTCAACTTAGGGTTATTGAACACCCACTTATCTCCAGCACCTGCCTGAGACCCCGCTTGAGCTTGGTCCTGCAAGGCCCGCAGTTTAGCCGCTTCTAATTCTTTACGTTGTTGGGCTTCTTCTTTGAGTTGTTTAATAACATCTTTAATAAACGCTGTTTGGGTTTTTTCATCCATTTTCGCAATGCGCTGGACGCTATCTTCATAGAGTGCAATCTCCATCGCCGCCACCAAATTAGCCAATTTAGATGCTTTCGACCGAATTAATTCCCCGTTTGGATATCCTTCCGGCATGCTTGTAGCACATGAATCATAATATTTCTGCGCGGCCAGGTAGGATTTTTCATTGTACGCTAAATCTCCTAACTTTTCATAGGAAAGCGCTTTTTGACGTTTATTTTTAGTTGAATAGAATGCGGACATTGTATAAAAAACCTTGGCCATAGCCACATTAGCTCTGGATTGTTCCAATTGGGCTTTTGCATAAAATATTTGATCTTTAAAAGCCGCGTTTTTCTCATCACGCAACATTTTCTCCAACATTTTAACATCCCGCTCTGAGGTTCCTAATACGGCACACGTTAATTTCGCATTGAAACTTACATCATACAACGCCGCGGGCGAAATGGCATGCTTAAATGAAATAAGCGCTGAATCCACGCGATTGCTGCTCAAGTAGAGCTGACCAAGAATGAATGAAAGCCTTGTTTTTTCACGTTTTGACTTACATTTATTCACTGCCATGGTCAGAGGAAAAAGTGCTTCAGAAGCTTGATGTTTCCTCATAAATAAGTCTGCGCGGGTTTTATAAATTTCAAATTGAATTTGGTCATTCATTTCGGGTTTAAAATCATCCGCATTCTTATCTTTTGCTTTTATTTTCCCAATCTTTTGAAAAAACGACTTCTTTTTTTGTTGTAAGGCCTCTTGTTGCAATTCATCCAGAATGGTTAGGGCTTCAGTTAATCTATTCTCTTCGATATAAATTCTTGCGATCCATAATTCAGACAAGTATTTTGATGGATCTTTCTGAAAAAATCGTTTTACAAACTGAAAGTTTTTAAGGGCTTTATCAAAATCTCTTCGGTAATAGTAGGCTTTTCCAATAGTTAACCAGTTTTCATCAATCCATGCGTTGTATTCTGCTTCTTTTGGTCCATCAGCTGAAGGCATTGAATGATTACGAATCACTTTAGCACATTTGACAACGGCAGTATCAATTGCCGCATACATGGATTTAGACTCTTCTTCACTTGGAGCGGGTTGAATCTTTAACCAATCATAAAAATCTTCTTTACGATTTTTTTCATAACTATTTACCGACATAGTTAATAGTTCATTGGCATTAAAGTACCCGTTATATTTAGCGGTCATCCCGTGGTAGGTACGATTAATAAACGCATTTTTGTTGGTTGAACAAAACACCAAGAAAAGTGGAGATATCAGTAAAGCTGCTTTAAGATATGGGTTGAGTATTTTCTTCATGCGTGCGCGCGTCAAAACGAATTTCCTCGCCTTTTATTGTTTCTTAAGCAATGTTTGTAAATACTTGTTGGATGTCATCATCGTCTTCGATCTTATCCAACATTTTTTCAATATCGGTTAATTGTTCCTCGGAAAATTCAACAGGAGAGGTGGGAATACGCTTTAAACTGGATTTCTGAACTTCTATCTGCATGTCTTCCAGGGCTTTGGCAATCGTTCCGAACGAAGTGTAGTCCCCATAAACGATAATCATTTCCTCCTCTATCTCTATGGATTCGCATCCCGCATCAATTAAATCCAATTCCAACATTTCTGGATCCATGGACGCCGTTTTTGCAATTTCGAATACACTTTTTCGAGCAAACATAAACTCCATAGAACCATTTGGAACAACCATGCCACCCGATTTATTAAAATAGGACTTTACATTGGCTACTGTTCGGGTTGGATTGTCTGTAGCGCATTCTACATAAACCAACACGCCATGCGGTCCTTTCCCTTCATAATTAACCTCAGTAAAGGACGCGATATCTTTTTGAGCTGCACGCTTAATAGCAGATTCTATATTATCCTTGGGCATATTCTCAGACTTCGCATTTTGAATTGCTGTGCGCAATTTAGCATTGGTCGTTGGGTCCATCCCCCCTTCTTTAGCGGCCATTGTTATGGCTTTACCTAATTTCGGAAACATCTTGGACATCTTGTCCCAACGTTTTTCTTTTGCTGCTCTGCGGTATTCAAATGCTCTTCCCATAGTAATATGATGTGTTACAAAGGTAATGTAATCCGTAGAAATTTTCAAACACCTGATAACTGTGACAATACCGCGGTAATATAATTCAATACGGGTTCTTTACCGCTTGCGGAAGTGGCAGAAGTAGTAAACAACGGGGGAAGTTCTTCCCATGTTTTTAACATCTCCTTTTTATACTTGGCTAAATTTCGGTTTAATTCTGTACTTGAGAGCTTATCAATTTTAGTAAATACCATGGCAAAGGGCACCTGGTTTTCACCACACCAATTCATAAACTCCAAATCAATTTTTTGAGGTTCCAATCTCGAATCCAATAAAACAAACACCAAGGTTAATGCCGTACGTTGTATTAAATAATTCGAAATCAACTTCTGCCATTTATCTCGTTGATTCTTTGATACTTTGGCATATCCATACCCTGGAAGATCCACTAAATACCATTTCTCATTGACAATAAAGTGATTAATAAGCTGGGTTTTTCCGGGTGTTCCTGATGTCTTAGCTAAACTTTTATTCCCCATTAACATATTAATGAGTGAAGACTTTCCGACATTGGATCGACCAATAAAAGCAAACTCGGGAAGCTTCGTATCGGGACATCCTTTATAATCAGCACTTGAAATCAGGAATTCCGCTGTTTTTATTTTCATGCTCCAAAGGTAAACTTTAGATTGGGCTTGAACAATATTGCATACGACTTGTTTTAATTTTATGGCATTCTATAAGATTCGAGACGTAGAAGTATTAACAGGTATAAAAGCCCACACGCTCCGTATATGGGAACAGCGGTATGGTATGTTGATTCCAGAACGTACAGAAACTAAAATCCGTACCTACACGGATGAGGAGCTTGTTTATTTGCTAAACATTAGAATACTCATGGACCATGGAATGAAAATTTCCAGGTTGGCGGAGTTATCACGTGATGAAATCAGAGCTAAGGTTGCCGAAGTCAAATTGAACACGCCTGCAGGAAGTGCCCAAGAGAAGCTGATTGTTTCTTTGGTAGAAATGGACGAGGGGCTATTTCATGCTACACTTAATGAAATCATCGAATCCACATCATTAGAAGATACCTTTCGGCAGTGTCTAATCCCTTTTTTCGATCGCATTGGTGTTATGTGGCTTACGGGTTCGATTAATCCAGCCCAAGAACATTTTATTTCAAATTTAGTACGACAAAAAATTGTCTCTGAGGTAGACAAACTGAAAGTTCCTGAAGACCGATCAAACCCCGTTATGTTGTACTTACCGGAACACGAATGGCACGAAATAGGCTTGTTGTTTTATCATTATTTACTACGAAGCCAGGGTGTTTATTCTTTGTATTTAGGTCAAAGCTTACCCTATGACTCGGTGGTGTTAAGTATTGAAAAAGTTCAGCCTAGATGTGTAGTTAGCTCTTGGCTGACCTCTGTAGAGGAAGGGTTTATACACGGCTATTTTGCGCAATTGCGTAGACAATTTCCAGAATTATTGATAATAGCCGGCGGAGCTCAACTTGGAGTACACCATGCATCAATTAGTAACTTGGTTACGCCGCTTCAACACGCCGAAGATTTAATCAATTTGATTAAATCACCACGTTTACAATCTTCCCAGGCACAATAATAATTTTCTTTGGTGCTTTACCTTCGAGCCATTTAATCGTTTCGGCTTGAGATAAAATAGCCGCTTGAATTTCTTCAATACTAAGCGATAAGGGTAAAGATACCTTAAACCGCATCTTGCCATTGAAAGATACCGGGTACTCATAATCAGATTCAACCAAATAATCCGGATTAAATTCTGGGTAGGTTTGCTCATACAAGGAACCGGGTTCATGACCAAGTTTCTCCCAAAGCTCCTCGGTAATATGTGGGGCGTATGGTGCGAGTAAAACCGTTAATGGCTCTAAAATTTGACGGAAATTACCTTTAGACTCTGTCAATTCATTCACGCAAATCATAAAATTCGAAACGCCCGTATTAAATGAAAAACGGTCTAAATCTTCGCGTATCTTACGAATCGTTTTATGTAAGGTCTTAAAGTGTTCTTTGCTTGGCATTGTTTCATTCACCTCAAATGTCCCATCGATATGAAATAATCTCCAGTATTTCTTCAAAAACCCGTGTACCCCTGTAATTCCTTTGGTATCCCATGGTTTACTTTGCTCCACTGGACCTAGAAACATTTCATACATCCGCAAGGTATCAGCTCCAAACCGATCAACTAACTCATCTGGAGTTTGAACGTTATATTTAGACTTTGACATTTTTTCTACCTCGTGTCCACACAAATAAACTCCTGAGGGTTCTAATATAAACGTCGCATCTTTATATTCACTGCGCCAAGCTTTGAATCCCTCTATGTTTAATTGGTCATTGGAAACTAATGAAATATCGACATGGATTGGGGTGGTTTCATAGCCATCTTTCAACCCAGCACTCACAAAAGTTTGTTCTCCAATCACGCGATAAACAAAACTGCTACGTCCTAAAATCATTCCTTGATTGATCATCTTTTTGAAAGGCTCATCAAACGGAATAATCCCTAAATCGTATAAAAATTTACACCAAAACCTCGCATACAATAGGTGTCCGGTAGCATGTTCTGCACCGCCCATATACAGATCAACATTTCCCCAATACGCAATTTTTTCAGGTGAAGCCAATTGCAATTCATTGGTTGGGTCAAGGTATCGAATAAAATACCATGAACTTCCTGCCCAACCAGGCATGGTAGATTTTTCATATTCATACAGCTCTTCAAACTTCCAATGCGTTGCTCTGCCAAGTGGCGGATCACCATCTTCTGTGGGTAAATATTTATCTACTTCCGGTAAATCCAAGGGCAATTGATCTTCAGGTATCAGGTAGGGAATGTCGTCTTTAAAATACACTGGTATTGGTTCACCCCAATACCGCTGACGACCGAATACTGCATCTCGCAGTCTATAATTAATTCGTTTTGTGCCGTACCCGTGTTCGGCTATAGCGGAAATCATTCGTTGAACAGCCTCGGTTACAGATAAGCCATTGAGGAAATCGGAATTGATCATTGTGCCTGATTTCTCAGTCCATGCGCCCATGTTAAAATCGTGATCCGCGGAAGGACTTATAACGTGCTTTATAGCCAATGAAAAATGAGTGGCAAATTTATAATCTCGTTCATCATGCGCCGGAACTGCCATCACTGCACCTGTTCCATAACCAACCAAGACGTAATCGCCAATCCAGATTGGAATCGGTTCGTTGGTAAAAGGGTGGGTGGCATATGATCCAGTAAAAACACCCGATATCGTGTTTACATCGGCCATCCGTTCGCGCTCACTTCTGTTTTTCGATGTAGAGACATAAGTTGCAACCGCATCGCTCTGTTCATCTGTCGTTAATTGGGTTACAAGCTCGTGTTCTGGAGCCAAGGCAAGAAACGAAACCCCAAACAAGGTATCCGGCCGCGTGGTAAATACTTCAATGGAGCCTTCATGATTAAGTAACGGAAAATGAACTGAAGCCCCCTCGCTTCTGCCAATCCAATTTCGCTGAGTTTCTTTAATGCTATCGAACCAATCCACGCCGTCTAAACCATCTAATAAGCGCTGCGCATAGGCGGTAATCCGCATGCTCCATTGCTTTAAGAGCTTGCGCTCCACGGGGTGACCACCACGTTCAGACAGACCGTTAACCACCTCATCATTCGCCAAGACTGTTCCTAGCGCAGGACACCAATTCACATAAGATTCACCCAGATAGGCTAAGCGAAAGTTCATTAAAATTTCCTGTTGTTTTTGCTCTGTAAACGTTGCCCATTCGGTAGCTGAAAATGAAGTGACTTCAGTTTCTATTCCTCCATGCAAGGTACTCAATGAATCCGCAGATAAGCCATGTTGCTCAAACTCCTTAATTAACTCATTAATTGACGCTGCTTTATTCGTTATTGGATTATACCAACTGTTGAATAATTGCATAAAGATCCATTGGGTCCATTTGTAATAAGATGGCGAAGATGTACGTATCTCTCTGGACCAATCATAATTAAATCCAAGCTTATCCAATTGTTCCCGATACCTATCGATATTTTCTTTGGTTGTCTTAGCCGGATGCTGCCCTGTTTGAATGGCATATTGTTCTGCGGGTAAGCCAAATGAATCATACCCCATTGGGTGCAGCACATTGAATCCAATATGTTTTTTGTATCTCGCAAAGATATCCGAAGCAATGTATCCTAAGGGATGGCCTACATGCAATCCAGCACCGGAAGGATACGGGAACATATCCAATACGTAAAAAGTAGGTTTTGTTGAGGTTTCTTCAACGCGGTACGTCTGATTAATCTTCCAGAAATGTTGCCATTTCTTTTCAATCTCTTGAAAGCGATATTCCATGGGTGAATTTAAGCCACAAAGATACGAAAAGCCCCATTAACGTAAGTAAAGAAGATTACCTAAAGCAAACAATAGTAGGCCAGGGTCTAAATCAAAACGCCTTGGCATATTCCAATTGCTGAACAAAACATAAGTAGAAAAAGCGCTAAATAATATAGCTCCCAAAACCCAGTTAGGCAGGAAAAAAAATGTTAATCCAAGAATTACACAAATAATACTGAATAGAACCCAACGCAATACGTTCCAAGGCAGTACTTGAGGAAGTGTTTTCAATCTAATCGAATCAATTTCACTGTCTTTAACGTCAGACGCTGTTGCTAAAACTCCAAATACGAGTAGTAACACCAGGCATGAAACCAAATTTAAGGCCTCTGATGTCGACATTACACTAAGCATGAACATCGTCCAACTGCTTGCAATTATAGGCGTTTTTGCCCAAGGTATTTCACGGAACCAGGGGTAAGTTATTGTCAGTATTATTGCAAACAGCAAGGGGAAAACAAGTACATGATAAGCTGTCCAGGGCAAGGTTAGAACCAAGGAAAATCCGAAAAGTAAATATACCCGCATAATGACTGAAGTTCTAGGAAAAGAATAATACACAAACACTGCAATACCGAGCAGGATTGGGAACCATAAATCGCTTGTTTTATTCAATGAATAAGCAAAAAGAAACGTTGAGAACCCAAGTAAAATATGGGTTGACTTAAACTGCATTTACAACAGCTTCAACTGGTATTTCTTCAATACACCTGCAATCCAATCCCTTAGCACAGCGTTCACACAAGGGGTCTTTCACCATTACTATGGAATGTTTACCGAGGGGCTTCCATCGGCCCGGATGAATGGGGATACGAGAAGAAAATAGACCAATCGCTCTTATATCTAAAATTCCAGCGATGTGCAGTGGGCCGGTAGAACAGGCAATGAGGGCATGGGCTTTACTAATCAATGAAATTAATCCACCAAGCGAAAATTTCCCGCAAACATTTTCAACGCCTGCAATGTGATCGAACGCGGATCCTATTTGAATCCCTTCTTTGGCTGTTCCCGTAATTAACACCTGTTTTCCTCGTTTTGCTAACATCTCAGCAAGCGCTACGTAATGAATCAATGGATAATTAATCGCACTACCTTGTGAAAGCGGGTGCAGAATCACGTAGCCGGGCGGAAAGTGTTCAGGTTCGCTTGGAATAATAAAATGATCTTTTAATGATTTGATCTCTTCAAATGTTGGAATGGTATCCAAACCGAGCGGTTTCAATAAATGAAAATTCAACTGAGCTTCATGCAGCGGTGATTTTTTTCGGGTAAACGATACACGAATATTGCAATTCAACCAATGAAACCAGCGATGGCTAGTACCAATACGATGTTGAATACCCGCAAGTTTTGCCCATGAAGCAATCTTTTTATTCGGAAACACATGCAGAATAAGGTCACTTTGAAGCAAAGAATTACGCGTATTATGGTCGGAATTATCGAGGTCCTCAAGGAGTAAAATCTCATCTACAGGTTCAAAACATTGCACGAAATCTTTTGTATAGCTCTTGCATAAATAGACCAATGTTGCCTCGGGTATATTAGATTTCAGCCATAAACAGAGCGGCAGGGTTAATGCCACATCTCCGATACTATCGGTTCTAGAAACAATAATTCGTGACAGCTTATTTATTTTCACCTTTCAAGCGTTGAACTTCTTTGTACTTAAAATAATTTGATTCGGCGCTAATTTTAGCAATATAAAATCCTTGTTTCCCATCTAAAAATCCGAGTTTAAATATATACATGGATAAAAACCGAATGCATGCACTGAATAATGGTTGACCAAAAAACACGCCTTTTCCTGCTTGAACATACTTTTGAGCGGTCAAGGTAGAATAATGATCAGCTCGTTGCCGATGTTGTACATGCGAGTAATATGAATAATGAAACAAGTGGCCTTTTAATCTGACAACATCCGTATCAGGTTTCAAGTTAAGGGTTTCGTGAACCAGGTCGCCTTGCCACTGAATTTCTTTTGGAAACAACCGAATCTTTACATCCGGATACCATCCGGAATGATAAATCCAAGTTCCACAATAATTAGTTAAGCGATTTAAGGCATAAACTCCATTCGTGTGGTTTTGTTTAATCCAGCGTAATTCCTCCGCTAATGCCGGGGATATTTCCTCATCAGCATCTACCGACAAAATCATATCAAATGATGCTTTTTGATTTAAACAATTTTTCTGTTGCGCATATCCCAACCACGGTTGATGAAAGAACTTTACCCCTTTTTGCAAGCAAATTTCTTCCGTACGGTCGGTAGAACCAGAATCCATGACCAGTACCTCATCTGCGACCTGAACCAGTGAATCAATGCAGCGAGCAATGTTTCGTTCTTCATTCAGCGTAATAATCGTGGCGCTAATTTTCATGCTTACTTTACTCTGATTCGGTCACCAACACGAATAATGTTGCCTACTCCAGGATTCAGTTTTTTCAGTTGGGCGAGTGTGAGGTTATTCTTGGTTGCAATTCGACTCAAGGTGTCTCCTGTTTTAACGGTATAATACTTTTTAGGCTTAGGTACTTGCACCGGAGTAATTGGAGTTTGTTTCACCGTATTGATTTTTTTCAATGTGAGGCGTTGGCCCACATAGACATTAGTGGTTTGCAGCGCATTCCATTCCATTAATTCATCGGTCGATACACTATATTTTAGCGATATGCTCTTTAATGTTTCACCCGTTTTCACTTTATGAAACGCATAATTGACCGACGCAGAATCAACTACAGTTCCGGTACTATCGTACCTAAGCGTAGTATCTTGTGAAAAAGGATTTATTAGTTGTGAAGGATTTTCTAGAAGATATAACGAATCTTCAACACCCACCAATAGGGTAATTTTATCTAATGGACCTGTAACACAACGTTTTTTAATAGACGCGGGGATGAAATCTGTTTTATAAATTGGATTTAGGTCCTTAATCTGTTGTAACTCCCAATCAAGTGCTTTCGCTATGGTACTCATGTGTAAGCCACGCTTTAGGCACATGGTATCCAATTGCGCATTATGTATTTTTGCCGGAGCTGGCATCAAATTATGTTGGGCATGAAAAGTCATTAAGTATGCAGCAGCTATAAATGTTGGAACATATCCTTGTGTTTCAGAGGGAAGGCTTGATCGAATGGCCCAATAGGATCGTTGATTCCCAGAACGTTCTATCGCTCGATTAATCGTTCCTGGACCTGCATTATACGCGGCCAAGGCGAGGTTCCAATCCCCGTAAATTCCGTATAGTTTTTTCAAAAACCGACACGCTGCATCTGTCGCTTTTTGTGGGTCCATGCGCTCATCTATGTAGGAGGTTTCTTCTAAGCCATAATACAAACCCGTTCGGTACATAAACTGCCATAAACCAAGGGCTCCGGCCTTAGATTTCACCTGAGGCCTTAAGCCGCTTTCAATACAAGCCAGGTATTTTAATTCAAGTGGCAAGCCATATTCGGCTAGTTTCTCTTCAAATAAATCAAAATATAAGGCCGAACGTCCGAGAACAATCTTAACGAACGACCTTCGGTTTTCTGCAAAATATCGAATAGAGGAAAGGGTAATGGCATTACAATCAAAACCAAATGGGCTTTGATTGTTCATTTGATTTAACCGTTCACAGTACACATCATCGGTAAATAATGGAACTGTTGTTGGTTCATAATTTAGGGATTTAATGATCGAATCCGAATATTTTGTGTTTGCATAATCTGCATAAAAATAATTTAAGGATTGCTCAACCGTATTTAAAAAATGATCCGGATGGAGCGTGTCATTAGGATTTTGAAGATACGGGTTTTTCTGTCCAAACCCCACGGTATAAAGCGCCGTTATTAAAAAGCAAAAGATCTGCTTAAGCCGTAAATTTCTCCACCAGTTGCGTTGCATAAAACAAGTCGTTTTCCCGAAACTGATCGGTCATTAATTGAATACCATAAGGCAAGCCATTGGAATGGACTCCAAGCGGCAAACTAAGCGCCGGATTTCCCGTAAGGTTAGCGTGAACTGTAAAAATATCTTGTAAATACATTTCAATTGGATCTTTTACCTCTCCGATTTTAAATGCAGTTGAGGGCGTTGTTGGCATTAAGATACAGTCTATTTTCGTGAAAATATCACGCGTTTTATCCTGTAGTACACGTCTTACTTTCTGCCCTTTGGTGTAGTAGGTATCGTACTGCTCATTAGACAAGACAAACGTTCCTGTCATGATTCTTCGCTTTACTTCTTCGCCAAACCCTTCGTTTCTTGAGCGGATATAGGTTTCTTCGACACCCTCTGCCTGAGTAGACCTATGACCATAATGTACCCCATCAAAGCGGGCTAAATTCGAAGATGCTTCAGCGGTGGTAAGCACATAATATACTGGCACCACGTAATCCATATATGGAAAAGAAAACTCACTCACTTCATGACCGCTTTCCTGTAATTTTTCAATGAGCAAATGCATTGATGATTTGACCTCTGAATCTAAGCCTGGATGGCTCATGTATTCAGCAAGCACGCCAAAGCGCATTGGAGAAGTTGGCTCAATATGGGCTTCCACATCGCGGGATGAAGTTGTAGAATCTTTCGGATCTTTACCGGCCATTATTTGATATAACAATTCGGCATCTGCGACATTGGTGGTAAATGTTCCGATTTGATCAAACGATGAGGCATAAGCAATTAATCCGTACCGGCTAATTCTTCCATAGGTCGGTTTCAGTCCGTAAGTCCCGGTCCATGAAGCGGGTTGACGAACTGATCCACCGGTATCACTACCGAGTGAGGCAGTACACAATCCTGCCGAAACGGCAACTGCAGATCCTCCTGAAGAACCTCCAGGAACAAAGGATGGATCTATGGCATTACGAACCGGTCCAAAGGCTGATTTCTCGTTAGAACTTCCCATGGCAAATTCGTCGCAATTCAATCTACCCAATATTATAGCATCTTCATCTATTAACCGCTGTACAGCGGTTGCGGTATATAAGGATTCGAATCCTGCCAAAATTTTTGAAGACGCTGAAACCTGATGTCCTTTAAAACACAAATTGTCTTTGATTCCAACAAAGGTGCCTGCTAATCGTCCTGCGGTTCCATTATTAAGTTTAGCTTGGACTGTTTCAACAGCCTCACGCGCTGATGCTTCAAATACTTCTAGGTATGCATTTAAGTGTTTATGCTCCTCAATCTGCCGCAAATAATGCTCAAGGATATCCACAAGAGGAACTCCCGACGCAAGGGCCGACTTATTTTCTTGAATCGCATTAAACATAGATTACTTCTCTTCGATTTGCTTTTCGTTGGAAGCTGTTGGCTTATTTTCTTCGTTTTTAGAAGCGTCTTTAAACTCTTTAATTCCTTGACCCAATCCTTTCATGAGTTCAGGAATTTTTTTTCCTCCAAACAACAATAATACAATAAGTAAAATCAGGATAATATGTCCACCTGAAAAAAGCTGCGCATGTTGGATATGTTGCATACTAAAATAGTTTAGATACAAAGGTACGCAATTCTAATTCACAACCGTGCACTAATTAAAGCTTTCTTGCTACCTCAACCTCTTCGTAGGCCTCCACGTGATCGCCGATCTGAATGTCGTTGAATTTATCAATATTCAAACCACACTCGTAGTTGTTTTTGACCTCTTTTACGTCGTCTTTGAAGCGCTTAAGTGATCCAAGCGTTCCGTTGTGAATCACAATCCCATCGCGAATCACACGAACTTTAGAAGATCGCTTAATAATACCATCAAGCACGTAACATCCTGCAATCGTACCCACTTTAGTGATTTCGAAGGTTTCACGAATTTCTGCAGTACCAAGTACTTTTTCTTCAATATCTGGAGAAAGCATTCCCTCCATGGCCGCTTTGATTTCCTCAATGGCCTTGTAAATAATAGAGTATAACCTAATATCGATTTGTTCAGTTTCTGCAAGCTTTCTTGCGCCAACGGTTGGTCGAACCTGGAATCCGATAATTATCGCATCCGATGCCGAAGCCAAGTTTATGTCGGCCTCAGAAATCGCTCCAACGCCTTTAAGTACAATATTTACTTGGATTTCTGGTGTTGAAAGGCTCAATAAAGCGTCAGAAAGGGCTTCAATGGATCCATCCACATCCCCTTTAACAATGATGTTTAATTCTTTAAAGTCTCCAATGGCTAAACGACGACCAATTTCATCGAGTGTAATGTGTTTATTGGTTCGAAGGCCTTGTTCTCTGTAAAGTTGCTCACGTTTGGATGCGATAGATTTTGCTTCTTTTTCATCATCCAACACGTGGAATTTGTCACCTGCACTGGGTGCTCCATTTATTCCTAGAATCGAAAGTGGTTGTGAAGGACCGGCTATTTTAAGCGCCTTACCGTGTTCATCATGCATTGCACGAACACGGCCATAATGTCTACCAACTAGTACAACATCTCCAATGCGCATGGTGCCTGCCTCCACAAGAATGTTTGTAACATAGCCTTTACCTTTGTCTAAGGAAGACTCGATTACTGTTCCTACCGCATTCTTATTTGGGTTTGCTTTCAATTCAAGCATTTCAGCCTCAAGTAGCACTTTGTCTAACAATTCGCTAATGTTCAAGCCTTGTTTTGCTGAAATCTCTTGCACTTGGTATTTACCACCCCAATCCTCTACAAGGATGTTCATTTGAGATAATTGTTCTCTAATACGGTCTGGGTTGGCGCCAGGTTTATCTATTTTGTTAATTGCAAAAATCATTGGTACACCAGCTGCCTGGGCGTGAGAAATCGCCTCCTTCGTTTGGGGCATCACATCATCGTCAGCTGCTACAATAATTATGGCAAGGTCGGTAACCTGTGCACCTCGAGCACGCATCGCGGTAAACGCTTCGTGACCAGGTGTATCAAGGAAAGTCATTTTTCTATTATCCTTAAGGGTTACCGAATAAGCTCCAATATGTTGAGTAATTCCTCCGGCTTCTCCTTCAGTTACATTCGCATTTCTGATGCGGTCTAATAAGGAAGTTTTACCGTGGTCTACGTGACCCATCACCGTAATAATTGGTGGTCTTGAGATTAGATCTTCAGGAGCATCTTCAACGGTAAGGACGGCATCTTGTACTTCAGCACTAATAAATTCTGTTTCGTATCCAAATTCATCTGCAACAATTTGAATGGTTTCTGCATCCAAACGCTGATTTATTGATGCGAAAATACCTAGAGACATACAAGCTGATATGACTTGTGTTGGCTGAACATTCATCATACTCGCCAACTCGGATACGGTAACAAACTCAGAGAGTTTCAGTACTTTTTCATCCATCTCAGCGGCAAGCATTTCTTCTTGACGACGCTGAGCAACATTATCTCGTTTAAGTCTTCTATTCTTTGAGGACTTAGATTTAGCACCTTGACCGGAAAGCCTAGCCAATGTCTCTTTAATTTCTTTTTGTATGTCCTGTTCAGAAATCTCTTTTTTCTCTGCTTTAAACGCGCCGGGTTTCGCAGGTAGACCCTTCGCTCCTGGGGCAGGGGTTTCAACCTTTTTAATGCGTTTACGCTTACGTTTTTCTTCTTCTGCGGCACTTGAGGAACTCGTCTTAGGTCGCTCCACTGGAAGCTCAATTTTACCAAGCACTGTTGGTCCTGACAAAATGGTGCGCTCTGTTTTTATTGTTTCGATAACTGGAGCGGCAGGTTTTTCTTCAACTATTGGTTCAACTGGTTTTGGTTCCTCCGCGATTGGTTCTGGCTGCTTCACCTCAGGCTTTTTCTTCGGGTTTAATTGATCTAAATCAATTTTTCCAACTACATTAACCTGTGGTTCATTAGCTTTCGGTTTTACCGTTTCTGGTTCAAAAACCGTTCGTTTAATTTCTTCAAGATTAATCTCATCACCCTCTTCCTCTTCTTGCTGTTTTTCTTGAACAGGTGTTTCTTGACGAGCATCTTTAAGAGAAATGGATTCTTTCTTTTCTTTTAAGGAAGAACCTTTGGCTTGTTCTTTTAACGTTTGATCTGCTGCAAACTCGGTACATAAAATTTGAAAATGTTCCGGGTCTAATTTTGTGTTTGGATTAGAGTCTATAGAAATTCCTTTGGACCCTAAAAATTCCACTAACGTTGGTAATCCAACATTCAATTCACTTGCTGCTTTTCCTAAACGAATGGGTTTCCCTGCCATAATATTATTCCCTATTGTATTTCAAAGTTATTCAAATTCCGCATTCAATATTTTGAATACTTCTTCGATTGTTTCTTTTTCTAAATCGGTACGTTTTACTAATTCATCAACACTCATTTCTAATACTGACTTCGCAGTATCACAACCAATTGTTTTTAATTCATCAATAATCCACCCGTCAATTTCGTCTGCAAATTCTTCTAAATCTACGTCCTCAACATCAACTTCACCGTCACGATAAACATCAATTTCATAACCCGCTAATTTGCCCGCTAGTTTAATGTTGTTCCCCCCGCGACCGATCGCTAACGATACTTGATCTGGTTTGAGGAACACTTTCACTCGTTTCTCTTCTTCATCAATTTCCATTGATGTGATTTTTGCCGGTGACAAAGCACGTTGAATCAATAATTGATTATTAGATGTATAATTGATTACATCAATGTTTTCATTTCTGAGTTCACGAACAATACCATGGATTCTGCTTCCTTTCATTCCAACACATGCACCCACTGGATCAATGCGATCATCATAGGATTCAACAGCAACTTTAGCACGCTCTCCTGGTTCACGCACAATTTTTTTAATCGTGATTAAGCCATCAAATACCTCAGGAACTTCCAACTCAAATAATCTTTCTAAAAACTCAGGAGCAGTTCTCGAAAGGATAATGACCGGTGTACTGTTTCGCATATCTACTTTAGCAACTACAGCACGAACGGTTTCTCCTTTTTTGAAGAAATCCGATGGGATTTGCTCTGACTTAGGCAAAATAAGTTCGTTATGGTCATCATCCATAACCAAAATTTCTTTCTTCCAAACTTGATATACTTCACCAGTAACGATTTCACCGACACGCTCTTTGTATTTCTTGTACAAATGGTCTTTCTCTAATTCAAGAATTCGGGAAATCAAATTTTGACGCAATGAAAGCACATTTCTTCTACCGAAATCCATGAACTTGAATTCTTCAGTCACTTCCTCACCAATTTCAAAGTCTGGTTCAATTTTTATGGCATCAGAATAGGCGATTTCTGTATTTGGATCTTCCACTTCCCCATCATCAACAATTTCTTTGTTTAAGAAGATCTGAACATCCCCTTTTTCAATGTTTACAATTACATCAATATGCTCATCGGTATTGAATTTCTTTTTCAACATGGCTCGAAATACATCTTCAAGCACATGCTGCATGGTTTGCTTATCAATGTTCTTAAGCTCTTTAAACTCGGAAAAGGATTCAACTAAATCAATACTATTCATTTGTTTTTATTTAAAGGATATTACACGTTTTATTTCTTTAATTTCATTTTTGAAAAGAGATATATCTTCCTGAATGCTTACATTTTTATTCTTTTCATTTTTAATCTTCCGTTCAACAGTCACTACAAACCCGTCCGAATTGAACGATTTTAAAACCCCTTCAATCTGTACACCATCCGTTTTAAGAAAGGTAAGAAGGCGTCCTGTGTTTTTAATGAATTGTTTTTCATGACGTAAAGGTCGGTCCATACCGGCAGAAGAAACATTTAACTCAAAGTCAACAGATTCACGATCTAAATTATGCTCAACATTTCTAGAAACGGAAATACAATCCTCTATAGAAACGCCTCCTCCCTCTCGATCTAATTCAATATTAATTACATTACGAGTGGAAATTGTTAAATCCACAATAAAGAGACCCCTGTTCAACTCTTGAATGCGTTCTTCAGCTAGGCTTAATACTAAATTCTTGTCAATCATTGTAAAAAAAGAGGGGACTTTCGTCCCCTCATTATCGTTTATCTTATTGCAAAGATAGGGTAAAACTCCGTAACTACCAAATACAAAAAATTCCTACTAATTTTGGGACATGCTAATTGAGTTAAATGATACTATTGTCTCCGCTGAGATTTTCAAGCGAAAATTTGTGTGTGACCTTACTGCATGTAAAGGGGCATGTTGTATTGAAGGTGATGCCGGCGCACCGCTAACAACCGAGGAGGCAACTAATATTGAAAACGATTTAACGCATATTATACCTTATATGCGGAAAGAAGGCATTGACGCAGTAACTAAAAATGGGGTATCCTATTTAGACCAAGAGCACGAACCAGTTACCATGTTAGTAGACGGTAAGGAGTGTGCATTTGTTTTTTTTGATGCGAATCAAACGGCCTTGTGTGCAATCGAAGCAGCGCACCGCGCAGGAAAAATTGAAAACATTAAGCCTATATCTTGTTCGCTCTATCCAATTAGGGTAAAACAATACAACGATTTTAAGGCCTTACAATTTGACGAATGGAAGATTTGTGAATCAGCATGTTCCTGTGGGGAAAAACTCAATGTGCCCGTTTATAAATTTCTTAAAGAGCCATTAATAAGAGCCTTTGGAAAAGCTTATTATGACGAGTTGGAATTAGTGGCTCCTGAAATCGAACAGATTGAGCCATAAAAAAAGCCCCATCGGGGCTTTATAAAATCTATTAATGTTCTACTTCTCCTTCAGCTAGGGGAACATCCTGAGGAATATAATCATCTGCTGCACCTGGCTTAGAATAATCATACGGCCAACGATGTACCACTGGCAAAGCTCCCGGCCAGTTTCCATGAATATGCTCCACTGGAGTAGTCCATTCTAGCGTATTGGATTTCCAAGGGTTTTGAGGAGCTACAGGACCTCTATAAATGCTATAGAAGAAATTAAATAAGAAAATAAGTTGTCCTAAGGCTGCAATGATAGCAAACACTGTAATTATGACATTTAAATCCATTATCATGTTAAATGAATCAGCATCAAACTCACCATAAACTGAATAATCGTAATAACGACGAGGAGCACCAGCTAATCCTACAAAGTGCATTGGGAAAAACACACCATATGCACCAACAAGAGTAATCCAAAAATGTGCATAACCCATGCGTGTATTCATCATACGTCCGTACATTTTAGGGAACCAATGGTACACTCCAGCAAACATTCCAAATACAGCAGACATCCCCATTACGATATGGAAGTGTGCAACAACGAAGTACGTATCGTGCACCGCAATATCCAACGCAGAGTCAGCCAAGATTATCCCAGTTACACCACCAGTTATGAAGGTTGAAACCAAAGCAATCGCAAACAACATGGCTGGTGTATATACTATTGATCCTCTCCATAACGTTGTGATATAGTTAAATACTTTAACTGCGGAAGGAATCGCAATCAATAAGGTTGTAAATACAAACACACTTCCTAAAAATGGATTCATCCCTGTTATAAACATGTGGTGACCCCACACGATAAAGGAGAGGAAACCAATGGCTAGAATTGAACCAATCATCGCTTTATAACCAAAGATCGGTTTTCTTGCATTGGTTGCGATAATCTCCGAAGACAAGCCAAGCGCTGGTAATAATACAATGTATACTTCAGGGTGACCTAGGAACCAGAATAAATGTTGGAATAAAAGCGGTGAACCACCGTGGTTAGTGAGCATTTCGCTACCAACCATAATATCAGACAAATAAAAGCTTGTACCTGCCATACGGTCCATAATAAGTAACAATGCCGCCGATAATAAAACAGGGAAAGATAATACCCCTAGAATAGCGGTAACGAAAAACGCCCAAATTGTTAACGGCATTCTCGTCATCGTCATTCCGGTAGTACGTAAATTCAATACGGTTACGATATAGTTCAAACTTCCGATCAAGGAACCCGCAATAAATATAGCCATCGAAACCAACCACAAAGTCATACCGAATCCAGACCCTGAAACTGCTTGCGGTAAGGCAGACAAAGGGGGGTATACTGTCCACCCTGCCATCGCAGGACCATTACCAATGGTTCCCCAATCCCCTGGAAAATCAATGCCAAAAATGGATCCATTCATAACAAATAATGAAAGGAACATAATTAAAGAAGACAATAGGAAAAACCAATAGGACAACATATTCAAGAATCCAGAAGCCATATCACGAGCTCCCAACTGCAAAGGAATTAGGATGTTGGAAAAGGTTCCAGAAAGTCCGCCGGTTAGGAGGAAAAACACCATGATGGTTCCATGTATCGTAACCAATCCAAGATACATGTCTTCTTTCAGTACGCCTTCAGGGGCCCATTGATCTCCTAAAAAGAAATTCAAAAAGTCTGAACTTTCTCCTGGCCATGCCAATTGAATTCTAAATAAAATAGACAAGAGCATAGCTACTAATCCCATAAAAACAGCAGTTATTAAGAACTGCTTACCAATCATTTTATGGTCTTGGCTAAAAATATATTTTGAAACAAAACTTTCTTCATGATGATGATCATGGTGATCATGAGAATGTACATCGTGTGCTGCTGAAGCCATGTTTATTGAGTTTAAATCTTTATTAATTAATTCATTGCTGTTTTAACGGTATCCTTTGCTGGTGTAACGGTTGCTGCCGGAGCTGCTGGCGCAGGAAAATAAGTGGCCTTAAAGTTTTTGGCTGCCCTACCTTTCATCCATGCATTATACTCTGCCTCTTCTAATACAACTACCATTAACTTCATTTTATAATGCGCTCCACCGCAAATTTTATTACACATTAAGACATAATTAAACGTTGGGAGGTTCTTAATGGTTCGCATCTCCGCTGTGGTTTTATTTGGCGTAAACTTCAAACGCGTTCCATATCCTGGAACAGTATTCATTTGGGCTCTAAAATGTGGGAAATATGCAGAATGTATAACATCTTTTGAGCGAAGAGAAAACTCGTATGGTTTATTTACACACAAATAAAGGGTGTCTTTTTGAATAATATCATCATATGCATGTTTATCTAGAGAGGCATTGTGTGTAGATTTCATTTGTGTTAACAACCGCAATAAACGCTCTTTACTTCCTAAATCCTTTCTAAGAACCGCGGTTAATGAATCGGTTAATACAGTGTCTCGGTTATTTAGCAACTTTTTAATGTCTAAAATCCCTCCTGCTCCTTGACGCATAGCCAATATAGATGAATCTATTGTCGCCGCTGTCATTAGTCCTAATTCGTTGTTTCCGAGAATCAATTTGTAATCAGTTTTACCTAAGGTATTATCTCCTCCTGCGTAACGCGCAGTCCAATCAAATTGTTTAGAATAAAGCTCAACCTGAATCGCATCTTTTGGAGAGGCGGAAGTAACTTCATTCCAAGTTCTTAAACCTAAAATAATTATCACCGCAAGAACAGCAGCCGGTACCACCGTCCATAACATTTCTAATTTATTGTTGTGCGGATAATAGTATGCCTTAACTCCTGGTTTCTTTACATACTTATAAGAGAAATAGAATAACAGAAAGTTAGTAAAGAAGAAGATTGCTATAATAATAACAAAATTCAAATTTAACAACCAATCTGTGGCTTCGCCTTGAACCGATGCGGCAGGACCTCTACCGGTCCATCCGTACTTCATCATCAAATAGATGAACCCACCAAACTGAAATACCATAAAGGCAAGCATCAGCTTAGAGTTCAAGTAATTGTCACGTGTTGGAATTTCATGTTCACCATGTTTTCTCAACTTTGCCGTTAATTCATAAACCCGAACAAGCTGTGATATGGCAATAGCTCCGATTACCACAATCAAGATCATTATCAATTTATTTTCCATTTCTTCCGCTAATTTTCATTAAAATTCATGATGTATACTCTCATCCAAGAACGGGTGATTCACCGGCGTTAATGGAGCTTTCGATAGATTCTTTAACAAAATCAAAATAAATATTCCTGCCATCATTACTGGTAAGCCTATTTCTAACATACCAATATGCCAATTTGCGCCAAGTGACCCTCCGGATACCATAATATAAACATCAAGCCAATGTCCAATTAAAATCACCAATCCTACAAACATTAGTACTCCGGCATCTCGTTTCGCATCTCTTGACATTAAAATCAACATCGGAAAAACGAAGTTTATAAAGAACATACCAAAATACAAATACTTATAGTTTTCTGTACGCATCACATAATAAACGACCTCTTCTCCGATGTTTGCATACCAAATTAGCATATACTGTGAGAACCATAAATATGACCAAAGGAAAGAAATAGCAAAAATCCATTTACCAATATCATGGATATGCGAATCATTTACATTCTCTAAGTAACCTAGCTTCTTTAAATAAATCGTAGTTAATACAATAACTACCATAGCTGAAACCCACATTCCTGCGAAGGTATACCATCCAAACAATGTGCTATACCAGTGCACATCAATAGACATTAACCAATCCCATGCAGATGTTGAACTAAATACCGCGAAAAACACTAAGAAGGTGGCACCTTTTCTATAGTTTGTAAAATGGATTTCCGTTCCGCCTACTTGATCCTCCAACAAAGAACGCTTTCTAAATCCGCGCAAGAATAATAAATATACTGCGAAGTAAACTAAGGTACGAATCCAAAAGAATGCAAGATTTAAATATGGCGACTTTCCTTGAATTAGCTTGTCTTCTGCCACGGTATGAGAATCCATCCATGTATAGATGTGTGCACCTTTCATAAATGAAATGGTTAATAAAACAACCCCAAATATTCCAATACCATAAGGCAAATAAAGAGCTACGGATTCAATTACACGCTTAACAACAGCGTACCATCCAGCTTCTGTTGCGTAATTTAACGCAAGAAAAAACAACGCTCCTAAGCCAATTGCAAAAAAGAAAAAGGCGTTTATTAAACCATTCGTCATTAGGCGAGTAACAAAATGTGCTTCACCAATGTTGCTAATAATTCCAACAATGGCTAATAAGGCTCCCACCCCAATAAGACCGAAGGCTGTGTTTTTCGCTTTTTTAGTAATTGTAAATTCCATGATCTTAGTTTTGTTTTGTTGTATCCTTGACAGCCGTAGTACCATCTGCATTAAACTTCCCGTAATCAGCAGATTGTAGGCTTCTGATGTAATGAATAACTGTCCAAATTTCTTTCTTATTCAACAAAGAACGGTGAGCGCCCATCATGCCTTTTCCATAATAAATAGAATAAAACATCTGCCCATCCGATAATGCTACACGTTCTGCGTAATTTGGAACACCTGAGTATGCCCCAGAGGCGACCATTGGACCGTTGCCATCTCCTTTCTCTCCGTGACAGTGTTGACACATCGCGGTGAACAATTCCTTTCCTTTTCCTAAAATTGCTTCTGCATTTCCGGCATTGAGCATCAACATGTTTTTGTCCGCAGCCGCAGCCGCGTAATGATCTTCTCGCGTGAGTTGATCACTGTACATTCCGTGGCTAGCCTTGAAAGACTCATTGGCCAAGCGAGCATATGGCATCATTAATTTTACTTCCGTGCTATCTGTACCAAAATATGGGATAGTGAATGCAGGAGGTGCCATTGCCATTAAGCGGGTTTTCTTTGATTCGTCGATACGACCGCGCACTTCGCCATAATCAACATAGGCTTCAATCGCTGGTGAACGATACATGTCGGGCATATACTCTAGACCCGGGCTATCTGCATTGGATGTACAGGAACTCAAAATGAGTACACTTACGGCTACAGTTCCAACTATTTTCAAAAAGGACTTTTTCATTATTCTCCTTAATTCTTATTCGATTATTTTCTTATCTAACTCAACAAATCCAGTGTCTTTTAACAACTCATCCAACTTCTCTTCTGAAACACCATGGTTATCAGACAACCTAATTTCCATTACAAATTTATCATCTGTTGTTCTCGGGTCTGGGTTTTGTGCAGGCATACCTGGTAAAGTTCTATTGAGCAACAAGTAGGTTATTGCCATACCATGCGCAGCACACAACACGGTAAATTCAAAAGAAATCGGAATGAACGCCAAAATATTCTCTACATAAGAGAAATTAGGTTTACCACCAATGTTCATTTTCCATTCAACTACCATGAAATAATACATTCCAATAGTTGCTAGTGTCAATCCAGTTAATCCATATAAGAACGCCATAATTCCAAGGCGTGTTCCTTTAACACCTATAATTGGATCAATACCGTGAATTGGGAACGGGCTGTAAACTTCCGAAATTTTAACCCCTCCAGAGACCAACTTCTTAGCGCTTGATTTAAGCACCTCGTCGTCTCCATACATTGCATATATTACTT
>JACCDP010990728.1_pt1 | contig 31619 bp, 52 predicted proteins | sample 7445841 | NCBI WGS metagenome assembly JACCDP01 (sample SAMN15323441, study PRJNA562643) | freshwater metagenome | isolation source: river surface water | place: USA:Blue River Watershed | collected 2017-08-17 | reverse complement strand
CATTGGCTTTGTTTGTGCCGGAAGCTAAGCTTGTAAGAATTCTATTATCGGCAGCGTTGTCAACTGAAAAAAGCACTCCAGAAGCAACATGAATCACACCAATCTGACCAGATGCTATACTTCCACTTACTACGGCATTGTTTCCAATTAGACCTGAAGTTATTTCTCCCGATGTGATTGTGAATATATTTGCTAAGCCACTTGCAAGGTGATTCAGTCCTATTTGGCCTGAGCCTATTGTTCCGGAAAGTACTGAAGAATCGCCAAGATAACCGCTGGTTACAAAACCAGAAACTTGATGCAAATATAGTGCATCCGCTCTTGGCTTACTGAGTCCTCCATTATGTCCAGTTTGCGAATTAAACATTTTTAAACACCAACATATGATATTGTTTGAGATGCTGCATCAGCTATTACAAAAATACGATTAGTATTATCAACTGGCAACGAAACGCTTTCTCCTGCTCCCAATTCGAATCCCGTGCTTGTCGTTACTCCTGTCACTCCAACATAGACCGTTCCTGAATTTCCATTATTTGCTTTTACAGTCACAGACATGTAAACAGCGTTATTTGGTAGTTGTACCTGTGACAAGCCAACTGATGTTTGCCCCGCAACAAAGTTGCTGCGACCTATTTGCTGATCGGAAGCAACAACTACTGGTCTGCTATTTGCGCTGGTTTGAATACCTTGTGCTGCATCTCTAACCACTAATGCTATTGCCGAAGATGACGGTAAACTAGTTGCTAAAACAGCTGCTTGTGAATCTGCATCAGTGACCTGTATGGGAAAAGCCGTTTGAATTCTAGTAAGATCGGACATTTAGCACCTTATTATTGCAAATTCTAATTATAAATATATATCAAGCAAGGGATAATATGTTTAGATTATCGGGAGATCAATGTGCTAACAGTTAACAATTCGAAATTGGTAGTAAATTCAAAAATGAAAATATCAGTATCTGGACAAGCTTTGCCGTTTTCTTTGGATACTATAGCAACATACCTGCGAAACAATATATCCGATCTCAAAAACCCTAGTTTTTTTAGTTATAATTTGGACGGAAATTCATATTTCATTAATGATGGCGGAAATGATATGTTCGATGGTGGCAATTTTACGGCCCCTTGGTTTATAGCCGGAACAGATTATTCAGGAAATATAAATTCTATCCCTACAGCCAATTCTATAAACTATGCAAACACAGTTTTAACGACAATGGATACAAATTTTGATTATGTAAGTCTTGGATACGGAACTTCCCCAGATAGAAGGCCTTTGACAGTGATTGGAACAAGAACAGTAGCCGGAACGCCTGTTGGATTTCAAAAAGCTGGGAACATCGGTGCTGATGGGGGAGGATCTATAATTTATGGAGATGTTTACACAGGCGAAAATATAAACGGATTCACAGTTCATGCATATTATAGGCAAACATATGGACAGTCAGCAGACCCTGCTATTTGTGATCTTTATATGTTAATCGGTCATTCTAATTGGGGTTCTGTATTTGGTAATATCAACAAATTTACAAATACAAACAAACAGTATCAAGGCGCATATTTTTATACATCTGGTGCAGCTGTTTACAATATTTTAGGAATAACAACTTTATTAAGTAGAGCGTCACCAACGGCAATACCATTGTCGGATGTGCAGGCTGTTGTAACAACCTATACTGCAAAAATTAAAACTGCCTTGAATTATTGACAAAATTTATTTGGTAATTAAAATCAAGTTATGCAAATTTTAATTGTTGATGGGATGAAAGTTAAACTTGACGCTACCTACTCTATGAGATGGGTAGAAAAAATCGATGGTTCGTCATATCCTGTCCTTTACAAAAACGGAAAAAGAATTGTCAAATCTTGGAAAATTACTTTAGAACACGACGAACCTGAAGATCCTTTTGGAGGAAATGCTAATACAAATTAAAATCCCCAGCCATGAAGACTGGGGATTTTATAAAAATTATAATTTTTAAAATTACTCAAAAACTGCCCCTGTTTCAACATCTACATGCTTGCACCTAATAGCTGTATCTACGATTAACTTGTATCCTGCATCTCTAGCCTTCTGGCTAAAAAAGCTATCTTGAGTTAGATGCTCAGTAGTAGCAAAATACGGAAATTCAGTTGCAAGAAAAACAGTAGTGGGGAAGAGAGTGCATCCCATAGGAATTGTGTAAACCTCATGCATTTGTCCATCTGCTTGTAGAGCCTGTCGTTTTCCATCAATTAGTACGATTGGCGTTCCTTCTCTGCTTTCGGTTTTCTTAGGATACCAACCACCCAAAATGACTTTCTGATTTTCCATGCTTCGGAAATGTCGCATAAGTTTAACAAAAGCGTCATTTGGCGGGAATGTATCATCTTCTATGCTCAACATGAAATCTGCATTATCTTTTAATGCAGTCATAGCAGCATCGTTGTAGGCTTCATGCACACTTCTGCCATATACATTGTAGTATTTTACCTGAACTCCGGAAGGAATTTCCAATTTTTCAATAACAGGCAATTTCTGTGCTTTTTCTCTTGTCGGTACTACAAGTAAAACTTTTACATCGCCATTTTCAAGATATTTTTTTTCAACTTGTCTCACATGTCCGACTTCAGGAACCGTAGCCATGCCAATCTGCCTAAGAGCTTCATTATTGCCCACTCCTATTCTTCCAGTAGCCTGCATATCTTGATATGCTTGACGCTGCAATCGCAACTGCCAATATTCTGGTTGATTAGCATCCAATTGCTGTCTTGTATATTTTTGAGGAAACGATTGCCAAATCTTGTATAAAGCTTCGAATTCCCTTAAAGCACCAAGCATGGCTCGATCTTGTTCTTCCAAATCAATCCGCATCAAATCGGCATCAATTAATTCAATTTCGCCGCCCTTTTTCTCCAATTCTTCAATCTTGATTAGGATCTTCTTCTTGTTTAATTTAGCTCGTCTAATATTATCGTATTTAACTTGCAGTTCAAGAACGCACTGCGAATATCTGGTTTCGTCTGTATCATGCTGGCCAACGACAAATTTATCTAGCACATAAGCTGTTCTTGGCTGTTGAATTTCTAAAAATGCAGATTCCATTTCCTTAATTGCTGATATAGCCTTATCTACTCTTTCTTCCATTGGCATAAGTTCAGACATGCAACACCTCTCTTAAAGAATATAAAAAAATTATAGACATACAATATTTTATTTTCAACGATTACAAGTAAATAATCTTATGAATAAAGATCAAAATCCTTTGAGTCAAGTAAGCGAAATCATGCAAGTTACACCTGACCAACTTGCCAGTATTTTTGCCGAATATTACGACAAAAAACATAGCCTTCTCAACGAAAGAGTTGAAACATCCAGATACGCCGTTGAAGTAAATTTTAGAACTACTATGGATGAAGCAAATCATGGATTTGCAAAAATTGCATTAGGATACATTAGTGCTGCTTTGAAAAAAATGGGATATCATGTCAAGTTAGTTTTTTCAGAAAAACCTTTAAGAGTAATTGTCAGTACAAGAAATTGGGACGATGGCGAATGGGTTGGAATGATTTCTTATAACAATCCACTTGCATGTTTTGTGTTATCAAAAGGTTACTTTAACAAAATGAACAAGACTGTGCGTGTGACATGTTCGGAAAAAATTGATGGACAAATAAGCTCTGCAAATATGGCTGAAAAACTCAAAAATACAGTTGACAAATTGAAAGATCTTCCGGAAAAGCCTTTGCCCGATGTAAGGATACACATGAAAAGAGGGCCGAAGACATGAAAAACAAGGGGGCTGGATTCCTCTTTATGCATGGAGACAAAGTTTTGTTGCTCAAGAAAAGAAACAAAAACTTGTGGGATATTCCGGGTGGCCACAAAGAACCAAAAGAATCATTCATCGAAGCTGCAAAAAGAGAATCTAAGGAAGAAATCGGTAAATTGCCCAAGTATAAAAAAGCGGGATATTCTCTTAGTGAATCCAAGAAATATAAATTCAAAATTTACTTTGCAGAAGTAGACAAACTGTTTTCATGTGAGTTGAGCGAAGAACACGAATCATGGGGCTGGTTCAATATAAAAAATTTGCCCCACAAACTTCACAAGAAAATTCGTGGGGCCGTACAATTTTTACAACAAGAAAAAAATCAGACTAAACAGGACTGGTTCAGTAGTTTTTAACCGTTCACAATGTCGATGCCATCCATAGGATGTTCATTAAGAAGAACATCGTTAGTTGGCTGTAACTTTGCACCTTCGCCTGCAATTTCGCTGAGCTTTTGTTGATGGGGAGGGTTTGTAACTACATGCTCGGTCTTGCCTTGGGTGGTAAATTTTTCAGGCTGATCCAATATCAACTTTTCCATGCTTACCTCACTTGATTCATTAATTTGTTCCGTGACACTTTCTGTTTTGGGTGGAAGAATTTCGATCATACGCAGATCTCCGGTCTTCACAAAATTCAGAAAATAATCATCTCCTGTGAAACGGCCTCTAGGACCGATCATTTTTTTGCCACATACAGATTTTCTTGGCAAACTGAAATCCAAGTTCTTGTGGTTTTCGAAAATATATAATGTTTCTGTGTGATTATTTTGCACTGATTTTTGTATTTTGGCATATCGATCTCTTAGAATGTCTGCTCTAGATTGCTTCATATTTTTTGCCTTTATAAAAATGACAATATAATATAGTCAGTATAGTTTTTTTTTGGAGTTAATATGAAGAATCCTCCTCATTGGTATAATGTTTATCCGCAACACACTAAGGAAGGCGATGAAGAAGCTAAGGTCTTTACATCTCTCGCAAGAAATAACAAGTGGTCTTGGAGAAGCATCAGCGCAATAGCCAAAGAAACTGGCTTGCCAAAGGATAGAATTGAAGAAATTTTGTACAAATATTACAAAAAAGGTATAGTATTTCAAAATCCTAAAAATGAAGATCAATGGGGATATTGGGATAATGTTCCGGAGATGCTTAACAAAGGTAAAAAATCTATAGTTGATGAAGATTATGACAACCGAATGAATACAGTCGCATTTTGACATGCGACTGTATTCAGGATTTTATTTATATTTGAAAAATTACTTGCCGTGGTCAACTTTTTTGTCATCAACCTTGTCACCCATTTTCTGAATAGCGTCTGCGGCTATTGGCATAAAATAGGGGGCAGGATAATGACTTCTTACATAACCATCGGGGTAAGCCCAGCTAGCGATACCGGCTCTGGCGGTCTTCTCAACTAGCGGAAGCTCTAACTTCTGGCCTTCAGCCCATTGTAGAAATGATTTCATGGATATCCTCTCATTTGCAAATAAATTGCCAACATGTTAAACTTATATAGTGTTTAGTATTTCATTTATTATCATATGATCAGACAAATTAATCTTCACAAAGTAGAAAATCCTTTGTTGAATATGGCGTTTTATTCCAAATGTTCTATTTGCTCGGTTTTACATGCACAAAATAACTCTGTATTTTGTGATTTTTGCACCAAATATTTTTTCTACATTAAGGAAGGAGACGCTCTGCTATTCAATATTAAAAATTTGTGGATCGAAGTTGCAACAAAAAAGACAGAGCTTAATTTTTCCTATTATGAATTTCAAAATTTAGAAAAAGAACTTGTACAAATATCAGAAAAAAATCTTGCTTTTTCTTATAATCCGCAAAATTTATCTTGGTATATTGATTTTGCATATGACTCAAATAATCACGATAATTTAAAAGCTATAAACACAGTAATTGACGAGATATTAACACGCTTTTTCGAGAACTCATACTTTAATTTGGATATTCTGAATATTGAAAAAAACAATATAATTCAAAAATTAGAATATTTCGATAAACATAGGGTATTAGATGACAACACTAGAATTTATACGCCTGAATTTGCAACAATTTTAAAACTGCCTAAAGTGAAAAAATCAACTTTAAACTATATGTCCCGAGAAGTAATTGTAAAAAATTTCTATGAATATTTGCCTTTTTTCGAACCTGTTGATTAGAATTCAATGCTTTTACTTAGGAGAAAATCATGTCAACATTGAACAAGCCTCTTGCTAGTGATATTATCAGATTTACTGTCACGACTAGGACAGTAAATGGCAGCACTGTTTATCAAGCAACGGGAAGCATTGGATCTGGTTGGGGTCCAGCAACTGTCAGGCGTGTAGATGGAAAAGTTACTTTTCCTAACCGCAGGGCAATTGTTAAGGCTATCAACCGTAGGGCTTCCGCTCTTGGTATGCGTGCAGAAATCAAGTATGTTCGTAATACAAGCAAGACTACTGCCTGTAGTCGTAAGCGTGGTCAAAAGCAGACTTCTACCCTAGTTTGCGCCAACCGCAAGTCCTAAAAATAGTATCAAATCCAACTTAAAAGGACGGAGGAAATTCTCCGTCCTTTATCTTTTTATATGTCCGATTAATTGTTTTTTGTATACTTTCACCGGCTTGTTTACGCACAAGAGAAACAGTAGGATACCATTCAGAAAGTTCTCCATGCCTACCCCATCGCCAGTCAGGCTTATCTCCTATGATTATAAAAGTTGGAACACCGCAGCTGCCAGCCAAATGACCCACAAAAGTATCAACCGTAACCATAATATCAATATTGTCAAATAATTTAGCAGTACTTAGAGCATCTTTCATATCAGCAGACAAATCTATTATGTTAGAATTTTCAAAACCCTCTGAATAATTTATTTTGTTATCACTATTTGCATACATTCTAATTCTTCGGTCTTTCATAAAACTAAACAATTGCATATTTTTGTCATCTATAAATTTTTTATACCATTTTAAATAAGTTGATCTTTGTGAATCCAAAGGATGATATGGAGACCCTGCCCAGCACAAGCCAACACGCAAAATATCGGATTTTTTTGCGTTATGAGAGATCGGGCTTGCTGGTAAGGGTATCTCTTTCATTCCAAGATGGAATGGCAAACTCATGATTCCAACGACATGAGAGCTTTTTTTATCAAAATTAGATTTTACTCTTAAACCAAGCTGTTTAGCAAATGTAAAAAGAGGTTCAGAAGAATAAAAATATGAATTCGGTGCTATAGCCTGAAAAGCTTTTACAAATCTTAAAGCCATCAAAGTATCTCCCAAACCTTGTTCGGGTAATATGCAGATTTTTTCTTCATAAAAAGGTTTTTTAAATTTAAGCAAAGGTTTTTTCAATTTAATAATGTTTTGTTTGAGTTCTATTATCCTTTCGTATCGCATCTCATAAAAAGGCCAAGCCTTCCAATATTGTTTAAGACTTGCTAAACAGTAAAAATAATCAATGTAAACTTGAGGTTCAGTGGGATTGAAAGAAATCGATGTTTCATAATATTTCTTTGCCTCAAGCATATTATTCATCTGAGCATACATGCTGCCCTTATTTGCATACATCATGGCGTTTTTTGGATCGATATCTATTGACTTGGATGCATATTCAAGAGCCAAATCTAGTTTGTCACAAGCCGCTGCTGTTATCGCATAATTAGCAAGTATAGGAGACGAATCTGGTCGTTTTTGTACTGCTTTTTGACCAAACTTCAAAGCATTTTTATAATCATTTCTGGCTCTTAAAATAAGTGACAAATTATTGTAATCCTCTGCAAGTTTATGCTTTTTGATATTCTCCTTACAGAGTATCATGGCTTCTTCGTATTTTCGCAGGTACATTTTTATAATTACAAGATATTGTTGAAGTCTGAAGTCTTTTTTGACTTTGAGTGCCTGTTCTACCAAAATCTCTGCATCACGGTAATTTTGTTGTTTTATGTAATCTTTGCTTTTTTCATGAGCAAGCATAATTAGTGTGTCGATCTTATCGTTTGCTATTTTTTGTTGCAAATTACAAAATGATAAGATTTTGCAATTTTTGTTTTTTATATGTTTTTTCAATGCAATAATTTTTTTATTATTCATATAAATAATAGAGTTATATTATTTCAGGAAAGAGGCAAATATGGGATGCGGATGTAACAAACAGCCGAGAGGAGTTGCTGCAAGGCAACCCACTCGTATGCCCAACCAAAATTTTAACTCTTCCCCAGAAAAAGTAACTGATACAGTGCCAACACAAACTATGGCAATTACTAACAACCGTGTGACTGCTTTAAATCAAACCAAAGCAAATGTACAAAATAAATTTATGAATCCAGAGAGGTTGAGGATAGAAAAAATCCGCAGAGATGCAATAAGAAATGCTCTTGGTAAGGAATAATTTTTGAGATCTTCATAAATACTTTAATGGGTCGAGAAACCGGAGATTAACATGTTGAATTATGAAAAGTGGAAAAAGCTTAATGAAACCTTGGGACCAACCACATTAGGTCTAAGCAACCCTCAATCATTAGGTATTACCGGCGCTAGATTTCAAAACTTGAATAATGGCGATGAAGTAAATGAAATGATGGACATGGAAGAAGAAGATATGGAGGATGATGAGGAAGATATGGAAGAAGACGATATGGAAGATCATGATTCTATGTCGCACAAACACAGTGTAGTGAAAGACGATATGGAAGAAGACGAGGAAGAAGACATGGAAGAAGACGAGGAAGAAGACATGGAAGAAGACGATATGGAAGATGAAGAAGAAGACATGGAAGAAGACGATATGGAAGAAGACGATATGGAAGAAGACGATATGGAAGAAGACGATATGGAAGAAGACGATATGGAAGAGGAAGAAGAAGACATGGAAGAAGACGATATGGAAGAAGACGATACGGAAGATGAAGAAGAAGACATGGAAGAAGACGAAATGGAAGACGAAGACACTTATTCTATGCCTGCTGAAGACAGCATGGAAGAATCAGCCAAAAAACAAAAGCTGGCTGAAGCCGCTTGGTGGAAAAGCGTGAATGGCATGATAGGAATTTCAGGCCCAATTAACGAAGCTAAAGAAGATAAGCCAAAACTAGTAGGAAAAGTAGCGACTGCTGTTACAAAATTCGAAACTTTTTTAACTCCTGAAGATGTTAAAAAGTTAAATAGAACTATGGCTATTGGTTTGATTATTGAATTGCTCAATTATATTGAAATGAATAATGACAATATGAATCCAAGCAATCTTCGTTCGATTTTGTTGGCTGCTGCCGATAAGTATTCCAAGAAAAACAAGTTGCCCAAAGAATAATACTTTCGAAATTAATCAAAACACCGGAGATGTATTGGCATCTCCGGTGTTTTTTTGTAAAATTAGGTCATGACAAGCTACCAAATATTCAACGGCTACAGAAATCTGGGATATCAGATCATACCGCTTCATCATGGAAGCAAGTCTCCTATTTTGGCTAATTGGAATCAAAACTATGATCATGAAATCATGGATATTTATTTTAAAAATTGCACAAATCAAATCAATTACGGAATTTTACTAGGCGATATTGTAGATGTGGAGGGAGATTCCACGCATGCTAATCAATATCTTTCTGAAATATTTGGCAAAATTCAACACCCAATTTATCAATCATCAAAATCACTACATCATCTATTTCGAAACCCGCATAGCAATTTGACCAGAGTCGCATATGATGGCATCGAGCTAAGGGCTTACAAACACCAAAGTGTTATTCCTCCAAGCACACACTCAAATGGAATTAGATACAAGTGGCTGACAAAGTTGATGAAAGTAGAGGATATTCCTCCGCTTCCAGAAATGCTGCAAGATTACATACAAAAAGCTAAAAAAATTGCTTACAAGAAAAAATATAAAAATAAATGTAAGCCAGAACATATCGAATGCTATTGTTCAATTTGCAAGTCAAAATTTTTTATGCATGCAAAAAGATTTGATTTAGAACTTGCTTGTTTTAAAGTTGAGAATGAATTGTGGAAATGCAAAAGTTGCCGCAAATATGATTTGCGGCAACTCATAAAAAAGATGAAAAAATTTAGATCCAGTAATTATAAAAATCGCCGTCAGGTCGGAAATTAATTTCTTGCTGAAGAGCAGCAACCAAATGATCCGGCATAAAGTTCATGATGAAATTGCAAAATCTTTTAGCAGCCTCGCTATCGTTGTCATTTATAGCGTTTACAACTGCTTTATGATCATATCCATAACATTCGAATGCAGTTGCTGGTTTGTCTGACCTTAAACGGTCGGGGTAAAAATTCCAGAATTTTTTGTAAAATTCATCATTCATACTTTCGAAAACGAAATCAATTAATTTGTACATTAAAGATGCTGTGGATCTAGATCTTAGCCAAAAAGGAGACAGAACACGATATTCAAGTCCGTATGGTTTATCACGATGGGAACCAGCTTGACCAAATACTTTTCTGCGTCTGAATGATGATACGCTGTGATCCATTGCTACTGATGGTATTCCAACGAAAAGATCTAGCATGAATACAAATATAGGTTTCATAAACGGATGACATACAGCATCAGTTTTTTCCCCTCCGATATGAAAATGACCACCTGCTGCTCTGTTGTTGGTTTTAGTAAAAAACTGAGTTGGTTGGTCATTTTGGGTTAGGGTGTATGCATCATAGTCTGGATTGCAACCCACTTCTTTGGCGTTTGGTAAAGCCATTTCATGTTTGTTAAATTCAGCAAAAGACTGAATGGAAATGTCGTAGGGATGTACAATAGATCTGAGAATTCTAATCGATTCCCCAGTCTTTTCCAAAAATTCTATTTCTGATTTTACTGGTTGATAATTAAATTCGGCCAAAACATTATCATGATAAAAATTGATTCCATTTTTTTTAAGAGGATTAAAACTTTTTCCGGGCAGAACTCTGATTGCATTGATAGGATTGGAATTTTCGTCTAGAATAAAAAATTCAGGATCTATACCTATCTTCATAGAATTCTCCCTTTTTAAAACGCCTAGAACACTATATATTTTATGTAAGGAAAATTAAAAAGCAAACCTTTATGATTAGAGCCAGCGATATATCTATAAATTACTCAGGTGGTAGCAACAATAATAATCCAAGTCTTAGCTTGGGTGGAGATCCATCTTCTTTCGAAGTTACAAGTGGTTTGCAAAATCTTTTCGGAAATGTTTCTGCTACCGAAGCTCTTAATGGCATTACAGACTACAGATGTGTTTATATTTTCAACAACGCTGAAAATGATACGCTTTATAATACAAATGTATATTTAGATGTATATCTGGATGCAAATCCCCAACTAGATGTTGGTTTGTTTTTGGCAAATGATACACAATCTATGGTCATTTCAGGGGGAACTCTTAACAGTGGAGGTTTACAGCTACGGTATGGAGTTGCGCCCTATAAAATTACTGAAACTATAGTCTACAACAATGCTTTAGGATTTAATAATTTTATAGAAAGCATTGAAGATGCCTTAAATACTTCAGCAATAGGACTCACAGGAGTACAAGTTAGAGGCACTTTTGTTTCTGGAGTTTATAACATCGAAATAACATTTACTAATAACGATGGCAATAAATATCATCCGTTGCTTGCTGTTGCATCTAATACATTGCAGACTACGACTGCCACTACGCCAACAATTTTGATAGCAAAAGTTGTAGATGGAAGTCCTATAAATACTATACCAGATCCGATAGCAGCGGGAGTTGCTCCTTTGGGAGTGGTTTTCTTTCAAACTTCCACAACAGTACAAAAATTAGTAGGCACACTTTATCCCAACGAAGGCTTCCCAGTTTGGTTTAGAAGATTGATACCTGTCAACGCTGATCCAAGCGATCTTTCGGGAGCCACGCTTAAAATTCGTGGTGGAAGTATGTCAACATGATTAAAATGATGAAATTTCTTTTCTATTTTTTGCCGTTTATTTTTGGTATACTAGTTTTTATTTTTGTTCAAAAAAATCCGGAAGTCGCAGTTGAAAAAACGGAAAATGTAGTCGCAAAAGAAAATTTAGAAGCAAACAGTCAAGATATAATAAATAATTTTATTAAGTCTAATAAATTTGCCATCGATGAAGACGGAATATCAAAGACGCTTATTAAAAAAGATGGTAAAATTTACTCAATCTCGCAAATGAGTGAGACACAAAAACTTTTAGTAAAATTGATAGCTATAAACAAAGTCAAAAATAAATTATCGTATTTTGTATCAGAAAACAAAATAGATGTTGATAAAAACCAAGAAGTACATAATTTTTCGAAAAACATACAAAATGAAATTGATAAAACAAAAGACATGTTGTATAAAATATTTCAGAGCAATTTGCATCCTTTAGATAAAGATTTTTTGGAAGCTATCAAATGAAAATGTGTCCTTTGAATGTTCCTTGCAATAAAAATAAAAAAATTGTTCTGCTCGTTATGGAGGGCAAAGAAGAAAAAACTATTAAGGTGTGCAATGATTGCCCCTTAGCCAGACAAGTAGCATCTGCTTCATTAGCTAATGAAAATTGCCCTGTGTGTCAAACCAAGTTTCTGGATCTTTCAGAAAACAAAAGATTAGGTTGCGAATTTTGTTATCTTTTTATGGAACCTAATCTTAAAGTACTAATTGAAAAAGTCCAAGATGGCAGTTCTCAACATAAAGGCAAAAGACCTACAATTAAATCAGAAGATTTATTGCAAAAATTTTTCAACAAAGTTCTTGATGAACATGGAAAAGAATTTCCACAAACATTTATCACCTGCTCTAAAATCAAAAAGATTTTAGCTCGTTACTTTTGAATTTATAACTTCTAAAAACTGATCCAATTCTCTCAAAAGAGATTTGTTTTTGATCAATCCTATTCTGTCGGAAATACTTAACAATTCTTTTTTAATACTATCTACATTTCTGTATTCAACCCAATCGCTGAATTCACTAGGGTTTATTATGCCCATACCTTGCCAAAATCTCTTGCCTTGCTGGTCTAGATTTTGATCAAGATTCTTAATCTCGATTGTATTTTGCTTAAGAACAGCCCTGTAGTCATCTATGTTCATCTTTATGTTAGGGTCATCTTTGCGCTTTTGGCTTAAAACCAATGCTGCTGTGGCAAGTGCGAAAGGGCATGCCATAGATGTGCCACTTAGAAAAGCATAGGAAGACTTTGGTACTGTGCTATAAATCCTGACACCGGGCGCAACGAAATCTAAGTTTGGTCCAGTGCAGCTAAAATCTGCCCTCATAGACTGCTCATCGACAGCACCTATAGATATGACGCTGGTGTACGCAGCGGGGTATAACAGGTTCTTTGTTGAACCCGCATTACCGGCTGCGACGAAGCAAACAGTTGATTTAGAATTTGCATACTCTATTGCTTTCTCTATGGCTGGGGCTGGATTGCGTGTGCCAAGCGACATCGAGATTAAATCTGCGCCATTATCGACTGCATAATAAATAGCCTGCTCAACTGCATGTAATGAACCCAAGCCGAAAGAATTCAAAACTTTTAATGGCATTATTTTTGCTTTTGGAGCCACGCCTGCTATCCCAAATTCATTATTTGATCCAGCTATTATGCCTGCGACATGGGTGCCGTGTTCTGTGGCATCCTCTGGAGGCAATCCTTGCTCAACAAAATTTTTACCTTCTATAAGATTTTCTTGCAGATCTGGATGTGATAGATCGCACCCAGAATCAATTATTGCAATTTTTACATTTTCTCCCTGACTAATTTTCCAGATTGAAGGTAAATTAAATGCAGAGATATGCCATCCCAAAGTTTGTTGTAATGACAGAGGGACAACTACATCTTCAACGGTGTAAGGCAATAATTTAAAAAACTCTTCTTCATTAGTATTCATATCGAAGATATATATCTTTAAGAGGTTTAAAAATGCCAATTACAAAATTTACCGAACTGAATGAGGGTATAGGCGGTTCAATAATGGATGAAACTGGTATTGTGTATGCAATACCGGGAGAACCAACAGACAGACGAAGAGCAAGAATTTGTTTGGCTGGTCAAAACATAGATGATTTGTCAGAGATTAAAAATACAAGCGTTGTTGGTAACGAATATGGTTTAATTGTCAGAAATATACCTGACTGCCCGTCAGGCACTGATGTTATTTTCGATACCGTATCTTCAGTCAATTCCAACAACTTGACAGTCGTTGCTACTTATACTGTTCCTAGTGCCAAGTCATTCTATTTGACTGGTTTTGCAGGCACAGGAGATTTGCCAGCAATATTTCGTATTTATGTTGACGGATCCCCGTCATTTGCTCTCAGAACAACAGCTGCGTGCCCGAATGCGAATATGAATTTTGCTGTACCAGCACTAAAAGTAGCTGCTGGATCTATTGTAACATTACAGGTCATTCACTATACATCTGGAATTACAGGCGACTTCGAAGGATCTATTTTGGGATTTACAGTGTGATACATACTGTAACAATATTTTTTTGTTTTACCTTATGGAGCTAATATGTCCGACATTAAAGTTGCTTTGCCTACAGTTCTTACAAACAAAGACATATCAGATGGCTATTCAGCACAAATTACAAGTGACAATGCATTGAAAGTTGACGGCTCCAGCTTTACGCAGCCAATATCCGGTACTGTAACCGCTGAAGTAGCAGAAGTTACCAGCGGTTTAATATGTGTTTCATCCGCAGTGACGAGCTTGGGAAATGGACTGACCGACACCGCTGCTTATTATGCTGTATCGGCAGGAGAAACATTTTACTTAAAATCAGCAGTCGCTACTGGCAGTGCTGGTCCCTGCAAAGTTGTAGTTGATTACACAGATAGTTCAAACACTGTAGTTGATACTCTTTGTACTGCGTTTTTCTCTAGCACAAATCCCACTGTGCAAATAGTTTTTCCAGCCACAATAGACATTCCGGCAACTAACATAGTTCGTGTAAGAGTCACTAATAACTGCGGTAGATCTCAAAATGTGTACGGTACAATTATGGGTAGATCTGTCTAACAAAATTAAAGTTCTTTAGTTTATTTTTTATACATAATATAAATGCACGCAGTACTTCAGTATACCCTGAATATCCTCAATAAAAGTATCTACAGATACAAAGGATCGGGAACTGTATACATTTCTGGTACAGCTAATGTTATATTCAAGCCAAATGTTGGCGAAGTAGTAGTTAAATTTGGAATAAATGAATGGGTTTATGATTTAGAACATCACATTTGGCAAATTAAATCAATTTATGGCACTCCAGAAAAAATATACTATGTAGCATTTAATGGCCAATACGAACAAGTATTCACAGAAGATCAACTTGTATCTTTTGAAGACGGTTACAGATATTTCTCACAAGTATACGATCAGCAAATTGCATCCTATGCAGCTACTATTGAGCAAATAGATGAAAAAATCAACAATACTCCAGATGTTGAATCAACACCCGGAAATATTACATTTAAATTCCAAATAAATGAATATGTTTATGACGCTAACAACAATAAATGGCAAGTAGTAGCTATAGAAAATGATATAGATACTGTAATCTATGTTGTTCGAGATCCAGCATCTAATATATTGGCTAATTTTCCTGAAGACTCCTTATTTTCAGTAGAAAGTGCTGCATTATATTTTGATGAAGATTACCAGAAACAGATTGATCTTCTCGAAGATCAGATAGAATATATTGATGGATTGATTGCTGACACGCCCAATATACCAGCAACACCATCTAATTTGGTTGTAAAATACGATCTTAATGAGTTTGTTTATGATAGCAATAAAAATATTTGGCAGATTATAGCGGTGGAAAACACGGTAGATGCCATTCAGTATCTGGCCAAAAGAGCAGATCAAATAAAATTGTTCGATCAAGATTCGCTTTATGACTATGTTGGTGAAACTCCATATTTCCTAAGTACATATGAAGAAGCTATAGCTTCATATGCAGAAAAAATAGCTGCCATAGAAGCAATAATTACCGAGAAATTTAGGTAGGTGAAAAATGCCATCTTTTACTGGATCTGGAACAATTCATTTTGATGGATGCACAAAATACAGGATGTATCTATACAGTATTTACAAATACCAACCCGGAGAAACTCTGTTTTTCAGGAACAAAGCGTTGGTTGGAAAACTGGAAAGAGTGACAATCAAACGAGTAAGATTAGTCAATAACAAGCAGACAAATGGCGTTGTGACATTTATTTACCAAGATACCCTAAACGCTCTTTACAACGAAGAAGAACTAGTCAACGAATATGTTGCCTTGCAGCTTGCCAAAGAGTATTACGAAAGACAGATGTTTTTAACAATGTCTGCTATAAAACCATGCACTACTTGGTAGTTTATCTTCTAAAATATTCTACAAGATCATCAACACGCCAAAGCTCCATGCTTTTCCAGATGTTTTTATTGAGGAATATATAATCGGAAACATCTGTGCCGTATTCAATGTATTTCTCAGGTCTGCGGTTTAAAATTACATGAGTTTTTATACCAGCCAAACAGGTGTAGGTTTTTAGCCAAGTATCCATTGAAATTACTTCATTTGCAGAATTTATAATTCTTAAGAAATCTTTAAAATTATGTTCTTTGATTCCTTTTTTGTAATCGAACAATTTGTTAGATGTTAGCCAAAAGTGATTTTTGTTTTCAATAGATGGATATCTTGCAAAATCACTTTCAGAACCCACGGAAAAAACGATCATTCCTTTCTTAATGCAGAGATGCACAATCGCAAGATACTCATCGGGCAACATATATCGCTGCCGACCAGCATCCCGTTGCGAACCAGTAGGTGCTATCAATACAGTTGGCACATCATATTTGGCAAACCCAAATTCTTCTACCCAATTAGTTTTGTTAATAATTTTTTTCTCATAATTACTGGTGTTTTTTCGCCAGTCCTCGTAATTTAAGTTTTCCGCAAGATGTCCAGATGGCATTAGCTTATTTGAATTTTTTACCTCTTCTATAAACAAACTAGCCCATTTAGATCCCATCAAATTTGGTACTATACAATAATTTTTTGCGAAATGTTTCAGAAATTCTTCTCCGAATTTGAGACTACAAGTATTTGCAAAAAAAACAATACTTGCATCTGGATCATTGCAACATTGTCCCAACAGTAAAACCAAATCTCCGACTCCTCCAAAAGTCACATAAATATTTCCATAGTTTTGGATAAAATTCAATGCGGTGTCATAAGCACCTTTTGATTTAGTTTTTTCAATAATCTGCAATTTTTTTGAATCGTTGGGAATATTTCTTGTTTTTGTTAATTTTTTGATATGTGGATTTACATTCAAAAAATTATTAATTTCAGATAAGGTTGGAGGTTTTCGCAGCATGTTTTTTGCTGCTAGTGCTTTTACTATTTTTTCATGCATATCTGCACGATTATTTGTTGTTTTTTCAATCATTTGCAAAATTATTGAAGTATATTGCTTGTCTTGGCAATCTCAGATTTAGCTCTTTGCAAGGCTGTTGCATCAACACCAATTACAGCGGCCATACGAGCAATAGCTTTAGCCCTCATGTTTACAGGCTGCGACTGCAAAGATATCAATAATGGAGTTGCTTTCATAATCACATCTCCTTTAAGCCCAGACAAACCTTTTGCAATAGCTTGCTTTATGTTGCTTGCATCAGTAGTAGGAGGTGATGGCTGCTGTGGCATTAAAGTGCCAGCAGGTACAGTTGTTGCAGCAGGGGGTGTAGTAGCGGGTGCTACCGCTGCTGGATTTGCAGGAGTATTATTCATTTCTTGAATTGATTTCCAAGAATCAAAATTTATTAAGCTCATATCCTACCTGCTAATTTAATGAAAGTTATTTTTTATATATTGATAATTCTTCAATAATATTATTGAGGTCATTAATTGTTTTATCCAAAGCTGTTTCATTTTCAGAATCTTTTAAATCATTCGCAATCAATCTGTTCAAAATCCATTCGTGAGAAAATGGACTATCATGCGATTCTTTAATTTTTTTTATAGCTTTTTGTAGAGTCGTCTCAGATGTTTCGTTATTAAAGTGTTTAACATTAGCTTCTTTGTACATAAATCTTTGCATAGTCCAGTCGCTGAAGCCTTGCATATCACCTCACATAAATTTTTTGTAGTCGTTGACTTTTATAAATTTGTTCTTCTTGGATATATCGGAGTCTTCTTTCTCATAAAACTTGGTCAGATATTTTGTGACTCTCCTTCTCCAGTCTGCAACTTTTTCTTCCTTTACATTCAATAGAGCACCAAAAGCATCAGAATTATTTACCAAGATGAGAAAATTGCGCCAAAAATCTTCGTCAAGCTCCAAGCCCTTTTGTATGGCTTCAGTAGCTTTTCTATCGGTTTGTTCTTCCCTAAGTTTTTTGTTGTAGTCCATATTTTCGAACAAATTGCAAAAATTAGCCATGCTTTACAACTCCTCTGGCACAAATTTATTTACCTTATCCTTGGCTTTTTTATTATCACATATGCCTAAAAATTTGCATTTAGCTCTATCGCCGCTTAAATCTGGTTTATTTACAGTGGCCAAGCTCTTGCTTCTGACTCTGGATTGCAAAAGTTCATCATTGTAGTATGTCCCAACTACTTCGCCTGCATCTTCTTGTAACCATTTTTTGAAATGAAGCATAACATATTTACGCTTTTCTTATCCATATATTTTTATTTTTTTGTCGCCCTACTTTTAATTTCTCACAATTATTTTTCAACAAAAAATTATGAATTTCTTTTTCATCATGACAAAATATAACAATACTTGCTTTTTTCACACTAGATATCCAAGAACATTGTTCCAAATCAATATTTTCTGACATCTTGCATGCAAAAACAGCCGACCTTGAATCAAAACCTGCTAGAAGATCTGCCATGTTTGAATGGAAAACAAACACTCCCTGCAACCTTTCATGAGTTTTTGTAATTTTTCCATTTATAGCAGATATTTTTTTCTTGATCAAAGGTTTGTTGAAGTTTATATTACCTATTTTTTTTCTAACATGATCACATAAAGATAATTTTTCGACATGAATTCTAAATTGCCGTTCAGAAGTCAAAGGCATCTTGACAAATTTTTGCCAATCACCTAATTCATCCCTTATTATACGAATTCTATTTGCATTGTCTTCATCTAAAGCATAAAGTATTTCTTTGCCAGAATGTTCTTTAAGACCTAAAAGGCTGTGAGATGTCGATAATATTTCAACATATTCATCTCGATTTAAAAATTCCGAAAGCACTTTGTGGGTTTGTTCGTCAAAATTAAATTTTTTCAAATCTATTTTTTCTATTATTCTTTCAAACATTATTCCTCTGGTTGATGGATGATTTTTTCACACATTTTACATTTGAAAACATAAGGCGAATAACCACGCACAGAGCCTTCCCAAAACCATCCATTGTTTTGGTCTCCATTTTGATAGCAGTCTAGACACAACACTTTTAAGTGTGTATTTTCTTCGTTTTCGCCTATATCTACAATAAAGAAGCAGTCTTCTGACATAACATAAAAGAGAAAACAAATGAAAAAATTATCCGTAATTCTGGTCTTTGTTATTTCGCTAATTTCATTCGCATCATCTCAACAATTAGAAAATTACTTTAATTCAGTTATTATGATTCAATCTGCTGATAAATCAGCAACAGGCACGGGTTTTGTGATACAATCCAGAGAAATTGAAAAGAATTTATACTTTAACACAATATTGTCAGCAGAACACATATTTGTAAAACCAATGTATGCAAACACTCTCAAAAATAGTGATGGATTCATAGCTGTTGACGAATCCAGAGCATTGCAAATTATACATAAAAATTCAGATACTGATTTTGCTATAGCCTGTTTTTTATCAGAGAAAAAAATACCAGTATTAGATCTTGATTTTGAAAATTATCCGAAACTAAGAACTAAAGCTTACTCGATTGGCTGTGGACTTGGTATACCCCTGAGATTTTCAGAAGGAATAGTTACAGCACTGACTAACAGCAAAGAAGATTACCAACACATCATAACAAATGTGTATACTCTTCCCGGAGATTCGGGATGTCCTCTTTTTATAGACAATAAAGTGGTAGGTATAGTCAGTAGCATAAAAACTTTTACAAATGATGGCCAAACTTTTGCAGCTAACAATATTTCTATGTCAAAACCAATCAAACCCTTTAAAGCACTTATGCAAAGCAACAAGTATCGATTTTGCTTAAGTGAAAAAGAAAAAATACCTGAATTACTCAAAGAATGGATATGGTTGATGGATACAGAAATTAAATTTAATTAAATCCAGCCACTTTTGGTTGCAGCCACAATTTCTTCCATAGTCACTTTTCTTCCAAGAACTTCCGACACACTTTCTGTAAAGTGTTTGGCTATGTCTGCCTTTATAGCTCGTTGATACATCGATCCCATTTTTTGTGCTTCCCTGAAAGATGAAACATCAACAGACCAATCCAACAATTCGCCATTAATAAATATTTTTCTTTCAAAAGATCCATTTGGATGTCGAAAAATTCTTGTTTCAAAGGGAACCTTTTTTATTTCTTTGTTATCTTCATTCTCAGGCATAATTTCTCCACATCATGAATAGCCATAGCAATAACTTGATCCATATTTAAATAAGTATATTTGCCTAATCTTCCACCAAATATAAGCTTGGGATTATTTTCAATTAAGTTTCGATATTTATCATATCTTTCTTTGTTTTCCTTCGTTTCCACAGGATAAAATGGTATTTTAGTCTCATCGTATTTTTCAGGATATTCAAAAGTCACAATACTATGATCAATTTTTGTGTCATAAAAAAATTTGTGTTCTATGGTGCGGGTATATGGAATGCCAGCATCGGCATAATTTAATTGTGCTAATCCTTGAAATGTTTGCTCAAATGTTTTTTCAACAAAATTCAAGGATCGATACTCCAACAAACCAAATCTATAATCAAAATATTGATCCGGTTTTCCACTATAAAAAATATAATCAAAAGATCTTTCATGATCTTTTTTATCTGTATAAAAATCTGTATTAATATTTATTTTGATATTTTTGTGATCAATAATATTCATAATCATATTTGTATATCCATTAATTGGTATACCTTGATATTCATCATCAAAATACAAGTCATTGAAGTTTAGCCGAATAGGTATTCTTTTAGCTATTGATGACGGAAGCTCCTTGGCTGTCTTTTGCCACTGTTTTTCAGTGTAACCTTTATAACAAGTTTCGAATAAATCTTTGCCCAACATCCCTATTACATAATCCTCAAAGTTATCAACAGCTGTAACATTTGTGTTTATTATTTTTTTAATTTGCTGAAGATCTGTCATGCCTAAAACATGATTTATAGTGAGAAGGTTTATTGGGAAGTTCAGAAATTTATTTTCTGATTTCAATATTACTTTCAAACGAAAATCGTTGAACTCAGCGAATTGGTTTACAAATTTCCAAATTTTTAAGCTGTTTGTGTGAAAAGCATGAGGCCCATACTTATGAACATGAATTCCTTTTTCATACTTTGTATAACAATTACCTCCTATGTGATCTCTTTGCTCGATAATATTTATCTCATAATTCTTTTCAGCAAGCAATCTTGCGACGACAGACCCATACAATCCGCATCCAACGATCAATATTCTTGTCATATATTAAAATAAAAAGGCTCAGATAATATTATCTGAGCCTTTTTATTTAATTTGCTTAAACAGATTATAGATTGCTGCCGGTCTTGACAACCATCCAAGAAACAGTCTGGCTGGCGGTGCCCTTTAGGGTCAATGTCCATACGCCGCTGGAAACTGCCAAAGAAGCTGCACAAGCTGTAGCGGCAGCAACAGTAGTGTCGGTTGCGAAGACAGCGTAATCAGCGGCAACGCCACCAATATCGCCAGCTAGAACAACGCTCAAGTCGCCGGAACCGTCTAGAGTTCCGTTGCCGCAAGCAACGACATGTGGGCCAATAAGATGGCTGTTGCTAAGGGTCATACGACCAGCTGCACCCTTAGATACTGATTCTGCTGAACCGGGACCAACGCCGGTAACTGAAGTAGCTCCCATGTAAACCTCCGTTAAAAAAAAGAGAACTGTATTAGATACGCAGAAGTATAATATAAATAGTAAAAAATAGTTGGCAAAACTTCCAAATGTATATTTGAGTGCATAGATACACTGGATAAACGCAAACTATTTTATTATCAGTCTATTTTTATAAGGGGTTAACATGCTTTCTAGTATTTTTGCAGGCTGCTTGTTGATGTTTGGGCAAGACATTACCTTGCCTGAGACAATCAAAGCATCCGTTGGGACATTTGTACCAATCACCGCCTCTACAAAGGGTGAAGATGTTGTATTCGTGACACTAGATCCCGGTCTCTCTGTTTTCCCAAGCAACTTGCTAGTTGACAGGAAAACTACCGTGGTTGTGGCTGCTCAAGAAGGACGCTATCGTGTTCTTGCTTACAGCGCCATAGGAGGTAAACCAACTCAGCCAGCATACACGACAGTTGTAGTTGGCAATCCCAAACCAGATGACAAGAAACCAAATCCAGATGACAAGAAACCAAATCCGGATGACAACAAGCCAGTTCCACCTGAAAACCCTTTGGCTACCACGCTTAGAGGAATTTATGGCGGGTTACAGGAATCAGATAAGGCAGAATCTGTAAGAAGATTGCGACAAATTTATGAACTCGCTGTAGTGCAATCTGATAATCCAGAGTTTAAAACTCTCGGTCAATTGTACTCAAATGTAAGGTCGGCTGCCATTCAGTCTATTCGTAATGACAAGGTAGTACCTATTAGGGAAGCTATTGCAAATGAACTAGACAATATGCTTGGAACAGATGCCACTAAGCTACTAGATCCAGCTATGCGTTCTAATTGCAAAAAAGCTTTCAAATTGGTATCTGACGCTCTAGGAGGATTAAATGGATAATAACGACACAATAACTGGCCAGAATTTTGAAGAACTACCTCCAGATGTAGCGTTTGGTTGGGTAAATGACCCAGATGCTGTAGCCAAGGTAGTTGAACAATTACCATACAAAAGTTTTGATGAAACCCCTGCTTTCGCTTTCTCAGACGACGAGATGCCAGACCATGTTTACTTGTGGGAAGCAGCCATAGAGGTAACTGGCAAGCTTCTTCCACCCTTCTCTCAGGGATCAGTAGGAAGCTGCGTATCATTTGGCACCAACAGAGCTATCGAATATAGTTTGTGTGTGGAAATTTCCAAAGAACACTCCGAAGAATTTCAACATATAGTGCAGGAAGCAACATACGGTGGTAGTAGAGTTGAAGTTGGTGGCGGCAAAATTTCTGGCGATGGCTCTATTGGCGCATGGGCTGCGAAATTCGTAAGAGATTGGGGCGTAGTTGCCAGAGGAAAATACAATAATTTGGATTTGAGCACATATAGCGAATCTCTATGTCGTGATTGGGGACGCAGAGGCGTTCCAACTGAAATAGAAGAAGTAGCTAGAAGACATCCCGTCAAAGAAACAGTGATGGTAACATCATGGCAACAAGCCAAAAAAGCACTTGTTCAAGGATATGGAATATCCATATGCAGTGGACAAGGATTTTCTATGCGCCGTGGGGCTAATGGTATAGCAGAGGCTAAAGGCTCTTGGGCTCATTGCATGTGTCTGTGTGGTTTTGTCACAATTGATGGCAAAGAATACGGCAGAATTGATAACTCATGGGGTCCAAACGCACACACTGGCCCTGTTGGCCCCGGCAATCCCGGTCCAGAAGGTTTTTATGCAGCCAGTAGTGTTATTGATCGCATGTTGAAAGAAAAAGACAGTTTTGCTTTCTCTTGCGTTGAAGGATTCCCTCTCAGGAAAATTAGATGGGTACTGTAAATGCTAGATGACTGGCAGTTCGACGGCAAAAGCCTTCGCAAGCTGACGCTCACAAATCGTGAGCGTCAGGTCGTATTGGGGACTATCTTGGGAAATTCAAGTATTGTTTTTCCCAAGAAGTCCTCCTTTCCACACCTTCAAATGCGTGAAAGCATAAGCAAAGGAGGTATGTGGATTAGATGTAAAGCTGAAGAATTGAAAAAATTCAGTCGGCTAAAATCATTTGTCGCAGATAAAGATAGTTTTAGATGGAATTCAATATCCGATGGATGTTGGTTGGAATTTTATCAACTTTGCTACAAAAATGGAAAAAAAACTATTAGTATGGAATGGCTTGATCAATTACAAGATTATGGCATTTGTTGCTGGTTTCTAGATAAAGGTGTCATCTTAAATAAGTCTGCTCACATCAGAGTAAGCAGACTCGATAAAACAAGTCTTGAAGTCATAAAAGAATATTTCAACATCATAGGCATGCCCGTAGAAATCAAAAAACATGGAGGAAGCACAATTATTAATTTTGAAAATGATTCTAGACAGAAATTTATAAAACTAATTAGCCCTTGTTTCCCTGCCTACTACAGGAAAATCTAGGGCACCTTCTTTGCCTTGGTTATATAAGTCGGTTTTTTGTGATGCCAAACTACTATTCCCATCTGATTATGTGAAAAACCTCGATAATCAACATCATGCCATCTTTTTCTCAAATCAGACTTAGGAATATAACCTCTACTGCAATTAAGCATAGGATCTTCTAAATATATGTTTGCACTATCATATCCTATAGCAACAACATAATGACCATTCATATTTTTATGATACTGTTTAACATTTCCATATGCCTGTATTGCCAATATTACCGGCTTTCCCTCATTTAAAAAATCACACAAACTATTAATCGACATGTTATGAACGATCTTGCATTTTAAGCCAACATCTTTAAGATATTTAACTATTTTTTCAGGCAAAGTACCATATGACTCATCAGTTTCCAGATATGGAAAATAATCATAATGGGATTCTAATCCCAATCCCCAATATGAACATATACTATGCACCACAGCAGCCCCACAGGAAAAGTGGGTTTTTTGCTGCACTTCCGGTAACCATACCTTAATTGTTTCATCCTTGATTATTTTTCGATTAGTTGCAGCCATAAATGCCTGTACTTATTTATTACAGAAAGTTCAAAGCATTTTGCCAAAATATACTTTTTATCTTATTTGCCTGCTGGTGCTGCTGCTGGAGCCGCTCCACCGCCACCAGATTTTACTCCCGGACCACCAGATTCACCACTTGCATCAATATCTGGACAAACTGTATTGCCACCCTTCCTTACTCCAACTCCACCCCTGCATCCTGAATTGTCACTTTTAGTTTTGCCATTCCAATCACTTGGCTTGGGTTGTTTTGAAATAGTACCGCTAGCCCCCATCAACCCAGAGGAACTCTGTTCTTCAGATATTTTCAAAAAATTCTTAAATGAAAGCATGATATCGTATATAGTTGTATGAAAACATTTAATGAGTGGTTGCAACTAAAAGATGCATTTATAGTTGGCACAAATTGTAAAAAAAATAAAAATTATAATGTTTGGGGCGCACAATCGGATGCAAGAGGAGGAAAAGGATGTCCGGGCCAAAACCCAATCAAAAATATACCCTATATCAACAAAATTAAATAGAAATTTAATAATTCGGCTTTTTCATAAAAAAAGACGGTGGCAAAATATAAAAATTTATTCTCTCCGCTAAAGATGATCCACCATTCGATTTCTCTCCCCCTCCATTCTGCTGACTATCTTGAAAGTTTTTAATATCTTCTGCACCAAATATTTTCTTTCTGCTTGCAATAACATATCCACCTTTCAATATTCTTTCCATAGCTGCTTCCAAATCCTTATGCATTTCCTTATCATAAGGCATCTTGTAAAGTCTTATAGGATCACCAGAATTGTACAAAAAATGATCAAATACATTCTTTTCTTGATTTGATCCCTCTACATCGGCCAAAATGAAAAGAGCCTTTGGCTCCTGTGAATAAAATCCAACCAATTTAAAAGTTTCTGGTGGTGCAGCTTCAGTAGGCCAACCCATATATGATGTAATCCCCCTCCATAAAATCAAAATCATCACAGCTGTAAGATTCATCATCCACCATTTTGCTGCCCACCATCCTTTGCAGCCTATCATTACCCATAAGAGCAGAGATCCCATAATAAGAAAAATTAAAGGGAATAATAATGTAGACATCCAATACCTCAAGGTTTCTTGATAAGCTTCTTCTGCGGACCCTCTGATAGTGAAACAACATTCCCGTCTTTATCCATCTTGAATCTTACAACGGTTTTTTCGTCACCATTATTTTCTAATACTAATTCTTTTGCAAAAACTAACTTGTAAGGATTCAATTTTTCAACCCTTACATTTAAATTGTTTGCAAAAGTAGAAGTTCGTTTTGTAAACATGTGAACATTAATGCAATATTCCCCCGGCACCACACCACGAATAGAGATTATTTCACGATTCTCTTTATACTCAAATTTCTTTCCATCCGGCAGAACTAACAAATCGTTCTTTGTGCCAAGATCATCTCTATCCAAATGCATCAAACCGTTTTCTTTTCTGTTAAAACATACGATATTATCCATAGGATCAACAACATAAGTATCAATGTCATTATCTTGATCATACGGCCAAGTAACAGTAATTAAAAATTCCGCTTTCATGTCTGTTGTTTTTTTTGGCTCGTTTTCTTCCTTGATAAGTAATAAACTCAGCATGAAAAATGCAACAAACGCAAGCAGCGAATTAAATAACAAATCCAAAAAACTTGTCTGACTACCGTAGTTTTTATGCCTGTTTGTCATCAATACCCTTTTCTTCTGTCGCCAAATCCATCTTGAAACATTGTAATTTTAAAATATTTCCGAAAATCAAACCCACCAAAGTTGTATACAACGCAGTTGACATGCCATAACTCATACTGGCAATAAGATTTTGTATCGATTTTGTCGCCGCACCATCCAGAACATCAAATCCACTAAGCATCTGAATAAACCCTACTACAGTTCCAATCATCCCCAAACTCAAACAAAACTCCGAAGCAAACCAGCCTATCTCCAAATGCTTGTCAGAATATTCCTTTTTACTGCACAAATAACCGTTAAAAGCAGATACACAAACATAAATCGCCATAATTACAAAACACAAATAACTAGAGTCTTTTTGCCAGATCTGATGAAATAATCCAAATTTAAAACAAATTATTGCAATTAAGAAAATTATAAGCTGTAACAGCCACCATTGCAGGAAAAGACTTTTTTTATTGTCGGGTTTTTTCAAAGTATTACCTCGTTTTGTATAAAATAGTTATTCCATTACAAGCTAAAAAAAGATAAAATACTTATTGTATGAAAGAATCAACCATCCAACAATGCATCAGAATCCTTCTGCGTGATTGGAAAAAAGATCAAAGCAGACCCACTTACCACTACGCCTTCGCAATCAAAAAAAATCGAATTCTCGCCGTAGGGAAAAATAAACCTGAATACCCAAGCAAAAAAGCCTTCGTACTAGGCAGAACATACAGCATACAAAAATGGCAAGTCTATCCATACCTACACGCAGAAAGCGATCTAGTCACAAAATTAAATGATGAAGAAATCAACAGACAACTAGAACTACTTAGCCTCAGAATCAATCGCCACGGAGAATTCCGCTTGGCAAAACCATGCCATAATTGCCAAAAACTTCTAGACCAACTTAATATCAACAAAATTACTTGGAGTTGCAACACGCCAGATAGAAAGCTCAATACACTTATTTTGCAAAGCCAACACAAGATATCAGTTGATGTACATAATTTAACTGTAAATCCTCTGGCATCAGAAAAAACACCCATTTACTTGTCTTCTTACCAAAACAAACTATAGTAAAACACTCAACATGGAGGATATATGAAACGATTCGTTATTTGCTGTGCTTTACTGTCAGGCATGAAAGTTTTCGGCGGAAACTGAAAACCCCCAGCACAACCACGCCTTGGTCAAGGCGTTCCTCTTCCACCTAGACCCAATCCCGCCATGATGCGACCAGCACCTAATCGCAATATGGGCTTTCATATGTCGGCTGATACAAAAGCACGACTCGCTAAAGCACAATCCAATAATAACCCAGCGGAAGAACTACACGCACTCAAAAAACATTGTCTAGCTATCGCTAGAACTCTCAGAGATGAAAACAACGAAGATCTAATCGAGTCAGCTGTACATAGCAAAGACTATACTCACCGTATAGGCGCTGCTTGGTACTACGGTGCTACCCTGAAACATGACGATTGCTTGTTCAAATTGCTCGAAGATGAAAATCCACTCGTTTCCCTCGCAGCCAGAGAATCATGCGTCAGAATAGCTAGAGAAAAATACCAAGGCAAATCCGTAGATTTTGGCCCCGTTCCCTCTGCCGATAACCAAGCTAAAACCGATGCCGTTGTTTTATGGCAAACCTATTTTGCAAATAAAGAAAAAACCAAAACCACACCCTCTGAACCAAACCCCTTCAAACAGTCCAGCAAAAAATCACCATACGAAATACTAGGACTCCCTAAAGAGGAACAAACAAACTCTGATAAATAAACAATCTATAAAAGGCTTTTTATGAATAATACAAAATTGCAATCAGATTACGATATTTTGCAAAAAAAATATCAAGAATTATATGCTAATAATAAAGCTAAACAATATTTTCTAGATGAAGCAATCGAAATGATGGAATCTATTAAAAATCAAATGCACAATATTGTGCAATCTATAAAACTACATAAATTTTCTATAGAAGACGGAAATCATAGAGATGATGCCGATGCTAAACTGTGGGAAATCCTAGATGATGAAACTATTTCAAACTGGTAATAAAAATGCCTAATATTTTTATCATTTCAGATACACACTTCGGCCATCAAGCCATGTGCGAATTCATCAGAGATGATGGGTCAAAAGTTAGACCCTTCTTAACTTGCAATCAATGCGATGATCTCATCACACAAAACTGGAACAAAATCATCAAACCTAAAGATAAAGTATACCACCTTGGCGATGTAGCTATCAAAAAACAACACATATCCACACTAGAAAAATTAAACGGAGAAAAAATACTACTTCGTGGTAACCACGATATTTTTACACTTAATGAATACGCTAAATACTTTAAAGATATTAGAGCTACTCATAAATTAGACAAATTCATTTTGTCCCACTACCCCATACACCCAGAATCCATACCAGCTTGGTGCAAAGGTAATATTCATGGACACCTGCATTACAGAAAAGTTCTCCTGCCAAACAATCAAATCGATTGCAGATACACAAATGTTTGCGTCGAATGCACAGACTACAAACCCATCCCTCTAGAAGAATTGAAATCACACATTGCGTTATCTCAATGAAATTGTATAATTAATTATCATAAACCAAATTAACAAGAAGAAACAAAATGTATCCTATACTCAATTTTCTACTTAACAATTTTTTTATATTAGAATATATCTTTTTCTTTGTTGTTATGGGACTAATAGTCATGATCATGGCAACAACAAGTAATAAAAATGATTGAAACCCTACGCCCAATCAGAAATATAATTACACATGATTACAGAAATCCTAAAAGAAAATAAATTCAAGATCGGACTGATTTACTTTCTTTTAGTCATTCAATACTGCCTGTTCTCACTCATACCTTTTTTACTTGGCAAAGCTATCGATGGACTACTGCAAAATCAAAACACAAACTTTTATTACTTTCTCTTGGTGGAAATTATCGCCCTGCTAATCGGATTCTTTCTTAAAAGATACGATACCAAAGTATTCATGAAAATATTTTCCGAAAAAGCTATAAAAGCAATCCAAATGCTCAGAGATAAAAATGTTATACCATCAACCATAGCCACCAGATACGGACTCGTAGGATACTACTCTGACTTCTTCGAATTCTCCGTACCCCAAATATTGCAAGCTATCATCAACTCAACCACCGCCCTGTCCATGCTTTTCTTGACTGATTATAAAATAGGATTAATAGCATCCATCCTATTCACTTTCATGATAATAAATAATATTAAAATATCCTACAAAACACAAAAAGTTGATCTGGATATTCAACACACAAAAGAAACTATCACTCACTCCCTCATGGAAAACCAAGAATATAAAAACAACTTAACCAGTCTCGGAAATCTTTACATCAGAAAATCTAACCTAGATGCAACAAATTTTTTCTTCAATGACGGATTGTCAATCATCATGCATATCAGCGTCCTATTGATGCTTGTTTTCACACAACCATCAATAGGAGCAATAACATCAACTCTCATGTATGTTGATAAAATCTATGGAACCACTTTTAATATTTTTTACTTCTTCATGTTCATGAGAGGTATAGAAAATACTAATAAACTAATCAAAGATGCAGACTAACAACAACCTCCCCTGCCACATCTGTCCTCACCCTCGTTCTTGCAAGATTCTTTGTCCCCACAACATTTCTTACTAGCTGGCTTCTGAACTGAACATTTCTGCACACCACACTGATCTACACCACACTTGTCTGGGGCTAAACAATTTGCATATACACCCCTAAGATGCACAGTCGCTGAATTAGTACCCAATTGAACTAAATTCACTAAATATAACCCCAATGTATCAGTCTGATACTCAAACATCACCGGCAAATTACCAACATCAAGATGCTCACCAGCCTCTATTATCTTCATCAATTTTTCCAAAGTAATCTGGTGATCAACATCACCAGCTACCCATAATTGCATACTACAATACTCTTCCTTCCTCCTAACACCACCACAATCCACAAAATCCTTCTGAATCCTTCCTATCTCAGTTACATGGAAATGCTTGGGCACATACTTCCCATTCGGCAAACAAAACTGAATGCTCGTCTCCATACTTAGTTTGCTAAATATTCCAATAAGCTCGTTCAAAGTCATGTCACTATATGTCATTTTTCACCTCTTTCATAATATAGAACAAATTTGTTTTTCTAAAATTATAACAATAAAATTCCTTATGCAAAAATTCTGCAACTCTTGCCAGACTGAAAAGTCTATACAAGAATTTAACTACAAAAATATCCAAAAACAAACTCGTCAATCCAAATGCAAAGATTGCCAAAAAATAGATAAAAAAAATCATTATTCAAATAACAAAAATCATTACATCCAAAAAGCTAATAAAAAGAAAAAAGAAATCAGAGAATGGTGGCAAGAATATAAAAAACAATTCAAATGCGCTTGCGGTGAATCACACCCAGCTTGCATAGAATTCCACCACACAGATAATAATAAAGATGCTGATGTATCCCAACTCATTAACGATGGATCTATAAAAAAAAGGCTTGGAAGAATTAAAAAAATGTATCCCAATTTGTAGCAATTGCCACAGAAAATTACATCACGATTTAAGAAAAAAAGCGAGTGATGGGGATCGAACCCACGACGAACGGTTTGGAAAACCGCCATTCTACCACTGAATTACACTCGCATACATCTAATTGAGTAGGGTAAATAAAAATATTATTTGTTGTTTTTATTCTGATGATACTTCGTTTTGTACTTGGCAGACCTGCATGGCTTACACCTCGTTGAATAGCCATCTCGCTTACTCTTGTCTGGAGAAAACTCTTCAAATAACTTTACTTGCTGGCATTCATTACATTGCTTCTTGCCCTCAGAAGCATGGGGATTTTCTTTTATTAAATGAAGTTTAGGTTTGCTGCCAGAAATGTGTCCTCCTTCTTTTTCACAAATATAACGACCGTTTTTGGCAATATTCTTATCGTAATTTAAGCGGAGAACATTGTGCTCCTCGTTGCAATAGTTGCAAAATACGGCAATTTTGTTGTTTGCTATGTGTTTGCGGTAGTATTTT
>JACCDP011445936.1_pt1 | contig 31623 bp, 27 predicted proteins | sample 7445841 | NCBI WGS metagenome assembly JACCDP01 (sample SAMN15323441, study PRJNA562643) | freshwater metagenome | isolation source: river surface water | place: USA:Blue River Watershed | collected 2017-08-17 | reverse complement strand
TAAATGCAAACAGTTGGCCAATGCAAGCGCATATTTCTGTTAGGCATTTGTATTCCATGATTATTCAGGATTTCAACGAAAAAAAATTCTGTAATTTGGCCTATTACGAACCCTTTTATCTCAAAGAATTTCAAGCGGGTGTTAGTAAGAAGTTTAGTTTAATTGTTTGATTTGGAAGTCTCGATTTGGAAATGTTACACGAAGCCACCACCATTCTTTTTTTAGACCAATTGGATAGTTTTTCCTATAACATCATCCATCAAATTCAGGGATTATTGGGTGAACATGTTAAGGTTGAAGTGGTGCGGTACGATGATAATCATTTATGGGATAACTTATCGAAAATCTCATTGAATAACTATGGAGGGGTAGTTGTTGGACCTGGTCCAGGGAAACCATCGGACTATCCTAAGATTTCAGAATTGTTAGCAAGATCGCTTGGGGAATTACCCGTTTTAGGGATTTGTTTAGGCATGCAGATTATGGGAGAAATGTTGGGGTACTGCGTTGGTGAAGCTCCTGTGGCGGTGCATGGTAAACAGCGGAAGATGATTCACAGTGGTACTCGTGTATTTCATGGGATTGAGTCGCCGATGGAAATAGGTCGATACCATTCCTTGGTTGTTCAAATTCAAGGAGCTACTACCCTAGACGTATTGCCCTGTATACTTAACCCAATGTCCAATTCTCGGGTGAGTAGAACCATGAAAAGTAAAGAGAGCATTGCTTATGGTGCTGATTTTTCGGATGTAAAGGTAGAGTTAATAGGTGTTTGCGATGAGCTACCTATGGCGATGAGTGTTCCTAGATTGAAATGGGATGCAGTGCAATTTCATCCAGAAAGTGTTTTAACTCCCAAGGGCGAAACGGTGATGCGCAATTGGCTGAAGTTTTTAACCGATTGATTGCTGAATTCGTTCTGCAATTTTGTTTGCTGAATACCCACAAACCTCATACAATTTAGCATTGTTGCCGTGGGGGATGAACGCATGGGGAATGCCTAAATTTTCATGGGTTCCTTTCCAACCAAAACGAAAAAGTTCTTGGATTATACCGAACCCCCAACCCCCTTGTATGCTGCCGTCTTCAACGGTGATAATGTGGTTAAAGTGCAACAATTCTTTTAGGACGGGAGTACTTGCATCGGCATGAATTGCCGTTAAATGCAAATGAGAAATGTTGTACGAAACATTGGCAGATATGGCCAATTGAGTGCCAATGCCCGTTGTGAGTATTAAAACGTTGGAATCTTGGTTGTTTTGTATCCAAAAGGGTGCATAAGGATTGTATTCCAAACTCGAGTTGTTGTTTCTATTTGATTGGAATTGCTGGAATTCTTGAGCATCGGGAATATTGCCTTTGGGGTACCGTATGGCGATGGGTTGGTTTTGATTCAACGACCAACAAATCAGCTGAAATAATTCTACACCTGTTTGGGGCGCAAACAATAAGGTGTTTGGTATGCATCGGAGAAAGGAAATGTCAAAGGCTCCGTGATGCGTTGGCCCATCTTCTCCTACAAGCCCAGCCCTATCTACGCAGAGTATTACCGGTAAATTCTGAAGTGCTATATCGTGGATCCATTGGTCGTAAGCCCGTTGTAAAAATGACGAATAGATATTTACTATGGGTTTCTTGCCGCTGGTGGCAAATCCGGCAGCAAATGTTAGTGCATGTTGTTCGGCTATACCTACATCAAAAATTTGGCTTGGAAACTTCTCCATGGTATTCATCATCCCGCAGGAAGAGGGCATAGCCGGTGTGATTCCGATAATTTCAGGATGGTTGGTGCATGCGTGAAAAAGGGCCTCCCCGAAAACATCTTGCCATTTTATGGATTGTTTGAGTTGAACTGACCCCGGGGTTTCCACTTTAACAAATTTTGCTGCACTATGCCATTTGGTCTGTTCCTGTTCTGCCGGCGGATATCCTTTGCCTTTTGTGGTTTTTACGTGTAAAAGCCTGGGTCCTTTTTTGAAGTATAATTGGTTGATTGAAGTTTGGAGAGATATCAAATCATGGCCATCCACAGGTCCGTGGTATGTCAGCCCGAAAAATTCAATAAATTGTTGAACAGAAGAGTTTTGGTGGTTTTTTAAATGACTATTCAACGCTCCTGTGTTCGGGTCTATGCCCATGTTATTATCGTTGAGTATGATGAATACATTTAACTGGCTGTCCCAGAGGTTATTTAGTGCTTCGAAGGCCATGCCCGCGGTTAATGCACCGTCACCAATTACGGCAATATGTACCGAATTGTTGTGTTGCGAGGCCACAGCCATTCCCATGGTGGCAGAGATAGAGGTAGAAGAATGGCCAGTTCCAAAATGATCGCATGCGTTTTCGTCTCGTTTTGGGAACCCAGAAATATCTCCGAAGCTTCGAATGTTGGGTAGGTTTTTAAACCGTCCAGTTAAGCATTTGTGTGCGTAGGATTGATGGCCAACGTCCCATATTAGGGTGTCTTTATTGAAGTCTAAGATGGAATGCAAGGCTACTGTTAATTCAATCACCCCTAAGTTTCCGGCAAAATGACCGCCTGATTCCAATACAGTATCGATGATATAACTTCGTAGTTCATCTGCCAATTGCAATAATTGTATAGGGTTGAACGATTTTATATCCTCGGGATGGTGAATGCTATTTAACAGCATATTGCAAAGATACTTCGTGTACTTGGAATTGGTAAATTCATGTTGCAGTATGCTTTTAATGGTATATGATTAAAAATAAAAATAAATTTAATTTAAATTACGATGAATGGTTTAAATATTCAGATGAATTTTAATCTATAAAAAACAAATAAATAAGTTATTTGTTCGTTAAATTAAATAAATATAATTTTGCATTAAATAAAACTAATATTTTATGGAAAACATAAATAGTGAAGGCGTATCTCTGCCCAAAAAAAGAGGTAGAAAACCTGGTTCAAAGAACAAGGTAAAATCCAAAAGATCAAGTAAATCGGCGCCTCACTTGGGAGCTTTTGCGTTCTTGGAAAAAGAAATTCAAGCGTTATCGAATTCTCTAAAGAAAGCAACTGCTAAAGCGCAAAAAGAAATTGACAAATTGGAGAAGAAAAACGCCAAAGTAATCGAGGGTGTAAAAAATAAAGCTACCAAATCTATTAATACTTGGAAAGAAAGAGCTAAGGAATATAGGAAAAAGGCAATGTCGGCTGGGAAGGGTAAGCGCGGTAGAAAGCCAAAGTCATCGTTAAAGGTAGTAGGTAAGCCGGGTAGACCCAAGAAATCGGTGTTTAAGCGCGGCGGTGGCAGAAGAAAAGCAGGTGAATTAACGAAGAAGGACATAATTATCAACTTCATGGTGGAACAAAATACACCCATGGCCTCAGGTGCGTTAATTAATGCGTTGTTTTTGCAGAGTGGAGAAAGAGATAAAAAGAGATTTTCCCAAGGTATTTACACTACACTTACCCAAATTTATAAATCGGGAGAATTGAAAAAAGACAATCAAGGAATCATTACTCTGAATAAATAAATTTAACTATTGCATTGGCAATAAATAAAGCGGGGGTTGCCTGAATAATCAATGATTATTTGAGCAGCCCCTATTTTATTGAAAATTGTTAAATTCTCTTCTGCCGTTTCCGGATTAATTTCTAACCAGATTTGTTGTGTTTGTTTTTTTTCAGCACATAGTTTTGCAATTTTTTTGTAAAAAATTAGTGGATCGTTGTTTTCTACAAATAGCGCTAAATGTGGTTCAAAATCAATTACATTTTTATTTAATTTAGAAATTTCTTTTTTTGGTATATAGGGTGGGTTAGAAATAACAATGGAATAATCGGTTGTGAAATTTTCTAATTCTAAAACATCTATTTGTGAAAAATCAATTTCTGTTTTGTACTTATGAGCATTGAATTTAGCCACTTCCAATGCCTCTTTCGAAACATCCACAGCGCTGCATTGCCAATGGATTCTGTTGTGCTTCAACCATACAGGTATGCAACCAGAACCTGTTCCAATGTCCAAAATAGAATGTGTACTTGCAGCTGTATTTTGGGGATGATCTAAGATAAGTTGACAGAGTTCTTCGGTTTCCGGTCTTGGGATTAGCGTATTTGGATTTACAAAAAGTTCTAATGTGCCAAAAAAAGCTCGGTTGAAAATATATTGAATGGGTTGGTTGTTTTGTAATGACGATAACCAGTGGGTGAGTTGATTTTCCCATTCGCTGGGATCTAAGGATTCTAGTGCATCGAGCAGCCAAAAATTCATTGCATGAATTTCATCGGCATGAAAAAAGGGACTGAATTTATTCTGAATTAGGGATGTTGCTTTTTGACGTAAATCTCGCTGCATGCAGTTTCAAACCTAATCAAGTATTGGGGTTTTACAAAATGGAAAAAGGTAATTGTTTTTGGACTAGTTGTCCATTGGGCAGTAAACATCGAATAGATAGCAAATATAATCCTTTGGGTAATTTTTGGGTGTTGCTGCTAGGGAAGCACAAACTTCCGTTGAATGCGATTCTATCTTTTTGTATAGGAATTGAAATTAATTGGCCGCTAAGGGTAAGAATTTTTGCTTGAATTAGGCAATCGGGCATGGGTAATTTATACTCCAAGCATAAATAATTTGTGGATGAGGAATACTGCAATTTTTCATTATTCAAATGAAACCAAGTTGGATCGTTACTCAATACTAACGGCCTGTAATATCCTGGACTCATGAATGAGTAAGTGTTTGGGATATAGGAATTAGCATTGGTAGAGCAGGACGTGGGTGGCGAGTTTACTGTTTTGTTTCGTTGATGACTGATCCAATTCCAAGAATGGGTAGCATTGGATCCTTGGTCTACTCTTTCCAGTGTTATATTCTGGGTATTTTCTATTTCAGGATGATGCCAGCTGCTGTTGTAACCTGCTAAGTGAATACGGTTAAATGAAGCAAAGTCCATGATTTCGAGGAGTCCCAAATCTGCATTTAAACCATTAAAAATGGCACTTTCAACGGTAAATTTAAGTGGTAAATCGGGGTATGATTTTCGAAGTAGTTCGGCATTTTTGCAGAGAATAAGGCATTGTTTGGCAGGTAAAATAAAGTTTTTAGTAGCTATAGGAATTTGCCATCGAGGAATACTGTCGTCGTAATAATAGCGCAATACGATATTTTTTAAATTTAAAGGGACGTTGGTAGTATTGTAAAATTCAATAAAATCCAAGGAGTTTTGTGATGCATTGAATTGAATTTCAGTAATAATTATGTCCTGAGCATTGGCGGTTTTGGCGTTTGAGATTGTTATTATTTCTAGGGTGTCGTTTAGTGGAAATTGGTTGTGGTAGGGTTGATATTGGACCAAGAGTTTACTGTTAGGTTTTAGAAATGGACGATCATTGATGTCGATCAGCCAATTGGAGACCGTGGATTCGATGGATTGTAATTTGGGGTAAATGGGATTTTTTACACCCTGATCGTTAATTATAGTGAACGTTAATTGTTCTAAAATTTCTATATGAAACGGCCGAATGCTGTTTAGGGAAATATGAGCACCATCTTGGTTAACCGTATATAGAAACTGATTTTGGGGAGGGTTCGGTATTCTGCTGCAAGTGTCTAAATACCCAGGTGATCCACCGGTTTCGGTGTTGCTTTGCCAATTCATCCAAGTACTGGCTGCTGGATTAACGATTCCTTTTTCGAGGCTATAGCCTCCCAATTGAAATGGTTCTTGGTGGTATTCAACGCGGTATTCATTTTGATATACGGTATTTCCCGTGTGGTTTTTAATGATTATGGAATCTTCGGTTGAGTTGAAGGAAGGAAATGAGGGTAAAGGCAAAGAGATACGTTTAAAACTAGCGTTTACGAACATGGAGTCTTTTGCATCGTACAACACGAGCAATTGTTTGGGCTTGAGCCAATAATTGGGTATGGTTGCACAACTTAGGTTATCGCAGATTTTAGCATTGGTAAGCCATCGACCTTGGGTGTGGGTGTTTTGAATTTCTATATATTTAATGGGGGGAAGCCAAGCGTGGTTGAAGGGAGGGTTGTGCATGATTTCTGTTACGGTTATCTCACCCAATTGAATGGGCATTAGGCAAGGATAAAACGCATTGATTTTTTGCAAGTGGCTTGTATTGCCGAGTGTATCGGTGATTTTTTGATACAGCAATGAAAATGAATCGTTGCACGGCCATTTTTTTGGAGAAAATACTGTAGCTAATCGGGGATTGATTTTGTGTAGGGTTAACTTGGTGGTATCGCCAACCCATTGGCAAGAGGAGGAATCTATGTCAATGGTTTCGTCGAATTCCAGCAACGCCGATTGGTTGGATAGCCACTGGAATTTGGTTAATTTGGGAGCGGTAGAATCAATAGTTATGGGGATAATATCGGGCAAGACAAAACTCCATTTTCCAACGCTTGTACTACCTGTTTGAACCAAGTTAACGGTTATATTTTTCAAGGTAGTGCCATATAGTTGAGACAAACTAATCAAATGATTCCAACTTACGGAATCTTTCCACTGCCAGTATGAATGCAGCATAGCGTTTCGATAAACTATTCTGAAATTAAATTTCGAACTACTTTTATTGAAAATGGAAGGGGTTTGGGCAAGAATTTGGTTGCTGTTATCGAAAATGGCGATGCAATCATTTTTATCCCCAAATCGGATGCTTATGGTAGTTGGTTTGGCAAAGTAGGATAGGTTTAATTTAAATTCCAGATAATTGCTTGATGAGGGATTGATTCCGATGGAAAGTTCCGAATTCAATTCCCATTCGGGCAGCGAATCTATTGGAACATTCATCTCGGACACTTGGGTTGTTGGTTGCGGCGGGAGGCAGGTTACAACGTTTAATTTCCCGGATTGGAAGCAAAAGCTATTGGGCGGAGTCTGAGTGTAGTTTAGAAATTGAAGGCTGTCTTTATTTTGCGCGAATAGGGCGTTTGCGAAACAACACAAAACCCAGCAGAAGATCAATTTACCGGTTAATTTTCCTAGCTTTCCATTGGTAGTGTAGCCATGGAGCCAAAAGTCCGAGGATGGGCAACCATAAGGTTTGCAAAAGACTAGCCAACCACAAATTGTGTATACGAAACGAGTACCGATGGTAGCGAAGCAGCGAGTGCCCAAATGCAGTATCCAATGCTGCTTTAGCGAAAATGGGTAGGAAAAACAAAAAAGCATAATCCCCGTACACTGCTGCTGCGGTAAGTACCCAAAGGGATAGGAGGTAGAATCCAAAAAATGCCTGCTGAAATAGTGTTTTTTGCGAATTTTGCAAAAAAGATTTCTTAAACCATCGAATTCTCTGCTGTATAAATTGGGTTGAGTTCTCGCATAATTGTGCTTTTACCACAGCATCTCGATGGTTGTTTATTTGTAGGCTGCTTGGGTTGTTTTGATGAAATAACTTGGCGGTGAAAATATCATCCCCACTAGCGATGTGCTGATGGGATTGAATGCCTCCCAATTGTAGCCAGGTAGCTTTATGGAAAAATAAATTCGCTCCATTGGCTGCAATGGGTGCATTGGATTTGATGTGCCTTGGTTGTTTATTTTCGGTATGTATTTGCTCGTTGTTTAGCGGTACGGATTTGGTTGGGGTGGATGTGGATTTTGGTCGAACTGCGGAAAGGCTTATCGCTACCAATACTTGATTTTCAAGCGTTTCGTAATCTGTGCGTAGGTTGGATTTTGTGGATGCATTGAAAAATTCAACCCTACCAATGATGCATTTGGTTTCGGGGAATTTTGCGATGATTTGGGAATGGGAATGGATCAGTTGCGAAGGAAGTTTACAATCGGCATCGGTGGTCAATATCCAATCGTATTGGGCTTGGAGAATTCCTTGCAAAATGCATTGTTTTTTGGAGGTTTTGTTTGCTTGGAATAGTTTGGCTGGAATCTCGGGATGTTCCTGCATCCATTGTTGAACGATTTCGCAACTGTTATCGGTAGAGAAATCGTTAATGAAGATAATTTCCCAAGGAAATTGGGTGCCTAGCTCCGAGGCGGATTGAAGCAAGGGAGCAATTCGAGATGCTTCATTTCTAAATGCTACCACGATGCTGCAACCATTTATTGGTTGAGGATGTTCAATGGCGGATGAAGTGGTTTGGTTGTTTGGGGAGGGAAGATCGTAACGCGTAGCCTTTAGGGTATTTTGCCACCAAAAAAAATAGAGGAGAATTACAATACTATTTATCAGAACCAAGTCCATGGGCGGAAATGATTTTCTTTTCGATGGCGGTTGTGGAGTATCCGGGGACAAAATCTAGGGTTTTTACAGCTCCTCCATGTTGAATCACCCAATCGGCACCCACTATCTTATCAATGCTGTAATCAGAACCTTTTACTAAAATATCGGGGGTCAGCAATTCGATGATTTCCTTGGGGGTAGGTTCGTTAAAAATGAGTACGCAATCTACAAAACTCAAGGCGGACATCACCATTGCTCTGCCTTCTTGTGATTGCAGGGGTCTGGCGGGAGACTTTTCCAATTGTTGCACGGAGGCATCGGAATTTATGGCCACTATCAGCGAATCACCGTGCTGGGCTGCCGCTTCAAGATACGTTACGTGTCCCGCGTGTAAAATATCAAAACAACCGTTAGTAAATACCACTTTTTTATTTTGATTTCGTTGTTGATTTCTCCACGAAATAGCGGATTCCAGCGTGCGTATTTTATCGGCGGACTTCATAATTCTCTGTTTTTGTTAATTTTCGCATTTCCAGAAAATACAGTAGATAGGTTATGGCTCCAAAAACAATCATTAAGGTGTTGGAGTAAGCCACTGAAAATATCCCAAATGTCTGAGCGTCGCCTGCGGAATATCCGTATACAAATTGAAGTCCGAAAGCCATGGTAGCCCATACCCCGGCTCCGGCGGGCAAAGGGATAATGACACCCAATGCGGAAAACATCATAAATCCAAGAGCGTTGGCTAGGGTACCATCGGCCGTTATGGCTAAGGCTTTCATGGAAAAGTAACCGGAAAACCAATATCCGAACCAAATTAGGATGCTGGATGCCCAAAACGCTAATGGTTTTTCCAATTGAAAAACAGTTTTAAACCCTGCTATGAATTTTGAGATGAAACCCGTTGTTTCTTGAGGTTGTTGTATCCATTTGCTGATTTTTAGTTTTAGTAAACGAAAGACCAACCCTAACATTACGAGAACAAGGGTAATTAATGCTATTTTAACCCACAGCGAAGAACTTAAAAACCAATGCGCTGCATGTTGGAGGGGTTTAAACAAGAAAAGAAACCGAACCATTTCGTTGAATTGCAGGACTAGGCATAACATGGCCATCATCATCAAAACTACCAAATCGATAATTCTCTCGGTGATTACGGTTCCTACCAATGTTTCAACGGGTGCTTTTTCGCTTTTTGCGGCCAATGCACAACGTGCAATTTCGCCTCCGCGTGAGGTAGCAACATTGACCAAGTAGCCCGACATTACTGCATAAAAGGATCGTCGTTTATTCAGTGTATAGCCTGCAGGCTGTGTGAGCATGTTCCAACGTGCACCACGCAACCAATGCGCAAGCAGCATGGGAACAACGGCCATGGATAACCAAATGGGCGAAGCATTTTTTATGGCGTTGCCTGTAGCTACCCAATCGGTTTTTTTGCCTATCCAAACGAACATGGCCAAGCTTAATACCAATACTAATGCTTTTGAAGCCAGTTTTTTTGGGTTTTGCATGAACTTAAATTAGTCGATTTTGTCTATCGGGAAATATGTTTTTAGGTTGGTGATTGGCTAATTCATCGGTATTGAGATAGCAAAAGGTCATGATAATTAGCTCGTCACCTACTTGGCCACGCCTTGCGGCGGCACCGTTCAATCCAATGATTCCGCTACCCCTTTCTCCTGGAATAATGTAAGTCTCAAACCGTTCTCCGTTGTTGTTATTAACAATCAATACTTTTTGATTGGGTACCATTCCAGCAGCGTCTACTAAGTCCATATCAACCGTAATGCTGCCGGTGTAATTCAATTCGGTTTGAGTCAATCGAACGTTGTGTATTTTTCCCTGTAATACTTCGATAAACATGCGGTACAAAGGTAATACCTTTTTACTATGTAGCACTATTTCAAACATTGCAAGCCCTTATGTGCTATTTTTGAACCGATGGAATTCAGCTCTAAAATTGTTTCCGATGCGGTGGAATCCTTGTCTGGTTTTCCAGGAATTGGCAAACGGACGGCTTTGCGATTGGTGATGTATTTGCTGAATCGTCCGGAAATGGAAGTGGCCAAGTTGGCGGAGTCGTTGATCAAGTTGAAAACGGATTTACATTTATGCAAATTTTGCGGGAATGTGAGCGATGCTTTGGTTTGCGATATTTGCAGTAATTCCAGTCGTTCCAATGGAATGCTCTGTGTGGTGGAGGATTTTAGCGATTTGATGGCCATAGAATCTACCCGACAGTATTCGGGCAGATACCATGTTCTGGGCGGTTTAATTTCTCCCATGGATGGCATCGGTCCGGATGATTTGTCCATTAATTCGTTGATTCAACGCGTTGAATTGGAGGGTATTCAGGAAGTAGTTATGGCGTTGAGTGCTACCATCGAAGGAGATACTACGTTGTTTTATATCGGAAAAAAACTAAAGTCTTTGCCTGTAAAAATGACGTGCATTGCTCGTGGTATTTCGGTTGGAGGAGAAATTGAATATGCCGATGAAGTTACCCTTGGAAGAAGTATATTGCAGCGAACTGAGTACACCTTGTAGATATGCACCAATTATCGGTAGTTATTGTCAATTATAACGTCAAGTATTTTCTTGAGCAGGCGTTGCTTAGTGTTCAAAAAGCATCCATGGGATTGGATGTAGAAGTTTGGGTTGTGGATAATAACAGTGTGGATGGTTCGGTGGCGATGGTGCAAGAGAAGTTTCCTTCGGTGAATGTAATTGCCAATACCGGCAATGTTGGATTTTCAAAGGCCAACAATCAGGCTATTCGGCAAAGTAACTCACGGTACGTTTTGTTATTGAATCCGGACACGGTAGTTCAAGAGGATTCTTTTTCCAAGTGCTTGCAATACATGGATGCCCACGAAGACGTTGGCGGAATGGGTGTGCGGATGATTGATGGTAAAGGTCGATTTTTACCCGAAAGTAAACGAGGATTACCCACGCCCTTGGTTGCCTTATACAAAATGACAGGTTTATCGGCCGTTTTTTCTCGTTCAAAACGATTTGGTAAATACCATCTTCGTTATTTGGATGAGTTTGAAAATCATGAAGTTGAAGTACTGAGTGGTGCTTACATGCTGATGCGGGTTTCGTGTTTGGAACAAGTGGGTTTGTTGGATGAGGATTATTTCATGTACGGCGAAGACATCGATCTGAGCTATAGAATTCTCAAGGGGGGATATAAAAATGTTTATTTTTCCGAAACCACCATTATTCACTACAAAGGTGAAAGTACAAAAAAGCGAAGTGCCAATTACGTAAAGGTTTTTTATAATGCCATGGTTCTTTTTGCACAAAAGCACTATTCGCAGCGCATGGCTGGCTGGTTTTCTGTTATCATCCAATTGGCCATTTATGCTCGTGCTGGAGTAGCATTTTTGGTGCAAATGACACAAAAATTGTGGTTGCCCATGTTGGACTTGGTGTTGATGGTTTTAGGTTTTGTGGGTATCGCCTGGTATTGGGAATTGTACCATAAATTTGTGCGAGGATTTTATCCTTCAGAATACTTTACAATTCACATTCCTATTTATGCTTTGGCCATTATGGCCTTTGCGTATATTAGTGGTGGCTACGATAGGCCTGTTTCCGCGCGTAGACTTTTGCGTGGCGGTGTCATTGGTGCGGTGGTTCTGTTTGCTATTTATGCATTTCTGCCAAAGGAACTCCAGTTTTCTCGGGCTATTTTAGCGTTGGGTAGTTTTTGGTCGATAGCTGCGATGTTTTTGGCAAGATATATTTCATCCATTATAGGTAAATCTGAGTTTTTACAAGAAAATGCCAACAAAAGACGGGTGGTTTTGGTGGGTGAAGTTATGGAATGTGAGAGAATTCAGGGTTTGTTGTTGCGTTCTGGGGTTCCCATCGAGATTTCAGGTAGTGTTAGTCCGAATGATGAGAAATTATCGGGTTATTTGGGCGGAATATCGCAATTGACTGAAATTGTTGCAGTGCATCGGGCGAATTTGGTAATTTTTAGCGGAAAAGATGTTAGTAGCACCAAAATCATGGAGTTGATGGGTGCTTTCAGAAATTGGAATGGTCAGATAAAAATTGCACCTGAAAGCAGCGAAACCATCATCGGTTCGGACAGTAAAAACGAACCCGGAGAGTTGTTTACGGTGGATGTGAAATTTCATTTATCCCAACCGCATAACCTCCGCAAGAAGAGGATCATGGATATAATTATTGCTGCTGTTGGACTTTTGTTGACCCCTATGTTATTAATTTCTAGTAGAGGTTTAACGATATGGAGGAATTGCTTTCCCGTTCTGCTAGGTCGAAAAACCTGGGTAGGGTATCAGCAGTCGGACAAGAAATTACCGGTCTTAAAAACGCATGTAATTGAAGCATCGGGGAAGTTTTATGCTACTGAATTTCAATGGGATGCCAATTTAAGTTATGCAAAAGATTTTGAACCATTGATGGATTTAGAGCGTGTAATTGCTTATTGGCTAAATAAAAGTTAACCGTGAAAAGCATCTACGAATCCCGCAGGTATATTAAATTAATGCTGCTGTTTTTAGCGCTTGGGATAGGGGTATTAACCTTATATTTAAGTAATTTATTGGTTCAAAAAATTGCGATTGAGGAAAAGAAAAAGATGGAAATTTGGGCAGAAGCAGAGAACCAACTGACCGACCCCAACATGGATGGTGATTTGGGATTTCAATTGAGGGTGGTGAAAAGCAATGAAACCATTCCCGCTATTTTGGCGGATAGCTCCAATAACATCAAGACAATTTTAAATATTGATACTTCGGGCATTAAAAGAATCGATGAATACTTGCAGGAGAAGTTAGAGGAATTTAGAAACGAAAACGATAGAATCGTTGTGCCTGTAGATGAACATACCAATTACTATGTGTACTACGGACAGAGTTCGGTATTAATTCAATTGAAGTATTATCCTTTTGTGGTTTTAGGCATTGTTGCTCTATTTATGTTGGTGAGCTATGCGGCGTTTTCATCGTCTACCCGAGCAGAACAAAATAAGGTTTGGGTGGGTTTGGCAAAGGAGACTGCCCATCAATTGGGTACACCGATTTCTAGTTTGATGGGTTGGGTAGAATGTTTGGATTTAGGGGTATTGCCTGAAAATGCGAGCGGTGAGATGCGGAAAGATATAGATCGACTTCAAATTATTACTGAACGATTTAGTAAAATTGGAAGCGAACCTATCTTGGCTTTAAGCGATGTAAATGAAGTTATGGGTCAGGCCATAGCTTATATGGTAACCCGAAGTGGAAAAGGAGTACAAATAACCTATAAGCCTTCTTCAGAACCCATTTTGAGTATGTTGAATGTTAATTTATTTCAGTGGGTGGTAGAAAATCTAATTAAAAACAGTATCGATGCCATGGAGGGTAAAGGTTCTATTTATTGTGCATTGCGAGCGTATAAGGATAAAATCTACATCGACTTTACCGATACGGGAAAGGGAATACCCCGAAATCAAGCAAAATCTATTTTTAAACCGGGTTTTACTACCAAAAAGCGCGGATGGGGACTAGGGCTAAGTTTAGCCAAGCGAATTATATATGAATATCACGGCGGAGATATTTTTGTAAAAGAGAGTATTCCATTTGAGAAAACTACCATTCGGATTATTTTGAAGCGGAAATCGAATTAAACCCACGAAAAAAAACTGAATTAAGCAGTAAGTTTGTATTACTTATGATACAGAGAATTCAATCGATTTATCTATTAGCCGTAACTTCTATTGCCATAATTTTATTGTGGGTTGATCCATTTTATGCAGAATTTGAGGCAAATAGCGGTATTGTGATTGGTTTAAGTTTTTGTAACAACGGCTCGTTTTCGGTAGATCAAAAGGGTCAACAAGTACTATACACACCGGATTTATTATCCATCATGCTGTTGGTAGGTATTGCTGCAGTGGCTATTGTGGGTGTGTTTTTGTTTCGTAATAGAAATCTTCAGATACGATTTACCAAGATATTGGGACTTTTAGTAATATCCTATTGGGTGGTATTATTTGTTCGATTTTTCTTGGTCTCAAAACAATACGCAGACCAATACAATTTGGGGGTACAAGTAATTTGGCCATTGGTCTTATTGATCCCAGTAATTATGGCCTATTTTGCCATAAAGCGGGATGAAGATTTAATCAATTCCATGGAGCGAATTCGCTAATGACAATCCTGAAAAAACAGTACATTCTTTTACTCGGATCTGTCTTTTTGGTGGGCAGTGCTATGTCGCAGAAAGCTGCTGTTAAGAAGGATCCGAAACAACAATATTCAACCATTTTCCCGGGGAATCCTGCTCGCAAAGGGTACCAGTGGGTGGGGCCAAGCGACCATATCGGTGTAAGTAAAGCTATGTATCGCGCGGACTTGATCAATAATCGGGTAGGGCCTCGGTTAGAGGACTCCATGGCTATATTTTGGGATAGTTTGCTAACTCCTTGGGAAAGAAGCAGAGGCGTTTCAACGGCGACCTATTCTGAGTGTGTGCAATGGTACCAAACGTTGGCGCGTTTATTTCCGGGTTGGGTTAGTTTGGGTTCCATCGGATTGGGAGATAACGGATTACCCATTTATGCTGTAACCTATTCAACCCAGGATAGATTTAAGCTGAATCGGCTTGGGAATGTCTATTCTAATGCAATGGCCGAATCAAGAGAGGGTGAGTTGGTGGGCCAAGCCAATGGGACGTCATCTGATAAAACAGAAATAATTAAATCCAAATACATTTCGGTGTTAATTAACAACAATATACATCCTGGAGAGCCCGAGGGAACGGATGCCAGTATGTTGTTGTTGCGGGATATGATTTTCTTTCCGGATCAGTATTATAATCCTTACAGCGTTTCACCGTTGGATTTGAAATTGTCCATTATTTGTCAGTACAACGTAGATGGAACGGTTAATCGAGGAAGACCCTCCCGCGCAAATCAGGTAGGTCCTGATGCCTATGGGTTTCGTGGCAATTCCAAGAATTTGGATTTAAATAGGGATTTCATCAAAATGGATAGCCGAAATGCGCAGGCTTTGGTACGTTTTATGGCTACCAAGAGGTTTGATTTTTTTATTGATAACCATACGAGCAACGGAGCGGATTATCAGCATGTATTGACCTATTTTCATACCCGGCCCGAAAAATTTTTTAATCCAAGGGTACAGTGGATTGGGCCGTTTGAGCAGGAATTCCAAAAACGATTGCTTGCCGATAGTTGGAAAACGGTGCCATATGTGGAAACAATACAAACAATTCCAGACAGCGGATTGTATGCTTTTTGGGAAACGGGAAGATATGCTACGGGGTTTGCTGCGTTGATAGGCACCGTGGGATACACAGTAGAAACCCATATGCTGAAACCTTTTCCTCAGCGAGTTCTGGCTACTCTTTCTTTCCTTGAGAATTTTATAGAAAATTTAGGCTGGGTGATTATTCCCGATCTAAATTCAGGAAATGGCTTAACCCCAATGAAAGAGTATCAATCTACCGGGAAATTACGATCGGTGGATGTTACTCAGATAATCGGCTATCGGTTAAAGGATGAAAAACCCAAATACATGCCAATTCAGTTTCAATTGGATAAATCCCGGTATGAGTGGATCGATTTTTACGGGTATGCATCGGGTTACAAAACGAGTGAGGTCACAGGGAAACCCCGATTGTATTACGACCGCTCTAAGCCTTGGAAACGGAAAATTAAGTATTTTTCAACCTACACTCCCATTGATTCTGTGCTTATACCCAAGGCGTACGTGGTTTCTGCTGCCTATTCCGAAGTTATTGAGATGTTGAAGCACAATGAAATTGCGGTGAAAAGGAATTCTGTGGACACCGTACTTCCATTACGTGTGAGCTATATTGTTGATTATAACACGGTTTCAAAACCTTATGAAAGTCATTATTTGCATTACAATGTAGTTGTTCGTGATACGGTGAAGGCAATGAAAATAAATGCGGGAGATTTTATCATTCCCGTCAGGAGAGAATACGCTGCATTTTTAATCAATGTATTAGAGCCTAAAGCGCCAGATTCTTATTTTGCTTGGAATATGTTTGATGGAATTTTACAGCAAAAAGAGGGATTTAGTGATTATGTTTTTGAAGATTATGCGGCAGAATGGTTGAGTAATCACCCTGCGAAGAAGGTTGAATTTGAAGCAAAAAAGAAAGCGAATGCCGAATTCAATAACAATGCTTGGGCACAATTGCAGTGGATCTATCAACAAACGGAGTTGTATGAACCAAGCCACAACCGGTATCCGGTGTATCGATTGGATTGAGAATTAATAGTGCTGTTTTTTTTATTCGCCGAAATATTCGGCAAAGTTGTTGGGGGTTTCCCACAGCGTGATTTTGTGCAATTGAACACCTTCTGGAAGGTGAGGTGCCAGGCGATTCCAAATCCCAACCACAATGGTTTCAATGGAGGGCATTGTTCCTTTTAGCCATGCCACATCCAGGTTTAAATTTTGGTGGTCTAAATCGTCTATGACCTGTTTACGAATGATTAATTTTAACTGTTTTAAGTCCATGACCAATCCTGTTTCAGGATGGGGTTGCCCTTTCACGCAGACGTATAGGTCGAAATTATGTCCGTGGTAATGTGGGTTAGCGCATTTACCGAAGATTTCTAAATTTTTTTCGTCAGACCAATTAGGATTCCACAACTGGTGGGCTGCATTGAAATGCTCTTTTCTGGTGATATACAGCAGGGGCATGGGTTTTCAATCGCGAATTTAGTGAGATTTATTTTATTGCGTTAGTGGTTTGTTGATTTTCCATCGGAATAAGCTACCTGTAGCAGCATCTATCATCCAATTCCAGGGCAAAATAAAATTCAGTAGGGCGGGTTCGTTGAACGTAGCCGAATATTTTTGATTGCAAGTAGCGAAAGAGACGATTGCAGAATCGAAGCACGGATTCAGGCTGATAAAAATTGTTTGATTGGGGTTAGGTCTGGGCAAAGAAACGTAACCGTTGCTAATAGGTTGAGATACGCGATAATAATCCGATTTTTTAAGTGGTAGCGAACCCATATCGTCCGAAAGAGAAGGGTTTTCGGTTTTGGTTTCTGTTACGGGCAGATAAGCGTAAACACAAATAGTAGAATCAGAAACAGCTACTGGTATTTGTTGCTTTTTACCTGTTAACAGGGTCGCGCAACCTGAATTGAGAGCGGCGATTGCTATGAAAATCACCGCTGTTAGGCAGTTTCCACAGCGTACCATTTTGCAAGATTTTCTACGGTAAATCGAATATCGTCCAAGGAATTTTGTTTTCCAAAACTAAAACGAACCGTGGTTCTATTGGTGTCAGGTTTGCATGCGTTGATTACATGGCTTCCCCCCACTGCTCCGGAGGAACATGCGGATCCACCCGATGCGGAAATGCCAGCTAAATCCAAGTTGAACAACAGCATAGAACCTGCATCGTTGGGAGGTAAGCTAACACTTAAAACGGTATGCAAACTATCTCCAAAAGGATTGCCATTGAATTCGATTCCTGGGATATTTTCTTGCAACAAGGTTATCATGGTATTTTTCAACTGCTGAATATGGGATTTTTTATCCTCAAGATCGCGGTAGGAAATTTCCAAGGCTTTGGCAAGTCCAACGATACCGTATACATTTTCTGTGCCTCCGCGCATTTCTCTTTCTTGGGCACCGCCTGTAATTTCAGGAGAAATTCTACTTTTTTTGTTGATGTAAATAAACCCGATGCCTTTAGGTCCATTGAATTTATGCGCTGCTGCAGCTAGAAAATCAACGTAACCGCGTGATAAATCAAACGGAAAATGTCCCATGGTTTGTACGGTATCGCAGTGGAACAAAGCGTTGTATCTGTGGCAGAGTTCACCAATTTCTTCGATATTAATCATGGTGCCAATTTCGTTGTTGGCGTGCATCAAACTTACTAGCGTGGGAATGGGGTCTTGCAACAAAGATTTGAGTTGTTCCAAACTAATCTCCCCTTTTTCATTCACATCCAACAATGCCAATTCCACTAAGCCTGTATGGGCTAGGTCTTCGGCCGTATGAATTACAGCATGGTGTTCAATGGGTGAAGTTATGATTCTTTTGATACCTAAGGAATTTACGGCACCACGCAATGCTAAATTGTCTGCTTCGGTGCCACCTGATGTGAAGCATATTTCTGCGGGTGAACAGCCCAAAAGTTTGGCAATTTTACCTCTAGCGTCTTCGATGATTCCTTTTACCTTTCTTCCATGGGCATGGGAAGAACTTGGGTTGCCAAAATGATCTTGCATGATAGGCAACATGGCTTCAAGTACTTCAGGATGCAAGGGCGTAGTTGCAGCGTTGTCTAAGTAAATGCGGGGTGTATTCATCATAAACGGTTGTTCAAATCTAAGTAACCTAAGAATTTATAACACAATTTAGCCATTGTGAATTCTGTAAGTATATCGTTCTCTCGAGGAGCGATTTCCACAATATCGAAACCTACTACTTGTTTTCTCTCGGCAATTCGACGCAGCAATTTGCAGCCTTGTATCCAAGTTAAGCCGCCGGGTTCAGCGGTACCTACGGCAGGTGCAACAGACGGATCAAAACCATCGGCATCAATGGTAACATAAACTACATCGCTTAATTTATCGATGCAATCATCTATCCATGCATCGTTATCCCATAAATCGTGTGCGTACCAAGTGTGGATATTGTCAGATTCTTTGATAAGTTGTGCTTCTTCCTTGCATTGGGCTCGAATTCCTACTTGTACCAAGGGTATGTTTAAATCGTGCACGCGCGCCATAACGCTAGCATGCGAATATGGATTGTCATGGTAGGCTAGGCGTAGATCCGAGTGCGCGTCTATTTGTAGGATGCTAATGTTGGGGTATTTTTCTTGGAAAGCTTGTGCAAACCCGAAGGTTACGGTGTGTTCTGCACCTAAGGAAACCACAAATTTATTTAGTTTTAGCAATTCTTTGGTTTGGTTAGCAATTAGGGCAACTGCATCGGCATTCACTTTATTGCCAAAATCCAAAGGTTCTACTGTGGCGATTCCAAAGTTTTTATAAGCTTCTCGGTCTATTTCTTCGTCGTAAAACTCTACGAAATGAGAGGCTGAAACCATGGCTGCAGGTCCTTTGTCTGAACCTTGTACGTAGGAACTTGTATGTTCGTAAGGGATTTGCTGTACTACAACTTTTGCATTGTCTAAGGTGGCTAACTCAGCTTCTGGGAAAGCCAAGAAGCCTTCAACGGCTGAAAGAATCTTGATCATGGATTATTTTACGCGTTCTACGTATTCACCGCTGCGGGTATCAATTTTGATTTTTTCTCCAACGCCTACAAAAAGCGGAACCATTACTGTAGCTCCATTTTCAAGGGTTGCGGGTTTTAACGTATTGGTTGCGGTATCTCCTTTAACTCCGGGTTCGGTATAGGTGATTTCCATGGTTACGTATTGTGGAGCTTCTGCCAACACTGGTGTTTCTCCATTTTCAAATGAAATTAAAACGGTATCGCCCTCTTTCATGAATTTTGCACCGTTGCCAAAAAGAAATTTTGCCACTGGAATTTGGTCGTAGGTTTCGTTATCCATGCAGATGAAGGATTCGCCTTCTTCGTACAAGTATTGAAGTTCCTTTACTTCTACGCGAACGATTTCTACAGATTCGCCACTTCTGAATCTGTTTTCCGCCAATTTTCCGTCTTTTACTCTGCGCATTTTCGCTTGGTAGAAAGCTCGTAAGTTGCCCGGGGTACGGTGTTGCCATTCAATGATTTGTACTAGCTCGCCGTTGAAGCGAATGAAATTACCTGATGAAATGTCCTGCGTAGTTGCCATGATGCAATAGTTTAATTACTGCAAAGGTAGCAACGACAATCAATCCCACCAAATCTTACTGGGGCAATACCTTTTTGCCGTATCTACGCATCCACTTCAAAATGAAAGCCCGGTGTTTAAACGCAAAAGCAGATTGCAATCCACAGGAAGTGGGGCAGGGGACAATGCTAGCGATTTGTGCTGCTTGAAATCTAGTTAATGAAGCTGCGGATTTATTGAAATACTTGTGGCTGGCGGCTTCTACCCCAAATAAACCGTTGGGACCTGTTTCAATAACATTCATGTAAATCTCCAGTATACGTTCTTTGCTCCACAAAACTTCGATCCAGAATGTAAACCAAACTTCCAGTCCTTTTCGGATCCACGATCTACCTTCCCACAAAAAAACATTTTTTGCCGTTTGTTGGGTAATGGTACTCGCCCCTTTAATTTTTCCGCCTTTTAAGTTGTGGTTGATGGCTTTTTCAATGGCTTTTAAATCGAATCCAAAATGTTCTGTAAATCGCTGGTCTTCACCACAAATTAAAGCCAATGGCATACTGGAGTTCACTTGGCTGTAATCTACCCAAGTTTGAGTGATATCAATTCCGTATTCAGCCTCCCGAGATTTCATTAAAGCGGTTTTCCCTGGATTTATAAATCGATAGGAACCTACCCATACGATGGTGACCATAACAGCAATTAGGAGTATGCGAAACGTCCAACGAAGAATTTTTGGGAGTACAAATAAGCTAAACAAAATATTTTTGGTCAAAATTACTCAAATCCCTGTACACCGTTCACAGTAGTATATTTTAATACTAAGTTTTTGTTGGGGTAAATGCGTTTGAATGCACTTTGTACCATCAAGGTGGCTTCGTGAAACCCACACAAAATCAATTTTAGTTTTCCTGGATACGTGTTTATATCCCCGATTGCATAAATTCCTGGGGTATTGGTGCTATAATCGAATGTGTTGACTTCGATGGCATTTTTATCGATGTTCAATCCCCAATCCGCAATGGGTCCTAGTTTAGGCGATAGGCCAAACAGGGGAAGGAAATAGTCGCACTCTGCCCATTGAATTGATTCTTGGCCGTCAGTGGCGATGCCTACTTTTTCAAGCGAATCATGGCCTTGCAAGTGCGTAACTTCGCTATTTAGCACCAGCGTTATTTTTCCTGCAGCTGCAAGGTCGAGTACTTTTTGTACCGAATCGGGATGACCGCGAAATTGGGTTCTTCTATGGATCAAAGTAACCGAAGCAGCGATTTCTTGGAGGAAGATGGTCCAATCCAATGCAGAATCACCACCTCCTGAAATTACAAGATTTTTGTTGCGAAATTTTTCGGGTTCTTTTACGATATAGTCAATGCCGGCGTGTTCGAATTGGGAAATATTTTCGATGGGGGGTTTTCGAGGTTCAAAGCAACCTAAACCTCCAGCAATGGCGATGTTGGGTGCTACATGGACGGTTCCTTTATCTGTGATTACTCGGTATTGGCCATCTTCGGTTGGCTGTATCGTTTCCGCCCGTTCACCTAACGTAAATCCAGGTTTAAAGGGTTCGGCTTGTTTTAACAAATTATCAATCAAATCTCCCGCTAAGCCTTCGGGAAAACCCGGAATATCGTAAATGGGTTTCTTGGGATAAATTTCTGTAAGTTGTCCGCCGGGCTGTGCTAGTACATCAATTAAATGGCAACGAAGTTTTAATAAGCCGGCTTCAAAAATTGCAAACAACCCCACGGGACCAGCTCCGATGATCAAGATATCGGTTTGTATGGGATTATTTAGCGTACCAAGCTCAGGTAAGGTTTCGATTTCTGTCATGAATTACTATCAATACAAATCAAACAATCTTTATGTTTAATGGAAGTGATTTTTATTACTCTAATTTCGAATGCGGGTGATTTTTGTTAATCCTGCTTTTGTGTACATGTATTCTTCTCCATTAAATTCAATGGAAGTATTCAGTTTTAGCTGAGAAAAATCTTCAAAAACACCTGCTGAAGTATAGATTTTTCCTTTGGTTTTGGCTGCTATTTGGATATAAGAATCGTTGATGGCCATGTAATCAACCCATCCGCAGAGGATAATATTTACTGGTTTTTTAACGTTTTTCAAGTTGATTAGATCTTTTACGGGGGCTCGGTTATCGGCGATCATTAAAAAGGAATCAATATCGGTCCATTTTTTTTGTGCTGCTAACAGAGCTTCGATGTTATTTTCCGGAATATCGCCACCTTGACCCGCCACTATGGCTCTCCGCATGGTTTGATACACCGTATCAAAATTATTGCTTTCTACGATATGAAGTCCGCCTGTGTTTCCAATGGTTTTCAATGCATCTGGCGCGTTGTTTCCGTCATTGAAAAAGATGAATTTACCATTTTCAAGCGGTTTCTTCGCAAATTTCAACCACAACATGACTTGGGTGTTGTAGGGAGTCATGCTAGCTGTAACATCGGCAACTACTGCAATTTTCCCCGGCCATTCTTTGGTGGTGAGTAATTTGTATTCGTAGGTGTTTCTGAAACCAAAGGTGTCAAACAAACCTACGTTTTCCCTGTGGGCGGGTATTCGTTTACCGGGAATAGAGTCTTTCACCATGCGGTATTCTTTTTCTCGAAAGAAAATACCTGCAGAGGTGTATCGTTTGCCCGCTCTTTTTTGATTTTTATTTCTTGGGATGTAATAACCCGTTTCTTCTCTTCGTTTTTTTACTTTCCAAATGATTTTTTCTGGAACAAAGACATTGGTGTCTCGGTAACTTTTGATTACTTTATCCATGCGATCAACTTCTACCTTCACGGCTGCTTTGTCCGTTTTCGGTTTTAAATAAATCACAAAACCGTGGTAATAATTTTCCGCTTCTTTTTGTGTTTTTGGTTTGGTTTGTTCAAAAACTCTCCAGATGATAGATTTTTCAAAAAAAGCTTCGGGGAATATGATTTGTAAATTCTTAAACCGAGCCTCGTTTAATTTGGGTTGGTTGAAGGTGTCTACTTGTCTGTATCGGGTATAAACCAGGTGTATCGCATACACATCGGAAGCTTTGGGTAAGGTGGTTTTGAATACCTGGGGTGCGAATTCGGCACTCCCGAACGACATGGGGAAGTAAATAATATTGCTATCTTTTTCGGTAGGATGAACAGAAACGGGATAGCCTTTTAATTTCAGTAATTGTTCGATTGGGATTTGGGCATGCAGTTGGGTTGATTTTAGCGCAAATACCCAGAATAAAATGCGAAAAGACCAGTTTGAAATTGGAGTAAAAGTAGTTCGAAAGGTCATGTTTCGTAGGTTAAGGATTGAGCTCTTTAAAATTCCGAAATGACAGCGGGGTAGCAGTGGTAAATCCTTCGGCAAATTCAAATCCACCTATCCGCCCGAAATCACGGGCTCGGGCTTCCAAGAAATTCCAAAATTCTTTGGTAGAAATGGGTGTAATTGGTTCGCTAGAGTTTTCGGAATAAAATTGAGATTTGAAGGCGGCGATAGCTTTCATTTTAATTTCCCATTGGTTGCTAATATCAACGACAAACTGGGGGCCGATATTGCGGTCTTGAATGTAATGGTAAATATTAGCAGGCCTATAGGCTGGGAGGTCTATCCCATTTTCTTCAATTTTGATTTTCACCAAACCGGCTAAAAATGTAGCGCGTTCAATGATTTTGGCTGCTCTTCCGTGGTCGGGATGTCTATCGGAAATTGCGTTGGCCATAACCCATTGGGGGCGGGTTAGACGAATGATTTTTGCAATTTCTAATAAATTGGAATCGTCTTCGGCAAAAAATCCATCGGGCCATTGCAGGTTTTTTCTAAATGTTACTCCTAAAATTTTTGAGCTTTCGTTGGCTTCTTCGTACCTTTTAGTAACAGAACCTCTGCTGCCTAACTCGCCTTGGGTTAGATCTACGATGCCTGCGGAATATCCCAGTTGAATGTGTTTGAGTAAGGTGCCTCCTGCACCGAGTTCAACATCGTCTGGATGAGCACCAAAGGCAAGTAAATCTACTGGCTGGAGGTTGTAATTCATGGTTGATTAAACAATACGTGGTGAACGGTATTACCTACCGCTTTTAGGGTAGATTTGTCTATGGATTCCAAATTATCGTCATGGGTATGCCAATAGGGAGCGAATCCATTGTTTTCATCGTATTGGATGATGTCTATCATGGGGATTTTAGTTCCATCGTAGACGTATTTATGGTCGTCAATAATTGGGCCGATGGATTTGTATTGAAAAATTTCTGCGTAACCCAGTTCATTAGCGATGCCCCAGGTGTGATTCAAGACGAAATTGGCGTATTCAGCCGAATAAGCTTCCCATACAAATTTTGCGTTTTTACCGCCTACCATGTCCAACAGTATGCCTGCATAGGCCTTGTAATTAGCAATGTGTGGTGTTTTCGCCCAAGCTTGACTGCCTAAGCAGAAGGAGTTCTCAATGGAAGAAATTCCCAAGTCTTCTGCATCAAAGAAGATAATATCTACTCCTATGTCAGGTTTTTTGGAGGATAAATTTCGGGCTATTTCTAGCAGTACGGCCACGCCACTGGCGCCATCGTTGGCGGCTAAAATCGGTTCTGTTTGTCGTTCATCGTCCATATCTGCACTGGGTCTGGAATCCCAATGGGAGGCCAAGAGAATTCTCTTTTCGGCTTTGGGATTGAAACTCCCCACAATATTTATCATGGGTATGGTTTTTCCATTTCTTGGATTTACGCCCGATAATTCCTGTTTGTAAGTAGTGTCTGCAAAACGATTTAATTCTTGGAATAAGAAAGTGGCACATTTTTTTTGTGCGGCGGTTCCGGGTATACGAAAACCGAATTCAAGTTGTTTTTCGATGTAACGGTATGCCGAATCTTCAGAGAAACCACTTACCGATTGGGTGATTAGTAATGAACTCGTGGCATTTTCATCGGTATTACTGCTTGAATTGCAGGCAGCAAGGCCAGTAATTATTAGTATGGGCAGAATCCAGCGCGCGGTGATTTTCATAAAAATTATACAAAGTTAGCAAATATGATGGGTTTGGGGTATTAATTCGTTGATTTAGTCCTAATTTCGCTTACTTATGAAGTCTGCACCCATGAAAAGCATGACAGGATTCGGTCGTGCCCAACTGGAAACTTCCGGCGTTCGGGTGGTTTGTGAAATTAAAGCGTTAAATGGCAGGTACTTTGAGGCCGATGTTCGTTTGCCAAAATATCTTTACGAGATTGATCCTGCGGTACGTAAAATTTTGAACGAGAAGTTGGAGCGCGGAACGGTCAACTGCAGTTACAGCATTTCTTTTACAGCGGCCGATGCGGTGGAATACGATATCAATGTAAATGTTCCACTAGCGAAGGCTTACGTAGACCAATGGAAGTTGTTGAGTGATTCGTTGTCGATGGAATTTAAGGACCCGTTTAGGGAAGTATTGAAAATTCCTGAGGTTGTATTTGCTGGAGAACGAACCATCTCTGAAGCCATGAAATCGGTAATTCTTTCAGCAACCGAAATGGCAGCTGAAAAATTGAATGCCTTTCGGGTGGAGGAGGGTGCTGCTACAGCAAAAAAATTAAGCGAATTAGCAGAGTTAATTCACGAAGATTTGCAGGTGGTTATAGTGCACGAGGAGCCACGAAAGGAGCAACTTAGGGAAAAAATTTACAACAATTTAGCACAACATATCAAAGAGGGAATAACAGATCCGGGGAGGTTTGAGCAAGAGGTATTAATTTACTTGGACAAATGGGATATTGGTGAAGAAAAGCAGCGATTAGCGCAACATTTACAATATTTCAAGGATTGCTTGCACAAGGAGCCATTGGGAAGGAAGTTGAATTTTATCGCTCAAGAAATGGGTAGAGAGATGAATACCATGGGGGTGAAAAGCAATTATTTCCCCATGCAGCAGGCGGTGGTGCAAATGAAGGAAAAGTTGGAACAAATCAAAGAACAAGTACTTAATATCGTTTAATTTAATAGATGAAGATTTTTAATATTTCTCAGCGCAAACGGGTAGCTACTGCGCTGATGGTTATGACTGGATGCAGCTTGCTTTCAGCCGCATCATTTCATACTAACACTGCCGAAATTGTGCGGGTTAATCCAAAGGTATCCGATACGGCAGTGACAGGATCAACTGATTCTTCTGCGATTAAACCCAAAAGATCCGTTTCGTTGCTATCGGAAAAATCCGAGAATCGTTTGGTCTTATTGGGGATGTCTAGCAGCGATGCAGATCACGATAATAGAATTTTGTTGTTAACTGCGATGTTGCGTTCGGGTGATTTGGAAAAAATGACCCACTGGTATTTGCCCATGCAGCCATACGGGATTTCCCTATTAAAGCAATACATAACAACGGGTGATACTTTTTCTAAAATAGCCATGTTGGGTATTTATAACGAAAATATGGAACCCATGGATTCGTTGCTTTCAGAATTGAGAAGGTTGTACTTGAAAAATCCTGAGTCCGTAAATAAATGGGTAATTAAAACGTGTTATCCTACATTAAATGATAGTGAACGTGGTTATTCTTTGGCATTGAAAAAGTACTTTGATAAACCCGAAATTCCATTTTCAATTCGTTATCAAGTGGAAGGATTATTGGCGAATGCGATGTATTCGTATTACCGGATATTGGATGACATGGACGATGAAAATTCGGATGTAGATTACAACATGGGCTACTTGGATGCTAATTTCGATTATTACGAAACCTTCAAAGCGTTTTCCAATGCGTTCGATTCGTTAAAATCTCAATTTAAGGCTTGGTTGCCGCCTGCGGAATTTGTTGAAGTTGAAGAATTGTTAGGATTGTACAAGAACTCCATAAAAACCAATCAACGTAAAAATGATGGGTTGTTTTATTACATTGATACGCGAAATCAGATGGAGAAGGAAATCGTAGGCTTGTTGAATGCCTCCAAATCGAATAGAATTATGCTCCTAGCTCCAACAGAAGAGCTGGTATTGAACGATAAGAAAGTTGGATTTGAGTCTATTGTAAAAGGTCTATTGGCCAAGGGGGTTCCCAAGAATTGGATCACCCGTATTTTTACATTTTCGGGCAGTGGAGAAACGCATATTAGCTTAACGGGTTTAAAGGATTCTGCGGAATTCGCCAAAATGAATAGTGAGTTATTGAGTGGTTCTGTAGAGAATGATGAAGAAGAGGGATACTTTGCAGATTATTTCCTGTTTGGGCTTAAATCCAAGATTTCTCAAGATACTACCTACAAGGCATTCATGGGAATGATGTTCCGTGAAAGTAAAAAGTATCTATCCGAAGAATACGAATTAACCAATAGTCATGTGTCGATTAAAGCCAACGATGCAGACCAATCGGGCATTTCTACTTTAGCCTTAATGCCAAGTAATAGTTTTAGTGTTCTAATGAACATGGCGGAAGCAGACAATTTTGATGAAGATTCAGAATATGCATGGGATACAGCTGCTGCGTATCCAGGGTATGGCCAAGATCCATGGGTGAGCAATTATCAGAGGGAAGATGTGCCAAAATTGAGACACTCTTCAGCTCAAATTGAGATTGCATACTCCTTTATGGTAAACCAGATGGCTCAGCGATTTGCAAGTAATTTTTCTACGCTTTTGTCTGAAAACAATTTGGGGCAGGCAAGTGGTAGTTTGGGATACCGCGGAATTGCGTTGAACTTATTGAGTAGTGGGGAAAAGAATAATGCAAAAACGTATCAGTTTTGGGGAATGCGTGTGGGAGAATACCAAACGTCCAATAAATTTTTAAGTGGGTTTCATTTCGGATATTTGCAAGGTACTGCGTTTTCTATGGATAAAAAGCGTCGTATTTACTTGAATCTGTTGTCGTATTTGGAAGGTTTCGACACCAAATTAACGTTGCCCAATGGTGCATTGGTAGGTAGTTTAACCAATCCTATTGCGGGTAAAACATTTAAGGCTGTGGGTACGGTATACGGCATGATGTTGGGAACCACCTTGCGTTTAAATCGTTTGTTTGTGCATGCGAATGTGGGTTACGGTTGGGATTTGAGTTCGGGCGATTGGTTCTTGGATAAGGCAGCTGTTAAAGGAATAGCACCTTTGAAATATACGGGTGTTAATTATGGAATTCAGGCTGGATATAAGTTTGGGTTATTAAAACAAGCCCGCTCAGATCGTTACGATTACGCAGCGGCTGATTCTGTGGCTGTTTATAACGGTTTGCGTACCATCAGATCAAATACCAAGGGATACAGACTTCCCCATTTTTCCGAAAAGTCATGGGTTACAGCTACAGAAAAAGCAGTTAATCTCTCCAAGATGACTTCAAAAAATGATGACGATACCTCGGCAATCATGGCTATAGAGGGTTTTGCACCTACTGGATATCATTACGATTTTGATGATTCTGAAATTAGTTCTGCGGCGGTTAAGCTATTGGCAAACAGAGCGAAAAAAGCCAGATTGGTTTTAGCAGGTGAAAATCATCGTTACGTAAAATTTAACTCCAGATCTGAGTTTCGTTGGATGAAGTTGTTGTATGAAAATGCTGGGTACCGCAACTATGTGTTGGAATTAAGTCCTGCCAGAGCGGTGTTTTTAGAGCGCTACATTTGTCATGGCGATACATTGGCAAAGAAAATTATTCAAGCTACGGCCTCAGCGAGATTTATGGTGTTGTTTGATAGCTTAGCGGTGTGGCAGTTGAGTTTGCCCGAATCGGAAAGAATAAAAATCTACGGTTTGGATGTAGAGCGATTTGCGGACATGACCGTAATGTGGTTGAACGACGTTGCGACTCGAAGAACGCAAATGCTTACGGGCACTAAGCTGGGGGCTGTACCAACCTCGATTGAAGCCGGTGTAAGGGCTATTAATCACTTGGGATCCAATTTTTATTACAACGGGTTGCGAGATTATGACGAATCCAAGCGAGAATTTGAATACGAACAAGTTAGAAGCTCCACAGATACCGTTTCATTCTCTTTAGGTAAAAAGGAGACCCCCGCTGCATTGGAGATAGAGCAGTTGGATGATTGGCGGAGATTGGATTTTAGTAGGATTACCTTCAATGAGGATCCTAGTGTTTCGGAATTGTATCGGTATATAGACAGTTTGCAATCGGATTTTAAAAATTGGCTGGGTCCATTGTGGCCTGAATTTTCACAAGCCTTTGCACGGTTACGGGAAGTTTATGAGTGGGAAGGTAGAGATGAACAAGCGCAGCAATACCAATGGCGTGAAGAAATGATGTATCGCAACATGGTAACTCTGTTGGAAAAGTATCCCAATTCAAAGTTCTTTGGTCAGTTTGGAAGATGCCATGTAGGCCTTAGCAAGCAGCAGCAAGACTGCGGTTGGTTTGAGTACAATAGTATTTTAGCTCGATTGCGAAATCGATATTTCAAGAACGATACTTCGTTGATGAACATTGGAATATTTTATAAAGAAAATCAAGACGATGTGGACGATATTTCATCCAGTGATTTATTGCATAACCAGAAAATACAAGACGAGGTGAATGCATTGTATGAATTCACTGAGGATAACACCATGGTTTATAACTTGGATGAATCCAACGCTACGATTAATTCCGAGTTGAGAAAGAAATTCAATTTTGTTGTGATAGTGGGCAAGGAGCAGGAGGACAACGATGACATTTCGGAATCTTACGAGGAGGAATCGGAGGACGATAAGTCGGTAAATATGGGGGTATTTATGGGATATGGTTATGGAGCAAATATGGGGTCGATGATTGGTGAAACCATGCAAGATTACTTAACGGTAACGGAGAACCTCAGTCTTTCCAATTCCAATGTAAATGTCTACAATTCCTTGTTTTTGGGTTACCGAGCAAAACACGTAAGCATGCAATACAGTCTGGGCTATAAGTTGAATTCGCGATCATTGTACAACGACCAGCAGGTATCTTTGGATGGTCAATTGGTTACGCATGGGGTATCGATGTATTTGCATAATTCCAATGTATACAATAAAAAATCATTGCATTATGGACTGGGATTGGGGTACACGTTTGCGAAGCAGACCCTAACGTATCAGAAAGTAGAGTCTACGTTGGGTCTGGTAACGGCGCCTGTTGATTTGGTGAATTACCGCGGAATGCCAACGGCCAGTGTTGTGTTAGGCATTTTGAAAAACAATGTTGGATTGGATTTGGAGGCTGGATATCGTTTTCAAAACAATACCAGCAATTGGGAGTACAAAGGCAGCCGATTGCCCTTTGCCACCACTGGTTTTGTGGACGGTGTGAGTGGCGATTTATTAAGATTGCCGTTTGCAACCATCAATTTACGGGTAATTTTACCGAACACTCAGCCGGTGTATAAGGCTAAAGAAAAAGATTCGGATTCGGAGGAGGATGACGATTAAAATCTCGTGTAATTTTGCAGAATAAATGAACACAGAAACAGAAATTAGTAAAAATTCAACTTGGACTAAACACTTACCCAACATGGTAACCCTTAGCAATTTACTCTGCGGGGTACTGGGGATTGCTATGGTGATTGATGGAAGGCCATTGGATGGATTTTTATTGATGATTTTAGGGGCGGTTATGGATTTTTTTGATGGATGGGTGGCTCGTTTATTGAAAGCAGACAGTGCGTTGGGGTTGCAATTGGATTCGTTGGCCGATGTGGTAACTTTTGGAGTATTGCCTGGATTGATTTGGCGGTCCCTGATGCAGAACCAAGGGTATTGTTCAACTGGTTTTTGCATTAATAATTATGTGTGGATTTTTATCCCGTTGGGGGCGGCTTATCGATTAGCGAAATTTAATGTAGATACGCGGCAATTGAATGGATTTATAGGGGTTCCAACACCGATAACAGGTCTAGCGCTAGGGTCTTGGGCGATGGTGATGTATAGTCTTACTCCCGAATCCACTTCAATGGATTGGTTGCTTCAGCCTTTGGTGGATATTCGACCCGTTTTCAATAATCTGTATGTTTGGTTGTATATGCCCTTGCTAGCGGCGTTTATGATGAACAGTGATTTCCCTATGTTGGCTATGAAATTTAAATCGGGAGATCCGTTAAAGCGCTGGAAAATGGTGTTGTTGGTAGCGGCGTTGCCTTGTTTGTTTTTTGGTAGTGCCATGGTTGCTGTATTTTATTTTCTCTATTTATTAGTTTCTTTGTTGTCTAATACTAAACAATCAACCCAAACGCAATGAAAAAAATTGGGATAATTATGGGTAGCGACAGCGATCTTCCAGTAATGAAAGAAGCGGCTGCGGTTTTGGATCAATTGCAAATTGATTATGAATTAACGATTGTAAGTGCGCATAGAACTCCCGATCGATTGATGGAATACGCAAAAGATGCTTCTGAACGAGGTTTGGAGGTGATTATTGCTGGAGCAGGAGGAGCAGCGCATTTACCCGGTATGGTGGCTTCTTTTACGCATTTGCCCGTTATTGGCGTGCCTGTACAATCGAAAACCATGAGTGGCCTAGATAGTTTGTACTCCATTGTTCAGATGCCTCCAGGAGTTCCTGTAGCTACGGTAGCGATCAACGGTGCTAAGAACGCCGGCTTGTTGGCGGCACAGATTTTAGGAGTAGCTGATTTAAACATTAAATCCAGCATTGTAGCTTACAAGCAGGGCATGAAGGAAGAGGTGGAGTCCAAAGCGTCCTTGTTGGAGGCTAAGGG